>Ga0265298_10000139_pt1 | contig 108608 bp, 92 predicted proteins | sample AusTroGonzalo_MG_3_FD_193486 | JGI IMG/M metagenome (GOLD analysis project Ga0265298, IMG submission 193486) | Bovine rumen microbial communities from tropical cattle in Woodstock, Queensland, Australia - Gonzalo_01 | ecosystem: Host-associated > Mammals > Digestive system > Stomach > Rumen ...
AATGCGAGCATCAATATAGCTAGCCGTTACCACCCAAGTACATTCACTATGCCCATATATGGCAAGCTGAATCTACTTGGCAGGCCACCGTCAACTGGCCAATCGAGGGAACTACCGGGAAACCGGGGCTCCCTCAAGCCCACCGTTCTTTAGACGGTGGGTAGTTGACTTGCATTGGCAGCTTCAGTTAAGGTTGGGAAAGAGCAATATCGAGCTCCTTACGCATTTCGCGTAGAACGTTCATCACAGTGACTCGAATACAAGAGTCTTGAAGATATCCCAGTTGGCGTCAAGCTGCTGGTAGATGTCGATTTTCTTTTCAGTTTTGGTGTCGGGCCATCCAGTAACGATAACCTCGTATTCACATTTAGCCCAGAAGTAGTACATGCACTTGCGGCGAAGCTCAATTTCAAGAAGCTCGTCGGGTGTATATTTCTTCTTGCGCTTCTTGTCATCCCATATTATCTTGTCGATAAGTTTCCGGTACTTTTCGTCGTCCTTGCCATAGGCGGCATTCAGTTTCTTCTTTATCTTTTTGAGGGCATCAATAATCGATGTGAGTTGCCCGAATTCAAATATGTTCTTGAACTGGATATCATTCCCGTATTCATTGTAGATTACGAGAAATAACGGTTTCTTTGCACGATTCTTTTTCATGCTCCCTCCTGTCGCTAGACGTCATTTAACCGGTTAGACTCCATGTTCATCATAGTCATGGCGTACAACTCCCGAAAATCAGGAACATACGGCGGAAGAAAATTGGGCTCTAGCCCAGTTTTATCGAAATACGAGTCCTTTACGAACGTACAATACAGTGTATAGAAGTCGTCGTGGGATTCAGGGCCAACAACGGGAATTTCGTACCTGCGGGTTCCACTGTAATTACCGACCTGTTTCCATTCGGTAGTCCAGCATTCCCGCGGGAACGTGACTGTACCTTCGACCTTGGCGCACACGATTGTGAGGTACAGCTTATCGGCATACGGCATGGCCGCCCGGTACACGCTGGCCCCGCCAATGACGAAAAGCTCGGTCTCGCCGGCACCCTCGGCAATCTTGATTGCTTCGTCGATGGAATTTACCGTAGTACACCCATCGACCTTGTATTCCGTGTCGCGGGTAAGTATGAGGTTGGTTCGGTTCGGCAACGGCCGTCCGATATCCTCGTAGTTCACCCGTGACATCAGGATATGGCGTCCCGACGTAATCTGCTTGAACCTTTTCAGGTCCGAACCGATATGCCAAGGAAGGTGGCCGTTGTTCCCGATAACCAAATCGGGAGTCATTGCAACAATCATTGAGATAATCATGATGCTATACCGCCACAGGGGCCTTGATTGCCGGCCACGGGTCATAGTTGACTAGTTCGAAGTCCTCGAACTTAAACCCGAAGATGTCCTTCACCTCGGGATTTACCTTCATTTCCGGGAGTGGCTTCGGCTCCCTGGAAAGCTGTTCGGCGGCCTGTTCGAAGTGGTTTTTGTACAGGTGCAAGTCCCCGAAGGTATGGACGAACTCTCCCGCCTCGTACCCGCATACCTGTGCAAGCATCATCGTCAGCAATGAATACGACGCGATGTTAAACGGGACCCCGAGAAACATGTCGGCACTACGCTGGTAAAGCTGGCAGCTGAGCTTCCGCTTCCCGGACTCTCCCACTCCGCCCACGTAGAACTGGAACAGGCAATGGCATGGCGGTAGCGCCATCTTCTCGACCTCGGCCACGTTCCACGCGCACACTAGGTGCCGACGCGAGTCCGGATTATTCTTGAGGCTGTCTACCAGCGTTGAAATCTGGTCGATGTGCCCGCCGTCCGGGGTTGGCCAACTGCGCCACTGGTGACCGTAGACCGGGCCGAGGTCTCCGTTCTCGTCGGCCCACTCGTCCCAGATGGTGACCTTGTTGTCGCGCAGGTACTTGACATTAGTATCGCCCATAAGGAACCAGAGCAACTCGTGGATGATTGAACGCAAATGGAGCTTCTTGGTCGTGAGGCAGGGGAACCCCTTGGAGAGGTCGAACCTGGCCTGCCTGCCGAATACGCTGCGCGTTCCGGTGCCTGTACGGTCGGAGCGGTCGACGCCGTTGCCGATAATGTCCATTAATAAGTCGAGATACTGTTTCATGATGGCCAATCCTTCTATTTCTAAGGCTCATTTTGGACAAATATAGCAAAAATCCCGGAATGTTCCGGGATTCTCGCCGTCATCGGTCCCACTATATGGTCATGGAACCGTTGCTCTTACCACGCACGGGCATCACCTCGTAGGTGTCATCCGGATGCAAAATCATCCCGATTCCCGCGCAATAGTTAATCCAGTTCCTGTTATCGTGGCTGCTATCGCCGGAGAACGTAAAATACTTGTTCGAAGCGAGCACCGCGAGAGGCAGGGTGAAAAAGTCGTGGGTGTAGAATAAGTTCAGACGACCCGTAGACTTGTTCAGTATTTCCTTGCACACTCGCTCGTAATCGCTGGCAAGCTTCGCTTCCGCCTCGGCAGCGGAAGACACGCCGAAATTCTCGGACAGCTGCGTACTGGTCAACTGCGACGGGTCGACCGCATATTTCCTAATCAGGTCGCTATTCCCGGAAGATGCCGGTTGTTTGAAGAAGCGATACTGGTTAAGCATGTCTGCCACAACCGTGATTTCGCTGTAGTCGGACGCATCGAAGTCGGTGTCGTAGCGTGCGCTGGCAAAAGCTTGGGCCGAGTGCTTGCACCGCAGGTACTCGGTCGAATAGTAGGCCGCATTATTTGCCGGGAAGTTGTCGATGGTGTACGTGACGTTGCTGCTCGTCCAAGAAGCGTTGTTCCTCGCCTGCTCGCCCATGGTCGTGCAAGTCGTCACACCCGTCGAGTTGATGTCGCCATTCACGCTTGTGTCGTCGCCTCGTTCAGCGTGGCGAAGGACGAAAATCACCTTATCGGTAGCTGTCTTCGTCCCGGCCATCACGTAACGATACGAGTTCCAGCTGTTGAGAGGCCATGACGTGGAGACCTGTACGAACCTATCGAGAGAATGTTCGTCCATAAAGTCGCTATACGCGGTGTCCTTGTCCGCATACGGCCATGCGTCATATGCCTTAATCATGTCCATGTACAGCTCTCGGCGCGTGTCCGTAATGAACGCGGTGTTGCTCATGTTGTTGAGCGTCAGGTACGCGTTCATCGGGCTTCCGCTCATGAGGAGGTCGAACAGCGTCGCCATGTCCTTGTCAAACCGGATGATGTCGTAGCCGTTGATGGAAGACAGCCAGAAGTCGCTACGTATGAGGTCGACAAGCTGCCCGCCGATTTTGCGGTTGTAGTCAACCGTTCCCGGCGTCTCGTCGATGCATGCAATGCGGTAGCGGTTGCTGTCGTATTCCGAGACGAAGCGAACCAGTGGCACGGAATCTCCCCGGTAGTCAGTAACCGTCTGGTTCGAGTAGTCGTTGATTATAGAATCAACGGAACTGGTGTCGCTCCAGAATTCCTTGTCGTTGTAAACGCAGGTATTCCCTACGTATGCGACCCGGGACACCAGGTCTGGCTGCACGATGAGTCCGCTTGCCCCGGAAACCACACCGCCGTCCGGCGCGACAATCGCGCTGAGAGCGTGGGTGGACGGGTTAAGCGATATCGAATCGCTCCCTGTGACGTTGAATAGAGAGTCGAGCTTATCCTTGTCGGACGAGCTCAGTACGCCCGGTTGCGCCGGTACGGCCTCGGTCAGAACTTCATCGCTCTCGCCGAGCACGGCTGGCGTGGCGGATACCGCTGTCGGGATTGTAATCGTTGACGCGACGGCCTGGTCGGCAGTAAACGAGCCGACCGACCTGTTCGGGGATGCGGCAGTACCTGCCATGTCAATGGTGATGGTCGCGTTGTTAACGGTCACGTTCACCGCTTTGTTCGAGTCCGGCGTAAGCGCAGAACCGTTCAGCTTGACAGACTGGATTGCAGTACCTGCAGCCGTCAACACGGACTGTACACTCGACGTCAGGTCGGTGTCGGGAATACCACCGGATGGCTTCTGGTATGCACTGTCCGCCTTACCGAGAGAAGTTTGCACAGCAGACGTCAGGTCGGTGTCTGGGATACCGCCGGATGGCTTCTGGTAGGCAGTGTCTGCCTTTCCGATAGAAGTTTGAACGGCAGATGCCAGGTCAGTTGATGGGATGCCGCTGGCGGGCTTCTGGTACGCCGTCGAACCGGCTCCCGCACCCTCGCGGATATCCTGTAAGTCACTAATCGTGTCCTGCTTCCCGCTGATGTCCTGGTGGGAAGTGAGAACGACAGCGCTCAATCCGCTCTTAAGCTGGATGGTCGTCTTGTCGGCGTTGGTTCCCGTCCCGGCCGTGACCGACATCTCCGATTTATCCGCTTTCCCACTGATATCCTGGTGAGACGTAAGCACAGTCGTGGACAATCCGGACTTCAACTGGATTGTTGTCGTTCCTGTCCCCGCGGTGATACTCATCTCCGACTTGTCGGCCTTTCCGGACACTGCGGTTGACACTGTGTTCTCAGTAGCAACCTTGTTAGTCGACGCATTGTACGTCCCGTCGAAGGAAAGTGCATCCTGCTTGGAATTCCAGTTGTACATCTCTCCCGTAGTGACCAATGACACGTCCGTGCCGCCAGACGAGGCGGACAGGTGGGAATACGTCGTGTCAGACCCGGGAATGCCAAGGCCGGTGATGTCCGATTTTTCCACCGCACTAGCCGCGGTCACGTGACCAAGCCCATCGACCGTTACCTTGTAGAGGCCCGACTCGTGCGCGGTATTCGATGGATGGGTATAGTTGTTGGCGTTAGCCGCTATGCCGGCCAGCTTCTCCTTGTCCTGACCGCTCATCAGGCCTTCGGTATACGTGGTCGAGCTTTCCCCGGTAACATATCCCGCGGACGGGATTGCGACAGTCACATCGCTCGAGGCGTTGGCCGTGAACCCGGTGGCCGTCGCCGAACCGGAACCTAGCTGCAGAAGCAGCTTTCCATCATTTGCAGCCGATGGAACGGTTATGTCGACTGCGCCGTTGGCATCCGGCGTAAGGGCGGCATTGTTTACCTTGACCCCCTGGATGGCAGAATCAGCCAATGCACCTTGCGCCGCAGTGGCGAAATCGGACGCTTTTTTGCCAGAATCTGCCAAGTTCCCGGACGAGTCGAGGGACGCAAGGTTACCTGTAGTAGCTCCCGAAACCTTGGTAGCCACCCCGTTGAGGTCGGAACTTTGCAAGGCAGTGTCGGCCTTGTCGAGAGACGTCTGCACTGCAGAAGACAGGTCAGTTGAAGGTATACCTCCGCTCGGCTTGCTGTACTTGGCACCCCATTCGTATTTCTCGCCGGTCGTGACGAGTGACACGGCGGTGCCACCCTCGGCGGCCTGCTTGCTCTCGTACGTCGTATCCGACCCGGGAATCCCGAGCGCGGTTATGTCCGACTTCTGGACAGGAGCAACGGACGAAACGTGGCCGGTGTCATTGACCGTCACTTTGTACAGTCCGGATTCCCTTTCGGTATAGCTCGGATGGGTATAGTTGTTCGCCCCAGCCTCTATTCCGTCAAGCTTCTCCTTGTCGGAGCCGCTCATGAGACCATCAGTGTTAGTCACGGTCTCGCCGCTTGTGACGTGGGTCGCCAGCGGAATTTCGATGGTCTGGTCGGTCGATGCGTTCGCAGTAAATCCGGTATCGGTCGCCGAACCGCTACCGAGCTTTAGCTTCAGCTTGGCGTCGTTAGCCGCGGCAGGGACGGTAATACTCACTACCTTATTCGAATCCGGCGTGAGAGCCGAACCGTTAACAGAAACTCCCTGTATGGCGCTGTCGGCTTTTCCGCCCTGTGCCGAAGTGGCAAAGTCGGCAGCCTTGCTACCAGAGTCAGTCAAGTTTCCATTGGAATCCAAACCGGCGAAATTGCCCGAGGTTGCGCTCGAAACTTTGTCGGCCTTCCCGGAAATGTCCTGATGCTGCTGCAACGCGCTGTTGGCGAGCGAGAGTGACGTGTTCACTTCTGAGCTGAGGTCCGTGGACGGTATGCCATTTGCCGGCAGCTGGTACGCTGTGGCGCCTGCCTCCGCACCGCTACGGATAGTGGAGAGGTCAGATATCGTCTCCTGTATGCCAAGTGCAGTAATGTCGGACTTCGCTACCGCTGTCGCCGCGCTCACATGTCCTTCCGAATCGACAGTAAACTTGTAGAGTCCCGATGCGTGCGCCGTATGCGACGGGTGGGTGTAATTGTTGGCCCCGCTCTCGATGCCGTCAAGCTTCTGCATGTCGTTTGCGGGGATGAGACCCTCCGCGTACGCGGTAATGCCGTTATTGGTAGTCTTGGCTACCGGTATGGTAATGCTTTCGTCGGTGGACTGGTTGGCCCCAAACGTCTTCGCCGCGGACGAACCAACCGTAATGGTGAGTGTTCCGTTGTTGGCCGACGTTATCGTGCCCTTGGTCACCGTGACCGCACCGTTCTGGCTAACCGAAATCTCGATGACAGCGTTTCCGCTCCCGGATTCGGTAATTGCCCCGTGCCAGTATCCGGACAAGTCCATCGACACGTCGCCAATAAGTTCCCAGTCCACCGTACGGGTGTCCTCGCCGGTAACATCATCAGTGTCCTCGGTGATTACGGCAATCCAGGACTTGTACTTGTCATCACCTGGCGCGGTGCTGACCTTCGTCAGGTAGATGAACTTGTCGCTAGCCTCCGCATCAGGGACATCCGGGTGGGGGTCGGCCCCGGTAGTAAGTGACACTACCTTAAAACCGCCGTAGTTGGACAGTACAGCCGCGATGGCAGCATCTGTCTCCGCCTTGGTGTAAGTCGTGGCCGCGTTAGCCTTGAGGTCCAATGATTCCTTGACGAGCTTCTCGGACGGATAGTTGGTATCTGTCACCGTAGAAGACCATGAACTGACCTTGTTGTTCTTGTTTTCGGTATTGTCAGTAGTTACACTTACCGACGTCACCTTTCCGTTAGTCTCGGTAACCTTCAGCTGGACGTTAGTCCCGTCGGAAGACGAGACTTCCGCATCAAGGGCATTTATGGCTCCGGTAACAGTGGACTCGGTGGCCGCCTTGTTGCTCGACGCGTTGTATACTCCGTCAAATGTCAGAGCATCCTGCTTTGCGCTCCATGTGCTTTTGTCGGATGCAGTTACATGGATGTCGCTGTCTGCTATATGCGTGTTGTAATCCGAAAGCGCCGCGGGCTGTACCGCGGTAGCACCAGCTGCCGCGCCTTCCCGGATTGCTGAGAGGTCGGATATCGCATCCTGCTTGGAGTTCCAGGTGTACTTCTCGCCCGTGGTGACAAGAGACACCTCCGCCCCACCAGACGCGGCGCTCTTGCTTTCATAGGTCGTATCGTTGTCGTCGGCCCATTCAACGCCGGTACCTCCCGAGTTGACTTTGAGGACTTTCCCGGAATTTCCCGTCGTCGAAGGCAGGTCGCTCCCGGATGGCTCCACCCACCCGATAGTTCCGCTGGAGTCCGTTACCCCGAGAACCTTTCCGCTGTCGGACGATTGCGCGGCGGGAACCTGCCGCACGCCGGATATGGCGCTGGCTACGGCAACACCCGACTGCGCGTTAGCGGACGAAGAATTGTATGACTGGTCGACTGTAGGGATAGTCGGTGTACCCGACAGGTCAGAGTACGCTCCGGTAGTGGCAACCGTAGCCAGATTTGGACGGTTCAGAATCTGAGTTATTCCGCTTGTCGCGTTCCAGTCGGCATTCTGCTGTGCAGCGGGGACCGTCACGTTCACTTCCCCGTTAGAATCCGGGGTGAGCGCGACGTTGTTCACCTTGACTCCCTGGATGGAGTTGTCCGCCTTATTGAGAGAATCGTTTACCGCTTGCGCCAGGTCGGTTCCGGGGATTCCTCCGGACGGCTTGTCGTACTTCTGACCCCAGGCATACTTTTCCCCCGTAGTCACGAGGGATACCGCCGTGCCGCCTTCCGCTGCGGATTCGCTGCTGTAAGTGGTGTCGGTAGCCGAAATCGTACCGTCCGATGCGATGGATATGTTCGACCCCGGCGTAAGTTTTTGCTGTACGACATTCGGGTCGACGCTGATTGTGGTACCGCTTATCAGGATTCCGGTCCCGGGCGTATAGTCCGTGCCTCCTCCGCCACCGCCACCGACCGCAGAAATCGTGTTGCCGACGATTGTTATGTTCGCGCCGGGAATAAGCTTGGGCTGCATGTCAGACATCGCAGAACCCGAATCGCTTATCCCGCCGTCGCTGGACATAACGAGGATATTGCCAGCCGTCCCTCCGGAAATCTTGTCGACCTTTCCGGTAATGTCCTGGGACTGCAATGCACTGTCGGCCTTGCCCAGTGATGTCTGCACTGAAGAATCCAGGTCGGTCTTCGGTATTCCGGTCCCGGGCTTCTGGTACGCCGTACCGGCCTTCCCTAGCGCAGTTTGCACAGTGGAAGACATGTCGGTATCCGGAATTCCCGTACTTGGCTTCTGGTATGCGGAATCGGCCAGCGAGCCCTGTGCGGCCGTAGCAAAGTCCCCCGATTTTTTCCCCGAGTCTGCAATGTTCCCGTTAGAATCAAAAACGGCAAAGTTCCCTTCCGTGGCGGATACGACTTTGTCTACCTTTCCGCTGATGTCCTGATGGGCCGTCAGCACGGTAGCCGACAATCCGGTCTGCAACTGTATGGTTGTGTTGCCGGTCCCGGGAGTGATGGACATCTCGCTCTTGTCCGCTTTCCCCGATATGTCCTGCTGCTGCAGCGCGGTATCGGCCTTGCCGAGGGACGTCTGCACGTCGTTTGCCAGGTCGCCCTTGGGGATTCCGGTGCCCGGCTTCTGGTATGCCGTCTCGCCCTTTCCGGCTCCCGAGCGTATGGATTCCAGGTCGCTGATTGTATCCTGCTTGCCACTTATGTCCTGATGAGTCCTCAGAACAGTGGCCGTCATGCCGGTCTTCAACTGGATGGTCGTCTTGTCCGAGTCGGCCCCGGTACCCTGGGTGACGGCCATCTCGGACTTATCCGCCTTCCCGGATATGTCCTGCTGCTGCAATGCGGTGTCCGCCTTGGAAAGCGATGCCTGCACCGATTCGCTCAGGTCAGAATCCGGTATTCCGCTCTGTGGCTTCTGGTACGCGGAATCGGCCTTCCGGAGATACGTCTGCACCGTCTCGGACATGTCAGAAGACGGGATTCCCCCGGAAGGTTTCTGATACGCGCTCGCACCGGCCGTCGCACCGGAACGTATGCTGTCCAGGTCGCCGATAGTATCCTGCTTTCCGCTGATGTCCTGATGTTCCTTCAGCACCTTAGCCGAGAGGCCCGCCTTCAACTGCACGGTAACTTTATCGGAATCCGTCCCGGTTCCCGGAGTCACGCTCATCTCGGACTTGTCCGCTTTCCCGGAAATATCCTGGTGTTGCTGCAGGGCGCTGTCCGCCTTACCAAGAGAGGCCTGGACCGCGTCGGACATGTCCGAAGACGGAATGCCCGCGGATGGTTTCTGGTACGCGGTGGAGCCCTTCGTAGCGCCCTGGATTACATCCGGCTTTACGCTAATCACGCTGCCGGTAATGTCGATTCCGTTACCCGGTGTATAATCGGTACCGCCCCCGCCACCCCCGCCAGCAATCGTCTTGCCGCCGATGGAAACAATCCTGTCGTTGCTGATGCCCAGTTCAAGCGAATTTCCGTTCTTGTCCTTCTCGGCATGCCGAGCATACTTGGCTAAAAATTCCTTTCCGTTGAGCGACTTAATCAATTTGGTCATCTGGATACTCGGGTTGACGTTTTCCGTAGTTTATGGGCGAGTATTGATGGCTCCAGGGATAAACTCCATATTGTCACAAATCGAGGGGTGCAAGATGGGAAGCAAGAAGATGTTCGGGCCACCGCGCCATCCGGGCGTTCCGTGCGGATACCCGCCGGTTCCGATGTCTATACCTACGCTGCCGGAATTCCCCCCGACGCGCGGGCCAATCAAGATTGTAGAGTGCCGCGAGTCACCCGACGGCCAGTTCGACCTTGTTCGGTTCAAGCATGGGCCGCGCGGCATGATACCTCACGGATACCTATTCGACGGATTCGGCGTCAAGGGTAACGGCCCTCGCCTCCTCGACACGCACGACATACGCGGGGACATCTCGAATTCCGAGGGGATGGACGCCCCGAACATCTGGTTCAACAACTCGGACTGCGGGCAGAACTTCTAATGGAAAATTTCAGCGCGTCTCTATTCGAAACCGTTTCATCGGCACTGGTGCGCCGGACAGTAAACAACATGTACAGCGCCCTTTTCGAGGGTCTCACGCCACAACAGAAGACGCGCCGAGACCTGCGGAACATTCTACCGGAACCGCCAGGAGGCTGGGCTGCCCCGGCCGTCGACGAGGAGGGGAACCGGCTGCACACAATCGAAAACGGCAGGCCGATGAACTTCGCCGAGTGCCTGGAATACAATGTCAGGAACAGCTTCTTCCATAATGGCGGCCGAACAAATCCAAAATTCGAACCGGGCGTCGCCCGCATAGCCTACACCGAACTCGGGTTATGGCCGCAGAACCTCATCGACTGGAAGGACCGGAAATCCATCCCGGACTGGGGCAAGATACGCGAGTTCGCCGCCATCTTAAAGAACATCTCCACGTCACACGCTGACGACTACGACCCGACGCTGAACGGGATGTCTTTCGACGAGCTGTCCGCCAGGTTCGCCCACGGTTCCGCTCCATCCGAAACGGTGAACGAGACGGCCGACGGGACGGGATGCCGATACGACGTTCGCTGGATTCCTAACTTCCAGACCGCCCGGCAATACGCGAAGTATACCGAGGGAACCCAGGCCTGGTGCCTTACCACGGACCGTTCCCAGTGGAACCACTACATGAAGGGCGGCACCGTCAAGATGTACATCTGCACCAGGCCCGGATTCGAGAATGTTCCGGGCGAACCCGGCCCCAACTGTCCTCTCGACGAGTACGGGCTCTCCATGCTGGGCGTTTCAGTAAACCCCGACGGCTCGCTCGACACGTGCTGCAGCCGCTGGAACCACCTGCACGGGGGTTCCGACATGGTGATGGACGAGGCCGAGCTGTGCAAGGTCCTCAACGTTCGGAAACTCTCCGACGTGTGTCCGCCATATACCAAGGAAGAAATCGACAATAGGGCCAACAGGGTGATGAGCGAAATCATGGCGAAGGTGCATGCCATCCTCGACAAGAACAATCCCATGGACATGTCAGCAAATTTCTTCTTTTTCGATATGAAGGACCAGTCAGTTCCCGGATACCGCCTGCTCGAACTGCATGCCGGACGAGAACCAGCCAACAGCCGAGTAGTGTGCCTGGTGCTGAACGACAAGATGGAACCCATGTTTAAATATCCACTGGTAGAGTACCGGCTCTTCGGCGGCTCGGTAGACGCCGATACTATGGCCACCAGCAACCCGGCATCCATATCCGGGAGGTACGACCCCGATATCGATTCTCTCGATGCCCTGATGGAACCTCCACCGGCGGACATCGACATAACCGAGATGCCGATGGTGTTGGGCTCGTTCATTTCCGGGAAAACGTTCTACACGTTGGAGAACGACATTGATTGCTCGTATTGCACCATAGACGATGTTATCGATAGCACCGACCCAAAATATTCATACCGCTACTCCGACGACGAATTGAATAGGGGAATCCTCCTGAACATACACGAAGCGTGGACCGGCGACATGCTATTGGATACAGTGAAAATGAAATTCGTCAACGAGCTCGACGACAGCTTTATCGACGGGCATGTGGGTAACATGACATGCAAGGGCGGAAAAATCTATTTCGTATCAAAGAACGGAGTCATAGATTACGGAAAAGTATTGCGCAAGGGGAAAAAGTATTTCAACGCCGACATTTGTTCTAGCCGAAACTACCGGAATATCGGAATTGACTTGTTCACTGGCTCCATATGGGACAGAAGCGGTATTGCTTCCAAGTCACAAATGCGTCTTGTCTCCGATACCCGGAAGCTGTTCATAGTAGACCCGATTACCGGAAGAGTCATCCGCGAGTTCAACAGTGTGGACTCATATGAACTGGTGGAAACAGACGGCAATGAGATGTTCAAGATAACCACGAACGATGGCAAGATATTGCATTGCGACTTTGACGGAAATCTGCGCGACTAGCCTATCCTGTCATAGAGTTTTATCAGCTTGTCCAGGCTTTCCCTTGAAATTAGGCTCCACACCTTCTGCAATTCCGGGCGTTCGAACGTCTCGGTAAGACTGCCGCTCCGCCCCTTTGCCATATCCGACATGAAGTCGAGTATGCGCGTGGTGAATACGTCCATCCCGTTCTCGCCGATTGCAGTATTTGCCGACACGAACCATTCCTTGGGCACTGTCCTGAAGAATACCGCCTGGGTGTTGTTCTCCACGCTGAATTCGGTACCGGCTGGCACGTCGAACACAACCGCCAGCTTGTCCCGTATCAGGTCCTCGGAGAACACGTTAGCCCACACATCGTTCCGTCCGGTTTCCCGGCAAACATTCTGCCGTATCCCGGAAACCAGAATGCTTTCCAGGGCCTCCGGCGTATACGTGTAGTGCATAAAACGGATAGGCCTCATGGCCCGGCGCATGGACATTCCGCCGCACGGCTCGGTCACCGACCACAGGTTGTCGGTGCAGTTTTCCCGGAGCAACCCGGAACCGAACGGCCTCAATGCGGAAACCAGGTCGACGAGCCTGTCATAGACGGACTTTTCCGGGGCGGATTCAAAAATCGCCGAACACGCGGAGGAAACTGCCTCGGCCATCTCGGGAGAAATTCCTTCAATGTCAACCAAATCGTTCATGCGCATCTCCAAAAGAAGGCCGGGCAGCCCGAATGCCGCCCGGTCGAACTAGGTACCGGCAAATATCTTCCCGACCTGCGAGATGAATTCAGCCGCGTCACGCGCAGCTAGCTCGGGATACATGCTCTCTCCCGCCTCGGGGGCGGGGCCGGAATACCCTTTCTTAAACTCTCCATACGGGTCGCCGTCGACTTCGTACCCGTTTTCTCCAAGGTTATCTAGGAACAGTGTCTGCACGAACTCGTCAAGTTCCGGCTCGTTGTCTACCAGCATGTAGAACTTCGAGTTGTCGAACTTGCTCATGCGCTCGAGGATGGAATTTCGCCCGTATACCGGATTGTCCAATGCCATCCGGTTGAACCGGTCGATTGCCGGCTCGGCCTCGACCGAAGACGACGACCACCCCGGGCCGTCAACGAGCATCAGCCCGCCTATCTCACCGGTGCTCTCTGCCATCGGTTACCTGCCTAGGGTCTACTGTAAGGAGCCTACGCCGCCCGTCGTTTCCCCGCGTGGTCAGCCTGGCACGAAGGTCAGGACCGATATCCACCGTAGCATGCCCGTTGCACCTAGACATCTCCTCGCCGATTTCCTGCAAAGTACGCTGAATCATCATGAGGACCTGCTCGCGGCGTCCGATGTTGAAGGTGCCGTCCGCAGACTGGTACGTCCCGTCGCCATTAGCTACGATATTGTTGAGCAAATGCGGGGCCAGGTCGCGGGACTCCGCGGGGACGCCCATGTCATCGAGCACGTTGGCGATGTTCCTTTCATCGGCAACCGTTCTCGCGTTGGTGGCTGGAAGCCCATTTTCCCGGAAGCCATCCATGCCGAGCATCCTGTTCGCGCGAGGATACTGGACATCTACCGGCTGTTGGCCTGGGAGAGTCCGGGCGTTTCGCTTCCGCTTTTCCTCTCCAATCATTCCCAGGAGCGTACCGATTGCGTTTACGATTTGCGGCTCCGCCGGGCGGATGCCTGCCTGTGCCTGGTTGAGCACGTCAAATACGCACTGCAGTGGATTGGCGTCATTGGCTTGGCGTCGTTCCTGGTCACGGTATATGTCCTGGCGTCTAAGAAGGTCCCTTGGCATTTCTGCTCCGTACACGTTTGTGTCATGAACAGTTTATGGCCTTGAAAACGCAGAAAAGGCGGGTTTCCCCGCCTTTCGGTATGCTGTGCAAAGAAAATTACTTGTCGCCCTTGCTCTCAATCGCCTTTTCGCGCTGGTAGTAGGTCTTTCTCGCCGCCTCACGGCTGCTGTTGAACCCGTCGATGACGAGGTCAAGGTCTGCCTGCGTGTAGACCTCCTTCTTGTCGTGCTTGATGTAAATCTGACGGCTGAAGTTTTCCACATCTGCTGCAGAAACCTGCGCTTCGACAAGCTTCTCCGCGGTTGTCTCGTAGACTTCGTCGGGAATGTTGTACTTGGACTCGCAGTACCTCTTCAGAAGGATAAGCATGAGCTCCTTGTCCGGGAATCCGACCTCGATGGTCTCGTCGATTCGCCCGCCGCGTTCCATGATGGACTCGTGCACCTTGAGCGGGTCGTTGATGGTTGAGAAGATGATGGTCGGGAACTTGGAGCTGCGAACCTTTGCGAAGAATTCGATGAGCTTGTTCGTTTCGGACGTCTTGGCACTGATTTGGAGAGAATCGAGTTCGTCAAGAAGAATCACTGCCTTCTGGGTCATGTTCACGCAAAACATGATTCTGTCGAGGGTGCTGTCGAGGGTACGGTCGTCGAGCTTGCAGTTAATCATCATGAATCCACGCTGGGCGAGCTCGTCCATGATGTGTTCGCATGTCGAGGTCTTTCCCGTACCGAGCGGGCCGACCAGGGCATAGGAGAGGGACTGCGAAGTTTCGGCTGCGCGGGAGCACCATTCGGAAATCTTCTTCATCGTGTCGGACATCACCCACACGTCGGAATCCGCACGCTTTTCGTTCGGCAATACGTAGATTCTGCTGGCGTCGACGAAGTAGTGGTAGGTCTTCGTGTCGAGTTCGCGATAGATGTAGGTCAGCGCGGCCTGTACGCATTCCTCGTTGGAATACGACGGATGCTCGACAACGTACGCGGCGTGTTCAGTGAGCACCTGTCCGCCGATGAACTTCGACGGGGTGTCCGGAGATGTGAGCGCACCGACCAGTTCCTCGGACTTCTCGTCACCGATGGTGAACTTTTCCATCTTCAACACGTATAGGGTCTCGACAGCGGGGTCGCCGCCCGATGCCTTGAGCCTGCGGCAGCGGAGCAGCACACAGAGCTGTGTAGTGATGATGATGTTGCCGCTGGAGTTGATTGTCGGCGGGTTTCCCTCGATGCCTTCGACGGTGAAGTCGTAGATGCGGTCGTCTACGTTGAACTCGTAGCGGGTCTTCGGCTTCATCTTGAACACGAGGTACATGAGGATTTCACCGATAGGAATCGGGCCAGCGCATGCGCCGGAATAGTTGTTGCAGATAGGAATCTCGACGTTGAACTTGGTGGCGATGTCCTTCCAGAAGATAATCTCGGCGCGGTTCTCCATGGAGTTGGACGGCTGGACGTTGGCGTGGATGTTGTCGAGCAGGTAGTACAGGGCGATGCCGTTTCTCGCGAAAGCGATGAAGTCCTTGATTCCGCGGTTAGCCGACTTCTCGAAGAGCCTCGTCGCAAGGTCTGTCGCCAACGAACAGGCCGGGAGTATGCTCTTGAAGCTTGCGTTCTTTGCCGTCCTCTTCAGGCGTTTCCAGTCAATGCCTTCGGGGGTGATGAAGTCTGTGGAGAATCGAGGTATTTGGTTACCAATCTCCTTCAAAAGTTCCAGAAAATTTGGAGAGTCTGACATTTGATTCCTAGTACGGTTGATTGTTTGTTATCCTAAATATAGCAAAAAATACGCCCCTGTATAAACTTTTTGAAAATTTTTCAATCCCGGTGACGAAAATGCGCGAAAACTACCTGCAATTCATGGCCGAATGCGACCGACTGAAAAAGTATTTCCTCCTCGAGGCCGAGGGGGACGATTCCGACCTCGCCGAAGCCGGGCCCGATGAAGACACCGGCGACACGGAAGGCGGCAAGGATTCCGGAAAAGATAAGGCCGAGAAGAAAAAAGAGTCCGACGACGAGGGGAAACCCGCCGAGAAGGACACCGGCAATGCCGACAAAGCGCAGGAACCCGAAAGGGAACCCCAGCCGGCCCAGAGCCCACAGGCCTCCCCGTCGACTGCCCCTGACCCCTCCAAGGTGAACGCGGCAGGACGCGCACCCGGGGCAATCAGCCCGCAGGCGCTAATCGCCGAGATGAGCTCCGGCAAGGACAATATCTATACAAGGGTGCTCGGCGTACTCAGGACCAGGTTCCCGAAGGGCGAATGCCAGGTCAAGGACATGATTGAGCCAATATCCCATGCGGTGAGCGCCTTCATGAAGAACAAGAACTACGCCCCGCTCCCGAAGGATACCATGAAGGCGGTGTGTCTGAACATCGCCAAGCAGATTTCCGAACGGTCCGCCGCATCGAAGAAGGCCCAGCCCCGCCCGCAACAGGGACAGCAGAAGGTGGAGGCCGCATACTTTAGCAAGCAGCGCCCGTGCATCGAGTCGCTCGGCCTCCTGGAAAGCTGGAAGGAGCTGCTCCTCGCGGGAGGAATAGCCGCCGGTTCGGCAGGAGCGGCAACGGCGCCTTCCGCCCCGGAAAGCACGCTCAGGGGAACGCCGAGATACACCGCTATGCAGGACGGTACCCAAGTCGGCAGGCAGGACAAGCAGGGGCAGCAGCCCGCAGGGATGTCAAGCGTCCCGAAGACGGCAAATTCCGGGAACGTCGCCTTCAGCAAGGACAGCACCTACCAGCTCAGCCCAGACGACTACGTGGATTACAAGACCGCAGGAAATCTCCCGGAGAACTACGTGGTTTCCCGGGGCTCCGGAAGCGGCAAGACCGATACCCCGGTCGAAAAGGGCGGGTCGGTAATGCAGGGTGTCGTGAAGGAGCAGGCCAAGAGCGGCAAGACAACTGGCGAAATTGCCGGGAAATGCAAGGAAAGTACGGGAAACCCGGACGCATTCCGGAAGACTGTTCACGAGACCGGCCACAAGGCGGTGGATGCCGCAATCAAGGGCGGTAGCGCGGTTGTCGGCGGACTCATTGGCGGGGCCAAGGGAATGGTCCGTGGCGCGAAGGAGGCCTGGAACCGGGCATCCCGCGGGATAGAATCCGACCACGACAAAATGGTGAGCGAGCGCGAAACCAAGAAAAAATAGAAAAGGGCCGCGAGAGCGGCCTTTTCCATTACTCCATTCGGCTATTCGCCCAGAAACGGGTTCTTCGAATCACCCGTCCACCAGGTTATCGTGAACGGCACGTACGGGTTGTTCACCATGGGATGAGCGGACATGACCACGTATCCCAGTCCGTCCAGGCACCGAACCACATCATTAAAGACGAACTCGCGGTTCTTGTTGGACACATAGATTGATGCCCCGCGTTCCGCTCCGCCGATTAACGCTGCCAACCGTTCAGCGAGTTCCTTGTGCGTCTCCCTAAACTCGTCACCCGCGGTCTTGAGCGAATTGGTTATCCGCTTCACCGTATCTTCTGCGCTGGGAATGATGCTCTGCACGGTGGCTTTCTTCTTGACCGTGCGCTTCGTCGTAGTTCCTGTCTTAGCCATGTTATACTCCCATGTAAAGTTCCGCGTATCTGTCAGACTGGAGTTCCTTCTCCGGATGGTGGCGCTCGGCGTCTATTACCGCGTCGCTAATCCGGTTACGCTCCATCGCGTACCTGTTCTGCCGCTCGTAGTCAGATGGCTTCGGTGACGGTATGCGGGTCAGGTCCATGTTGTTGTCCAGGTCGACCAGCTTTACCTTCGCTGCCAGATAATTGTCGGCCACTCGGCCAATGTACACGTCGCGGTCCTCCGACTTGTTCCTCGTGAGAATCGCGACCACCTTCCACACCACCGGGGGGAACCACGCTGCGAGGTCCGATATAGTAAAGCCCCCATCCTCCACCACGTCGTGAAGGTAAGCTATCGCGGTCAGGTTATCGTCGGAATAACGCCGCGCGGTGTCGCGCCCAACGCTCCCAACGTGCTCGATATACTTGTGCCCGCCCTTGTCCAGCTGCCCGTCGTGGGCGAACTCGGCAAACCGGATTGCCTTTTCCACCAGGCCGATGCCCGAAGGTATTCCAGTCCTTACAAATTCCTTGATTTCATCCCTTGAACGCATTATCGACATTCCTGTGTTGGATGTTTACCATACATTTACATACACCGGCCATCGCCGGTACATGATGTAAACTAGTCCATTTTTCGAGAAATAATGTAGTTTCGTCTTATCCAACGAGAGCAACCATGAAAATTCCCACAAAAGAAGAGCGCTTCGACATCAATCTCGGAAAGCTCAGGATAATGGATGTCAACATAATCCAGGACCTTACTCAGGAAACCATCGCCCTGTTGTCTCTGGTGACACAGTGCGAATCCAACGTGGTACTGGACACACCCGTGAAGCTCCGCACGGTGGCCGGATTCGACCACTACTTCGTCAAGGGAGAATTCTCGTCCGGGGATGCATACGGCAATATATCCTTCGCGTGGACAGTAAAGACCGAAAACCCCGAGCAATACGACGTGCACAAGATAACGGTCGAATTCCCGAACATGGGTGAATGCGAAATCATCTGGAATTCGAACCAGGCCGTCGTCGACCGAATGTCGCAGGAATACTCATTGTTCCTACAGGCAAGCCGGTTCGTCCCGAAGCGGTACAAGGAAATCGAGGCACTACTGCAGAAAATCCGCACGATGCATCTTGAACAGGACGTGCGTGACAAGATACTACCTATAATTGACCAAGTGAGCGCCCTTCTCGGCAACGCGCTGAAAAAGGACGAACGAGTGGCAACATACGGGAAGGAATAGCATATGGACAACGGATACGAATATTACAGATACTCGGACCCAACCTCAATCGACGCGGTCAAATACATCGACGAGGTCTCGAGTTCGCTCAAACTGGCGGACGCGCTCATAACCAGACTGTCACCAAGATGCTTCCGGATTTCTTACCGGACCAAGGAGCTCGGCGACATATGCCACTACGACGTGTCTCTGAGGCAGTCGGCGCAGCATTTCAACGTGAAATTGAACATCAGCCTGTCCGACGGCACTGCCGCCGGCTCGAAACGCTTCAAGGACATAACGGCCGAATCCCTGGTCTCAACGCTGTCCAAACTTTTCGAGGGCATCAAGAAGTCCCGTTTGACCGCAATGAGTGAACTCGACCAGTTCCAGAAAATAGTGACCGACGGACTAGTGTCCGCCGGCTACACCTGCATCGGGACGTCCCCCGCATCCATGGCTTTCCGTGGTGCCAACAAGAACGTGACAGTGTCCATCTCCGAACTCGGCCGGTTCAGGGCGGTCATCCGTTATACCCACAAGATGAACGGGGAATTTCCGGCATTCGAGACCGGCGCTCTTGTGTCCGTCGATAACGCGGGAAAGCTTCTTGGATGGGTAAACAAACTTTAATGAGATGTAGACCATGAAGGAGAAACAACGCAAAGAAAAGAAGCCAAGACAGTCCACGAAAACCGCTGTCGCAACTCGGACAATAGGCATTCCGCCATGCGATGAAGAAATCCTCGACTCGATAATAACGAAGTTGAGCGAACACTACAACGTGGCCATCGTGGCCAAAGTAAAACAGACCGGGGTATTTCGGAAGAAACTCATCTATTCCATTACCATTAGCGGTCCAGCAAAGCGCGTAAAGCAGTGTGATGATAACCTTCTGTATCTTGCCAACGAACATAACAACGAACCACCCGAGGTAGTTACGGAAACGGTCTCGGGCATTCCTCTATGGGTTGGCGAACCCTCACTCTTCTAACCGGTCAGTTTCAATGGAAACTAAAAACCTCCCTTCCGGGAGGTTTCTTTTTTAGTTCCGAAAGTCCGCTATCGCTTTCCTGTCCAGTACCCGTTGATTCCGGGAACCCCGGAATTTAAGGCCCAGGTCTCGCTGTTCCAGTATGAACGGACCGTCTACCAGGGTATCCACCGCGTCAAGAATCCGGTCGGTTACCACCGGGACATTTTTTCGCTGGCCCGGCAGTAGGTCACGCTCCAGAACATACCCCGTATACATCCACAGGTTCTTTCCCGGAAGTTCCCGGGAAAATCTGGTGATTAACGGGAGAAGGTCCTGCTGATTCTCCGGTTCGAACGGTTCCCCTCCAAGGATGGTCAGCCCTGCAATGTATGACTTCTTGCAGGCCTCGATTACCTCGTTCATCTCGATTTCGGTAAACGGGTTCCCATACTCGAAGTCCCAGGTATCCATGTTGAAGCATCCATTGCAGTGGTTACGGCATCCGGACACGAACAGTGTAACCCGGCAGCCGTCGCCATCCACAATGGACATCGTATCAATCTTGGAATAGTTCATCAGATGTTTACCCTGTCTCCCATTTCGGCAAGCTTGCCGTCACAAAGAGATTTCGTGTAGGAACGCTTGGGTGCTCCGGTAAGGTAACCGGTCACTCGGCGCAGCCTGGCGAAATAGTCCTCGTGGTCGCACCCGCATTTCGGGCAAACGTTGTCGATGATTCCGTGATAGCCGCACTTCAGGCAAGTATCCTGGTTGAACGTTATCGTGAAGAATCCCATATCGGCTTCGTACATGGCATCGATGCATGCCTTTACCGCTTCCGGGTTTTTTGACGGGTCGCCATCCACCTTGTAATAGAAAATATGTCCGGCGTTGGTCAACTTGTGGAACGGCGCCTCGGTCGCAATCTTGTTCTCGAGAGATGTCGGGAGCGAGAAATACATCATGTGGCTGTTCGTGTAATAGCCCTTCCCGAATATGCGCATGATGTCTACGTCTTCCAGACCCTTGACCGGTTTCAGTATACGGCCGGAGGCATTTTCCACCGTAGTCACAGTGAACTTGTTCTTGTCGATGTTTGCGAACCTGCCGGCAACGGCCTCGGCCGGAGTTGCGAAGCACGACCAGTTGAGGTGCGTTTCCTTCTGTGTCTTGTCGCAGAAATCGCGAATATGCTTGACGATAGACAAAGCAAAGTCATCTACGTCGTGGTCGACGCCAAACGTCTTACCCGTAATGAGGGTAACCACCTCGGCGATGCCGATGTAGCCGATGGACAGAGTGGACTGCTTGAGAACTTCCGCCACGGAATCATGGATAGAATGTTCCGTGTCGTCTGAAGTGAGGTAGAGTCCTTCCTGCATAGTGAACGGATAGTTCTCGTACGTCTTTGTCCTGCATATGAACTCGAAACGTTCGAGCAAGCTGCCCTTGGCATCTTCGAGCATTCCATCCAGCTTCTGGAAGAACAGCTCGGTACGCTTTTCGACGCTCTTCGCCTCGATGTGAGCCTCGATGGCGAGTCTCGGGAGGTTTAGCGTATGGAACGCAAAGTTCCCCCTCGCGGTCGTCTGTTCCGGACCGTTCACGTTGCCGATGACGCGGGTGCGGCATCCCATCGTGGCTATTGTCGTATTCGGAATGAGCTTGCGGAGCTTCATCGTAGAGCCGTCGATGCAGACCACTTCCCAATAATCGCCCACGCCCACGTCGAATTCGTATGCACAGGGGGCGATGGCTCTGCCGTTAGCACACAGCTCGCCAAAAGTAAATACGCCCGGTTCACCGCGCAGTTTCAGCTTGGTCAGCGGCGTAACGCTGATTTCCTTCGTCTGGTACTTGACGTATGGAAGGTTGAAACTGGAATCAACCCTCACAAAGTTCGGATAGAACCTACGGGCCAGGCAATCGATTGCCTGCAAGTACAGGTCATAGTTCGGGTCACCCTCATACTTGGTATATCCGCGCATGAGCTTGAATATAAGAATCGGGAAAATTGGGGTGAGCCCATCGCCCATGCCCTCAAATTGTGCCCGCATGAGGTTGCGGCTGACCATGCGGCCGCAGTTGCTGGTGTCCAGGCCGAAGTTCAGCGAACTGAACGGGACCTGGTTACCGGAGCGGCTCTGCAAAGAGTTGAGATTGTGTACAAGCGCTTCCATCGCCTGGTGGGTCTGGCTGTCGGTAACGCAAATCGCGTTGTCTACAAGGGATGGCTTGAAACGCAGATACAGTATATGTGCCGGAGTGTTCATTGACACGTCGGCAAGTGTCTTGGTGATACGCTTGATTACTTCCGGGTCTCCCGGGCACCCAGCATACTGCCGGTATGCATGGTCCTCTGAATACTCCGCGTAACGGTTCAACTCAACCGCCAGGTTTGTCCGGAACGACATGTCCACGAACGGCGCCATGTCGAAATCGAAATTGTCACATGCAATCCCGCCATATTGCTGGTTTGACTGCAGCTGGAAGATGACGGCGGCGAGGGATGCTGCCGTCTGGATTGACTTCGCTGACCGGATGAATCCGGTACCCGAATCAAAACCCCGGGACAGCAACTTGTTGACCGGGGCAAAAAGGCAATTAAATGTAAGGTTGTAGAAGTTCAAGTCGTGGATGTGCATGTAGCCCGACTTGTGCTCGATGGCGTACTTCCGGGATATGTTGTTCAGGAGGTTGAACATCTTGTTCGTCTCCGAAGCAATCTTCCCGTATGTTCCTGCCGGTGTACCGCCGGCCTCGTTCGCGTTGTCGCGCAGGATGTTGGAACTTTTCAGCTTGGATTCGGTAATTTCCTTCAAGGTCTTGATGATTTCGGACTGGGATGTCCTCACCCTGTTACGCTCGTCACGTCTCAGAATGTACGCATCGTAGGCCTTTGGCCATCGGCCGCGCATCGCGTTCTTGACTGCGGTAGCTATCTTCTCCACGGATACCGATGCCGTTCCGTACTCGTACAGCTCGGCCACTATTTCGTCGACCGCGGAATCCAGTTCTTCATCGGTAAATTGCGTCTTCGTCTCAACCAGAGCGTTCTTGATTCCCTGTATGATTTTTGCTGGGGTGAACGGCTGGCTCCCGCCGTCGGTCTTGTTCACACGCTTAAGAACGATTCCGGCGGGCTTGGTCATGGTGTTTTCCATAAATGTCCTTTTTTCTCAAACAGCAAGGGTGGTTTATATGTTTACGGGTGGTCAAAATGCTCCCGAAAATCCCTCCTGTTGTGGTCATTCGGCCATAAGTCCACAATATATTGTGTTTTCGGCAGTTTTGGCAAAACGTTATTTTTTCTTTACATTCAAACCACGGGAGGCGGTATGACCTCGACCTGAACCGGGGAGTTTATCGGTTTATCCTCGGGCAGTTTCGGAATCGACGGGGGAGGCCCGTCAACTAGATGTCCGTCATCCCGGGCCACCATCCGGGCGTACTTTATGGTGGATATGCGCCTGGCGACAAGTTCTCTGAACTTGCCCACCGTAATCTCGTCACGGGAATACCGAACCATGTCGGTGACGACACCGGCGATATATGCGTGGGAAAGGTGGGACTCGAATATCATCTCGCAGGACGCACAGAACTCCTCGTTCCCGGTGCTCACCCAGTCGGGCTTCGGAGAATCGAGGTGCTTGAATGCCTGCTCAACGACGTCGCTGACACGCTCGACCGTATCCGGGTTCTTCACGTAGATGATATCGTCTATCCTTCCCGGTCGCAACTTGATTGTGCTGTGCAACTTCTGAGGCTCGTTGATGATAAGAATCGTAATGCCGCGGTATTTCGGGGATACAGTCTCGTCGATGTAGTCGATAAAGGCGCCTGTCTTCTCGTTCTTCGTGGCCATGTCGTTTCCGTCGAAGTCGTCGAACACAAAGAACGAACCGGGAAACATGTTGAGCACGCGGAACACGTTGCTCATTCCCCTACGGTCGGAAATCGAGTCCGGCGATATCCAGAACACCGGAACGTCCGGGAAATTCATCAGCAGGCGATTGACCGAGATAGTCTTTCCGGTACCCTGGTCTCCCTGGACTATATAACCGCGCCGCCCCTTATTGTCCAGAACGTTCCTTATGAATGCGGTTTCGGACTCCATGGTGCGGATGGGCGTGCCGTCCTCATCGTACAGGTCGAAATTCTTGACATCGAAATCGATGACCGGGCGAGGCTCGACATACAGGTTACCGTACTTTATGCGGATGAGGTTCTTTGATATGTCGATATGGTCGACATATATACCGTAAATTATCGCGGGCAAGGCAAATAGCAGGTCCATGCTGTAATGCCCCATCGGCATACCGAAAGTGATGAACGCATAGCTCTCCTCGCCTATCCGGTCGCCACGGCGTTTCCCGCTGGAGAACGCGAGCTCGAAGCCAACATGGTAAGTGGAGCCTTTGTGCTTGAGCTCGGTGTCGATATGGTACATCGAAGAATGCGTCGTCTCATCACAATGGTCATCTTCATCACGGTGCACCTTGATGAACCGAATGCCGTACTTTTCCTGTTCCTGTTCGCTGAGCGCCAGGAACGTCTCGCAGATGCTGGCGGTCGCGTCCATCGAATCCGATATCATCACGTTCCCGCCAGGGAGGCCCATGAACTTCGCAAGCGCGTCATACGGAGTGTGCACGTCATGCTTCGCGGATATGAAAAGGTTATTCACCACGGTAGTCGCCCGCATCAGGCCGAAGCCCGTCTCCACGAGGCCGAGGTACGCGTTCACGACTGGATTAGAGGTGTTCGCGCGGATGAGCCCGGAAAGCATGTCCACGAATCCGCCTGCCGCGGTGACGAGCTTTTCGGAGTTCTGGCGGAGGGCGCCCACGAGGAGCCTCAGCTTTCCCCTGGCATCTAGCTTGACCCATTCATTCGAGTCAATCTCAATCTTTACAAGAAGGTCCGAGATGGGATTCTTTGAATTTAGGTCACGTTCGTTATTATTCAAAGCTAGCCTCCTTGTCCCACATCGTACATTGCCTTCGGCGCGTCCGGCGGGACGTCGTTGGTCCCTTCGGCACCGCTTCCGTCGTTAAAGGTAAATTTTTTGGTATAAAGACGCTTGGACCCGCCGTACAGCCAAGTACGAACGAATATCCTCGCCAGGTTCACGCCGAACACCACGAACATGGCTATCTTGGCGTATCTGACCACACGCATATGCAAATTCTGTTCCATAGTCCTAACCTGAAATATAGCAAGTGCTATCTTGTACAAATCTGAATCAATTCGTCCATTGTCGCCACCCGGAACCCACCAGATTGAACCCGTTCCACCAGTCGCCGACCGGGCTCGCCCGTATGGTACATCGCAAGCGAGTGGAGATAGCCGCGGGAACAGTCGCCAAGATGGACCACCGTCGGACACGTACGGTACAGTGCAGCGACCCCGGGAAGAGACGGCTCGCTGATTACGGTGACATCGTTGGAGTCACGGAGCAGTGCGGCAACGGCGCCGGCCAGCTCGGCACTTCCACGGGTGGCCACGGCGACCTTCTTGCCTTTTAGCCCCGCCCGTTCCAGCGTATCCTCCATGCCTTCCCGTATCCTCCCGCCGACCACGGCGTCGAACACTGCCGAAGGCGGCATCCGGTGCATGTCGGAAGCACGCAATGGATAGCTGGTAAGGTTGCATGTGCATCCGGGAACGTCTCCCAGGCCGATGCGGAACAGCGCCGTCTTCTTTTCAGGATAGTCGAGCGCATCATGGAATATCGCGCACCTTACCGGGCACTCGTCGGGCACCATGCAGTAGCCGTCGGCAGCCTGCACCACGCAACCGACACCGCGCGTGCCGGGGACCCAGTACGCGCCGCCGATGGCACCGGCAATTCCCAACGACAGCATGTCCAGCTTGGAATCCCATTCCGGCATTATGTCCTTCACGAAACGGAACATGCCTTCTCCTTTCGCCTTGCCAGTTCGACCTCGATGTCTTCCGGGAGCGGAGAGAATCCGGGCATTACGCCATCTATGAATTCCACCAAACCGGCGGGGCCGTCCTCCTTCTCGATTTCGTCCAGCACGTCGGAAAACGATGCGCCTGCCCGGACATCATAAATCGTGGTGTCTATCTTGAGCGACTTCCTGTCGAGATACAGCGGAGGGGTACCTTCGATTACGGGCAATATGAGTTCCGTGCCCAGCCGGCCCATTGCGGAATACTTCTCTACCATTTCTGACAGCGTGCTATTCCCGGAAACATACGAGGCGAAGTCCGCTTCGGACATGCGCCTTACGCAAGCGCACATTACTCGGTTCTTCCGGTATGCGCTCCCCTCGATGTACTCCCTGGTATTCACCTTGGGGTGGAACATGTGATACGCCACGACATCCTTGTCCCGGTTCCTTTCGACCGCAGCCCCAACCCTGCGGCACTTGAAAAGGAAGGAATCGTCCTCCGCGCCCCATCCGAGAAATTCCCTGTCGAATCCGCCTACCGCGTCGAATGTATCCCGGGTAAATGCGTTGCACAGCCCGGTCTGCCTGTTTAGCGTGGCGCCCCTGTCCTTCTGCCCTCCCCACGGCTTGCCTGCGGATACCAGCCGCCTGGTGTCCGTCTCGTCGAGATATGCGGTATCTCCGTACGGGAACAGCAGCTTTCCCGGGCCCGCATTGGCGATGATGTACTCGGCCATGGGGCGCGTCATGTAGAGGTCGGCATCGACCATCACGTACAGGCGATATCCGGGATTGCCGCGCACGGCCGAATCCAGCAGCGAGGCCTTGTGGAAAGGCTCGCCGCACGGCGTCCCATCGCACGAGTGGCGAACCCTCCCGGACAGCCCGCTTTCGCGCAACCACGCGCCATCGCCCTGCTCGGCGACAAGATGGTCCGCCTCCGGGAACACCGCGGCGACGCGGTCGATGCACGCCGCCATGTTCCTCCTGCGGTACCTGTCCCCGGCATCGCGGAAAGCCGTTATTGCGAGAATTTCGTTCATTTTACCTCCGTGATATAAACTAGGTATTTGTGGACACGACAACACCGCGTCCGGGAGATATTTTAGTATGCCATTCAATGGGATTTTCAACCTGCGCGACGCCAACGAGAGCGTCACCCTGGATGCCAAAAAGGTCCAGGAATTGAAGCGCTGCGCGAAAAACCCGATTTACTTCATCAGGAACTACGTGTACATCAACACGAAGGACCACGGGATGCAACTGATGAAGACCTACCCGTTCCAGGACGCCGCAATCCTCCGCTTCATGCGGTACCGCTTCAACATCAACAAGTGGTCCCGCCAGGTGGGTAAGTCGACCGTCGTACGCGCATACATCCTCTGGTACGCACTGTTCCACAAGGACAAGCTGATAGCGATGCTCGCCAACAAGCTGATGCTCGCGAAGGAACAGCTGCAACTTCTGCGCGACTCCTACGTGGCACTCCCGTACTGGCTGCAGCCGGGCGTAAAGCTTTGGAACAAGCTCAGCATCCAGTTCAGCAACGGGTGCCGAATAATGGTCGCCGCGTCGTCGCCGGACGGCATCCGCGGGTTCTCGCCAAACCTCCTCTACCTCGACGAGTTCGCGTTCCTGCGACCCGGCATGGCAGACGAGTTCATGGCCTCCGTGATGCCCACGATTTCTTCCGGGAAAACCACCCGGATAATCATCACGAGCACCCCCAACGGCCTTAACCACTTCTACAGGATGTGGGAGGACGGCGTCGAGGAAGACCAGGCCACTCCTCACGACATGGAGTCCAAGTACATACGTTCGACTGTGCTGTGGAACGACGTGCCCGGACGCGAACCCCAGTGGGGAATCGACGAGGAGGCGCGTATCGGCGAGCAGAGGTTCAGACAGGAATACCTCTGTGAGTTCATCGGTTCTGCCACGACCCTCATCGACTACAAGATATTGCAGGACCTGAAACCGGTTACACCCATGCGCATTCCCGGAGTCCCCGCGCCATACTCGCTGAGGATATACAATACTCCCCTGCCCCGGCAACTCATGGAAAAGGAGGACTGGACGTATGTCGCCGCGCTCGATACTGGATTCGGTATGCGGCAGGACTACCACGTGCTGCAGATTCTGCTCGCGAAGAGCTCCTGCCGCGCCGAGCAGGTCCTCGTATTGTCGTCCAACGAGGTAACGGTCGAGGACTTCTGCTCCATGTCGGCCAGCATCCTGCACATGTACGGAAACCCGCCGCTTACCATCGAGTTCAATGGCGGCTCTGGCATGACGGCCCACAAGACGATGTTCGAGAAACTGGGGTACGACAACCTCATCAACTACGACAAGTATTTCCGCGGCATCTACTCGACAAACCCAATCAAGACGACCGCCGTAATGCTACTGAAACTGTATGTGCAGCGCGGGTACCTCACCCTGAAGGATGAGAATACCATCAACGAGCTCATGAGCTTCACAAAGCTAAACCAGTTCACCTGGGGAGGTTCCGGTGGAAACCACGACGACCACGTGACGTCGCTGTACTGGTGCGTCTACTTCATGGAGTCCGGCTGGTTCCCTGGCAAGCACGAGGACATCAAGTTCCTCGACGCGCTGGAAATCACGTTCGCTGGAGGGGACGTACGGGAAGCCCTGCAGGCCGCGGTCCTCACGGGCGCGGACCCTGTCGCCATAAAGGAACAGCGTGCCCTAGCGGACCTTTCGGCGAAAACCCAATACGCTCCAGCAACGGCAACGGTATAAACTGAGGATTAATCCAAGACGGTTTAATTGCCCATGTCCAGTTTCAATGACCTCGACGAACTGTTGCAGCTCACCAAGATGGTGGAAGCGACCTCGACCAATTCCGACACCGTGAAGGAGGAACCAGACCTTCCGGCCACGGTGCGTGCCTACGACTCCGGCGACTACACCGGGAAGGCCACGTTCCTCCGGACGCATGCCGAGCCGGAACCAACCGCGGCCGACGTTCCGAAGCCACCCAAGGACGGGAAGGCCTACGGCAGCTCCGGGAACGCCACGTTCCGGGACAAGAAGGGCAAGCCGATAGAAAACGGGCCCCTGTTCGAAGAGGATTCTCCGGAAGACACGGTGGGCGAACCGATAACGGACGGCGCCGAGCAGTCCGCCCCCGCAGAAGGGGCCGACCCGGATGCCGACTTCGAGGGCGCTGGAACGTCAATCGGCAAGTCGCTGAAACGCGGCTTGTCGTTCAGCCTGGAATCCGTCCGGACCGGCATGGGCAGCGAGTTCGTGAACAAGTACCTCATGGAGCAGGCGTCGGATTTGCAGGGATGCCGCAACAACCCGTTCCAACTCGGGGATGCGGTCCAGGTCAACGGGATACCCCGTATCTTCATCGTCAAGAACAATGACGGAAACATGATTCGGACGGCCAAGCCGACCAACTGCATTGCCGACTACGCCAAGGGCAAGGACGGGGTGTGGCCCGAATACTGCTTCCAGTGTGACGAGCTATCCAAGATAGACAACGCCAACCTGTCCCAGGCCGACGACATCGCCGAGTTCAACGACCGCGACATCGACACTACCGGTTTCAACGGGCTCACCATCGACCCCAAGCCGATGGAACTTGCGCAGGAGTTCGCGAGAGAACGCAGCATGGACACCGTTGCCGATAACCTCAACGACATTCTCGGTGTATACCGCTCGGCAGCTTCCGGGAACGACAAGGAGTTCAGCTACACCGCCGTGACTCCCAAAACGACGTTCGTGCTTCCGAACGGAGAAATTACCACTCAGGAAATCGCGCACGGATACCGGAGCCTATACTGATGAAACCTACACTGGTATACGACGCAACCTGCGCCCTATGCACTAACTACCAGCGTTTCCTCGAGCGGCGCCTGGGTGACCGGCTCGATTACGAACCTGCCGGGGCCGAAGCAAAGGACGTGAAGTACAAGGCAGCCGACGGGGCAACCTTTTCCGGTACAAAGGCGATAGAGAAACTCACGGCCGATTTCCCTGAAGTAAGGGAACTCAACTTCTTCCTTCCGCAGAAATTACGTGATGCGGGCGTGTCGATTCCGGGAAAACTTCCGGTTGCCGGAGTGAAAGCAGCCTATAAGGTGAGCGGTGCCGTCCGCAAGACCTATCATGCGGTCAGGGGCGGGTGCAACTGCGGTGGTGGGCCACGGAAAAGCAAATAGCTAAGGTTTAGCTTTTCCGTCGTTCCAGCACATGAAATTGCATTCCGGGCAGAACGTGTAGTAGTCCACCAATACATCTGGAATCCAGGTATCTGTACCTTTAATATTCCGTTCGAATGTTACTTCTTTTCTATAGCAATCGGTAATCTTCGTCTTGAACTCGCATCCGCAGCGTTCGCACGTGAAGGCAAAGAACGGATTACCGTGCTTGATAATCTCGGCCGATGACGCGGTAAGACGGTCAATTCCACATATGCCCCTGAAAAGTTGTAATAGCTTCGGCATTCCAATTCTCATGTTGAGCGAAAACGTCTTCTATTATATGGCATCGTTCAGGTCCACTATCTTCTTGCCGAAGTAACTATTTCTGCTGCCCGAGCTTTATCTGGATTCCGCCGGGACCATTTTCCCCTAGGATATCCATCGACACATGGAGCACACCGTTTTGGAGTTCGGGGACGAAACTGTCCTGAACCACTGCACGCGGGAAATAGAAGCTGTAATTGAACTCCTCGACAAACGGCGGGATTGCAACCTGGGCAGCGAATTCTGGTCGTTTACCCTTGTTCCCCTTGCCCTTGAGCTTCGGCGCCATCAGCTTAGCCTGAATCTTGCGGGTGCCGGTGATTACGAGGTTCATGTTGATGTAGTTAATCATGATGTCCTCTTCCTTAACACCCGGCAAGTCGACGAAGAAGTGGTACTTCCCATTGGCAACAATCATTTCATAATTGGGTTCGCCATAGTTGGGTAGCACCCGGACAATCGACTCCCCGGACTGCCCGGATTCGTCCTGCTGAGCCTGCTGTTGCGGCATCTGCTGAGCCGGCATTTGCATCTGCATCTGCATCTGCATTTGCTCCATCGGCTGCATTTGCTGCATCTGCATTTGCGGCTGCATCATGCCCTGTGGCATCATTCCTTGTCCCTGCATCATCATTCCCTGTCCCTGCTGCATATTAATCCACTCCCTTTGCTGTTCCATAAAGTTTCTTCTTTCCGCATCGAGCCGATAGCGTTCCTGATTGAGACGCTGCCGTTCGAGTGCGAGGTTGTTTTGTTCATCTTCCATCTGTCGCTGGAATTCCCACTCTTCTCGGTGGGCAAGCTGTTTCTGCGCCATTGCCTGTTGCTGCATCTGCGCCTGGCGAGTGCGTCCGAGCCGCCTGGGCCCCTGTGGAGGGGCGGCGACCCTGCGACCTGCAGCATCGGTGTCCACCTGGCCAGGTATGCGGTTCTGCCGGTTGATGCGCTGCACTTCCCTCATAGTGATGTCGTTCAGCCGTTCCGGGTTTCCTCCGCCCTTCATCTCTTGCGGCATGACCGGATTTTCGCTGCACAGGAGGGTAGGCTCCTCGTCATAGTCAGGATAATAACGTAATCCCATCGGTTCTTCCTCTTCCTCGTCGCCTAAGTTCCAGTCTTCCGGCACGGCGCGTTCGCCGAAGACGAAATCCTTGATTTTCTTGAAAATGCCCACATTAGTGTATCCCGTCGGTAAAGTCGTCTAGCCCGTGGGCCTCCCGGAGTTTCGCCAGGGCCTTCGCCTTTGTATGGCGAGCCCACTCCTTCGATGTCCCGAACTCTACGGCCGCTTCTTCTAAACTAGATTCTTCTCCGTCAAGTCCATACATGCAGCGCAACAGTTTTCTCTCGTCCGGGGTCAAGGTGACCTTGAGTTCGGAATTTACTCGTTCCCTCAGCAGTTCCATCCCGTACCGGTAATCGGGCATCTTGCTCGGGTCGGTGTCCTGGATGGACTCGCCGACCGTTATGGCCCCGCCGTCGTCATCGTCGGTATCTACTGGAAGGTCCATGGAGAAGGTGTGCATGATGGATGCCTCGGCTTCCTTCCCGTACCTTATCGTATCCACCGGATTTCCCTTACGGAGCGCGTCAAGGACCTTCTTCCTGAGGCGCACGGGTACACGTACCAGGTCGTTCTCCTGCACTGTCCCGCCCATCCGTGTCCTCATGTACCACACGGCGAACGAGCCGAACTTCACCCCTAGCGTGTAGTCGTATCGGTAGAAGGCCTCCATCAAGCCCAGCTTGGCATCAGCGTAGAAATCTTCCACAGGTATGCTAGTGATTCGATGGTAGTCCATCGCGAACTGCAAGGCAAACCTGAGATTTGACTGTATCACCTTGAGTTTCGCGGATTCCCGTATGTGTTTCGGTATCGACTGGTCATGATATATCTTGAAGCACGCGGTCTCGGCGTCCCTTCCGATAATCTCATAAGCGGAGGTCTCCTTTATCAGCAAGGATACATTCTCCCCCATGTCAACTTTTTTAGCCATCTGATAGTTCCACAGTTAATTACCAGTAATATAACCACATATCAACAATTTGTCAACATGTTTTTTACAAAAACTTACTATAAACTGAAAAAATATGGAAGAAAACCGTTCAGACTATACGCTCATGGCCAACCTGGACCAGGCGGCATTCGCGGAACTTGCCGGAAAGGCCGCGAAACAGCTGTGCAAAAGGGTCCAGTCGGTAGCCATGCTCAACTACAGAGGCCCAGGCTATCTGTACCAGGACTTCGTGGTTACCATCCGCCAGGATTCCAAGCGAAAGAAGCTGGAAGTTGTGCGCAACCGTGACGCGGTGGTAGTGCTCGCCGTGGACAACGGGCGCATGATAGCGGTAAACTACGAGTACATCTTCGTCGAACGCCACCTGAATGACAAGGTAAGTACGGGCAATGGCTAAGGAATGCGGAGTAGTAGTCGAGGGCACCGTGAAGGATGCCCGAGGTAGCGGATTCTTCACCGTGGTGCTCGACAACGGTTTCGAGGTACTCGCTCGGCCTAACGGGAAAATGACCAAGAACACAATAAGGATTAACCCGGACGACAGGGTAAAGGTGGAACTCGGCCCATACGACCCGACGCGAGGCCGAATAATCTTCAGATACAAATGACAGAAAGGACCGGGCAAGCCGGTCCTTGTTGTATCGACGTCTGCTATTGAAAACTACTTGTCCGCGGGCTTCGCCTGAGCCTTCGGGGCAGGCTTCTTCGCGGCGGCCTTCCGGGTTGCCGTCTTCTTCGCAGGGGCCTTTTTAACCGGGGCCTTCATCTCCTTCTTGACAGTTACCTTCGGTGCCGTGATTTTCGGCGCCGTTTCGGTCTTTCCCGGATTGCGCTTGGCCTTGGCCATCGCTTTCTTCAGGTCGGCCAGGTTCGCCCTGTATTTCGCCAGGGTGCGGTCGGACGATTCCGGCATGCCGGCGACCTTCAGGACATCGATGCGGCGTGCGATGCGCTGCTCATAGAACTTGACGAGTTCCTCGGCAGTGGCCGGCTTGCTGCGGGTGGCAGGCTTCTTGGGTTCGGCCGGGGTAGCATCATCGCGCTTCGTCAGTGGCTTGCCCTTGGCGCCCGGAAGCTGCACCGTCACGGTATCCTTCCCGACTTTCTCCTCGAACGAGACATCGGCCGTAATGGACACGGGAACGGAAACATCGTAGGCGACTGACTGGTCACCAAGACCTGCTGGGGTTAGCCCGCCGAATACCGAGTCGACCGAAGGGTTTACCCCCACCGGTTCGTGCTGTTCAGCAGGAGCTTCGGTGTCCGGGGTTTCGACTTCTGGCGCATCAGCTTCCGCAGTATCGGCGAACGCCTTGTCGATTGCCGACTTGCGTCGTTTCGCGATTACGCAAAAACCGATGATGAACGCTATGACAATGACCGCCGAAATCACATATTCCAATGTCATCGTATTCTCCTTATTTTGGACTGTTACCCGATGAAACTATTACATTCCGCTATAAACTGGATGTTATGGCGAAACAAAAGTCCAAAAAAGTCAAGACCCTCCCGGAAAATACCGTACCACAGGTAGAAGCCGTACCGGCAAAAGAACAGCCCGCCCGTCCGGCAGTCTCCGGCGAATCATCGGCCCCCGTGGTGCCGAAGAAGCGGGTACGAATACGCAAGAAGGCGACGAAGCATCTCTCCGTCGCCGTACTGTGCACGAACCCGATAACCCGGCGGTTCATCTAGGTTGCCGGGTAGACCACCGGTTCAAGTCCTTCCTCGTCATCGTCATCGTCACTGCGTCCGCCCTCGTTATTGACGGGGGCGTTTCCTATCGTGAACGACTCGCATTCCTCGATTATGATATTGAATCTCTTCGGGAGCATCTTTCCCTTGCGTTCTTCCTTGATGCCGAAGTAGAGTTCCTGGATGTCGTTGTCCGAGTTCTCCCCATTTTTTATGAAGGACATGACCGCCTCTCGGCATCCCTTCTTGACGGAAAACGCGATGTTAATGAGCTGCGCCTTGAAGCATGTTCCGGGCACGTTGGCCGGAATATTGTGGCCAAAATCGATGTCGACGAAGATGCCCTTGTCGGCCAGCGGAATGCTGATTTTCCACGGAACGTTCGCCGTCGGAATCTTCTCGTCAAAATTGGCGAGCTCCGGGATAATGCCGTACGACGCCCACCGGCCGAACGCACCGGCGAATAAGTCTATTTCGCTGTCGTTGTCGTCCGGAATAGTCTTGATTTCAAACTTGCGCACCGAGGAGTTCTTCGGCCCGAACTTGGCCAACCCGCCCATGAAGTTGAGCTTCAGCATACCTTCTTTCGATTTCATAGAAATGCTCCATAGTTTAAAGGTCCGTCACAAATATAGCAAACAATAAACTACACGAACGAGGACCAATCATGAAAAACACACTTCTTCGCTTTACCCGCCAACTTACCCAGTACAGCCCGCTCCTCCGCCAGAGGGTGGAAAACATTTACAGCAAGATATTCGAGGGAATAGGAACCAACGCCGCCCTCAGCAACCTACGGGACAAGGTCGGGGACAATTCCCTTGAAACGGAAGGCGACGGGGTGTTCGGCCTCAGCGGTGCCGCCGGGTTCAAAGACTCCCCGACACCGGAAGCATCACTGGACAAGGCCATCGACGACGGAATCGAGTCCGGGAACCTGGAACAGTTCGGTACCGCCATCCCGACCGAGTCGCTACCGACGGAAGAGGACTTCGGCCTCGGCGCCGACCCCATGGAAACCACGGGCGACCCGCTTGCTGACCTGTTCGGCGACGACAGCGGTTCGGCGAGCGACCTTGGCCTAGACGGCCTGGATGATGAGTTCCCGGAAGAGGAACCCGATATTGCGCCCGAACCCGAGTTGGCAACGGACGACAAGCCGGTAGATTCGCCGGAAGGCGGAGTTGCTCCGGAAGACGGGATTGCGCCCGCGGGTGACGATGAACTGCCAGTCTAAGTACGGGACATGTTGAAACAAAAGAGCCGGCTTCCGCCGGCTTTTTCTAGTTCGGTGTGATTGTGGCGTTGATTTTGGAACGCCGGCGCTTGTCCTCGCGCCTCTCGGCCTTCGCCACGTCCCGCGCGAGTCTTTCGGATTCCTTCTCGCGAATTCGGAGCTTTTTGAGGACGGTCTTGCGCACTTCCTTGTTGTATTCGCGGCGTTCGTCGGAGACGTTACCCTCGCGGACGAACTTGTCGATGTCGCCAATTATACGGCCGACCTTAATCTCTTCGTCGTTCAAGGTATTCAACGCGGTCAACCTGGCAGTCGACTGTTCACGGATGTGCTTCACCTTCTTGTCTATCTTGTCCCATACGCCGTATAGCGAGGCGTAATCGTCGGTGATATATTTCAGCAGGCCCTGCGCCGACATCGGAGACTGGTTAACGTTACCTTCCGGGATGTGGCGGTCGGCTTTCCATGCCTTGCCCTCGACGTATACCGGGACTATCTTAAACCGACCGTCCGCACCTATCTGCACCAGTGTCATGTGTTCGGCATTGGCCGCCCAGGCTATGCACTTGCGACGGTTCACTCCGTTGTCATCGAAACCGAGACTGACGGTTTCCGGGCATTGGAACACCACTCCCCAATAATACCCGGTAGTATCCTTCGGCTTGACTTCGCCTAGCTTGGAAACGTAGATGTATCCGTTACGGCGGCCACCGACTTCCTCGGACTTCGAATCGGTAGAAATTTTCCAAAACGCGTTAAGGTTCGGTGCCCCATGGTACACCTGCTCGGTCACAATCTGACGGGCTTCGACCTCCGACTGCATCATGTCGATGTACCAGCAGGCGTCATCTTCCTGGATAGGATTGTTGGTATGGTAGAAAAGGTTGAGAGTACCGTTCACGAATTCCAGCCAGTCCTTGTCGGTATCATTCTGGAAATCGTACTTGTTGAACCACTCCTCGTACTTCTCCTGGGCCTCGGTAGGCAGCTCGACAACGCGGAACATGTTCCGGAACTGGTACGGCGTATAGCCGCACTCGCCGCACTTCTTCATTATCCAGAAATCCAGGATAATGTCCTTGTGCGACTTCCATGTGATTCCGTCGTTGATATAGTTGAAGAGGCGGATGCCTGCAATTTTACGAGCTTTCATGTGGATATCCCAGTGACAACCCAAGTTTATCGAGTAACCCCCGGGCTCGCGAGGATATAAACTGCAATCAAACTAGTACGAAAGGAACCTCTCATGGACCGTTCAAAATGGATGAACTTCGATATGCCGAACGAAGAAGAGCTCGGGCAAATCATTCTCGAAGCACAAAAGAAGGAAAAGGACAAGTCCGGTAATCTCGACCCGGAGACCTTCTTCCCATTCTGGTCCCCTAATGGACCCCAGTCTGCCGTGAAGCTCAGCGACAAGAGTGGAACGGTCAAGCCAAAGGTGGACTTTAATCCGGCCGAAACCCGCATAGACAAGGTGTGGGAAGACTTCCTCGGAAACAAGAAGGCAAAGGATAAGAAGAATGCCAAGCCGGTCACCGAAGTCGACAACTTCGGTAGCGTTGTGCTGGATTCGTTTGCGCAAAAGCCCGAGCCTAGCAAGCTGGTCGGTTCCATCAAGGCCCTCAAGCGGGTCGCTACGAAGGAAATCAGCGGAATGGCTCACAGCAAGACCGAAGTCCTCGGCGTGCCCACGTTCGTCGAAGTTTCCAAGGCCGCTAACCCATCCAAGAATTCTCTCGTCGGAATCGTAAAGCCGAAAGAATCCATGGGCAAGCAGAACATGCCTGACATGTTCAAGGGCGGGAAGCCAAAAGTCAACGACGTGAGCGGCGCTACCACGACTGTCGTCCACAGCTACGACGCGAAACTCAAGGCAACGCCGAACAACGTCGAAATCAAGAGCGATGCTGCAAAGCCAGGTTCCGGAGACCATACCGGTATCGTGAAGCCGAAGGCATCCATGGGCACGCAGAAGCTGCCCGGGATTTTCAACGTCACCAAGCCGAAGGTGAACGACGTCAGCGGTACGGTCACGACGATTAAGAGCTTCGGCGGCACCATCAAAGCCACGCCGAACAACGTCACCGTGCAATCCAACGCCGCCAAACCGGGTAAGGGAGACCATACCGGCATCGTCAGTCCGAAATCCGCAATGAAGGAAGGGAAGAAAGTCTTTACCCCGATTGACGGATTCAAGGGGTAGCCGATGGCTACACTGGATACAACGCGAGAAAGACCCCGCATAATGCGGAAAGCCCCGGTGCCAGTGCACCAGGGCTTCTGGCGTTGTACAATAGGCCCACTTCCAGTGTCATGGTACGACGCGGCGCACGACGCGGTGGATACGGCTATCCCGCATACCGCCCCGGTGCCGGAAATGGTAAACGCCCTCATCAAGACCTACATCTGCAACGGTCTTACCCAATCGTTCGAGAAGGAAGGGCATTACAAGTTTGTCACCCGCATTCCTACCCAGGAAGACAACCAATACGACGGTGCCCTCACCATAACCATGCTGACCGACCAAGGATACGAGAACTGGTGGGCGATTCACAGATACATGGATACCGTCATGAGCGGCGTAACCGGCGGTGTCCCCATATCGGACACCCGGAGCCGGGTATTCGGTCTCGATGGCAGGTACCGCAACCGTCTTACATACATTCCGTATATCGACATCCACTGCGCGGATGACAACTCGCAGGAAAGGATGATAGTCCGATACCGCAGATGCAGGATAACTAATCTAAGCGACATGCAGCCCAACCCGGGCTCGGTCGACCCCGTGCCTTTCAACCTTACCGTACTGTACGAGCTCAAGGACATAATACGTCTTCCCGACCCGAACAGCTACATGCGGGCGATATGCGTTAGTACGAGTACCAACGCATATAACGACAGAGGATAATGACGATGGCAACAACGCAGGCGAACAACGTAATCCGCGCCGATGCCGACTGGCGCAGCGGGGCTCGCGCCGAGAACATGATGGGCTCGGCGTATTACTCTACGTCCGCCGCGTCGGGCCAGCACATCGGCCTGCTCGACTACTATATGCCTCGCTTTTATGCCATGGCCCGTGGCCACGTAATCAACAAGTACCATGTTGGGCTATACGGGCCATACGTTGACGAGGCCCTTCGCATAATGGACCAGAACTCGTTCGCCGACAAGTATGACCTCGGACGGCACAAGTATTTCCCGGACAGCGGTGACAATTTCCGCAAGACCCTGTTCGACCAGTGGCTCGAAATGTGCTACGAGGAACGCAGTGGGGTCCTCAACATGTACTGGGCAGCCAAGTCCATTACCATCAATTCGCCCACGGCGGAAACAAAGATGGTGATGATGGACAGCACGAAACAAATCCAATATCCCGTAGTCACCGGTATACGGAGCGACAACACGATGACCATCGAGGTTGTCGACGACCCGTACCTGATGTGGTACAACTTCTTCAACGCGCTCTTTAATGTGCAGTTCTCCCCCCTGCTCCTGAAACCGAGGAGCACTCTCCAGAAGATGAACGTGATGGTCGAACTGCTGACCGAAGGCCTGACTGTAGGCAACTCGATGAAAACCATGGATGAGCGCGAGGCGGGGAACCCCTGTATGACCGACCTAGTAATCGGCCAGATGTTCGAATTCAACTCCTGCATAAGCCTGCAGGCCCCCTCCATACAGCCGCGGGCGGAAAGCCCGGCACCGTACACGTTCCAGGTCCAGCTGAAATACCCGAACGCGTTCCAGGGAACCTTCAAGGACCAGATGCGCTACCTTCGCGACAACACCACTCGCGGAATCGACCCTTCGAAGCGCCTAGAATACGGGGAGACCGCGTGCCAGCCGACACTACACCAGGTAAACTGGAGCCCGTACGGAGACTACAACCTCGAGTTCTTCGAGAGGGACTATGGCACGTGGCGCGGCGAATACAACGACGCCACCTACGAAGCGTTCCAGCCGAACGTATACAAGCAGTACGCCGCAACGGGACAGGCGGCTTTCAAGGACACCAACTACAAGTACGACATGCACGGCAGGCGCCGCTAAGGCGTTATGTCGTCTATGGAAAGAGGATGCGCCATGAGATAGCGGCGCAGGTACGAGACTTCGCTGTCAAGAATTTCGGTGAATCCTTTCCCGTATTCCGGAAGAGGCCTAGGGTGGTCCATGTGCTTCACCGCATTGGCGCCCCGGGGCAGGTATGCCATCGGAACGCGATACGACCACGCCAGGTATCCCAGGTAGGCATCCTCGCCACCCCAGTGGCCGTCGAATGCCGGATTGAACAGGCGGTTGGCCTTGCGGACGGAAAGCATCGCGCGGCGCAGTAACCTGACGGCCGGCATGTTGAGACCGAGGTTGCATGACCACGTCGCGAGGCACTTGGTTACCCAGGCCGCGTTCTGTATTACAGTACCGCGCGGCGAGAACATGTTCCACTGGCCGGCCTCGCCAATTTCCCTTGGGTCCTTCCACCCTAGCCCGCGTTCCAGCCTGCGGCCAATAGAAACGACAGGAATCGAACGGAAAAGGGCAGACTCGTGGTCCTTTACCAGGTCATCCTGCGGGATGCAGTCCTCGTCGATGAAGAGCACGCCGTCGGCGAACCCATACTTGTCGAGCACGTAGTCGATGCCAGCGTCCCGGGCGTAACCTGCCATGAACCCGTCGCCCTGCGCCACATCCACGTAGTCGTCAACCCCGTCGCACTCGACCTTGCACCGGTCGCGCACCACGACGACGGTGGCATCGCCAAGTTTAGAGACGACCTCCTGCAGATGGTCGCCCCTGCGGCAGGGGATTATTGCAACCAGCATATCATGCCTTGATTAGGCTTTCGACACGCTGCCTAAGGTCAAGGACCTTGTCGCCGTAGTGGGATATCAGGTCGCAATACTGGCTATGCAGCTTGATGTTCGTCTTGGTGGAGGGGATTTCCGACACGAACGTGTCGTACAGCGTGTTGACCGGCTCGGCCATGAACTTCCGGCATTCCCCGTCGAACGTTGTGACCGCCCAGCATGAATTTAACGGAGTGTAGTATATGCCTTCCCTCGCGTAACGTATTTCCGGAGGCATCTTCTCCTTGACGCACCACATCCGGGTACGGTCGAACTTGCCGGCGATGTAATCCAGGTACTGGTCTACACGGTTGTCCATCACGATTACCTTTCCCGGAATCGTACGGTCGGTTATGTACTTCCTGGCAGTCTCCCGCGTGATAGGGGTGACTGTGACGTTGAACATGTTCGTCAAGGCGGCACATATCTCGTGATAAGTGCGGTTCGGGCGGTAGTAGTATTCGTTGTACGAGTCGTTGCAGAGCTCCTCGAGGGGGAACTCGTAGTCGAACCCGTGCATGGTGAGGTGCGAGAGCTGCGTTCCGCGCCACCGGGTCGTCTGCATCGCCTTGCAGAACGTATCGGCAAACTTCTGCGGCATCATTGCCTTGAATACGCTCACCAGCTTCGACGGAGGATTGGTCTTGTCCATGACGACGGCCTGTATCTCCGGCTTCTTGAACGCCTCCACGCACTCCTTCCATTCGGCATCGTCACAGAACGACTTCTTGCTGAGCGGGTACTGGATGACACCGTTGGTCGTGTTCTTGATTGCCACCTTGTCGAAGGGCATGTAGAAGAACCTTGGGTTCGGGTATTCCCTAAAAGTGAGCTCCCCCGCCTCGATGAGCCCGTGCATCAGGGTCTCGAGCACAGCCTTGTACCTTGAGGAAATGAGGTCGCCGTAGTCATCCAATGGCTGCGCGACCTTCGGGCCAGCCGTGACAAGCAGTTCCACGTCGTTCCCCTGCGTGGCCAGGCTCACCGCCTCCATGACGGCATCCATAGTATATCCGATGATGTAAACCTTGTCGCTCATAATATGTGTGAATCCTTCTGAATAAACGGTAAAATCACCCTGTCGAGCCATTCCTCTCCGGGAAACTCGAATATCTCGTCAATAATCTTCCCCTCGCCGTCAGTGAATATGTTCACCGGGGCGAAATCGATGTGCAGGTCGTCGAGGATGGAGCTGTGCTCGGCATCGTCATCGACCACTATTCGTACGGCGCGGCTCTGGTTTTCAAGGAGCCCGTGCTTCCCGAACCAACCGTACATCTCTTCAAGGCCATGCTTGCATACGGGGCACTCCTTCTTCGCGTCGAAGAAGCTGAACACCCACATCACTACCCTGGGCGTACTGGGAACGTCCTTGTATGCGTCCATCCCGTACTTTACGAGGGTATTGCATAGTGGCCTGTAAATCCCGTCGATGAGAACGGGTTCGCCACAGCATGGCTTTGCCATCGTCGCGCCTCCTTTTGTAGTTAAAACTACAACAATTCACTTTGCCGCGGGGGTGCGGAACAGGCCACGGGTATTATTCTCGTTGAAAATCATCCAGTTTACGCCGTTCTCCTTGCACCACGCCTCTGCAGCCTCCCACTTGGCATAGTTGGTCGCCACGTCCAGACTTTTCCGCTGGTACGCGGCCATGCGCTTCTGGTAGCGGGCATGCTTCTCCGGGTCCTGGCATCCGGGAGGTGGCGGTTTTGGCGGTGTCGGAACCACCGAATAGGCGACCGGTTTGATTTCGATAAGCCATTTCTCGGTTCGCCCGTCAGTATAGCATATCTCAAGGTATACGTCAGGTCGGTACAGCGACTGCTTCATGAGGGCCGGCGAATAGTAGGATATGTCGAACGGCTCATACGCCCATTTCGTCACCAACGGGTTCCCGTCGCACACCTTGAAGAATTCCATCTCCCAGCTAGACTTGTACTTGACGCGGTCAACGCCTTTCGTCATGTACCTCTCCGGGCGCGTAAGGATATAGTATCCCGAGCGGCAGTCCGTATAGTAGCTATGCTTCTTGCGTGCCCTCGTCGTCTTCCGCGAGCGCGGCTTTCTGCTATCCGGGGCATTCCCGTTATTTCCGGGGAGATTCGCCATATCAACCAACGCTCGCGTACATACGGGCATAGTAGCCCGAAAGTGACTCGCCTTCCGACGGGCCATCCCACTTGATGTCCATTATTTTCGCCACGCGCTCGCCATCGAAATCCGAATCTACCCAATAGTTCGACTGTCGGTCTTCCGGGACTGTGCGCGACGGGATTCTCGCCTTGGTCGTCGGGAAATTCGTAGTGTTTCCTCCCCCGTAGTTTCCGCCCATCTTCCCGACATTCTCGCGGGCATTCCGCAATTCATCGACCGTATTCTCGCTTATCGCGTACTGGCCAGCAAAGCGAAGATACTGGTACCATTTCTCGACGAAGTATGTATCCTCGTCGCATCCGGCAGAGACGGAAAGGCCGATTGCCCGAATCAATTCGTCCTCGCGCTGGGTCAACGGGAGCTGCCCGACGTTGATGTCGTTTTCCCGGTCCGGGGAATCGCTGAACTGGGCGGCCATGAGTACGGGGTCGTGCCGCATCTCGATTGCCGCATCCCCGGACGCACCCGTGCGCATCTCCTTGGTGTGCCAGGTAACCGCGCCGGTTCCGTCAAGACCGTAGGTGACCTTGGCGAAGGCGACCCGGTTCTTCGCGCGGCTGTTGCAGGTGCGCAGCCGGTCGAGCAGGTCATCCCACAGCGACTGCATTTCCTTCGGGGACATGTCGGACGCCATGGCCGCATCCGCACGCATACAGCACTGGTAAATGTCCACCTCGTATGCACGGCGCCAGAAATCCCCGGTAAGACGCATGTCCTCGTTGAACTTCTTCACTCGGTTCTTTATCCTCTCGGCGAGAGCGCGGCACGGATATTCGAGACAGTTGACCCACATCTTCATGCTTTCCATCATGTCGAGTATGCTCATCGTGTATACGGTCTTCCCATCCTTCACCTCTTTCGTGTAAATGAGGAGGCAATCCAGGTGTGTACGCCGCAGCGGTTCCACCATGAACGTGACATCCCACTTCTTGCGGAGGAACGTGGCATAGGACTTGATGAGCATGCGGAACGGCTTTATGAATAGCATGAACATGCTGTCTATCGCGAGACTAATCGCGTCAAACATGATGACGATGTAGTTCTTGATATAGTCGTCAAGGATGGCAGTCAGCCCCGTCGCCAGATTGAGTCCGTCTATGAACCAGAACTTGTCCCTTATGCAGTGGAGCACGAGGTCAGGCTGGTCGGATATGTTGTTCCCATCGGAATCCTTGTCGCAACCAGTGACGAACGCGACGAAACGGCAGACGCAGGGGCAGTTCTCGAGGAATTCCTCAAACGCTCCCCACTCGAAGTTGAGCGAAAGTTTCAGCATCCCGGTAAGATATTTCTCAATCATGTCGTATACGTCTAGTATGCAGCGCAGCACGGAGTCGTTGAGCGACTGCAACGCGGCCTGCATGCTTTCCCTTGCCGTATCAATCTTGTCAAAAAGCGCGAAGGCGGACCTGGACAACATTTCGAGCCAGGCATCCACCATGCCGAACACGGTAACCACGGCGGAACACATCGACTGCGTGACGGAATTGTTCTGCACCATCTCGCCGACCGATATCCCGGACGTTATCCCATTGAGCCGGTTCACTATGCTGTCTACACCGTTTCCTACCGTCTTCAATGACGGGCATACGCGGTACATCCATTCCAGCAAGTGCGTTGAACAGTCGTAATTGTAGAGAGCATCGGCGGTGTTTCCAACCTTCCCGGCCGCAGCTATCACGGCGTCAAGGAAATCCCCGTCGCCACCTCCCGGCAGCCCCGCGACTGCAAGGTCGCTGTCGCGCGTGACCCTCTTTCCCTCGCTTCCATCGCCACCGGCATAGGAGGCGCCGTTAATCACTTCCTCGCATGTCTTAACCGCCATATCAGTAACCTCCCTCGTACGTTTTCAACTTGAGGTACGTCACAAAACGGGTGTCTACAGGGGTAGGCGGCCGATAGGCTACAACGGTGACCTCGTCAACGTCCGAAGTACGCTTGATATGATTCACGATGTCCAGGAGCTTTCCTACCTGGTAGTCGTTCAGTTCTCCATTCCCGTAGAACATCACGCCTATCGCGTCCAGGTTCGGCTTGCCCCGCATGTCGGCACCGAGGGTGCAGTCGTACGACACCTCGGCACACTGGATGAACCCGAGGTTCTTTGCCTGGGACGGGCTGCCCAGAGAGGAGAGCACATCGGGCTCCCCGTCGCCCAGCCCGACAAGGTAGTGCGCACAGTTCTTCGCGTTGTCGTCGGTATAGTTCGATAGGAATTCCGCGAGCGGGGACGCGCCCGTAGCCCCGACAATGATACGGCGGTTCCTCTTCCCGGCCCGGCGCTTCGCGGCCGGAGATTCCATGAAGGGTATCTCGTAGGTGGAATCCTTCCCGTATATCTCCTTGGTAGGAAGGCCGTCTGTCTCCTCGTCCTTCACCGGCTTGGCAGTAACGACAGCGGCACTCCCGTTTCCACGAAGCGCATCAATCGTCGCGGAGGAAATGTGCGGGACGCGGAGGTATTCGGAACCCGCGCGGACACCGCTGGCCGGATTGCCTACCGGACGGCAGGTGAATATGTCTATCGTCTGCTCGGTGAGCACGGAAACCTGGTTTGCCGATTCCTCCGACGAGGCACTGTCCGCGGTAAGCGTCATCTCACCCGCGGCATTCCATGTGGCTTCTGAGCCGTTTCCCGGATTCTTCACTGTCGACGTGTGCGTGCGGCGGTTGTGCGTGTAGGTGTACCCGCTCTCGCCCATGTTGAGCACGGCGACGTCCGGGTACTCGGATACATACTTTTCCGGGAGGAACCCCTTGGTCTGGGAGACGCCGTAATACATCCCCTGGTTGATGTCGCCGTCTATGAACTTGACGAGCAGCCACTGCCCCTGCTGGGGAACCTGCTGCATGCCGGTAGTCAACTGCGGGGCGAACCACGGCTGGTCCTTGTCGGCCCACTTGTCCGTGACGCCGCTGATTCTCGCCTGAACGCATCCGGCGCGGTTGGGGTCGACCGACGTGCCGACCACCTGGGCATAGTAATACTCGAACGTTAGGCGGCCCTTCTTCGCGGTACGCCCCGTATAGTCCGGGTGCCACTCGTGGTTGTTATTCGGCAGCGACTCCATCATTTCTTCTCCGAGTTACGTATGTCCTGTGTCATGGCATCGGCAACGGACATGACCGCCTTGAACTCCGCGCCTTCCGCCCCGGAATATCCGGCGTTGCTCACCATGACGAGTTCGGTCACCATATCCGTCGTGGTCGCCATGCGGGCCTTTCCCAGCATGCCGGTGCCTACAGTGGCGTTCTTCGTTATAGTCTTCCCGACAACGATGTACTTGGCGGTATAGTTCTCGTCCGGCAGGAAGTCGCCCGACTTCACGCGAGGGGATGCGGCATAGAAATGTACGCAGGAACCTACGGGAGGTCCGGGATGGTTGTAAATCTTCAATCGGACGGTCTTGGAATATTCGGAGAGCATGAAGCTTCGCACGAACGGGGCTATCGCGTAAGTCTTGTGCGTGTTCGACGGGAACGGCTTCACCACGAACTGCTGCCCGTACGCGGAATCCTCGAAGTATTCTTGCGAGGCGCCCATGGACGAAAGTACAGCCTGCCAGCACTCGTTGTTGCATACACCGGTATCCTTCGTGGTGCCGGACGCCGTGCTGTCTATCACCAGGTTGGGCGAGCGGGGTTCCCGGGTCTCCCCGGCATGGTCCGACGGCAAGTACCCGGAATAATACCAGATTCCAGTGTCCGAACCTTTCAGCTGCTGCATCGCAGAATCGGTAGTCGTCACGGAATCCGTCGTGAACATGAAGAAGTGTTTCTTCTTCGCAGCCTTCGACACGTTGAACGTTCCGATGCGGAATCCCATGCGGCTGTCATCAAAAGCCCAGAAGAGAATGTCTCCCGGAATGGACGCGTGTTCCACGACGCCATCCAGGTGGTCCGAAATGCTTCCTTCCACGAACCGCCAAGTCATGTTGTCGCTGACACCGCCGTTGCCCTTGGCCGGAGAAACCTCGTCGACCACTTCCTCGCCGACGATGGAGAACAGTTTCGCCATCGCCTCGACGCTAGTCCCGTTGATTGCCACGGGCTCCATCACGCCGTGCAGCGCGTTGTCCCCCAGCAGGAAGCTGAGCGCTATGGAATCGGAGTCCTGCGAAATTTCGGTACGGACGGCAGATACCACGTAAATCGGAAGCTCGAAGGATTTCGTGCTGCTACCGAGCCCGGTAATAATCATCTTACCGTAGGTACCGCTTATCGGGTTAGCGGTAGAACCGGACGAACCAACTATGTTCGCCGTGCCGTACGGTAGGCTGTCAAGCGGTATGTTCATGACAAACGCGCTCACGGACGCGTCGTTGTACACGACGGCATCGCCATCACCGTGTCCGGATACGGGAAGCGCGAAACTGACCGAATACCTCTCTCCTACCCTGGATTTTCCCATCAGTCTTCCTCTTCAGCTTCGGCCAGCGTGTTGTAACGTTCGAGAAACGCGACCGAGGTGTTAGGCGACGGGATGAACAGTATCCTTCCCGGCGTCACGTCGGTGATGTTCCCGTTGGCCATGTCGTCGTATGCGAGCCAGTCCATCGAGCCCTGCACCCTGCGGTCATCAATCTCGTCGGCCACGTCCTGCACGTCGGCCGCCTTCACTCCACGTAAAACTAGCTCATTCTCCAATGCTTCCCGGGAAGGACGAATTCCAGGCCGGGTAGCGAACGCATCCACAATTCCGTTAGCCGCGGCGACAGCCTTGTACGCCCGCGGTTCGCCATACTTTTCCTGGACTATGAGGTCGAGACGGCCAGCAAGATAAGACGGCACCGTAATCGTGTCGACGTATTCGAACTGCTTGTTCCGCAGGCGCGGGAATTCTTCTTTCGCCATATCCTACCTCGTCACTTCTTCAATTTAGGGTTCGACGTCGCTGAACCGGCCCCGGGGACGGCCGCGCGTTTCCCGGACGCGAGCGGCTTGGAATCGGTAGGCTTCCCTGCAGGTCTAGTATTACCTGTAGCGGGAGCCGACGTGGACTGCGCGTTAGTGTAACCGATGTTGAACACGTCGTCGCCGAGCCAGCGAACAAATCCCTTGTTCGGGTCGGGAAGCATCCACATCGCGAACTGGATGTCCGCCGTCACGAACAGCGGAATGTTCGTGCCGTCCGTCGTCATGAACTGCTCCTTGCTCCCGCTGACCTTGACGTTGGTAATCACAAGCGGCTCGATATCAAGGATGTGTCCCATCGTCAGGCGAACCGGCATCGGGGCCACCGTGAGGGAACCACCGAAGAACTCGTTGATGTCTATTGCGGTATTCACCAGCTTGTCTATGCTGACCACGCTGTCCACAGCTTCCAGGCCTTCCGACATGAGGTTCATCGCACCGCCGACAACCGTATTGACGACACCGCCCTCCTCGCCGGGCTCGTTGAAACTGTTAAGCTGATTGGTGACCGCACTCAGCGCGTTGGCGACCTTGCGGGCATAATTCGTCCGCATGTTCGGGTCGAGGTTCCTCACATAGCACATTTTCAGGAGGCGCGTGATACCGACGCGGGCCTGCGCCTCCATCTCCGGCATGTACCAGCTGCACTTCACCGTCTTGTTAAAGGCAAACGAGGCCTTGCTGAACGTTTTCATCGTGCAGGAACCGGTGCTTATGTTGTCCAGCCCCATTGCCCGGGTAAGCGCCGTGCCTACCTTGGCGGCTCCGGCACCCCATGAAGCAAGTTTACCGATGCCAGGGAACTTGTTGAATTTCTGGGCCATGCCCTCAAAAGTGGCATCCTTGGATTCCACCCAGTTGGCCTGCAAGTCGAACCCGATGTCCCCATTGGCTGCCGGGTCGAAGAACCCGAGGAACGGCCGGTTTGCGTCGGGTGTCATTATGGAGTTGGCCAGCTCCTGCCGGAATCCGTCCATCATACTATGGAACTTTCCCAGATACCTCGCCTTCACGTGCGGCGAAAGCACCTCAATGCGGACAATGTTCGGGTCCGGTAGAGCCGACGAGTGGTACTGCCGGTTTTCCGGGAGTCCCTTGTTGTCATGCTTCGGGAAAGGCTTGTACCTGGTTATCTTAGTCTTGTCGGCCATGCGCTAATCCCTCCCTACCATGCTCTCGTTAATCTGTCGCCCCTGCAGGCGTGCGTTTTCCTCGTTCTGCCTCTGGACATCCGCGTCGGTAAGGGCACGTTTTGAGCCCATATACATGGCATCCTCCATGCGCTTTGCCTGCTCGGCCGCGGTTTCGACCCGCTCGGGCTCGGCCTTCACCCCCGGTGTTGAGACGGTAGGTGCCGACGTCTGTTCAAGATTACCAGCTGCCAGCTTCGTGTGCCCGGAACGGTATGACTCGGCGAACCGGTTCATGGCATCTTCGTCCTTAGTATCCACGCCAGCTTCCCTGGCGGCCCTCACTACCTCATATCGCTCCGCTTTGAGCCGTCTGGATTTTTCAACTGCGGTATCAAGTTCCGCCTCACGCTTTTCAAGCTCTGTTGTGTAGACTTTCTCCCCGGCGACGTTTTCGGTAACGAAGTTCACAACACCGCCGACCGCCCGGTCGACTATGCCCAATGCCGACGCACTTTCCTTCGCGGCTGCCGCGCGGGCTTCATTCTCAGCCTTGACGGCCTCGATAGACTCGTTGTTCCACCCATGCTTGTAGCGGTCTAGGGAATCGTTGTTCTTCTTCGTCATCTCCTCGATATGACGCTGGGTCTCGTTACCGGATTTTACCAAGTCAGCAACAAGGCCAACGCCTTCGGCTATCTTATTTATAGAAGCCAATGCGGCAACGATGAGCGCACCGGTCGCGCCACCCTTGCCCGCACTCTTAAGATTGACATTGCTTGTAATAGAGTCAAACAAATCCCCGTCGTTGGCCTTCTTGAAGAATTCCGTACCTTCCCGGTAAAACTCAGGGCGAACCTGCGTGTCCAGCTTGCGCTGTATGTCGTGCAGCTCCTTGTCATTGGCCTTCTTGAAGAATTCCATACCTTCCCGGTAAAGGTCAGGGCGAACCTGCGTGTCCAGCTTACGCTGTATGTCGTGCAGCTCCTTGTCATTGGCATTCTTGAAGAATTCCGTACCTTCCCGGTAAAAGTCAGGGTGAACCTGCGTGTCCGGCTTTCGCTGTATGTCGTGCAGCTCCTTGTCATCCGGAGCGGCTCCCGGCCTGCCCGGTGCACGTTCCGGGCGGTCAGCCATATCCTGTGTCCGGACGATGTTGTCATTTGCGGGAGCCGACGCGCCGAGGTTATCCGAAGCGCGGGCATCTCCGATATCCTTGTGGATGCCCGCATTGCGAGAGCCCATGACGTCGGCCATCCGCATCTCGACAAGGTCGTTCATCGGGTCGCGAGAGCGTTCCTCGATACGGTGAGCCGCTTCCTCCATCTTGTCCTGTCGGGCACTGATGGCTTCCAGTATCTCGGTAAGCTCGTCTTCGGTAGCGTTGTCACGTTTAGCCTTGCGGTATTTCGCCCCGAGCCGCTCAATCGCGCGTGATTCCCTCTTTATTTCCCCGCGGTCCTTGGCATCCGCCTTGGCTTCCTTCCTGATGTTACGGTCGGCAATCCAGTTTTTCGCGCTGTTTACGAACCCGAAGCCAAGGCTATCCAGGGCCTTCTCGCCGAATGTTCGCATGTCGGCGTTGCTGGACAACGCGGCCTTTATCGTGTTTCCTCCAAAGGATTCCCGCAAAGTCTTCTGGAAATCAAATTCTTCGAAAGCCTGTTTCAGGGCCCGGGCCTGCGTTTCCGCGGCAGTGGCCGGAGTTACCTCGAACGCCTTTGCCCAGAACCCGGCATCCCCGCGCTGCGGCCCTATTTCTCGGTTAGACTGCTCCAGCGCGGCGCGGTTCTGCGCCATCGCGTCCTCGTAGTAACGACGGTCCGTGTCCACCTGTTTCAGCGACTCGGTCAACTTTGAACCGAGCGCGGCGAAGAAGTTGCTCGACGGGTCGGACAGTGTGTCGTTGAGGTAATTCACCTCCTCGGTCAACGAGCTCGCGACACCGGACATCCCGTCCAGCTTCCTTTCGAGCGACTGCAGGGTATCGACAGTAGCCTGTCCCTGCTTGCTCAGCATTTCAAGATTGGTTAAACCCGCCATCTACTGACCTCAAATCAGCAGTTTATATGGCGGGAGGAGCCTAAATCCGTCTCATGATTTCGGCCAAGGCTGACTTCGGGTCCTTATACAGTATGGCCTGCCCGCCTGCAGCAATGAACCCGTCCACGTTCTTGTCCGTGTCGTCGACAAGCAGGCGGTCGGGCCTGGCGAACTTTGCCTTGTCCTCGCCGTGGCGAACGATTATCAGGTGCTCGTTGTCGATATCGGTATTCCAGTGGGTCCAGAGGGTCTTTCCCTTGACCCCGGCGGGCATCTCGATTGCCGTGAGAATGCCCATCTCTATTCCGGTAGCGTTGCAAAGCTCGCGGCACGCCGCGAAGAAGGCATCGGCGCCGGGCATCCACTTCATGTTGGCCCAGAAATCCGGTCCTATCCGTCGGGGAATGTCCCAGTCGATTGCGCTAGGGCTCTTCCCCGCAAACTTGCGGCATCCGAACTCCTCGACTCGGGAGTCGAAGTCGACCAGAACGCCATCCATGTCAAGATACAGCCGGTTAATGTTACCCATAGGATTCCAAATATAGCAAAAACAAAAGTTTATGCCAGCTCAGCGGTAAGTTCGGAACCACGGTCCGGGGTATAGTACATCGCGTTGAACCGCATGTTGGCATAACGGGCAAGTTCGAGGAACTCCGGTATGAACATGTGGTCACAGTCTTCGAATGTGTTGCTAGTCATCTCGGAGATTATGCACTTGTCCTGCACAATCTCCTTCTTGCTAAAGCGAGGCCACAAACTCAAAATATCGAAACGGATACGGCACGGATGCCGCACCTCCGCACCTTGGGCACTTCAACGTAACCATGGTCTTCACCGTCATCTGCGCATCGAGAACGGCCTGCATGAAGTCGCGCTTAGCATACAGGGGGTACTTCTCGATGTAGTCAATTTTGTCGCTTATGGTTTCGCAGTCCTCAATCTCGACGATGACGGCCAGGTTGAGCGCCTTGCGCTTCCATTTCGGGAAAGCCATGCGGTTGGCATTCTCCCATCCATGCACGTATTCCTCGCTGATGCGGTCATGCTTCCTGCGGCGGAGGTATATGTTACAGACGCGTCCGTCGCACAGGTCGTACGTCACGCATCCGTTCTGCATGTGCTTGGCCGCGACTTCCTCGGGGGAGCCGTCCATGATGAAGGACATGTAGCTGAACGACGGCGACTCCACCATAGACAGCGATTCGGCGTCGTGGTACTTGCGATGGCAATGCGGGCACTCGAACCGCACTCTCGGAAGCCCATAGTTCTGTTCCGGGTATGATGACGCGCGGAGCCAGTACATGAGGAACTCCTCGTCGCAAGTGAGGATATCTTCCGGGGACACTCCGCGCACCCTGCGCGAAATAACGGTGGAAAGCACGCTAGTTATGTCGTCCTCGTCCACTTCGCTGAGCATGAACGCGTCGACAGTCTGCAACGCCTGGGCGAACACCTTTCCCGTATAGAACAGGCCGTGAGACGGCCATCCGCTCACCTCGGTGAACACTTCGAAGTTCCGGTCCGGGCGGCACGGGTCGAATCCCATTACCCGGGGGAGGACTAGTCCTGCCTGCGCCCTGTTCGGCGCGGCCGGTGTCTGTACTGCCTGCGGCTCCTGCGCAGGATGGTCCGGTTCGGCCGGGACGGGTTCTGCCGGATACTCCGCACGCATTTCGGCCTCGGGCAATTCCGGGAATTCCCTCGGGGCAGGCATGGCACCCGGCTCGATTGCCGCTGGACGGTATGCCGGGAATTCCTGCGCCAGATGTGGCGGAAGGGGTCTGGCCGCAATGGGACCCTGCGCCTGGAGCCGAGATTGGTTCATCGACTGCTGAATGGGCAAGTTCGATTGCATGGGAGCATTCATAGAGGAAACCGGCTCGCGCTGCCGGAGGGGGGAATTGGCGGCGAAATCGGATGGCCGTAGTTCCGGCCCCACCATGTATGGTGCGGGTTCCTGTATTGGTTGCGGCATCCTACGCATGTCGACCGCTCCCGGATGTATTGTATCGTGATGCTCAAGGAAAGTATCCCTGGACCGTTCGCGTGAATTCTTGACCATGTTGATGAGCTCTATGTCGCCCGCCGTCAACGAAAGTGACGAATCCTGCCCCGGGGCCGATGGCTCCGGCTGTTCGGGCAACGGTATGGCCGGCGCTATCGGGCGAAAGTCGGTATGCGGGGTTTCCGGGAGGTTCACCTGTGCAGGCTCCTGCCGTACCATCCCGCGCTTCCCGCGTCGTTTCACCGGCTTCTGCTCAACTTCCGAGGGTGGAACCCGAATATCGCCGGTAGGTTCGCCAGCAAGAAGCCGGGCCCGGCGCTTCTGCACCTCCGCGTTCTTCCGCGTCATGTCGTCCGCAAGCTCTTTCTGCTCCCGGAGCATGGTTTCCCGTAACTGAGGGTCTACCCCGTTGGCCAGCCCCATCGATGCCTGGGCGGCAGCCGCGCTCATTCCCTGGGCGAGAAGCTGCTTCGTCTTGCTATCGTATTCCTCGAGATTCGTAGAATCACTCATCGTGACACCTCCCCTACTACAAATGTGTAACGTGGACCTTTGTATTGCATCCCGTTCGCCAGGGTTATTTCAATGATTTCTCCACCAGAAGTTTTGTTCAACGAGCTGGCGACGTTCTTGGCGTCTTCCAAGGTCGGGTACTTTGTTTCAAGCGGAAGAGGCGCCGATACTTCGCGGTCTTCATATGAACGGGAACGACCCGGGCGGTCCGGGTCCGGGTCGGCTTCGAGACTCAAGTTGTCATACTTGACAACGCAGAATCTTCCCTCGTCTTCCATTACTTCTCCGTGTCACCGGTCGTCGCTGTACCGTCGGCCAGTGGGCTAGTTTGTTCCGCTTCTTTCGACTTTTTGAGCTTGGCCATGCCTTCGTCGAACCTTGCCTTGAGAGCGAGGCTCACGCGGCGACCGAGCATCGAGTGGAAGTAGCCGGACAGGACGGCCGGGTCGGACACCAGACGGTGTTCCATCAGGGTACGCTGCTTGGTGTAGGCCTCGTCCCAGTTGACCGTGATGCGCCACTTCTCGATGATGGCATGAAGCTCGGCGGGCCTGATGTTATTGCCGAACACGAAATTAGGGCCGCACTCGTTGCAGAGATGCACGCCCTTGTCGAAATGCGCGTCGGCAATCTGGGCGAACACAACCGAGCCGGAAGCTACCGCGAGAAGAGCGTCCGTGTCGGTAATGGTAATGTTGTAGATGTCGCTCTCCACCGTTTCCGGTTCCGTCAGGATGACAAAGTCGAACCCGGCGTCACGTTCCATGGCCATCGTCTCGGTGATGTTCTTTTCGGTGACGTACGGGTTGGCCCAGTGCATGACATGGCGGACAATCGGAGGGAGCTTCTTCCCGCCAACCGACATGCGCGGGGCAAGAAGCTTCATGAGGCGCGGGTCGAGGTCACAGACAGTGGAAAGTGTGAACTCGTACTCGTTGCACGAGTGGATGATGAAGTTCTGGACACCTTGCGGTATGTCGGTACCCTTGACGAGAATCTTCGGCTTGCTGATGGATGTGTATCCATCGCTTGCCTTGAGGAAGACCTTGTGAGTCGGGTAGAAGAAGCTGGAGACATATGTCGGGATGACCACGATGTCCTTGTCCATTGGCGTAAGTTTCAGCTGTTCGAGCGCGATACGGAGCTCGTTATTCGGAACGACAACCGTGTCGGCGTAGCTCAGGCAGTCCGTAACAATCTTGGCCTCGACTATCGACTTGTTGCGGGCAACCGGGGCATCCCACACGAACTCATCGAGCGTGTATACGACGCGGAGTGTCAAGGAACGGTACTCGTTCGCCTGCGCCATGTACTTGTCATAGACGGTACCGGCCTCGCGCAATTCGGTAAGTTTCTTGTCGACGCTAGCGAGGTATTCCTCGATGGCCTTCTCATCGTCCCCAAGTGCGGCGACCCTGCTGTCCACCGCGTCCTGGAATTCCTCGTACGCCTTCTGGGCGGGCTCGTTTTCCACGCGCACCCGTTCGGCATCTTCCTTCCAACCCGGCGCCACGCGTTCGAAAGCGTTACGCATGCTTTCGACGATGATGTCGTTGAACTCGCGACTGATGATATTGTCGACCCAGACCACGCTGTACACTGAGAGGTCGGGCTTTGTCCGGCAGAATGTCTTGCTGTCCATCGTGGTCATCGTGACTTCGGCGATGGTACTGTAGAACTGCTTGAACTGCTGCATCGCGTCGTAACCGCGAACGCAGGACAGACGGGATTTCCCGTCGGTGATAAAGAGGACGTTGAACTCGCGCTTCGTTTCCAGAATTTGGTTGAGGCGCTCCTCGATTTTCTTGGTGTAATCCATCTCGCTAGTTTCCTTGGTAAGAGTGTCCCGGGCAGGATTATCCCGGGTCGGAAGTTCCTTTGCAAGGAAAACTAGTGCATTTCGGTCTTACTATGTCGGATAAGTGGCCAAAATTCCGAGAATCTTCTCTTTTGGGTCCTCCCCGGACCAGAAAGTGGGCAGGGACTCCGGGTAACGGTCCATGTACATGGCGGCCATGGATATGCTGTCCGACCCGAGTATCCGGCGGGTCTCCTCGTCGTCGAGCCGGCGGGCCTCATCCACGGTGGACACCTCGCCACCATACGGGACCGGCTTTACGTACAGCGGGTTGGCCGCGTTCAGCTTCTTCTTGCGCTCGCACGAATCGTCGAACGCCCGGCTGTTGAGGAAGCAGTAGCGAACAAAACAGTTCGACAGGTCACCCAGGCCGTCAAGGTGTTCGTCATCCACATCCACGAAACGCGGGGACATGGTGTTCTCGACGAACTCCACCTGGCCGTCATCGTCCATCACATAGTACCCGCACTTGGTTCCAACGTGCGCGAACGAAAGCTGGTACGGGGTCCCGAGATACATGATGTATGAATTCGGGTCCTTCCCCTTGTTCAGGGACTTGCAATGGTAGTGCCCGCTTATCACGCGGGTAGCCGCCTTGTAGAACTTTTCCGGGGGGAGGCCGACGTCGGATATCCTCCCGCCCTCCATCAGGCAGTCCATGATGTCGAAATGCCCGAACAGGACGGTCTTCTCCCGGACAGCCTTGGGTTTCTTGGCCAGCGCGGATAGCCAGTCGCTGAACGCGGGGAGCTTGTCCGGGAATATCCACGGTACCATGTACCAGGTCAGCCCGTTGAGCTCGAGCTTCTCTATCCCGGAACGGTACACATGAACGTTCGGCAGGAGTTCGAGCAGCGCGAGGGAGCTCAGCGATTCCTTGTTCTCGTAGAGATAGTCGTGGTTGCCGGCTATGACGTGCACGTCGAAGTCGCGCATCATGTCCCGGAAGAGGTGTATGGCGTATGTCATCACCTCGATTGTCATGAACGGGCGGATTGTGAACACGTCGCCGCTCAGCAGGATGGTCTTAATGCCCCTCGCGCGGAACTCGTCGAGCATCGCCTGGTGCAGCTTCGGGTACCAGGAAACAACATGCTCCTTGATGGTGTTCTGTTCGCATTTGGGGCCAAGATGTAGGTCTCCGACGATTCCTATCGGCATCTGTCATTCTCCGTGGTTTTATCGCGACCGCTAACGATACGGTCGAAAAGTTCCTTGATTGGAAGACGGGTTTCCTCGGTCCTCCCGTCCGCGGTGTGCACAGTGGTGCGGATGTCGGGAAATTCCGGCGTAAAGGAACGCTCATCCGGGTCCATCGCCTTTTTCTTCCACTCCGTCCAGCATTCCTTGCACAGGGGAAGTATGTACCCGCGGGTCATCATTACAGGATAAGCGCCGCACTTGGCACAGAACGCCTGCGACACACCCTCGTAGAGCCGGGTGACCTCGGCCAGTCGTCTGGAATTCCCCGTACGCCCCCAGTACCACCTTAGGCCACCGAACTTTTCCTTGACGTCGATTACGCGCAAGTCGTCGAGCTTTTGCCCGTCCTCCTTGGCGGCATTGGCGAAGTCATTCAGCATCTGGCTCCCGAAAGCGGCCATCCATCCCTTTGGGATGCCGGACAGGTAGGTCTGCCCCGGTATGACGGTATCGTCGACCCGGCGGACCTGGATAAAGGGATAACGTTCGAGAAGTTCTGATTCCTGGTTAGTCATTGGAGTTCCTCGTTGCTATCCGGCAAATATAGCAAAACTACTGCGCGGCATCCCCGTCCTGGTCCCGTGGACCGTCCAGCAGACGCTCGTTGTACTTAGTATGCAAGTCGGCCATGACATCGGCCTCGCCCTCTTCCGCCCATTTTGCAAGCCAACTGTTCGTGTCCTGCGGAGTGACGACGATGGCGTCCTCGGCGACGACTTCCCCTCCGGGAACGAGCGTGGTTCCGCCCGGGCCCTTGCCGGGTGCCGCCCCAGTCTGCTGCCTGTGGGCTTCCTCCTCCTTACGAAGCATGACCAGCGCCTCCCGGATGCTGTCGAGCATCTTCAGCATAAGGGCCATCTGGTGCTGGTAGCTCGCCCAGTCTGCCGGTTCTGGGTTCACCAGGTCGTTGATGTCGTTCTCTATCCTAGTGAGCATGACCTTTCCGCGGCGGAACAGCTCCATGTACTGGTCCCTGAGCGCGTGGCGGTCCTCCGCGAGGGTTTCTATGCTGAACCCGGCGGACAGCTCCTCCTCCCCGGAAAGCGCGAGCTTCTCCTTTGAGTCGATAATGTCCTTTTTCGACTTCAGCGCCTTGGCCTCGTTAGAAATCTCCTTGACTTCCTTCTTGGTCGCGGCGAGCCCCTGCTTGGTCGAGCCTCGGGGAAGCCCAAGAGCATCCTCGACCCCCTCGAACGGGTTGGCCTTGTTTTTCGCGGGCGGTTCCGGAGCGGCAGTGTCCGGCTTTTCTACCGACATGGGATTGGAGGTAAAGTCCACGTCAAAAACGGATTCCGCGTCCACGGTGTCGTTTCCATGGTACTCGCTCATCCAAGGACCGCCTTTTTCTTTTCAAGTGGTATCCCGTCCACAATCGGGGGCTTACCCTCAGCCAACTGGCGCGTGGTTTGCTCCGGGATGTCGCCATCGTGCTGGTACAGCTTTTTCACCGCATCAGCCAGGCTCAACTGCTCGCCAGTATCCTCGTCGACAGCCGGCGCGTCCATTGGTGGATACACGTGGCCGGAATCCGGAGATGGTTTCTCTTCGGTTAAAGCGTTATTCTCTTCACTCATCTTGGCATCCTCGGGTTGCGAACCACTATAATTTTTCCGATTTCGGTACCGAAATTGTGCACTCGCACCATAGCGTCGGCATTCCTGGCATAATAGCGTATGTTGTCCTGCATATTTTCGAGAAACTTGACGAAATCCTCCTGGCATTCGAGACGCTCCTTGATGTCAACCAGGTCAGGGTCACCTTCCAGCATTATGGTTTCGCCTTCCTTGGACGGAATCCACTTGTGCTTTGTCGTAGCTATCCGCACGTATACGTCGCGTTTCGCCTTGTTGTACTGCTTGCGAAGGGCGTTGAGTTTCAGCTTGTTTTTGAATGCCAGCATGGCTATATGTATAGCGTTCTCGCCCATGTTGTAGTTGCCCTGACGGTAGACTACATTCGGGTCGGGTTCACCGTTATCGTCGGTTGTCCGGAGCGCCTCGGCACACCATTGCCTCAGACGCGCTATCTGCACATTCACCGGGTCATTCTGGTTTCCCACCATCTCGTTGATGGCGTCTTCATCTATAGAAAAGGGCATATTCGTTCCTCTCCAATGAAAACTAACAATTTTTTATCGGAAATGCAACAAGAAAGGGGGCCGAAGCCCCCTTGCCTGCAAGTTTTTCACGGTTAACGTTACTGGCCGACCTTGATAACCTTGTAGTCCGGGTTGAACCAGATGTTCCACCTGTCATAGGTAATATCAAAGTTGAACTTCATGAGCGTCGCGTTGTTGTAGTTCAGGGTCTGACCCACACCAACCTTAGACGGCCATGCGTTGATGTAACGAATGCCCATGATGACGTTCCCGTACTGCCAGTCGTACAGTTCGAGAGTGACATGGGAGTTACGCAGGAGCACCGCCGTCGGGTTGAGGTAGTTCTCCTGCTGGCCGGTACCGAGGTATAGCTTGTTGGCGCCTTCCTCGATTCGGTTGGTCTCGCTGTTCGTGTCACCCGTACCCTCCTTGTTGAGGATACCGCTGTTGAGGCAGCTCTGGTTCCAGATGAGCATGGACTCGTAGCAGCGCCCGTCTTCCAGCAGCAACGCGTTGAGCGTCGTCGTGCCGGCGAGGTTCATCTGCTGGACAGGGTACTTCTTCTCGTAACCCATGTACCAAATGGAGTCAGACTTGATTGCCGCATCAGGAATCTTCGCGCCATCAGAAATGTGGATGCTGAACTCCTTGGCCGTCTCGTTGTTGGTCCCGAAGCTCTCGCCGTTGGTAGGCGCGAGCCCGCAGGCCTTGAAGATGGCTGAACTGCAGCAGAAACGCCAACGGGTGCTTCGCACCGGGTCTGACAAGTGGTCAACGTTCGAGCCGAAGAATATCTTCTTCTTGTCGGTAACTTGTACTCCAAACGGATTGCTAGCCATGTTTTCCTCCTTTTATTAACGTTCGCCCGTTCTGATGTCGGTGGTTACGATGTTCCCGTTAGCCCGGCTGAGAACGTTAGTGGTCAAGAAGATGTACCGGGTACTGAGCGTCGGGTACAGCATCAAGTCCACGTTAAGGCGCTTGGCCGCGACAACTTCCGGCGGGTTGTTGCTATCGTCGCACACGACCTTGCTGCCAGTTTCCAGACCGCCGGGGTTGGCAGCAATAATCTGGTCGAGCTTGGACTGGAGGTCTTCCGTGATATCGGAACGAAGGCCCGGAGTGTTGAGCTGGAACACCTTGGCGTCGAGGTAGTCGTAGAACATTTTGTGGATTCCAGCGACAAGCATCGTCACGTTAATCGCGTCGAACGCGCTGTCCTCCATCTGCATCGTGAAGTCGCCGAAGTAGTAGATTCCCTTCTTGTTGGAACGGATTGCGTTCACGTGAAGGTCGGACAGCTTCGCGATTTCGGATTCAGCATCCTCAGGAATGTTGTACTTCCTCTTGTACTTCAAGCGGTCACACCATGCGCCAGGAACCCTACCAGTATCCACGCCGGCAGGAACATGCCAGAATATCGACTTGCGGTTCGAAGTGATGAGCGAAGCCATCGCCACGGACGGAGCCAGTTCGACATTGGTTTTGGTAATGATGGTATCGTGGAATACGAGTCGTCCATCGAAAATCGCGCCCCAGCGTCCAAGGGTCGAACCGAACTGGCTCGCCGGGGAATCCAGCTTGAGCACCTTCTCGATTTTCTTCTCATCCACGCCGTCAAACAGCGCGAAGCAGTCTTTACGAAGTTCGCAAACATTCAGGACGGCCTGCATGAACTGCGTATCCAGGGTTTCGTATCCGCGGAGCCCGAAATTCTTGACACCGAGACCGGCACTCACGAAGAACGTAAGGTCGGACTCATCCTTATCCAAGAAGAGGTTGACCGCGTTGGAAAGCGTGCTGGTCGACATGTTGTTCTTCGGGTCATATTTCCACACCGCATTCTTGATTATTGCCGGGTCATCGATGTTGAAGGCCGGGCAAATCATCGTTCCGGACGGAGCGGGCTTGATACCATGAGGCGTAGAAACACCGGCAACCGTAGAGGAAAGGTCGTAGGAGTTGTCCTCCCTGAACATTTCCATCACGCCGCTGTCATTCAAGATGAACGTCACGCCGGAACCTTCCAGCTCCCTTTCTGCAGTGTCGCCGATGTAAAGCTGGCGGTCGTTGTACACATACTGCACGACAGTACCGTCAAATTCATACCGGACACCCTTGTAGCTGTAGGCGATGGACATGTACAGCCGAGATACCGCCTCGCCGTCATCGGTGAGGTCATACACTCGTTCAGACTTTCCGGTGAAGTTGACATCCATGTACCTGATGTTTGCCAACCCGAGGCCGACAAAGGTCGCGCCGATAGTTGAATCGGTCAAAACCTTCTCCGAATGGTCGATAACGCATCCGTTGCTCGGTTCAGCGTACTTGAATGCGGCACCCGCCGATATACCAACCGTAGTTTCGTCCAAGGCAGCAGCCGTTGTCGAATTCTGAATCGCTTCCGGCACATACACCGTGAAGTTACCGATGAAATAGATGTCGGCAACCTGCTTGGACGTGTCGTCGGCAGCAACATGCACCTTTAATGTAGTGCTGGTTGGCGTAGGGGCAACATCCTGGTCGCTATCCCGGGTACCCGGGACTTCCTGGTTGATGTTGTCGCAGCGAATAACCACGGAAGATGCATCGACCGTCTTGACGATACCCGTAACCGGGTCGGTGAGTTCGTCACATTCGAACGTGACAGTATCACCAGCAGCGATGCCCTCCGGCATATCGGAAATATCCGCAGTAATTTCGACCGCCTGAACGAGATACACCGGGTCAACCGATTCCCCGCCCACAGACACTTGCTTCAGGTCGAATTCCGCAGTATATCCGCTTGCCACGGTCTTATCGGCAGAATGATTCGAGACCGTCGAGATTGAGGCATACACCGTCTTGTTTGTTTGGGTAAGATTCAGCAACTGGAATTCACCGTAATCGGTTTCAATCCCATCGCCGAAAGCTTCGACCAACTCAACCGTATCGGTTATCGGGTCAGAATTCTTTACCATACCGAAGTACAGTATATTCGAATTGTCGAAATCGCCAAGGTCAACGTTCTCGGCTTCCTGAACCGTTTCCGAACTGGCTCGCGTGATGGCCACGCGGTCACCCGGCATAAAGTCGATGGCGCCGCCCGGGGCAAGCGTTATTGTCTTGCCGTCCTCGGACTTGACTATCGAGCCTTCCTTCTTGAGAAGGTCACCGACTATCATGCTGTTGCCATACGCAAGGTCTTCACCATGCAAAATATCAAGCAACGCGTTTACCGTACTAGATACGGTAGATTCGCTGTCCAGGTACAGTGTATGGGTATGTTCCGTATCCGCCCATCCGGTGCTTTCGTTGAGAACGTTGACGGATGCGCTTTCAGCAAGTTCAGCGATTGAATCGCCGGATTCTGCCTTTAACGTGAATTCCGTCCCATTGATTGCCGTAACGGCGACGGTTGCTACCTTATCGCTCCATTTCACCAATACGGTATCGCCAACCCAGATAGAGTTCTTTGCGGTCGGGATGTCAACCACCAACGACGTATCGTTCTCGTGAACCGTGCCGGGGCTTGGCACATCCGTAGACAGGCGAACATACACTTCACCCCCGTCCTGGCTGCTAAACACCATCGGAGTACCGGATGGCAGCGCAGCGAGTTTTTCCAGTCCTTCCGGCGACAGGAACAGGGAGCTAAATGTCTTCGCGCCCTTCCCGGAAACGGCGGTCTTGATGCTCAGATAATCCGAACCGTCATCGACGATGCCGGCCGTATCGGAGTACATCAGCACTGAAGGGATGTAGCGGTACGTGTCGACATTCAGCTTCGTCTGGTCGTCAGCGGCTTCAAGATAGACGGTCTTGTCGACTATCTGGGTAACCCTGAACGTACTCATCGTAGAAACGCGGCCTTCTGCAGGGCCGTAAACGATATCGTCTACCGCAAACCCTACCTTGCTCTTGGAAAGTACGGTAAGCTCGCCCGAACCGGTACGTGCACTCATCGCAGTATCGACGGGGTACGAACTGTACGCCCTGTTAGCGCCGCTCGGGTCGGCATTCATCAGGGCAAACATGACCATGTCGGTTTCTCCGCGGGCCACGCCACCTGCAGAAATCCAGTTATTCCTGCTCGTGAAGTCCTCGGCGGCATCGACATTGAAGTCGACGTTGCTGTTGTTGACTATCGTCTCGGCAATGTTGTTGATTTTACGGGTGACGCCGAACTTCGCCGCGCCATCCACCTTGTAACGGGTAGATGCGAAATGATGCACCCCGATGGATGTGCAGTCAGCGTTTTCCGGGTTGTTTGCCGCGTTGCGGTCGTAGGTCACGACGAACGTATCGGTTTTCAAGTCGCGCTTGTAGTCGCTGGTCTTGTCGATTTCCTCGCCGTAAGGCCTGACAAACTCAACATGACCACCCGAGCTGAGAACGGCGCGTGCACCGTACATGCCCTGGTTGTACCGGGGGTTGTTGAACCCGAGACCGAAATAGTCTTCCTGCTGGGCAGTATTCGTCAGGAGGCAAATCTTGTTCAGCTCTCCCTTGGGGGCAAAGCCGACCACCGCGCCTATAGCCCTTGGAGATTCGACCAGGCTGTAACCGGAACTGTCATTTATCCCAGTGCGGACGCCGGCCGCTCCCATCCTTGTTGCCATATCCCACCTCACATGGTTTTATATGTTTGTTCTGGCGGGAAGTTTATCCGGTGGTCACATTTTTTTCTGATTTTGCCCCCTCTAGCGATAAACTTGGCTTAAACCGAGCAAAACACGGAAATTACTATGGATAAAAGGGAACTGAACCGCCGAATCAACGGGCTGAAGGAGGCCTATCCAGACGAACTGGCCCTAATCGAGGGTATCCAGGACCTGATGAACCGTAAAGTGGAGGTCATTTCCGCACAGGAACGGCACGCGCTCCGCCAGTTCCCAATGCAGTTCACCCGCAAGGTCAACCTCCCGGACGGGGAGTGGACGACGAAGCTGCACCAGTGGGCCGACAACATGGAGGAAACCCTCCTCGATATCGACCCGTTAATCCTTACAAGGTCCAACTCGCGAGGGGAGTCCGTGCTCCACGCCCTCGTGTTCGCCGCGACAGGGCGGTTCACGCAAATGGTGAACTACGAACTGATTCAGAAGATGCTCAACAAGAACATGAGCTATATCGAGATGGTCATACCCAACAACGTGAACTCCAAGATGGAGGGAAACGCGTGGATGGCCAAAGATAGCCTGCAGAAGACCCCGATGGACTACCTGGTCGAGTTCGCCAACGGGGACGGCGAGGTGGCCCCGGACGAGCAACTGAAGCAGATGCTGTACAATTTCGGCACGACCCCGGCCGTGGAGGCCCCGGTCGACAACACTCCCAACATCGAGGAAATCACCGAAATCGACCCGACCGGCAATGCCGGACCGACCGACTCCGCCCAGGCAGAGGGGCCCGGGCAGCCACAGGCAAATCCCGGACAACCACAGGAAAATCCATCGCAGCCTCAGGGAACCCCGGGCCAGCAGCAGGAACCTCCGGGACAGCAGGGGCAGGACGGGGAAGACGACCAGAACATCAACGCCACCGAAGACGAAATACGCGCGGCCGAGTCGGTCGCGCGGGCTGGCGCTCAGGAAAAACACGAAGAGAACCCTATTCTCGAGACTTTGCTCGGGATGACTCCTTGATTGAATCGACCTCCCGTTCCATACGGGATACCCTGGGGCCTATCCCGGAATCATCCATGAACTTGCGGCTGGCCGTCCCGTCCCGTAGCTCGTCTACCCGGAGCCCGTTCGATATCGCCATGCGAGCCTCGCGCTCCCCTATCCTGAACTTCTCCATGACGTAGCGGACCTCCGCCGGGATTTCCGGGATTTCCTGCCCGTATTCTTCCTGGAACCGCTTCTCGTCCATCTCCGGCCAGACGTAGCCTCCATCGCATGCCGCATTATTTTCCATTTCCGTTCACCTTCGCCGCGTGCACCTTGCGTGCCGGGGCCTTCTTTTTCTTGGTGAGAAGCGCAAGCAGCTTCTCCGGTTCATATATCCGGGCATACCGTTCCTCGATGGCGTCGAGGTCGAACAATCCGTAGCGCAACGTGTGCACCACGTCGTTATTGCTGAGCCCGGTTACCTTCATGATGTGGTCAATCTGCTCCTTCTTCGCGCGGACGACTTCCCCCTTGGCGATGTTCCAGCGGTTGGACCAGTGGACGTTGTTTAGCCCGTTGAATGTCATCGCCTGGATGTCCCTGGGGAGATGGGCGAAAGAGAGCTCGTTCAACTCGTGGGTAATCTTCCGGAGGGACGGGTCCATCGACAGCGCCTGCACGACGTTGTACAGCTGGAACTCGTCCTTGTCCAGTTCGCTTACGGGAAGTCCCCGGCGCCGGTCGTCGAGAAACTTGAAGAAGTTGAACGCGGCCATCAGGACACCGCCTTTGGCACGGCAACCTCTTCCAGCGGCATCTTCCCCACCATCTGGTACTGGGCGAGGAGGAGCTGCACGTCGGCGAGGAACTCCTCGAGGGTGACCATTTGGTTGACCTGCGACTGGGTGGCACGGAGCGCCTTTCCGAGCAAGGAGGCAAACGAGATGGACAGGTAGTCAATCTGCCCGTTCGTCGGGAGCGGGATGCGTTTCTGGAAGTATACACCAAAGGGGACGTACACGCTTCGGTAGTCCTGGACATGGGTCGACAGGTAATACTGCAGCTTGCGGAAATCCATCGCAATGGTCAGCTTGTATATGTCGGCGATGGTCTGTTCCCTGATGACGTTCGGGTGGCCAACTATGCTCCCGCCGTTTTCGAGGAACGTGAGGTGCATCGCGTTAATCATCGCGCGGATGTCCGGGTAGCAAGCCGATATGGTCTCCGCCAGGGTGTCCTTGCTCCACGTCCCCTTGCTGATGTCGGTCTCGGTCTTCGCAATGTAGCGAAGCCTCTTGTATATGCGGCGCCTGTACTCGACATCGTCCTCCGAGTGGTCGAATGAAATCGGCTGGCAGCGGGAACGGATGGCCTCACGAATCTGCCAGATTGAGTTGCAGGTAAGTATAAAACGAAGGTTGGACGAGGTTGCCTCGATGAGACTCTGTAGCTTCGTGTAGAAGGAATCGGGATTGGACGGGTTGTCCGCCTCGTCGATGACGTAGTATTTCGGAAGACCGTTCCCGGACCTGTACATGCCGCCCTCCTCGATTGACTGCAGAATCTCGGAGTCGCGCCTGGCATAGATTACCTCGCGCTCGGCGCCAAGCATCAGGGGGAACGCCATGGCCAGGCTCGTCTTCCCTGTACCGGGGGAGCCGGAATGGAATATGTAGTTGTTGTACCCGCCAAGCTTGATGGCGTTGCGTATGATGTTGTCGAGCCTTGTCGGGAGTATGATTTCGTCCAGGTTCACACCCCGATACTTCTCCACCCAGGCACGCGTACGGTCGTCGGACACATTTACCGTTGACTGGTCGTTCTGTAAGGGCTGACCCGTTATAAGGTCCACTTCTTGTTCCATAGGTTATACCTCGCTACCAAATATAGCAAAGACCGGCATAAACTGTCGGATATGAGCGTCATTCTCAACTTCATGAACAAGGTCACCGAGAAGGACCCCGAACTCCGGGGCAAGGTCGCCGGCATGTACCGGAACATCTTCGAAAGCTCGGCCACCGACATCAACGCAAAGCAGATTGCCGCACAACCGGGAACTTGCCAGCAGGGAATAGCCCCGAACGGGCGCCTTGACCGGAACACGGAAATGCCTACGGACGAAACAGTGGCGCGACTGATGAAGAACTCGTACGCGGCCCGGTTCGGCCAATGGTGCGGCTCGGTTTCTCCGGGAAGGACTTCACTCGGAATGTGGGGTGGTACCGGCCCTCAGAACGTTAACGCGTCCACGGATTCCGGGACCACTAAGTAATCAAACGACGGCGTCTAAATCGACATCGACCCGTTTCGCTTTGGGAGCCATATCATTGATTTCGCCAGCATCGTCCTGGACCTGGGCGCTAGGTACTTTGTTCACGTGAACAGAAAAATCTACCGATACGTTGTATCTCCCCGTCTCGCGCGTCATGACGCTCGACTCTAGCGCTGCCATAATCTCCTTTGCAATGCCGTCCGCGAGCTTGCACGATAGTGGCTGAGACACATACTCGCGAAACTCCTCTTTACTGAGAAGAGTAATCATGGGCATACTAAGCGACAATGAGATAGTCGGAGATTTCGATTCGGACGTCCCCATAAGAATTTCCTATTGATGGTTTCCTGGGGCAAATATAGCAATTAATACACCGGCTGCATCAAATCAGTTCCAGCATAGCGTCGCTCTCGTCATATTCCAGCTCTTCGGGCCAGCCAACGGCGGTGAAGAGTCGCCCGATGACCTGGGCGACAGACACCTTCCACTGTTCATCCCAGTCAATATAGAACATGTCTATCAGACGCTGTGGGCAATGGTCCCCGGTATAGCAAATGATACTCACGCCGAAATCATCGTCAGCCTTCTTGATGAATTTCATCTTTTCACCGGCGACGACCGGCTCGTACGTTTCCTGCGATAGCACGGGGTCGGTTTCGATAAGGTAGTTCCAGACCGATGCCGCCCGGCGACGCCAATCCAACTTGGCCAGCTGCTCTTGCGGAAGACGGAGTTGAATCGGGTACGGAATCGGTTCCTCCTTCATGCCGGACGGAATGGAAATCTTCGTGTAGTCGCCCTTGTCAAGGGCATCGTAGAACTCGCGCTTGATATCGAGCAATCTTTCCCGCACCGCCTTACGGTCCATGGTCTTGAGCATGAGCTTCACCATGTCCATCATGCGTTCACGCGAGAAAAGCGTAGTGGAGCTGCGAACGATTTCCAGGCCGGTCACGGCGAAATCCGGAGTGAGCTCCATAGTACCCGTACGTACGATGTTCCCGTCCTCGTCCTTCACCGGGTCCTTGTCAAGGTACACAATGTCTTCGTTGGATTCCGCTTCGCAGATGTACTTCTTCTTTGCCGTGACGATGGCCTTGTATATGCACTTCTCGCGTTTCAGGAAAAGCTCGTTCTTCAGGTATCCCCAGCGGTTCGCGTAGGCGAGCATGAACTCGTCCAGTTTTTCTTCCAGTATGACGGCATCCATCATTCGGCAGAAATCCGTCAGGCGGTAGCGGTTATAGATGATGCGGTACCCGTCTCCCCACACGATACCGTCATGGAACATAATCTTCACCTTGGTAAGACCGCTCTTCGGGTCAACAACGCGGTTTTCCGGGTCATGCCATGTATCGTGGGCATAGCGGTTGCACATGCGATTAAAGCACTTCTTCGATGCGAGTTCTTCATCATCGGAGTTGCCAAAAGTGTACCGCTCAACTTGCTCATGCCCCTTGTACACGATGACCTCTGTGCCCGTGCCCTGTTTCTGCCGGAAATTCTCGAACAGGTCCCCGACTTTACAGTAGAATGAGTCGGTGTCGCCATGTGACATGCGCTTGTAGAGAATCTGATTGTCAACGTCCTGCACCGTTCCAAGGTAGTCCGGGTTGATTGTCGGAACGTACCCGAAAGCGTTGATGAACCGCTGGTCCGAGACGACCTCCTCGTTCAAGTAATGGGCCAGCTGCTCGATGGTGAACTTGATTAGATTGCGTCCATATGCCGTGATTGACGCGGCGTTGTCCACGTCGTAAAGCGGGAAGATGTTGGCGCCGAGCAGGCCGTATAGCGAGTTTCCAAGGACCTTGTACACCTTCTGCATCATGTCATAGATGTTGGTCATCTCGTGGTCGCCGGCCTTCTTCGCGGCCTTCATCTTATTCTTCAAGTTCGCACGGCCGTCAAAAAGGAGACGGGTAACCTTCGGGACGATTCCTTCCTTGTCCTTCCGGAAGTATACCTTGTACCGGCCGTTGTGCGTCCACGGACTCTCTATGAGAGTAGCACGCTCTTCCGCAGTCATTATGTAGTCGAGAGGCTTAATGACCTTGGTCTCCGGGCTGGTATTGAATGTCATCATTATGGACGGGTAAAGCGAACGGTAGTCATACGAGACGAGCCACTCGTAGAAACCTGGGATGGAGTAGACAAATGCTCCGGGATACTCCTCCTTCTCCTTCAGCTTGTATGCCGGGAACACCATGTTGTTCTGGTGGAGGTAGTTCATGACGAACCCCACCAGCATCTTCTTGGACTCGAAAACGAAAGAGAACGGGACGTGGGCCTCGGCAGCAGCGGCAACGCAGAGCTGGAACATGCGCTCGTGGAGCTCGATTTTCTTCAGAAGCCTGACGTCCTGCCAGTTATACAGGATGAACTGTGACCAGTAGTTCTTCCACGACCGATAGCCATCCGGGAGCGGGGCCTTGTGTTCGCCGCACACCTTGTTGCCGATGTAGTCGAGCTTGTACGAAGGCTCCTCGGTAAAGGTGTACTTGCGGTATAGCGCAAGGAAGTCGATAACTTCGGTACCCGCTATCTGCAGCTCGCCCTTATCTGTCATCCAGGCCTTCTTGAACTGAGCCGGGAGCCTGGACAACTGCTTGAGTTCTACGCCGAGCTGCTCGGCGCGGTTCGCCATGTACGTAGTATCGTAAGAGAAGTTCCAGCCGGAGAGTATCGCTACCTCGTTGCGGCCTATTTCAGAGAAAAGCTGGTTGAGGAGGTCTTTCTCGGTGGCGCACAGGACGTACTTTCCGTTCTCCTTGGCCATCTCCTCCTTGACGTAATCCTCGACATCCTTCCCGACCCCGTAGGTTATGTAGTTGTCGGTAGTCGAGAAGTAAATCGTCACACAATTAATTGGGTATTCGGCGCGGTGGGCCGCTGGAAAGCGGCCTGTAGTCTCCACCTCTATATCGAGGAAGCATATGTTGATTTTCTTCATGTCCGGCTTCAACATGCCGGTATGTTCGTAATGCTTCTGGAGGAACCTGGCCCGGGGGTCAATGTCTATCTCCGCAATCTCGTTGTGCGGCCCGCGATTGTTGTTCCAAATGTCACGTTCCTTCCTTGTATGGGCACGAGCGACATACATGGGTTTCCCGTATATGTCAGTCATACCACATGGTATAGCGCCATACTGCCCGCGGTTTGGCGTATAGAACGTGTTAACGATGCGCTGCTGCTCCATCGTCCCGTCATCATACCACAGAAACAGGTTGTCTGTATCCCTGTCGTGGTATATGGCCGACCACATCCTGTACTGCTTCGGTGGCTCGTTAGCGGAGTATAGGCTTGCCGAGCCGATGGCAGTCTGCCAGGTGGTCTGCACCGGGTCACTAGCTGTCATTAACTGTTCCATAGGTCTTTATGGAATAAATATAGCACATAGTGGGCGGGGATGCTAGAGAAAATCCCGGAAAATCCGGGATTTATTAAATGTGTGCTGATGTTCGGATAATCCGATTCGTTAAGAATTAATCTTTTTTAGCATCGGATTTTCCCGACTTATTTGCGCCGGGCATTTTCTTGCCAAGGTAAGGTGACAGCTCGTCGATTTTCTTCAAAACCTTCGCTGCATCGGACTTGGTTTTCTCGTCGACCCCAAGGCCCTTCACGAATCCTTTGAGCATCTCGATTTTTCTTTGCCGGCGGCTTTCCTCGGAAAACTTCTTGTTGGACTCGGCACCGGAACGCTGGGTAGCGGCTGCATTCTTGGCGGCAGTGTCGAAACTCCCGGACTTGGGCTTGGGTTCCCCCTTGGCCTCATGGGAAGCATCCTCGGTCACCAGTTGCGTGACCTGCTTGTCTTCCTTCTTCTCGGTGACGGTGACGTTTTCGGTGACCTGGTCCTTGGTCTGTTTAGTCGGCACCTCGGTGCCCTTGGCTGCCTTAGAGCCCTTGCTCATGTCAGGGTTCGTTGCCGTCTTGGCCTTGCCGACCTTCTTGGAATCGGCCGTCCAGGTACCGAAGTCCACCTTCTTTCCTTCGAAAATGCCGATGGACTCGACAATGGGACGGGGGTTCCGGACCTCGTTGTACGGTAGCTGTTCTTCGATTGGCTGATTTGCAATGCTTTCAAACAATGCAAGAGTGCGGTCTTCTTCTTCGAGGCTGTAGTAACCAATACCCATGTCGATACCTGCCTAAGGAAATGCGTTTTGTGAACAGTTTATAATCCGAGTCTTCTTTTTTATCGCTAAAAGTCCCAATCGAGCAACAACCCGACACGCCCTCGCCATGGTTCGGTGTATTTTGCGGTCATTCCTCTCTTTTTGCAGGCATTGATAAATTCGTTTGCGGCAACCGGGTCAAATTCTTCCTCATGGAACCATATACCGGTATGGCCGTGTGCCCAGTGAACCTGTCCACTGCTTATCTGCGACTTTATGCCATCAAGGCCCGGTATTGCCTTGCCGACTTCCTTTTCGGCCGCATCAATCTCGCCAACGAGAAGCTTGTCCTTTTCCTTTTCCAAGGCCTCGTCGGTGAAGTTTACCCTCATCATGATATCCGTCGCGTTCATTGTCCAGAAGTTTGACCGGATACCGGCATCGGCTAGCATTTGGACCAGTTCCGCCATGGTTGACTGCACCACGGGATTGTTTGCCTCGTTCTGTACATTTAAAGCGGATAACTGTATTCTTCCGGTAGGCTCGCGCTCGGACAGTATATCGTTAAGCCCGGCCAGTATTTTTCTACCGAATGTCCCAAGGACCCTGAGATGATATTTTGCACTTGCAGGACCTTCTGCAGTCGGGGCCTCGTTGGCCAGACCGGAAATCTTCTCGTCCAGACGTGCAGAAAAATTCTTAATTCTGTCGCCCACCGGCTGCAGCGTGTATTTTGTTGACTCCATGAGCGCACACTCAGCGAACGCTCGTTCCGCCGACTCGAAATTGGGACACAACAAGCTCAAATCCATTACCGGCATATCATCCTCCATGTTATTCCATAGTTTATGCTCCAGTCGATAAACTGCATTTCACGGAGATACCGCAATGAACAAACCGAGGATTACCACAATGTCGTCTCCCCTTTGGAAAGCACTGGCGACTGGATACCAGGTTTGCCTGGAAAGCGAGTCATACAATCCCGGACAAGTCCGGGAGGCTACCCGCGAAGAATACGACCGAGTATGCACAGCAATAGCCGAGAACGAGGTAACCGAGTATTATCCCGGACTTACCCCGGAAGAACACGCGGCCAAGGTGCAGAGCTTCCTTTCCGACAACGACCGGGTGTGGAACTGCCATCTGCACGCCTATACCTATGACGGGAACCAGATGCTCGTAACCGTCCCGAACAAGGACGGCAGCTCGTACATCTTCCTGGCATACATCGAGCCGACCAAGCGCGGTACTGGCCTGGCAACGATGGTCCTGAAGAAGTGCATAGCCGACCACCCGGAAGGCCTGTCCTTGCATACAAACAAGGAGAACCGTCTAGTACGTGGCCTGTGCAAGCATTTCGGGTTCGCCGAATACCCGTCCAGAATCCCCGACGAGGTATTCATGGCAAACAAGCCCGGTATCGGAGGCGAGGAATGGTGGGACGACCCGGAACAGGAGAAGAGCAATGGACCTGAACTTACCTAAGACTTCCACGGCCAGCCACGAGCTGCCCATATTCAACGAATTGAGCAAGGAATCCGGACTCCCGGTAAGCGAGATAAAGGCCAGGTTCCGCAACAAGATGCTCGAACTCCATCAGGAGGCGCTCGACGACCCATCCACGCAGGTGATGGGCGGGGATTCTCAAGAAATGGTGCACAACGCAATCAACGAGTTGCGCAAGGAACTCCAGCACCCCGAAGAAACATCCAGCGACTCCGAAGAATACGATTCCATCATGGGTTTCGACCCGTCGCAGCCGGTGCCCGGTGCAGACATCTTCTCATCCGATGGCGGAGGTTTCGGAGGTGGCGGATTCGGTGGAGGGTTCGGTGGCGACATTGGCGGAACCGGTGGTGACATTGGCGGGTCTGCCGGCGGTGGATTCGGCGGAGGCATAGACAATATGGACCTCGGGTTCTCTGATGAAGGCATGGACGCCGTAAACTCCGTAGCCAGCGAAGGATACGAAGACCCGAACATGTCCCCGGCCGAGTCGGCTGGAGAAGTAAACGCCATGTCGGAGCTCGAACCGGACATCCCGGACGGGACCGACAATACTGAAAACGGCGGTTCCGAAGAACCGCCGCCAGAAAATCCGGAACCCACCGAAGACAACGGCTAGCCGCCGAAATACATGCACTTCCTTGAGAACTTTTTGTCCCTGAACATAAGGAAGAGCCTGCCGTCCTCGCCGTAGAGCATTTCAAGGACGGCCTGTCCGGCATTCCTCACCATCATGGTGCTCACGTCCATCGGGAACATGATGCGCTTGGACGTGTCCTTCATCAGCACGCCGCTCATGGTAATCGTACCGGAATACCTGTTTTCGTGCTTGTAATGAATCTCCACCGTCTTCTCGTCAAGCGGGACGAGTTCGACCGGCGCAATCGGGTCCTTGTAGTTCAGGCCGTATATCATGTTGATGGTGGCCATCATACCGATTGTATCGAACTTCATGTATGAAGTCATCCCTTCCGAGCTTTCCGAACGCAACGTTCCTTCGCTGTACTTGTAGTTGACAGCGTACAGCTTTCCAGCAGAGCGCACCCTGCCCCGGCTCCAGTCGATGTCGAATGTGCACAGCGGCTCGGTATTCACGAGCGGCATGATGCGGAACACGTTGACCGGTATGGATATGGCGAAATCCTTGCGGTCGGCTTCGTTCTCGGTTCCAAGCATCTTGACGAGGGAAGGCAGCGTGGCGATGCAGACCCTCTCGTTACCGGTACGGAACGAGAGCGTGCCGCCGATACGGACCAGCTCGACCCGTTCGAACTCGTAGCAGCTCTCGAGAATCGAGGCGATGACCATCTGCTCGACCTGGATTGTCTCGTCGGTGCAGAAAGTCTCGTCCAGCTCGAACGGCTCGACGAATGGCATGCTGGCCTCGACCTCGAAGCATTGAAGCTGTTCGTTGTAGGAAGAACCGATATAGAGACGGTCGTTCGCAATCCAAAGGGACACCAGGCCTTCCTGGACACCCTTGTCGCATGCAATATAGAAATCCTGCAGGTTCACGTACACATCGTGCTCGAGGCATTCCGACTTCAACGTAGTGTCCACCAACGCCGTCACGCCCTTCTCGGTGGTCATCTTCATGTAGACCATCCCGTCGTCATCGTTGACGAACGTCTCGAGATGAAGCCTGTTGTCCTCGGACTCGCTAGAAAAACCAATGAACGATACCGCCTCGCGGAAACCGGTTACCGTGCTGAACGTGGTAAGTTTTGGCCCCTCATCCTCTTCCTGGACAGGTTCTTCCGCCGGGGCCGTCGAGGCCTCCTGCACCGGTTCTTCCACTGGGTTGATTTCGGTTTCCTGGGTAACATCTGATTCGGCCATAAAATTCGCTCCTTTTCCGTTAAAACTATGACATTTCAAGGCAACGAAAAAACGCGGGCTTTCGCCCGCGTCTCGAATATCTGTCAGCTAGAACAGGTTGTCCAGCGACTCGATTGCCAAGTCGGTCTTGTCCTTCCCACCGCCTTCCGCGGCATTCCCGTTCTCGGACATGTCTATCCCGGCGTTCATCTCGCCGGCATCCATCCCGCCCATGGGGCCGAACTTCTCTTGGGCGGAATCCATCAGGTCGCCCATTTCGCCGGCCCCGCCGAAATTCACGGTAGAGTCCATGTCGAGGCCTCCGTTTCCGGCAGGAGCGAAGTCGTCTTCGGGGAAAGTCATCGCGGCGGCTTCCTTGGCCACGTCGTGCATGGCGGTGCCGTCAGTATTGTAGACTTCAGGGAACCACTTCCCGAGGTCCGTCTTGAACTTGGTGACGTCGACCTTCCCGCCTTCGAGGGCGTGAGCGAACTGCTGCAGGCCCTTGATTGGAAGCACCGTGTCGAGGGCCTTGTAGTCGTCGAATGAAAGGAACTGCTCGAGAATCTCGTCAGGAATCATGTTCTTGACACCCGGGAAGCCCTCATACCACTCGGTCGCGGATGGCTTGACACCGCCGGACTGGTTGTCGTTGATGTAGTTGATTGCGTCGGCCACAATCTGCGCCAGGTTGTCCCAGGCAGCCTGTGAAAGACCGGAGCCGTTGTCCGGGTCGCTCGGAAGGACAAACTCACGGAATTCCATCATGTTGTCGCCATCGCCGTTGCCATCGGTCACGCCGTTTACGTCGCCCGCATTCTGCGGGTGCTCGGTACCGTCGGCCCCGTTCGGAACCTGTGGCGCGTTCGGGTCAGTGGTTGCGCCCGGTGCGGTGCTCCCGTCGGGAGGTGCGCTGAAGTCGTCCGGCCCGAAGTCTCCCCCGGCCTCGAACATGGCCACCGTGTCATTGCACACGTCAAGCAGCTTCTGCAGGCGCCAGTCAACCGATTCGTAAGCGGTGATGTTGTTTGGGTCGGAATTAGCCACGCCGAGCGTATCGTTGAAGTCGTTTCCCGGAGTCTTCACGGCGCCTATACCGTAAGACAGGTCGTCGAGCGATGTCTCGTTCTCCTGCTGGATGAGGTTCTTCGCGTTTTCCCGGATAGACTGGGCGAAGTTCCCCTGGAACTGGTCGGAATCAAGCGCCACGTCATACAGCATGGAACGCCCGCCCTTCAAGCTCAGCTCGACGCTGATGGCGTTGTGCGCGTTGGGATATTTGAGGTTGATTGTTACCGGAACCCCGTTGCACGAGAACTCGCCGTTCAGCGAGGCCTGGTCCATGTCCATCCCGGAAAGGTTGAGCCGCATCGGGGAATACGATGTAGACGAAGTGGCCTCGGTCATAATCTTGATGCCGATGTCTTTCAGGGACAGGTAGTTCCTGTCCATGAGCAGACTCTTGTTCTCGTACGTCCGATGGTCCCAGTTCTTCCTGGTCTGGTCGCCTACGGGACCGAGAGTCCCCTTCATCATCTTCACCGTAGTGGTACGGGCCGGCTTGACCGGGCCGCTTTCCGTCTTGGTATATGCGAAAGCCTTCTGGAAGTCTTTCAGTGAAATGCCATTGCTCACGGGAACCTCGCCATCGTGGAAAAATTTCCCGTAAGTTTATATTCCGAGGCTATTCCACCAGGCTTTCGTGGTTGATTTCGCCACCGTCGCTCTCCATGCCGGCAACGTACATGGAAATCGGGTCGGCTGGGTCGGCGCCCGGTATGTTGGAAAACGCCTTCACGGTCACCTTGTCGCGCTGGGCAGACTTGATGTGGCGAACCTCCACCTCGTAGTCCGTGTCGATGCCTTTCAGGATGTTGAAGTAGATTGCCGGAATCTTGCGGAACTTGTCGTGCGAGCTGGCGTAAGCGGCATCTATGTTGGCCGCGGCCCCCATCTTGGTGCAGTTCCTCGGGATGACGTTGGTAATCTGCTGTCCGGTTCGTCCCTTCATGTAAATGCTGACCTTGGTGTGGGTGAGCACGACGGAGACAAACTGGCAACCTGGGACCATCTTCAGCTCGTCGCACATCGTCTTCAACTCGTTGCGGTCCAGTATGACGGTAGACAGCAGGTTCATGGGGTCCTTGTCGCGGTCGCAGGGGCAGTGCCTGGACTTGGCGTCGAAACGGGTCGGGTCGGCGCATATGCTACGCGCGACCTTCGTCGCGGCCCCATCCGCGTCGTTCATGAACCTGACCATAGGGTATACGTGACCGTTCGTCAGGGTCTCGTCGAGTACGCTGACGTTTGCGACAGGATTTCCGGGAAAGCCGACGAGTTCGCAGAACCTGATGAATTCCATCATCGAGGCGACACATACCTCGTTCCCGGAAAAGTTAAGGTCGCTCGGACCAGCCGAGATGTGCAGGAAGGTCGCGGTTGTCGGCACCGTTATGCGGCACCGCCCGTTTCCCTTGAAGAACACGGTGGCCTTGGACTTGCTTACCATCGTGAGTTTTTTCAGCAGGGCAAAAAACTGCGGGCTCATTGTAATTATTTGAGGTTCCATAGGTCCATCCTTTAAATGTCTTCCATAGCTTTAGACTCAAAAGTAGCAATTCTGTCGATTGCCAGATTCATCTCGGTAGTTCCCGGCCGCACGTAATACTCCATCCCGGCCCAGCTGTCGACCGGTATCTGCATCATGGGCACTCCAGTCTTGCGGCATATCCCGGACAACACAGGTCCCAGCAAGCCGCGCTGGTCCCCGAGCTGCTGGAAGAACCGCATGTTATCCAGTTCCCTTATGAAGTCGCCGCGGATGGCGACGAACGGGCCGTCCATTACCTGGACCGCGTGCGGGCCATGCCCGGAAATTCCGCGCACCTTCCGGTGCTCCCCGGTAATCTCGCTGTACAGCCCGTATTCTCCGTAGGATTCCGGGCAGCGGTCCCAGGAACCGTCCGGGAGAAGATAGCCGTACCCGAACGGGGCTACCGCGCCGACGTTGGGAGGAACCTCCTCGAGCTGCCGGTGGAACGAGGGGTCGGTTATGAACGAAGTGGCCGCGACTATGACGACCCACGATGGAGTGACCTTCACCGACTGCTGCCCGTATATCTTCAGTGCGTTGTATATCGCTCGGGCGAATGACGGCGGAATCTGCCTGCGGCCGAACGAAATGCCGCACCCGACCCTGAACAGGCACTCGTCCTTCGCGTTTGGATACTCGTCGTACCGGCCGCGGTATCCGTTCGAGCTGAACACGAAGGTCACTATCTGCGGGTCGTCGGAAAGCCGGAGCACGTCGTTACGGCTAGGACGGCTCTGCCTGGTGGCGGGTCCCCCGGAAAGCACGTTGCGTATCGCGTCAAGCCTGGCCTTCTCGGCGTGAACCTTGGCGAGTACATCTTTGCGGTGCGTGTTCCTGGCTTCCTCCGATGCCTTGAACGCCCCCGCGATTGCCGCCTCCATCTGTTCGACAGGGTTGGAGAACACCACTTCCGGCGTGGCCGACTGCACTATGCTGGAATATTTGCGGCTGGTCCTCGAGGGCTTGTGCTTGCGCACTATCTTGACATCCACGCCGGATGCGTATACCGCGTCGACATCGGACTGCAGCCATCCGCGAGGGGGTACTTTCGTGCTCCCGGTAGGCGGCACAATCTCCCCGGTCGGCAGAACTCGGCGGCATTTCCCGGATATGAACTCGTCGACCCAGCGCTCGCTCTTCATGAACTTGTATCGGATGGCACGCCTGGTGTAGTGCTGGAATCCCTCGCAGTAGAACAGGCGCATGTTCTCCTTCTCTATCGCCTCCTCTATCTCCATGCGGGAATAGCACCACTTCGCCGACCCGGAACCTACGGGATTGGATTGAACCTTCACTATCCCGAGCATGCGCATGTTCTCGAACTTCGCATCCCCGAATCCGGCATATACGGAAGCCACGTACGGAGAGAGGTAATCCGGGAGTGGCTCCTTCCGGTATCTCCGGCGGTCGGATTTCCGCAGGTAGGCAAGGAGCTGGGCCTTGCTGTAGAGGTATGGGCAGCGTGGCTTGCGCGGTTCGGCGGAAATAAGGCCCTTCCGGGTCTGCTCCCTGAGGTACTTGGGGGACATGTCGATGAGCAGCGCGGCGACACGGCGGGGGACCGGGTGGGTAAGCTGCCCTACAAGATACTCGGGGAACCATTCCCGGTTGAACCGCTCGATGTCCTTGCGGTATACCGCGTTGTGCCCGGTTCGCGCCGATATGTGGGTTATCAGTTTCCCCTGCCTGACATAGCGGGTGAACTGGCGCGGAACCATGTGAAGTTCGAGCATCGCGTCCGCCAACGTAAACTCGTGGAGAGGATGCAGGGTGTCGGGAGGCGAGACACGATACTTGGCGATGGCGTCCATCGCGGCAGCATACCGGAACATCTTCTTCCTGGCCTTGTTGTACCTGTACGGCAGGTCGGCGAATATGCCGCTGGAACGGAGCTTATGTCCGGGAATTCCTAGGTATTTTGACAGGAATTCGAACCCGATGAATTCCGGTACAGTGCCGCGGCGCCGGTATGCATTTTTTAGTATCGCGGGCATCAGAACAAGACCTCCGCCTTGCGAGAATTGGCGTGATTCTCCTTGTATTTCTTGATTCCCTCGAATCGCTTTGCTGCAGCTGTCTTGCTCATGTTGCCATATTTCAGCGCGAACAGCACCGCTGACCCTTCCGGTTCGCGGACCCTGGCCTCGATTACGTCGCGGCGGACGAATCCGTCCTCGTCAAGCGGGAATTCCCCGGCCGTCACGGCAGCATTCACGTCCTTGCTGTGTATTCCTTCCCAGGTGAACCACTTGAAGCCGAGCTTGCACGTCTTCTCCCTCGCTTCCCTGGCCTTATCATCGTTGTCCCATATGACTACCACGCGGTCCTTGTGCTGCATGATGTCCGGATTCTTCATAACAAGGCTGTCGAAATGCTCGATACCGCCTATCGCTATCGCGTTATGGACGAACAGCGAGTCAACTGTACCTTCAAGGACATAGAGGGGTTCATCAAAATTAACGAAGCCGATATTGTACGCCTCCCGGTGAACCCCGGCAAAGTTCAGGTACCTCAGAGGATTCCTCTTATCAATCGCTCGAGCGTCAAACTGGCTCCACCCGCCTCCAAACCGGTAAAACGGGATAATTAGACGGTTTTTGTACTTGTTCCCGGTTGGGCGCCCATTCGCGTCAAGAATGTAATTGCCGTTGGCATCGCGGTCGAGAAATTGGTCACCCTGAAGACATACGAACCAGTCGGAATATACTTCCTCTCGTATCATACGTTCTCGGCAATAGGCCAGTGCCGCCTCGGCGAGTGGATGATTCGCCGTTATCGGGATAATCTCCCCTTCCTTGAACGGCAATGTAGTGGGAACTTCGATTCTTGCGGTCGGCGCGTTCCGGACCTCCTTGGGTTGCTTGCCCTCGTTTGGGCCAAACGCCTGAAACATTAACTGATGGTACGCAGTCTCATCACGCTCCTTCAGCCATTTTGCATAAGGAATTTTGGGCGTACACTTGTAACATACATATAACCAGGTGTCGGTATATATGTATGCCTTCTTCTTGTTTGGCTGGTCCGGGCTGCCGCATTGCGGACATACGAAGTTATAGAACCTAGGGTTCGTGTCGTCTAAATTATAGCTCCCCAGCTGTTCCCTAATTGACGTATCGTACACCGAGGCCGGTATGTCATCAAAACTAAATGCCATGCTTTAAATATAGCAACTGCGGGTCGACTGGTAGCCGGCCCGCAGTTATTTTCCGATGTCAATTAGAACGGGAGGTCGTCGTCGCTATCGGTCTCGACAATCGGACCATTCGGGTCCACTGCCGGAGCCCCGTTGTGCGTGAACTGCACAGGGTTGGACAGTGGTGGCGCACTTTGCGGTACGTATCCCGTGGACGCCGGCTGACCCATCGGCGCAGCGGGTGCTGCTGGCGAAGGTGTGGCAGGGGCAACGCCCATCCCGAAGTTGGGCATAGCTGCGGGCTGTGCGGTAGGCATGGCTGCTGGCTGTGCGGTAGGCATGGCTGCGGGCTGTGCGGAAGGCATAGCGGCGGGCATAGCTCCAGGCATTCCAAACCCTGCACCAGGAACGGCATTCTGTGCGGAGATACCGGCAGCGAAACCTGGGGTTGCAGGAGCCTGAGCCGGGGTGGCAGGTGCAGACGGAATGCCGACATTCATCGCATTCGGTGTCTGGGCATATGCCGTGGTCACCGGGGCAGCGGATTCAGGAATCGGATTGGGCATAGCGCAATTCGGGATTGCTGCTTCCGCCTGACCCATAAACGCAGCGGGATTGCTATTAGTAACAATCTTTGCGTTTGCCGGAACACTCGGGATGCTGTTTTGCGGCATGGCGGCACCACCGGTGGGGAACGGCTGCGAAGCGAATGACGGAGACAGCGGAGAGACCTGAGCCGGCTGACCAAACTGTGGCTGCTGTCCGAACTGGGGCTGCTGGCCATACTGTGGCTGCTGGCCGAACTGCTGCTGGCCGTACTGCTGCCGACCGTATCCACCTTTAGCGGCCATCTTCTGCTGAGCGAGCTTGTTGGCTTCCTGCCAGAATTCGGCAAGGTCCTGGATAGCCTGGTCAGGTGTCGGGATGTCGTCGAAAACGAACCTCAAGTCATGGCACTGGTCAAGAAGAGCCATGATAGCATTCTCATCCGCGGCAATACCGATTGGTGCACCAGTATTCGGGTCGGTCACCTGCTTGAATGCAAGCGGGTACGACTTTTCAACGAACTTGCTGCCCTTGTATGTCGGAGCGCCCTGGCGGCCGTCGCCGTAAGTCTTGGTGGCATCCCATGCGCCAACAAGGAAGTAATCCTTTCCGTTCACGGGGTCATACGGGATGAATGCGTCGCCAGTATCAACATTGATTGTTCCCTGCTGCTGAGGCTGCTGGGCCTGCTTCTGCTTTTCCATATAATTGTCGACAGGGGTCTGGAACTGCTCGTGCTGGTACTTGGAATGGGCCCAAACCTTCACCTGGTTATTGAGTTCGGGGTGGTTTTCGTCCTGACGAATGAGGAAGTTCCCGTACCATTCTTCTTCTGCAAGCTGGCGGAGGAATTTCTTGAGCTCCTCCTTACTGGCTCCCCGCTCCTTTGCAGCATTGTATCGAGCCCATACATCCTCGCAGTAAGGGCATGAGATAACACCGGGGATATTCTTGCAGCATTTCTTAACAAGCATCTTCCCGGAACCCAGGTCCTTGATGCGGTGCACCAAGACGGAGGTGTAGGGGTAGGCCCTCATGTCGTGGCCAAGAGGCATTGGACGGAGAAGGGCCTTGTATGAGGGATTGTTCTTTGTTACTCTTGCACGGTAGATTCGCGGGTCTTCTGCTACGCCGCCTTGGGGTGAGACCGTCGGCATTGCTGCCGGCATCTGCACTGTGAGCATACCCATGTTGGGTACCTGAGTATTCTGTTCCATAGGAGATTTCCTTATAATGTGTCCGGTTTAACTTGCCGGCATTAATAAATATAGTAAAATCCAAAGACAAAAAGTGTCATCCGGATGATTTTTCTTCGCTCGGGGTATCTTTTTTCGCCTTCAGGTGCGGAATAGCGAGTTTCGGACCCAGGTCGTGCCCGAGCAATTTCATCTGTTCCGCCTTTTCCAGGGACGCCTCAACAAGCTGTTCGAAGTCATCGGGCACGGTATATTCCTCACCAAAGTCCGACATGGCCTTCTCCAGCTCGGCCGCACACTCGCTAAGGATGTCCTCGAACTTCCAGTCAATGCACTTGGCAACCGTATTGTCGATGGTGCACGCCTCGACGAACCGCTTGGAAATCTCGTCGTGGCTAAGCGCCTCCTCGGTAACGTTCGGGTTGTACTCGTCATCCACGTGCATGACGCCCTCGTGTTTCTCGTCCTTGACCGTGAGAATCTTCTTCGCTTCGGTATCGGCCATGTATTCGGCGCCGGTGACTTCCTCGGTCTCGCGCTCGAACTCGGGCGCACGCATCATGTAGTCCTTCCCGAGGAACTCGTTCTTTCGCGCCTTGCGCAGGTCGACCAGCCATTTCTGGCAGGCTTCGGTTTTGACGAGCTGCCCGTGGGATGACTTTTCCAGGTCGGCATTGACGATGAGCGCCGACGTACGCGCGATTTCCTTCTCGCGCGGTGCGAACTTCTTGTCGAATTCCTCGTTTTCTTCCTGGACACGCTTTCCATATCTCGGGAATTTAAACTCAGCCATTGTTGCTCATCTCCTGCATGATTTCGTCGATTTGGTCCATATCGATGTCGATGTTGGACAGGTCCGGCTCGATTGACGGCACATCCTCTACCACACGGCGTACTTTCCCCTCGCCAAGGCACAGACGGCACGGTTTCCCGTTCACTTCGCCGGTACCGCCGCATTCGGGACACTCCACTATGTCCGGTTGTTCCTCGAGCCGCTTCTCCCCTACCTTGACGGGATGCTTGGCCACGTAATCTAGTTCGCTGTCGGTAATCTTGATATTCTTTTCCGCCGCCATCTTCTGCTTGATGTCGTTCTCGAGGATGAGGGTGAACTTGTTCGCATCTACATGGGGGGCCAGTGCTAGCACAATGTCAACCATGCCGAAGCCCGGAACTTTCGTGGAATCTTCCATTATCCTCTCCGGGCGAGCATACTTGTTGTAGACCTGCCAGATGGCCAGGTTCACCTTGTCCTTCGCTTTCTTGAGATAGGAATCCGGCATCTTCAGCGTGATACAGATATCTCCAGGGAACCTCGACGTCTGAAGGAAAGCATTAATTTCCCCCACTATATCGTCTACCCCGAACTTCCTCTGCGCTTCCGAGCCGCTGGGCCCCATCTCGTCGCCACGATTGATGCCGTCAGTCTCTTGCGGGTCCCCGCTCAGACCGTCGTTGTCAGCATATTCTTCACCGTACCTCATGTATATTCCGCCATAGGTGTATTCCGGTGTTGAAACTATGCTTTTTTCTTTCTCACCGGTTTCTTGCGGCGGGCCAATGCTTCCAGGTCGATGGGCCAGTCATCGCGATGCACCACCTTGTAGTCGGCCAGGGCCTTTGTGCGGGAATCCGAGCGGAACAGAAGCAGTGCACGGGTGTCTTCCGGGATACTGTCGGGCCCAAGGAGTTCCAGCTTGATATGGTTACGGAGAATCTCGCACATCCAGAAGGCATCGCAAAGGTCGGCGTGAGGACTCTCGTACTGCTTAGGGAATTGCTCGAACTCAGGAAAATAGAACTGGGGATACAGCGCCTTGACTGCCTCGCACATGGCCGGTTTACCGGCATTACCGTTCCCCGTGGCGAAATGCTTAATCTGGGTAATCCCGTATGTGATTATCCCCTTCCCCTTTAGATAGAAGTGCCTGCGGTATATCCCACAATACTCCCCTATTTGGAAAATCGCATTACTGTTACCCTTGTTGGCTTCCTCGTATGCATAATCCTCGAAAGCGATATACTTCACGTCATCCATGTCGCGGTCGAGAATGGCGAGTGCCCGTTCCTGCCTAACCAGGTGAGGAATCTTGTCGTAATCCGTGCCGATACACATGATGTGTACGTGGTCGGTTTCCAAGATAGCGTTCAGATGCGCCTGGAAACCGTAATAGTGGATGTCCTTGATGTCGAAGGTCTTGTCGTCGAGGTCCATTATGACCTTTCCGGTAGAGTCCATCGACGGGTCTATGCCTGCTATCTTCATGCGTTAAACCTACATCAGATATAGTCCGACACGGTATCGTGCACGGTCGTTTCCGCGGTATTCGATACCTCAACTCCAAGCTTGCTTACTCCGCCGGGAATGCTGGCGTTCTCCTGCTTGGAAATGGCGCGTTTCGGTCCCTGTTTCTGCCCTCGTTGTGGAGAATTGATTTGCGGTTCGACCTCGGCCATAGCCGTATTGTATGCGTTGACCTCGTCGGCCGTCGGGCTGAACCACCGCATCTTTCGGAAATCGCACCGGGTAAGGAACATGACTAGAGCCTGTCCGAGACGGGATTTCAGGATGTAATGGCAGAACATGCCCATTGAGCGGAGTACGTCGTTCGCCGCGATGGAAATCATGAGGTCCGCCGTTTCGGCATACCCCGAGGAACCCTCGACCGACTCTATACCAGCTTCCACGTTGTGGTAGCCGCTCCTGTTGAACTGCACGGCAGACACGCAGGCAAAGTTGCGCTCTATTGCAATGTCCCTCAACTGCTCGGCCTTCATCACGCCGTCGTTGTACATGCTGCTCTCGGTAAGCCGACCGCGGCTGGCCGGCTTCATGATTCCGATATAGTCGACGACCAGGAGGTCGAGCTTTCCATGGGCGAGTTCGAATGAATCTATCACCGCCTCGATTTCCACCGGGGTGGTCGTGGTCTTCATGTAGCGAACGTGCAGCTGGCCCGGCTTGGCGCCGACCGTTCCTGTGGCAGCGGCCGCTGCATCGATGCGTTCGCGTATTACGTCACCGGTAAGGTTGACGACATCATACATATCAACGCCGCATATGTTGGCCGCGAGACGCTGCCATACGTAATCTTCTGCAAGTTCCAGTGTAATGTAAAGTACGTTGAACCCGCTCTTGTATGCAAAGGCCGCCTCGCTACATAGAGTAAGCGACTTACCGATGTTTGGCTGACCGACGAAGAGGGTCAGCGTCTTGCGGTAATAACCGCCACCGGCCATCATCCCGTTCTGGTCCGGTCTACCTGTATAGTAACGTATTTCGTTGATGCCAGACGGTATGCACTGCTTCTGCTCGCGGAGCTTCGCCAGCGCCAGTTCGGCATCGCTGTACATGTTCAGGCCGAGGTCAGTATGCAAACTGAAATTAACGGAAGCCTGCAAACGAGGAATAAGGTCTCGTATGCCGTCCACTCGCTTGTCGTGGATGGACTCCGCCGCACTTACGAGAACTTCCTCGGAAAGACGCTCCTTGAAGAACGATTCCACCATCAGGACAACGTAGTCCTGGTGCATCGTCTGAATCGGGGTGTTGTATATGAAAATCAGCTTGTCGCGGGCCTGCAACGCGTATTCGTTGGCGCCCATCCCGGTAATCAGCTCCTGTGCAGTGGGAATCCGGTCATGTTTCTTCTCGAACATGCGCACGATTTCCACGATTGTCCTGTTTATCGGGTCCCGGAACAGTTCCGGGCGCAGCGTATCCCTCAGCTTCGGCCCAACGGCGGCATCCTGGAAGAATACCCGTATTACCAGGTCTTCCTGAGTGAGTGCATACACCTGCTGAGGAGGCTGCAAGTAACCGGGCTGCTGCCCGTTCAACTGAGCCTGCACTACCTGATTGGCTGCCTGCACAGCGGCCAACTGGGTATTCATCGCAGGATATATCGCCTGCTGTTGTACCATAGGCGCATACGCACCCTGCATAGTTGGTTGTGGCTGCGCATACGACGGGTTAGCTAATTGTTCCATAGGTCCACAAGTCCGTCAGTTATCTGTCGTAAATATAGCAAAGGCGAGAACCTCGATTCTCGCCTTTTTTAATGTTTTTGAGCAAGAAATTACTGGGCGCCTTCGCTGTCCAGTTCCTTCTCCGCATCGAGCCCGAGGGCCTCGGCCTGTTGGATTGCCTTCTGCAGAAGAGCACCATTTGTGGCAGCATCGGCCATGTCCAGCATCTTCTCGTCGACATCCGCCAATTCCATTTCGGTTTCGTTCTCGGTTTGGTCGTCCCCGAATATGCCGAGCTTCTGGTTCTTGTACTTCTCCTTGACATAGTCGTTGATTGGGTCAAGAATAGAACCGATGTAGCGGGCAGTGTGCAACTGAGGTTCCGGCGCGACGAGCCATTCGCTCTCGGGTTTCCTCGGGTCACGGATGACCCACTTGTTGCCTCGGAACGGAACGCCGTCTACCTTTGGGATTTCAAGGTTAGGCCAGTCGGTCTTATTGGTGTACGGAACGATAAGTCCGGCTTCCTGTGCCCAAACGTGCAAGCCGTAGTATCGGCTGAGCCCGTTCTTGTAACTGAGATACAAACGGGTCCCGAAACCTTCGTGAACCATGCGGTTCTTGATGTTCCCGACCTGGATGAATATGCCCTTGACTTCCTTCTTCTTCGCTTCGCCCTCGCCGGTCGCCTTGTCCGCTCGGTCGAGATACTTGTACACGGAGAGAATGACTGACGCGGAATACTTCGCGCCTTCGCCGCCAGCCACCTTCTTCGGGTCGGTACGAGTCCTGGCGGCATTCGGGTCGATATACATGTGGTTCGTGACATACATCGGAACACCGAGTTCGCCAAGGCGGAACGTAATATCCCTGTACATGGCGGCCAATTTCTTGGCCTTGGTAAGGTCGACCTTGTCTTCACCGGATAGAACGTCGTTGATGGCCTTCTCGGTGCTGAGCATACCCTGGGAATCCAGAACAATGGCGAGCTTGTTCGGGTTAATCAGCGTCTTGTGCTCAGTCATGTAATTTTCCATCTGATGCAAGATGGTCGAAATACCGCCATGGCAGCGTTCAACCGTATGGAAATGAAGAACCTTGAACTGCTGAGGGGGGAACCCGGCATAATTGATGAGGTCCTCGCGGGTGGTTTCGTTCTCGGTGTCAATGTAGAACACGAAATACTGGTCGGCGAACAAAGCGGGGCAGAAATTGTATTTCCCAATGAGGGACTTGCCCGAACCGTAAAGGCCGGCGGCCTGTACCACCTTGTTCTTCGGGAATCCGCCGTAGCAATCCCCGCAAATTATCGCGTTCAACGCATAGCACCCGGAGTCGGCAAATCCGTATGTCGGGCGTTCAACCCCGGCGTCGACGTAAGGGTCGGTTGTTGTAATGTTATCCCAGAACCCCCATGGGTTCTGAAGGGTCGCGGCCGTAACGTCGGCCTTCTTCCTTGCAGCCATATGTCCTCTTTATCCAAAAAACCCTGATGGACGCTAGTCCTTCAGGATACTGTAACAGTGAAACACTCGTTTCTTGCGAGCATCCTTGAACGTTGAATGCTCGATTTTGCGGCCGGCATCTTTAAGTGCCCTATACAGGCGTGCTGCCGGATTATCGCTTTTTGATGAGCGTGTGTCCAGGTTGCATGCTGAGATGAACCCGAAATCGGCGTCACCTAGGTAAACGCCTTGCCGTTTGAGCTCGCCTGTACTCAGGCCACTAAAACGGCTGATGCCATAGGCATCCCGATAAATTAAGATTGCTTCTTCCATAGTCCATTAATCAATATAATCATCAAAAAATAAAAAAGCAAGCACATCGAACCGAAAAAAATGAAGAAAAATCATTTTTATTGCCGCGGGGAGAGCAAGTCTATCATGCTCTTCATGTTAGTCCACGTCCCGCGCAGACTCATAACCGGAATCAGGAATACTGAATGATTCTGGAACTCGACCTTGCTCCAGTGGAACTTGACATCCTGCCTGAGTTCGAATGGACGATTCGCCACGAGAACGTACGGGCGGAACTGCTTATCCTTCTCACGGTCAATCACGATGACATCGTTGAGCGAAAGTACGGCCTGCCCGGTCGTCGGCTCGATGGATGTAACCGAAACGGTCGGATTCTTCCCCAGTTCGACATTAATCAGCGCGTCCCCGGACTGGCGGCTAAACATGTGGCGCCTTTCGTCGCGGACCACGCACAGGTAGTCATGAAGGTCGAGATACCCTACCGGCTGAAACCGAGCCGGACGTTTTCCCAGGTGCCATATAAGCGACATGTACCTGGCTATCACGGGCTCGAAGAGTGCCCCATTGTTCTCGTCAAGGTGCGCCATTAGGGTGTATATGCCGGGAAAGTCCTTGGTAAGTTCGGAACAGGTTGTAATCTTCCTCCCCGCCTTGTCCTGGAACGTGTATCGTCCGGGCTCTCCCGTAAATTTCCCGGTAAACACGTATTTTCCAAAGCGATATAACGGGGAATTGAACGAATTTAGCGCCTTCGCGAAATCCAACCCATTCCCGGTGGGTATCTTGACCCGGTCAGGAAGAACGTATACCTCGACGGTCTCTCCGACCATCTTCCAGGCGTCCACGACCACGCCGCAATCGGTCGTGTACTTCACCTTGGCTATGTGCGCGTGGAATTCCGGATGCCCGTGTATGTCGCACAGCCCCATCGACTCGCCGAGAACGATATGCCCGGCGTCAATATCGGGCATGTACACTACCTGCGTATTTCCCCGGTGCTGCAGAATCATCAGGCGCGTCCCCTATTCTTGAAGGGTATGCTGATTGTCTCGACATTTCCTGACGGCAGGATTACCCCGAGCGTGAGGTATATGCCGTGCGGGCCCATGTCGGTAATCTTGCAGTGCTCGTAGACGAGGGTGATGCGGGGCTCGTACGTCTCGAGAACGGATATGCATTCCTTCAGGATGGTTTCCGCGGAGCCTCCCGTACGTATACTGTAGATACGGTCCTCTATTGTCGTTCCAAAATCCGGGTTGAACATGCGCTCTCCCCGACGGGTGAGGAGGCATGAGTACAGGTTCTGAATCATGCTGTTCTCGTCGGTAATCTCGCAGAATCCGTTGAATGCAAAATCGCGGTTGTACGCCGCGCTGCGGCTGACCTTCTTGTCTATTACCCCCGGCTTCATCCGGTCGTTCAGCTTGACGACCCGCGTGACCTCGGCGACCGCATATATGTCCACTGGTTCGGAACATTCGAACGCTTCCCCGGACGACCAGTCGGCGTGAGGCGGCTTTTCCATGACGGTGAGCGATACGTCTCCCGAATAGCCGGACGGCATGACGAACGATAGCGACTCCCCGGTATTGGAAATCACCTGGGACCATTCGTCCGGGTTGGCGGATTCACCCACGCGCACCCTGTAGTTTCCGGTCATAGCGTCAAACGTACCCGCGTTGTTCGTGTACACGGTAACCCGGTCGCCCGCGGACGCCCTTCCAGGCACCACGGTAACAGGAAGGGGTACATGTTCCCCGCCATCGACCATGTGCTGCAGCTCTATCCTGAACGCCGACGGGTCCACTCCAGGTCCGGGCATGGAAAGGGTGACTTCCGCACCTTCCCGGCCGCGAAGAATGAACATCATCGAGACCGGTACGCCGGCCCGGCAAAGATTCTCGCTTACCGATACGGGTAGCTCAAAAGTGAATACCCTCGGCTCGATATCGTAGTTGCATGACTGCTCCGCGCCCTGGTCACTCTGTATGACCACGCTGGAAAGAGGCGACCTCTCCGCCATGCGGTAGACTTCCGCGGTCGTGCTTCCCTCAGTCCACGATGTCCCGGACAGCGCCGAGAGGTACATGACGGCGGAAACTTCCGTGCTGGCCCTTGCGACGACACTTATGCGAAAACAGTTTCCCTCGATTCCGCCCTCCGTTACCGGGGGCATGAAGGAAATCACGGCGAATTTCCGGTTAGAAACGGTTATCTTCCCATCCTGTACCGTACCACTCTTCCCGAACCTGTAGTCGCCGAACTGGTAGTCGGGAGCCAGCTCGAACGCCCCATAAGCATACGGGTATATCGGGTCGGGAGACATGTTCATGAGTGTCGACGAGTTGTCCAGCGACACCGAGCCGGCCTTCGCACCAGACACCATCGGAATATAGTTGGCGGGGACGTTCGCTACGGGCGTGCGCGGCGCATATAGCACGGTGTCCACCTCGTCGGTAATGTCCAAGTTCCCCGAACGGCAGACGAACGAGTTCGGCGCGACCGAACATACCACTGCGTTCTCGGCAACGACGGAATTCCCCTTCATAAGGGTCACGCGGTCCCCCGGTACAAAGGTGTGCGATTCCCATATTACGATTGCTTCGGACGCCCCGAGCATCGGCGAACGCCGAGCACTATACGTGCATACGCGCCATTTCGAAACGGTCATCCGGGAAACGTCGAGTTCCTCGGAACCAGAGAAGTCAGGCCTAGCCTCGGTGACATAATAGAAGCTGTCTGGAGATAACCGGGTTATCCGGTATGTCCCGTTAAACCGCTCCCCTGAAACACCGTACGAGTGGTCGGTTACCTGGTATCCGGTAACGGTAACTGCATCCCCATCAGAAAACCCGTGGTCGCCACGGGTGACGACGGTCACCCTTCCGGATACCGGGTCGAAGGCAGCCGATTCAACGGAAACCTCGGAAACCAGCTTCTCGAAGAGGATGTTTACCGGGAGGGAATCTCCCGTATAATCCCCGTCCAGTACGGATTCTCCAGTCAATTTCGCCGGGCTACCCGCGTGATTGCAGAACTCGAACGAGTGCTCCACTGTGTCATCAGAAAACTCGCACACGACCTCGGTATTGAAAGACGAATCATGGTAGCGGGGGGACATGTCATAGTACGGTTTGCGGAACTTCCCATCCCAACTCTCATAAGACACGGTGTCGCACGGATTGGATGGTACCGCATACAGACCTAACCCGGAATCCCCGCTCAAGTCGTTCACCGCAGAATAGAGAAAGAAGAGTCGAGCGCGGTACTTTCCGCTCTTTCCAAAATCCTTCGCCAGCTCGAACGAGCACCGATACTTACCGGAGCCGTCAATGCCGCCCGACACCCTCTCCACGATATCATCCACAACAGCCATCCTCACCTTCCATTACTCTACGCTTGGGAACAGCAGGAACTCGTACGACGTAACGACGTTGTATATCTCGTCGAAACGCTCGATTATCTCGTTCCTACGCTCGGTTTCCTCCGGTTGACCCGGGATTTCTTCACCGAACGGAACATCTGTACCCAGAATGTAAACTAGGTCGGAGAACGCGGCCCCGCCATCCTGTGAAATCGCCCCAACCAAAGAAACGACGCGCTCCGCGCCATATTTGACTAGGAATTCCACCAGTGACTGGTTCTTTGCGGTGAGCGCGGTGACCGACTGCTCGCTCGAAGTCTTCTGCGAATCGGCGATATCCTCGTCACGACGACGGAGAACCACGTAAATAAGCCCGAGTACCAGCATGAACATCTCGCAAGGGTCGCCCTTGTGGAGGTATTCGTCCGAGAGCCATCCGGAAATTTCACCCGGGGACATGTCAATAGCACGAACGTCGCCCCGTGATTCGGATTTCAGGTACTCGTAATCGTTCATGTTCAAGCCGTTACGAGCCAACCATGCGGAGGCCTTCATGAAAGAGGGCTTCTTCGCAAGCACGGCGTCATACTTGGCAATCAGTCTCTGGGTCAGCGGGTCGACGTTACCCGCTCCCGATGCCACATCCTCGGGTGGTATCAGGTGTCCCGGCTCGCTGTAGGAAATTCCCGACATCGCGAACCGCAGTACGCACCAGGGGAGAAGTTCATCGGGGTTCTCCGAGGGTGTGACACTCGCCTTGCGAAGCATCTCCTCCTGCTCATCCCCATAAATCATGCGAATCCCATCGAACACGTCCTCTATCGCGCCCGGGGAGAATACATCCACGCGGTTGTCCTTCATTACACCGGACACCACTCGCTTAATGAAGTCGAACGCCTCCTTCGCACTGCAACGCTCCCCGGCCCCGTGGTGCAGAACGTCGCTCTCGATGAGCGCCTTCACGAAATCGAACTCGTTGATATACGGGTTGAGGCACCTCTTGGCGTGCTCGAATTCCTCCATGCTTCCGCAGAGGCCTACCTTGAGCTCGTCGTTGTTCATACCAAACACGGAGTACGTGTTCAGCCATGCGAGAGAAGTCTTGAGGAAGCGCCACATGCCGTAACCCTTGTGGGTAGGGCTAAGGGAACAGCTACGGAGCACCGCTCGGGCGTTCACATCATGCTGGCTGTCCCCCTTCATGCCGACTGCAGTCACGCCCGGATGTTCCTCGGAGTAACGCCGGATGAAGTCCCGCCATACATGCACGATGCTATCGCCTGAAACATCAGAATCTTCCGAACTGATTTCTTCCACGATTTTGCCGTCCGGCCCTGTGACAAGTCTGGACGTAGAACCCAGCGTGGTAAACCCATCGGATATGCGCAACAGCATGTCCTTGATGAAGCGAACCTTCTCCTTCTCGGAACTTTGGCTACGCGGAATACTGTCCGTGGTAAAGCCGAACATAGTACACATCGTTCGGTAGCTTCCGGTGTCCAATAGCGTATCGACCCTAGTATCGTGCACGTCATGCATCACGCTTCCGGAATCAACGTCAGCCATATCCTTCGTTTCGTTGGAAAGATATTCGCGGCCGGCACCGATTTCCTCGCCATCCCGGTCCACGCCGGTCATTGTGGTATTTGTCTCGCTGTAATTGTCGATAAAGAAATCGAACAGCGGCTCGTCGGAGCCCGGCATGAGCTTCAAGGACCCGTTCACCATCATGCGACGGGGAGGCGTCTTGTAGGTGGCGTTCTCAACCCCGAGCCGGTAGAGTGCAGGGGATACGAACTCGTACACCCCGCGAGTCTTAGACTTGGCCTTAGACATGTCATTCAGTACCGTTGTCAGCAATGACTTATCGGCACTCTTCCCGTCAAGGTTCAGCGTACTCGCGGTCTTGACGGCCTTCTCGATGATTTCCTTCAAGTTGTATATGACGGCCTGGGTGGCACGGAATTTCCCTTCCTCAGTATTGGGGAACTGGATATATGAAGAGCCACTCGTCATCCGTCCCGGTGACGAATACACCGCATGCGCGGCCACGCCGTACTTTTCACTGAACCGCGCGACACCGATAAAGGCTAGCTCCGCAGCCAAGTCCTCCACCGAATAGCCCAGCTTCTTGATGGCATCTATGCCGGCACGGGTAACCTTCCGGCTTCCCGTACTGTTTCGCATTTCAAGCGCGTCTATGATATCGGTGAACAGCTTGTGGGGTATGGCAAACACTGAACCACGGGTGACACGGGGATACGTCGTCCCCATATAACGTATGTTGATGTTCTTACTGAACCCGCCAGAACTCTTTACTTGCGTACTGCCTGGAACTGAGCGGGTATCGTTGTACTGGCGGTCGCTCTTGCGGACGGCGTTCGTATAGTAAAGAGCGCGGTCCCCCTCGCCGTCATTTCCCCTGTACGGAGCGAGTCTCGGTTCGCCGCCAGTCTTTCCGGCGATATGCGAGTTGATTATGCCCGCAGCCAGGCGAACGGCATCCTTGTCCCGCAAGTCGATGCCAAAGAACGTACCGCCCGAATAGAAATCCTTCATGGCGCGGCGGTAATGCATCGTGAGATAGAAAAGCGACACCAGGGTTTCCTGCGTAAGGACCCCGTCAGGCAATCCCGGAGGGACAAAGTCGTTGTCATGGGCAGCGATGCCCAGGGATTCCATGCACCACCATACGTGCTGGGCTACCCTAGCCGGATTCATCTCATCACTCGGGCTTTCGTTCGGTTCACGCGCCATGGCCTCGGCCAGAGCATCCATCCCCTTCTGGACAGCTTCCGGTGTTTCCCCTCGCTCCCCGGAAAACTCGCGATACTTTTCCAGGATGTCCCCCGCGATTTTCAGCGTATTCCGAAGGAGGTCGCGCCGTTCGTAGTTCAGACGGGCCAGGTAGAGCGAGCGGTCGGCCTTCGATTGAGGCTCGTCGATTCCGGTATCGGTTTCCTCGGCCGTCCCGTCGACCACATTCATACCGAGCCTGTCAGTGTCGCTATCGAGGGAACTGTCCGCGGATGGCTCGGAATAGCCCATCTCGTCCTCACCCTCGTAGTCCACAATGCGACCGTAATCCCCTATGCCACCAGAGATGTCCTCGCTCCGGTCGACCTGTTCGTCGGATTCAGCTTCGAGCGCGGCACGCGGCTTGGAGGGCTTCCGAACGACGGCGCCCCATGATTCCACCAAATTGCGATTGTAAAGATTGAGCGGCATAAATATGGATTCCAGCTAAGATATCCATAGTTTATGGTGTTCAGGTGGGTTCGTTACCGCCGGATTCTTCGGAATAGTATTCCTCGTAGTCGAAATTGGGGACGTCGGAATCGTCCGGCAAACCTTCGCCGTCCTCCTCCATGCTATCCGCCCGCAGTTTCTCGTCGTACATAACGAATGCCTGCTCCAGCTCGAGCTCGTCCACGAACAACACGTCATGGGGAATGTCATCCTGTTGGAGCATATGAATGGCACAGTCGACCAAGGAAGCCTCGTTGGGTACCCATACGTTGAACAGCCACCCATCTATCCCGGCGATTGCCCCAACGCACACGATGTCCGGATTTCCACCGCAGAGTATCACTTCCACGCGGCCGCGGATTCCATCCGTGTCGTTTTCAGCGTCAGGCTCCCCGCCCATGAAATCCTTGTTCGGCCGGAACATGGCCGACTCGGTGGCGTTTACGGCATATACCTCGAACAGTGTTCCCCCCATGCGCTGTATCGTGCCGACGTGGTTCATCCTGTACGGGTTGGATGCGAGGTACCCGTTCACTATTTCAGGGTCTATCCCGCTATCCTCCGATGGCACGTGCTTGCTGGTGAACTCCACCGCATAAGCGTACGCCTCGCACGGGTCGTCCACGTATCCGATACTGTACACGTTGGAATTGTCCCTGGAATACAGGTCAGTTATGAACCGACCCGGCTTGTCTGTCATGTACATGTCCCCGCCGCCACGGCCCTCGACAGAAATGCCCGGTTCGAGAATGAGGGGCACTCCCCCGAGCATATAGATGTACAGTATCTCGGTGGTTATCATACCGATAGAGCCACCGACAATGTATATGGGAACAGGACGGCCCTGGCATTCGGGGTCGTCCGACAACTTGTCCAGTTCCCCCATGAGCTCCATGTACTGGTCAACACCGTCATAGTCCGCCTGCACTACTGCAAAAGGCGGCCGAACGGATGAAAGGCCATTCATGTAGCTCAACGACGGCATCTACTTATCTCTTGGTAATCCTGAACACAGGAGTCCGCGGCGCAGGCTGCGGGGCGACCTTCTTGGGCTCAGTCTCGGCCAGTTCCTCTTCCGTGAGGAACACCTTCAACGTTTCCACCATGTTGACGAAAAGCGGCGGGTCGGTATATGACGGATTGGCCTTGTTGGCCTCGCGCAGCTTATGCATCTCGTCCTTGTAGTCGGTGATGCGCATCTTGATGGCGTCGTGGATTCCTTCCGGGATGTCCGAAATGTCGATGTCGAACTTCTTCTCGGGGAAGTCGCATGTCGCCTCACCGTCCACAATCCTGATTCCGAGTTCGGCCTGTTCTTCCGGGCTGAACTCGAACTTCGGGAGGAAAACCCTGAAGAATGGAAAGTACGTCTGCAACGTGCTAGGGAGGTTGTAAGCGTACTTGACGATGTTGTAGCGGTCTTTGACAGTCAAATGAAGAATCTTTTCCATATTATCCTCGGCGGGGATACACCCCTGGTTCCAAAATTATGTCTTTTCTGCTTTCCTGGCGGTCTTTCTCGCATCGCGCAATGCCGAATAGGCCTTCTTGACCCATTCCCCATCCTCTTCCGGGGCAAGTTCGATGTTAACCATGGCCCGCAACCCGGTGCCGCAAAGGTTGTCTACGGGATATCCGTACGTGAAGTCGAGCGTCTTGGGTGGGACGGATACCACGAGCAGCCTCCCGTATACGTCGAAATCTAGCGTTGTGCCCAAAATGAAGTCCTCCGGAGGTATCCGGCGGGTAAAACTGATGAACGGGAACCCGTCGGGGGACATGAACGCCTCCATCCCGCGTTCCTCGTCGATGAGGGGGTTGATTGAAACCCGGAGGTCACCGTTCGCGCCACCCTTTATGCCCTCGTTGCCATGTCCCGGAGCCACAATTTCGGTCATTCCCGGCATCAGGTCAAACTGATAGGTGCATTCCTTGACAAATTTGCCCTCCCCATGGCATATTGGGCATTCTCCAGTGGCAATATAGCTAGCCCCGTTGCATTTCGGGCACGTTTTTTCCTTTTTTCGGAAGACAATCTTTCCCGTCGCCCCGCATCTCGGGCAGTTTACTACCTTTTCAGCACCCCGCCCGGAGCACATCAAGCACTCGGTAGTCTTCTCGTATTTCAACTCGTACCCGTACTTGCCGAAAATGAACGTCTCCAGAGGAACATTCTCGGTAACTTCGATGTCACTTCCCCTATCGGCGCATCGGTCATCAACGGGAGGCTTTCCGAAATTGGCCGCCACATCAGATTTCCCGAAAACTTTCTCCGTCCACTTGAACATTACGGTAAAGTCGTTGCCGTTCACGTACTTCTTGCGCAGTTCCGGAGTCTTGATGAGGGCGTAGGCCTCGTTTATCTTCGCCATCTCGTCAGCGCTGCCGCCTATGTCCGGGTGATTCTTGCGGGCAAGCTCTTTGTACCGGGCCAAAATCTCTTCGTCAGTGGCCGATGGACTGACCCCGAGTATCCCATATGCGTCTATCATCGAAAACCTCCGCCCTATAAACTACGATTAAATTCCCGAACGCGCGAGGGCCATCGATGACACCGGAAGAATTAGTCAACCTGTATTACCAGAAACCGCCAAAAAAGCCGGAAGACCCGAAAATTCCGTCCGGGCTCAACGAATCCAGCGAAACATCCGACTCCGACGGGGTCGGCAAGGTAAAGGTAACCCACCCGGTCGACGGCACAAAGAAGCACCCGAAAAACGGTTGCGCCTGGGATGCCATGGGTCCCCTGGCCGGTTCCGGGGAATCCGGGCCGTTTGACGGCCTCAATGATGGAGAGGGGGCACAAATAGGCGAAAGCTCCGTTCCTGCAGCTCCGGCCGCACCGGCATCCGGTGGCGCAATGGGTGAATCGATGCTGACACGCAAGGAGTTCAACGCCATCCTGGAAGGCTTGATGGAAAAGTACCCGAACTCCTCGGCGCCAGCCCAAATTCGGGCGATGTTCAACAGCATGCAGTCCGGCGGCAACGGCCAGCTTTATTGTGGAGCGGACGGATGCGAATCGTTGGGCAACCCAATGAAGGAACAGATAACCGAAGGGAATCAGTTAATCAGCGCTGCTACGGCCACAGTCGAAGCCGCCCTCATGACATACCGCATCCTGACCGGGCAGGACTATCCCGGAGTAGTCAACTAATCTTTGCATTAATCAATATAAAAGGGGCGGCCTTGGCCGCCCCTTCTTCTTAGTCTTCCTGGTCCTCCGGCTCACCGGGTTCCCCTTCGGGTTCCGGCTCCGCCTCGGGATTGGCACCCCGGCCAGTGTCCCCGGGAAGACGGACCGGGAGACTCACCTCATCCCGAGTGTTGTTGTACAATGCACTCGAGATGTCACCCTGCGCGATGTTGCTGCGGCGAACATATATGCCGTCGCCCAGTTCAACAGTCTGCCCCTGGTTGAGCGTGTCGAACTCATCGGCCGGCATATCCTTCATCATGTTATTCAACCGGGCACATATGCCCTTGTCGACAATCTGGCGGAAGAGCGACCAGAGCTGGTTGCGCAACATACTGTTCTCCACACGGGAATCCAGCTTGCGGTTTCCTGCACTGGTGTACCTGGAAATCTCGTCCGCGAACTCCTTCCAGTCGTTCACGCTACCGCTAAGCTCGCTGGAACCGACCACATCGTTCGTAATGTCGCGAATGATGGACACTGGGATATCGAATGTGTACCAGAAATTATTTCCGCGGTAACGGTTGAAGCGATGCCTGAACCTGACATAACCCGGGCGAGAGCTAATCGATATAGCCTTGCGGTCGCGCAGGGTATTCAGGAGCAGGGACACGATACCGTCCGTAGAAATCGGGATATCCTTGTTCATGGAAGCGCACATGCGGATGCAACGGTAGAAGTCCTCGTTCAGGAGTTCATCCGAATCAGATGGGACACCCTCGCCTTCCTCCACCGTTTCGCTGTATTTGTCAAGGGCATCACTTATGATAGCCATGCACTCGTTGCGGTCGACCGGCTCACCGTTGATGTAGTAGTCCACACCTTCGCGGAACATGTCGGAATCCGCAACCTTGACCGGAGATTCCGGGATGGTCGCAAGCGCTTTCAAGAGTTCATCGAGCATTTCCCTGCTCGGGACGTTATCGGCAGCGACACCACGTGCGGCAGACGCCACACCGGCAGCCGGGACAACATCCTTGAGGTAGAACTTCTTGCAACGGGCGAACGCGGAAGCGATATCGTTCCTCAAAGCAACGTAGTCTTCGGCGGTCTCCGCATTACCTTCGGCACTTGCCCGTTCAGCACGGGTCATTTCGTCTAAACTCGCCGAGTCGTTCCAGTAGCAATGTGCCTCGGCAAATTCGTCGACGGAATTCTCGAACTGGCGTTTGCTGTCCTTCGAACCCTCACCGAACAACGAATCTATGCCATCCATCACTTCATTCAACATCTTCAGAGCATAGGCTCGCCGAGTACCCGCACCATCCTCGTCATTCCATTCACTGCCGCATTTGTTGGCAAGAGCTTTCGCACGGAGTACCTCGCGCTTTGCATCCGTCAAGTTATCGGCAGACGCCTTCATTGTAGCGACAATACCATCGTGTGTCGTCTTCATGAGGACGGCAAGCTTGGACTTCAATGACGCGATGTACTTGTTGAACTGTGCAATAGCCGCACTTCCGGTACATCCGTTAATCTTGAACTGGACTGACTGCAACGCTTCGGCGGCCTCATCAGCAGAAACCTTTCCGGAGAGTGCATCGGCAACCTTGTCATAAAGCTTGTCGAGACCGTTGGCGTTGTTAATCGTCTCGGTACCGAGAATAGGAACCGTCCCGTGCATGACCTTGCGAGCCTGCAGCTCGCGGTTCTTTGCAGTCGGATACGCTTCAAGATACAACGTACGGAACTCACCGTTGCGGTTTACCGCGGCATCGACCGTCTCGTTAGCCACGTTACGCAGCTTGCCCTGGCTGTTACGGCTTGCTATTTCCAGGCTAGTGGCACCCAGACGTTTCATGTAATCACGAACAAGAGTAACAGCAACCGTATTGCTTTCTGCCCCAAGCGTCTCGCTGATTTTCCCGACCGCAGCAGCAGCATCAACCTTCTGGCTAGCAAGGTCAACCAGAGCGTCAGAAATCTGCGCCAACGGCTTTCCGGTATCGGTAACCGTATTCTTGGCAATCATGCGGTCAACGAAATCGATGATAAGTTCGGATAACGCAGAGTCTTCAATATCAACGAGTTGGTCCATCGGAATCTGATGTGACAGAACTTCAAGACATTCCTTCGCCGTTTTCTCACCCAAAATATCGCGCAGGCTGGAATTCGGGATTTCCTCACCATTTATCTCACGGTTCGCAGAAATGGAATTCCTAAGCCAAGTTGCCTTAGGTGTATCGGGGTGTGCCCGCAAATTCTGCAATGCTTTACCGAGAGCAATCTTGATATTCATCGAATGAGCTTCCATCCGTTCAGGGATTTCGGGTAAGTTACCGTATTCTTCGCCATAAACACTGCGCATCAGTTCGTCGGACATCGTCTCCTGCTGCTTTCCGCGCAGAATCGATGCGGCCTGGTCTATGACATGGTGCATCGCGCTGTTAAGCGCAGAATCATCCATGCACATGTACAAGACAGAAAGCGGAACGAAGAGAGCGCCGTCGGAAACGGTAGTCCTAGAAGCAACAATCATCGTATTGGTAAACCGCTTCACGGTATCCGCATACAGCTTGATGTTGGTATCAGAATCGCGACGGCGTAGCGTACGGAGAGCCGAACTCGACTCGAGCTTCCTGGTAACTACTGCCTCTCTCATCTTCCTGGCCACATCGACAGCGCTGTCGCCATTTTCAAGCGGAACATTGATTGCCTTACCAATTTCCTCCAACGACGAGAATGCGGGGGAGCCTGCATCATCGAACCTCGCCTCAGTGGTACTGTTGCTGACTATTGCCGAACCATTCTGGTCAAAAATGACCCAGGTCATCGTATCATAGTCCAACTGGCCATCGTTTGTAAGAAGACCTTTAACGACGTACGCGGGAACGGCAACCGGTATCTGGTCAGTACCCTGCTGGGCAGCATCCTGTTCAGCACCACGGCCCATGACATAATCAAGCGCGGTATTCAGGTTTTCGTAGCCAGCGGACCCATTACGTTCGTCAGTCATAAGCTCGTAAAGGAGAACCGCGCCGAGGTCATTGACGGCCTCACCACTATAGATGTTACGGTAGCTACTCTCGTGCTTAGTCTTGCTCTTTTCCACTAGGTCGTTAAACGGAACGATTGCACCCATGAAACCACGGGTATCACCCATGCCAAGCTCATCATAAATTGTTGCGAGAGTGTTAGCGTAGCGTTCGCTACTGCTCATCCCAGCAAGCGTTGAGTCCTTGAACTTGGAATACGCTTCCTTGGTCAAGGCTGTCTTCGCGCGGGACAGAACGCCCGCGCCCTTGCCGGAGCGACCATTGTTTGAGCCCGCACTGCCCAAGGCGACGCTGGCGTACCTGTCCGCAGGGGACGTGTCCTCGGTATACCCGTACTGCCCGAACGCCCGTTGACCGTAGACTTCAAGGCCTTCCGGACTGTCACTCAGCATCTCGTTCTTGTTGTAGGACTCGATGTTGAGGATGATGTTTGCTATCGCAGTCGCTATCGTTCGGGCTGCACGGATGGCTACGTATTCCGGATTGGCCTCCGGATTTCCGCGGTCGGTCTCCAACTGGGAATTGACTCCGGAAAGCACTCGGTTGAACGCATCAACCATTTCTCGAAGCATCGGAAGGACAGTAAGGTCCTTGCAACGCTTGGCCACCTTCCCGAAAGCCAACCGGACATCCTTGGCCTCAGCAAGCACGTTGCGTTGGTAAAACGGCTTCTTAGAAGCCATGAAATTGTAGAACGCGTCGATTGCCATATCGAGGGGATACGTCTTGCTGTTGATGTATTCCCTGATTGCCATGTTCTTACCGACAACGCCATCCGATATGCGGGACAGGGTATCATGTGCCGAGTCGAGCGCCAAGGCTACCTTCTTGAACTCGGTCGGGCTGATTCCAGACGCGACATTGAAGTTGCCCTGACCGCTGTGCATACCCGATGGGTCACAGAGAATCATCCCCAGCATTGTACAGTCGGTAACGTCACTGAACGTTGATATATCACCCGATGCGTCGAACTCGTCGAGCTGTTGCTCGTTGACAGAGGACATCACGTAATCACCTGTATGGTCATCGCGTTCACCCGTCACATCCGGTCTAACCAGTTCGGCAGCTTCCGGGTCGTCGGATGCTGCGATACGGGTCGGCGAACCCTCGCCCACCTCGTCATTGTAGTCATTTTTAACCTTCCTCAACGAGCGGTTTTCGTCAATCATGTCCATGGCAGCTTGAGTTGCCATCATAACATCGACCACGGAACGGCTCATTACTTCCGGGGAAAGCCGGACTGCCGGCATAATAGCCTCAATACGGTCGGCCAGGCATTTCACCGCGGCAGGAGACACCATCACGTCACGGAAAGACGAAATCTTTCCATCAAGATTCAGTTCGCCTCGCGAATTCCTGTGTTCCTCGGATGAGAAGTCATACTTGACGGCCGTACAATACAGCTTGTACAGCCTGTTCAGGACTTCCATCCCTTCCGTATAGAGGTCATCCCCCGCGCCTTCCTGGCCTACCAGTTGGGCGATGCGCTCGTTGCATTCGGCATATTCGTCCTCGATACCGTATTTGGAGAAGTATTCCTCGGAGCTCCACTCTTCACCGGTATTCGCGAGCGTGACGGTGTCGCCTTCCATACCGCCGACCTCGAATGGGTTGGCATAGACCTGGAGATAGGATTCCATGGCTGACCGAATCCTCGCGGCCTTCGACTCCGGCGTCTGCGCGGATGAACAGAATTCCATAACACTCCGCAGCGCCAGCATAGAAGATATGTCGGTAACAAAGTCCGGATTCTTATCGAGCTTTGTAGCGTAAAGGGAGTTAGCCACACCGTCCATGATGTCGGTCGCGGCCTTTAATGGAGTCTTTCCCTTTATGTTCCTGAACTGAATGGCGTCGTTGAACATATTGTCGCGAATGACCTTGCCATTGTTCACAAACGCCAGAAGGTCCTTCACCCGGTTATAGGTGCCGTCGCTCATGTTCCAGAGTATATCGCCGGCACGCTTGACCGCGGTAAGCGCCGGCTGGCTGGCAGTACCAAGGAACCCGGCTGCGGCCCTCATGCTAGGAGTAGAATCCATGGGGTTGGTGCGGCCACCGGCGATATCGGCCTCTGCATTGGAAGCATCGATAACATCCTGTGGACGCTCGAACGTGTTCATGCCGCCCTCGTCGGTCTGGATGGTCACGAAATTCACACCACGCCAGATGGCATACTGGAAATGGGCGGTGTCGCTGTCGGAAATCTTGATGATACTGCCCGGAGTCCAGTCATTCAGACGCGATTCCGGAATATCCGACGCGATAATACCGCTACCCGGCGCAAACCGGACACGGAAAGAACGCTCGCCGTTACTTCCGGTGACAGCATATACCTTACCCATCGTGCTACGGAGCAGCTGCTTGCCATCAGACGTTACCGTACCCTCGGCACCGCCAGTCAGACGGAGACGGCCGTTAGCCTCGGTGTTGACCGGGGAAATCGGGAGCACCTTGGAAGCTTCAAGTTCACCGCTCAACTCGTAGTCATAAGAACCGCTCTTGATGTTGAAGATGTAACGCTCAACGTAATACCGGGTATCCCGTATGATATCCGCCAGAGTATCGGCGAACTTGCGGAGTTTTGTTCCTCCTCGCTGGATACGGGCATCGAGGTAGTCAAGGATGGCACGTCCTATGCTCATCCAGCTGTCCTCGTTGGTAATGGCGTCCACCCACTCGTTGCGCAGCATGACCGCGTTGGCCGGGTTGCTGCTTCCGGCAATCTTGCGGAAATATTCGTTGACAATCTCGTTGACTTCCTCGGCATTGATATCCGCATCTTCGGCGATGCCAATCTTTACGATAGAGGTTTCGTCCTCCCCTGCTTCCGTTTCCCTGGAAAGCCATGGAAGGGGCGGGATGTTGCTGTCCCCATATGCAATGGAGAGGTACGTCACCAACGCCGTCGTCAATCGGTAAAGCTGCCGTTCTACAGGGTCATCAGCATCGGGTGATTCCACCTTGACGGCGAAAAGCGGGATAGAAATCTTCGGAAGAACGTACGAACCTTTGACATCGACCTGGGTCGGGTCAAGAACGCTCACCTCATATTCGGCACCGGTTAACCGGTCTCTGGTATCCGGGGCCTGGGAACGATTAAGCAGTGCATCAGAACGGTCAATCGCCGGGTCCACCTCGGCAAGCTGTTCCGGCGTCTTAAATTTCGGCTTCGCGGCATTTTCCTCCGCCGTAGTCACCCCAACCAGAGGGTCAACCCCCTCGGGTTCCTCAAGCAAGCCGGTTTCCAGGTTTTCTGCCGGGTTTTCCGGGTTGTATTGGGAGAGGATGAGCGCAATAACTCTAACCAGGCTGAGGCGCCGCTCCTTCACTTCTTCGCTCAGTAAAGGCTTCAATACCGACAGTGCGTTGCTGTCCCTCAATTTACCGCCCAACTGGCGGGCCAAGAGCTCGGCAGACGGGTTATTCCCGGAATCCGCAACCTTCTGCGCAGTATCCTTTATTGCCGACTCCTTCCAATTACTGATAGGAGTTTTCAAAACCCGGGGGCGTCCTCCATTTCCTTCCTCATCAGCGCCGGTGACACCAAAAGGAGCGCGGCTGAACTTCGCCAACTTGTCGACTCCGGCCTCGTCACCGAACCCGTCAAGGGTTCCCCTGACGAAGTCGAACAGCGTAACCTTTTGGTCGCCGGGGACTCTTACGGAGGTGTTGCCGAACATGCCGAGCAACGCGCCAAGCTGGAAAATGTCACGGTCGACCTTCAGTTCCCCCGCATGGGTTTCCGGGATATTCCCGAGATTGGGGTTGCTCAGCTTCATGTCGAGGTCACGAAGCATCTTGTTCACGTCTGGGTCGAGAATCATGTTACGCAATGCCGTTACGTAACTGAAAACGCTCTTTCCGAGGAACTCGTTGTTAACGTCATTTGCCCCCACGTTGATATATACCATCGCATAGTACCAGCGTTCGAGTACCTCGAGCTTTTCCCATGCCTCAGGAGTAAGGTCTTCCCTCGCAAAACCGAAAAGCGTATTGTAGTCAACCAACTCGGAAATTTCTTCGCTTCCCGAGCCACCCGCCTTCGAGTTACGGGAAAGCACGCTTTCGGTAGTCATGTTCCCGTTTTCGTTAATGGTCCTGCGAAGCGCATCCGCGTTCTGGGCAGCCTGCTCGCTCGCGAACGAAGATGACGATTCCGTCTCGTTGGCACTCCGCGGGTTGCTGTCCATCGCGAACATAATGAAGCCGGCCCGAGCATCTTCAAGGAGCCGCACCATCGGGTGGGCCATTAGCCGGTCCTCGTCAACCTGTCCTTCCCCGGACGGAGGAACGACAACCGCATATTCTCTCAGCATGGAATCGGCAGTGCCGGTATATCCGCCCCTGGCCACCTTGTTAGGGGTGATGGTCAGATGCTTAACTTCCGGGTGCACGAAAGAAACCATGTAAGCCAGCCCAGCGGCGGCTGAGTTGTTAGACGTTACCTGGTTGGCAATGAATTGGAGTACACCGTAAGCATCGTTGAACTTGCTAACGATTTCCCGCCGGTTCAGGTTTCCCGAACCCGCGCCGGCTTCAATCAACAGTCTTTCCATCTGAGACCCCTGGTCGTAAAAAAACGATTTGCCCCAAGTTTATACCCAGTGACAGTTTTGGTGGGCTTTGTATCCTTGAAATGCGTTCGACTTACCCGCATAAACCATAAACTCCGTGTTTAGAGGTTAACTATGCCATCATTATTTTCCCCAGCCGCGGGAGCGCTGGTATCCACGATTGACCGAGCAGTATTGAAGCACTCTTCCAATTCTCGGAAGACGGCGTTCAATTTTATCGTGCTGTCGACGTTTGGCGGCATCTACCTCTCGTCCAAGGCGGCCAACGAGGGAAACCTCGCATCCATCATACCGGCACTAGCCAAACAGCTCGACGAGACCAGCCTCAACAACCCACTGATGATGGGCCAGTGGAGAAATGCCCAGGGCTGCGAGAAGGTATGCTCGGACTGCATACAGTTCATGCGTAAGTACGCTATACCGTTGGGTGGGCTTGAATCCAGCCAACGGCTGGTTGACCTGATTTCCGGTGCCATAGTTGCCGGTAACAACTGGATGTACGGGACCAATATCAAGGAATTCTACAATTTCAGCAAGACTATTTGCGTAAAGAACCTCCTCAGCGGACTCGCGACGAACGTTCTCGGGTATATCCCGGCTTCTACCGCGTCCCGTCCGATACTGGACGGGGTCTCTGCCGCCGGAAAGGTGATTTTCCCGGACGACGAGACAATGGCGGCCCGGGCCGCCGGCTACATCCTCCAATCGAGCTACGTCTCCCAGTGGGGTAACGGGCCCGCGGCCAACTTCGACGTACCCGACGACATCCTGCAGAAGTCCATCGACGAGACACAGTCCTTCTTCGAGTCACAGGGGCAGGACCAGGAAAATGTTCGCGAGTACATACGGAACTCGTACAATAACCTAGATATCGATTCGCTGAGACAAGAACCGGAGCAGGCGGCACCGGACAATACGGTTCCCGAGTTCGACCTCGGGTCGCCGTCCGTCGGAGAGACAACAGTCCAGGAACCCCAGGCGGCACCTGTACCCCAAACCACCGTCCAGCCGCAGGCCACCCAACAGCCTCAACCAGTCCAGACCCCCCAGGCTCCGGTGAAAAAGCCGGCCGCGCCAAAGATTGGGAAACCCGCCCAGACCGCACCGGCCACCGCCACCACGGCGCAACCCGCGCAGCAAGAAAGGCCAGGCGGTCTCCACCCGACGTCTTTCGACATCCTGTCGCACATGGCGGTTGACGAGGACCAGCTCAGACAGGCGTTCGACGTACTGACCGCGGGGTCCTACGCGCTAACGCCCTACCTCACCACGTACCAGCCAGGTCTTACGGAGAAGGCCGCGGCCCAGTTACTCGACAAGTACACAGACAAGGCATCCCACCGTCCATACAAGGTCACCCCCGGAGACCCCCACGAGCGCAGGAGCGTGATGACGCCTCCCATTTTCAAGATTGACCCGTCCACCGGGATATGGTCGAAAGTGGTAGTCACCAGCATGGGCTTCCCGTTCATCAACTTCCGGTCCCCGGTCGTCATGGAACTGGTTCGCGGTACCAAGGGAAGGGAAATCCGCCGGGCCTACAGGCAGCTAAAGAAAATTTTCCGTCAATGCCGCATGAGGAACCCGATATCCACGCTGAAGGCATTCGCGCAGGAGAAGTACAGGGACTGCTCGCTGAACTCTCTCGTGGTCAATGCCGAGGAACTCCTTGTCGCCCGTCCGGGAATGCCGGTCTCGGCATCGGTAGTCGACCCGTACAGCACGGGAACGGTTACCAAGGGAGCGGCCAGCATACCGACCGAATTCCTCATGTCCTTCTATAACGTGCTGTCACCGGTTTCGGCTTCAAGAGAATACGCCGCCCTCAGCGGGATGGATGAGCAATCGTACATGAACTACCTCTCCGAGAAGGGACAGCCACCTGTCTACATACTGACCCCTAAACGCTGCGTATTCAAGCGAGGCGCAAGAAAGGGCCTACTGCGTTCGATTCTCGGTAACCCGGGCGCGGGAATCCTGATACGTGCCCACCTGGGCTCTCATGACGGCGGGTTCATCATGCCCGAACGTATCGCAAACCTCCTTTTCGGAGACTAAATTGGCTCGAACAGCCGGAGACTGTCAAATGGATTACATCTGGGAAAAGAAAAACACCGGAAACGACCTGCACGAGATGGCATTCATCAAGAGGAAGATGCTTATCGAAAGCGGGGAGAACATCGCTGCCGGACAGCAACCGGAAGAAATCGTGCTCGCCGTCCCGAAGAACCAGGCGGGGGTCGTTGAAGGATTCCTCAAAGACAAGGGGGTCGAACACCGTCTCGACACGGAACAAGGCCGGCTGGTCGTATCCGCCAAGGCGCTGGCAAACCCTTCAGCCAAGGCCGCTATAGACGAACTGAAGAAACGCGGCATCGTCTCCGACGGCACGCCGAATGACGACGAGCGGGCCATTGACGAGAACCGGCAGAAGGTGATAACGGAGATTCTGTCGAGGTTCCCGAAGGAAATCCACGATACCGTCGGGTTCGGTATAAGGCAGATGCTCGCGGGCAACTGGTTCGACGGGTCCACCCCGAACGAAGCGCAGCAGAAGATGATTGCGCTCTGCAGGGGATTGGTTTCCAAGGGAAGCACGGATGACCTTGAAAAACTCCTGAACCACCTGGGATTCCTCGTAAAATCCGGGAAATTCCGGCTCGACAGCAAGAACCAAGGCCTCTACCGGGAAACCGCGGAAAAGAAGGCGATTACGACCCATGTCCGCATGCCGGCATTCTTCGAAAGCGAACCGGATGACTCCATGTGGGACGACATCGTGGTAAACGCGTTCGGCATCGGCATGGTCAACCTGAACCACCCGGTAGTCAACAAGATAATCCATTCAGAAAACCCGGAGGATGAATGCCCCGGCGACCTTAAAACGTTCAAGAAAGCCATATACGGCGACAAGCGCATGACAGCCGTTTTCGGCGAAGGCGGCATAGCGCGGATGCTCGGCAAGCTGGCCAATCTCTGCACCCTCGGAATCGCCGGAAAAACCGTCGATGCCGGAAAGCGGGCCGACCGGATAATCAAGGAACTTGCCGAGAAGGGCGGGCGAATCGTCCACCGGAACCTGCTCCTGGTGGACTACGACGATATCGTAAACGCCGACCCCGACAATGACGAACTGGCAATCGAGGTGGATGCATACAACCGCAGCAAAAGGACATACATCCCCGGAACGTTTAGCGTACCGGCTGCCGCACTGGCGAACTTCTATAGCGTGGTCGACCCCATCGAGTCCTCGAAAATTTACGTGGAAATGTACATGAACCACGACACGGCAAAGCGGTCGCTGCACGAGGCGGAGGAAAGCGACGACAACGCCCTTCTCGAAGGCAGAGGCGTGTTCGGACGAATCGCGCAGGGCGCACGTAACGTACAGGACAAGTTCACCCGCGGAGAAAACAAGGCCACGGCACCGGCCAAGCACGGTAACGACGAATTGGCGGCTGTGAAGGAACGGTTCATCGCCACGGTGCAGAAACTCGGCCACCCCCCGTTCTACGTACTCAAGGGAAAGAGCGCCAACCGGGAAGTCGACGTCATCTCCACTTCGGCTACTGGCCAGGCCGGGACAACCGGAGGGAAGGTCTACATGGTCACCATGAGCATAGGTTCCCACAAGGCCGCCATGTTCATGACACCGAACGAAATCAAGCACTACTTCTCGGCATAACCTGATGAAACTTGAGACGTTCCTAAATAACGCCGGCACTTTGCTGGAAAATAACATGGCCTTCTACTCGAAGAAGGCCGATTCCGGCCGCAAACTACGGGCAAAGTCCACCAAGCGATTCTTCAAGGGCATATCCCGTAACCAGCAGGGGCAGGCCGTCCTTGAATTCGCAGTCCCGTCAGCCTCCAACCCAGGGCGCCGGTATCAATGCTACATATCGGTCGAACCGCCTCAGGAAACACTCTTCGTGCTTGCCCATGCGGACGGCAATACGGCGGAAAAGATGGCCATGATAAAGAACGCTGACGTAAAATGCTTTTGTACGTGTCCGGATTTCAACTGGTCCGGAATGAAATACAACATGAAGCACCGATACGACGGATACGAGGAAGGCCACACATCTATGAGCGGTGTGCCCGACGGTTCGGACATCCGGCCGAAGGTTCGGGACCCGCGAGGAAAGAACACCGTGTGCAAACACCTCCTGGCATGCTTCAACGGGATTCTACTCTCCGCCCCGACCATCATGAAGGCCGCACGCAACGCGAAATTCCCAAAAGAGTATACCGCGCCGGAAGAAACCCCGGAGATACTCGGTAAAGAAGCTCCCGAGACCCAAACGGGAGGCGAAATACAGGCAATGAACGGAAGCAAGAAGTCCAGGGGTGCCGAACGGACATCCGGGCAAATACAGATGGCGAACTCAAACCCGAAGGCCCCCGTCATGGATTATCCGTCCGAGGAGGACGCCATAACGATGCTGGGCGAATCGGCCCCGGTCAAGATACCTGAAGCACAGGATGCGCTGGATGCGCTGGCCGGCACGCTTGGCCCGAGCGAGGAATCCGGGAATGCGCCGGTGGCTTCCGGGGAAGTATCCGTTATGAACTCCGGAGAATCCGGGGACGAACACGATTCAGGTACGGGCGGTATCCAAATGTTCAACGGGAGCGATACCGAATTCAACCCGTTGAGCGACATAGAAGACGCTGCGCAGATGCCCATGTTCAATCCGGGTCAACTACCCACCGTCTAAAGAACGGTGGGCTTGAGGGAGCCCGGTTTCCCGGTAGTTCCCTCGATTGGCCAGTTGACGGTGGCCTGCCAAGTAGATTCAGCTTGCCATATATGGGCATAGTGAATGTACTTGGGTGGTAACGGCTAGCTATATTGATGCTCGCATT
>Ga0265298_10000140_pt1 | contig 107405 bp, 153 predicted proteins | sample AusTroGonzalo_MG_3_FD_193486 | JGI IMG/M metagenome (GOLD analysis project Ga0265298, IMG submission 193486) | Bovine rumen microbial communities from tropical cattle in Woodstock, Queensland, Australia - Gonzalo_01 | ecosystem: Host-associated > Mammals > Digestive system > Stomach > Rumen ...
GCGGTATGAAAAGGACTTACAGCGATGGGCGAATAGGGCATGGCTATTCAGAAGCATTGACTTTGAGGAATATGAGCCGCGAAAAGGCTTCAAATGCAAAGCCTACTTCAACGAAACATTATCCGTAAAATGTTATCATCTTGTCAGGTCATACCAACCTTGATCACTCTCCCAAAGCTCAGCGATGCGGCAAAAATCTCCTGCCACAGCGGTTTCTATATTGTCATCGGGTAGATATTGAACCTCCCAAACTCTAAGATTCTCTGGAAAGAAATCCCGCGTTGAGGGCAGGATATTCAGTTTCATGGTTTTTCCCGCGAATTTGCCGATATTCTGCCGCTTCAGCAATTCGTTGTTTAGCTGCTTGAACCAAACCATGTTTTCCTTTGTCTTCGGGGTACAGACAATTCCATCGCAGAGTTTGATAACATCGTCAATAGCCCAAAAATCGCATTTACTGGTTTCGACTAAGACCTTGCGCTCAATGCCAGTGGATTTTCTCAGCATAAACAAAGCCTGCAAAAGCCTTTCGAGATTTTTCTTGAATGCGAACGGCTCACCGCCACATATAATTATCTCTTCATAATCGAAATTGGTGACAATGCCATCGGGAACGGTGTCATTCCCCACGACTTTATTAGGCCACTCGTCTTTGATGATACGGGTGACAAACAATCTAAGACTACTCATATTTTATTTGGTGTTGGTTATTCGTACTCCAGTACCAGAGGCTTTCTTGTGTTCTCGAATACGAATTTCTGGAGTTGGTGAATATAGATGATATTCTCGTTGATCTGGAAACCACCTTCATCATGTCTGATGGTTGCTTTTACGAGCCGATACTGCTGATGGTCGATAATACTGACTACAACCTTGAAACCCTCGCAGGATTTCTCAAAGACATTATGGTCGATTTCCTTGAACTGGAAATGCTGCATGGATTCAGAGGAAATTCTTATGCCTCTGATGTCCTCAATCTTAGCCTCCCAAGGATCAGCCTCATTACCATTGAAATCAAGGTAGATGTCACCGTCCTCAAAAAGACAACTAACGTACATGGGGATGCTCTGGCGACCAAAAGCGTTTTCCTCAACGACCCATGCGCCGATGAACAAATCCTGCAACTGCAATTTCTTAATGTTTTGCTTCATATCTTTTGCTTAGTAAAAGATGATACCGTAATCTGTGCGCTCTTTATAAATACTGCCTGTTGGCCACCATTCACAGAAATACTGGCCACTACTAAAATTTTCCATAAAAATACCTACCTTCTAAATTGTTATTTCAGTTCGGAAATATCAACCTCATATCCTTTCTGAATATACTCGTCGCGGATGGAATTTGCTGTCTCAATGTCAGCACATTCCTTCAAATCCTTTACCTTCCCACCTCTGCTGATGGAAATCATAAAGTTAAATGGTTTCGGAGGCTCGTATTTCTTCGTCTTATTAGCAAGCATTAGCCAGAGATAGATGGTCTGAGGCTTGATGCCGTATTTCCTCCCCAACTTGTAAATACCTTCCTTGCCATAGACGTAAGCATTGATAACCTCCTGCTTAATCTTTTCGTCATAATGGTTGTAGGCGCGTTTGATGCGCTCACCTATTTCGTCTCGCTTTCCCATGACAACGTAATGTTAAGTTGCACAGGCTCGCTTTCCCACGTCAACGATGGTAGCGAGAGACCTAATCCCTCCAGATGCGCAAGAGCAACCTGACCCTTTGCATCGTAATCGCCTTGCCACTGCTGCTTGGTGGTGTCGCGGGTTGGCTTCTGCTTATAAGCGCGATAACCGCCAGTAATCGTAGCTACGACCCAAATCAGATAATTATTCATAAGTCCTTTAGTTATTAATTAATTGTTATGCTATAAATCTTCGTCTTCATCAAAGGGGTTGACACTGCGATCAACGGGAATATACCTTATTCCGTTCTCGCCAATGCAACTGCGTTTATCCAGAGCTTCCAACTCTTCTTTCAGCCTTTCCTCAAAGGAGTCCTCGCCGTCATCGCAGGCAACAAGCCAGTCTACTCGTTGTGTGTAGATGAATGTTTTCTCCAATGCGTATATGGCTTCCTCAAACCTTCTCAATGCAGATTCAGAGTATTCAGTACCAAAGCGTGACTCTGGATGTTGTCTCATATACCAATCCCATAGCCTTTCGGGAATGGGCTTACCGCTTTTCTGAATCTTTTCCTTGATACTCTCAATGACATACTCAATCTGATTCTGCCAATACTCAAATGTGCCTCCACTCATATCATACTATTTTTAATTAGAAAGCGCAGGAAAACTTAATCTCCTGCGCCCCACAAAACACCTACCTCGTTACTTTTTGAGGTCTGCGTCGGCTTGCTCTTTCTTAGCACGTTCCTCGGCTAAGTTGTCAAGATGCTTCTCGCGCTCCAGTACACCAAGGATGCGGGTCTTGTTGATGTCGGAAATCTCCCAATCAGCGGTAGAATCCTTATACACAACCTCCTTGATGGCTCGACGTGCGCCCTCGTCGGTTGTGGCTTGAATGAGGTGGAAATGGCTAACAGCCTTGGTCTTGGTACGGACACCGCCCTTGCGACTGCGTATCTCCACTTCCTCGGTGATGATTACCTTCACCTTGAACCAAGTGTCGATCTCGGTGTTGTCGGCAAAGCAAATCTCACCATACTTAGGACGAACCATAGGAGAGAGAATCTTGATCTGGCGGTTGGCGCAGTTCATTTCCTTGCGGATGCGCTCTTCTGCCTGACCGAAATCAATAGCCTCAACTACATACTTTTCCTTAATCTCTTTCTGAACACCCTTTTCGTTAGTGGTGTTGTACGCAATGTTGGTTTCAATCCAATAGCCACTGCGATTTCTCAAATTTAATTCTGGCATAATTTTTTGAATTTAAGTGGGTTAATGATAACGTCTCTTACATTTGTTGTGTCTGAAGCGACGGGCATAAAGCCTACCGAAATCAGCGATCTCGTTGTTTGTGCCGTCAACATGGCTCGGCTGAAAATAGCCTTTCGGGGCTACCTTATAGCCGTTAAAAACCTTCTTTCCATTGACTATTTTGTAGTCTGGAATCAATGAGCGTTGCGGAGGCAGGATAGTGCGGACGTATCGCCCTTTCTTGTCTGTCTCTACGATGAAGTCATTTCTTTTTAATACTCCCATAAAATTTTATGTTTTAATTTTAACTTATAAGTGAATTGTGTTCATTCGGAAAACGGTTTCAGCAACCGCGTAAATGATTGGTTGTGACATAAGCCATAGGTAAGTCAGCAACAATAACAACAACAATAAATCCAGGAGCCGTGACCGATGCCTGATGTCACAACGGACAAAACTCATTATCCCTCGTTTGTAGGGGCAGCAGAGTTTGTTTAGGACATCGTATTTATCAGCACCATAAGCAAGCATGATAATGCTCACACCAAGGTTTCTTGATGAATACGGCTCATATACGATTCTATATCTCCCAAGGTAGGAAATACAAAGCACCGAATACACACTTGTCAGCACCCTATTGATAGCCGACTGCATACGCGGGCTATTTCTTTTCTTGTATTTTAGCTTCATTATTTTCTTTCTTTTTCCAACCGTTCTTTTCATAGACAAAATCGCGGGCTTGCTCTTTCGTCGGGAAATCCTTCACGAAATCACCGAATGTAACACCGTTGCCTGCGTAATGGCATTGCCACACTCCCCATTGTCGGCGATGCGGAGCGTAGTAATACTGACCATCCTTAGTCATCTTCATCGTAAACTGTCGTGGTGTCGTTGGTGATGATATAGAGATTGGAGTCGTTGGTTAGGAAGAATTTCTTTCCCTCATAGAACTGCGTGTACTTCATAAGCTCATAACTGATGCTGTCACGCTGCATTTCTGCACCAACCCTTGCGGCTCGTTCATTGGCGAACGTCAGCATCCAACCCACACACATCAATACAAGCAGAGTACCGATAATCAGCGAAGCCCATAATTCTCTCTTACAGAAAGCCTCTATCTGTTTGCCGACATAGACAAGCACACTGGCTATTCCTAACACGATGCAATAAAGGATTTTGAGAAATCCAGATAAGCATTTCTTTAGTCCGGCAACGAAGCATACTCGCCACTGCCGCCAATCGCTAAACAATAAATCTTTCATAATTATTGGTTTTTAAGTAAATAATTCAGAACAGAGAAAGTTGACCGTCTTCACAGCCAGTTTCTATGAATAGTTTTCGGAAGATATTGGATAGAACGTCAACGGTAATGCTGTTTCCTGCCATTGCGTATTGTCTGGTTCGACTGATACCTTTGCCGTTTTCATCCCTAAAATTCTGTATTTTGTCGATGTCGTCATCACTCACCCCCTGCAACCTAAAGCATTCCCTCTCCGTCAGTTTCCTAATTCTGAACCCGGGTTCTGCAACAAACTGATCGGTGTTTCCACCGCCACCGCTGCTGCAATGAATGGTGTTGGCGACATCGTTCAAATGCCTATCCGTAACCTCGCCAGTAACGCGGTCTCTGGTATAGCCGACAATCATAGGCTCTACCAATATATTGTCTTTCTCAGCGGTTGTAATGGTGTTGCTGATGCCGTCGTTGCGAGGCTCAAATGTTCTTACGTCGTTGCGCTGTAACTTCACTTTGCCTGCTTCATAGGCTTTGCGGATTTTCTTACCGAATTCCGTGCGCTTGGGAGCAAGCACCTGCGGCTCTATGATTTTGGGCTGCATACCACCACCATCGGTATTCAGAATGGTGGGGCAGATTCCTTCAGCACTATATACACGTCCGGGCTGCTGATTCTTGAAATCACCGCTACCTTCGCGTATGCTTCCTATCTGCAATACCCTTGCCGTCTCTTCACTCATTTCTTCATCATCAAATTCTATCACTCCAGTTGCGGCATAGCTGCCGTCACGAAAGAAGTTCTGGAAACCGTTCTTAGCATATTGGGCTTTGAGGGTACGGCACAGACCTTCATCGTCTGGATTCAATGGTTTTACAACTCTCATATCATCTACCGTTACCCAATACAAATTACTCGTATCTACTCTTGTGGTTATGGCGACGAAGCAATCATCAATGACGTTCTGGTTATAGAGGTCGATGCACTGACCAACCTTATTAACCCTCCCGCTTTCAAGGATCGCTTTCATCCTCACGCCGCCGGTCAATGTATCTGCCATAAACTTTTACTCCAGTATGGGGATAGTGTGCTGTATTAATCATATTTACTGCACTCGCATATTTCTCGCTTGCAGTAATGGTTACAGAACAACCATCCTTCGTAGTGTTAATCGGCTCTAAGTCATCTACTCTCCAGAGTTGGGGGGGGTATTTCCTTCTACAACGAAGTTGTCATCAACACGATTGCCAGGAGCCGTGCGGATGGTAAAAGCAACGTCATCGCCAGTCTTAGGCGTGAAGTTATGACCGTGAGACTTATCGGCATCAACACGCATGAAGTATTGAAGCATCTTGTCACTGAGGTAATACTTTTCGTCAACGTTCTTTTCCAACACGTCTTTCAACCGCTTTTCCAGAGGAAACGGCCTTGGGAAGTTGAACACTGGCTCTGGCTCACCGTCTTTCTTCAGAATGGAGATCATGAATATGCGCTCTCGGTTCTGAGGAACACCGAACTCCTTTGTGTTTAGCACCTTTGAGAAATTGCTATATCCCCATCGGCTCAATCTGAGCTGCCAACGGATAAAGTGCTTACGGTGCTTATCACTCAGCAAGCCCTTGACATTCTCGAATAAGATGTATCGCGGACGCTTGATTTCAATGGCACGGCTACATTCCCATAGTAATGAACTCCTTGTGCCACTACCTTCCTCACCACTTTTACCAAGTCCTGCCGCCGAAAAGTCTTGGCATGGTGGACTCATTGTAAATAGGTCAAAATCAGGCACTTCATTCCAGTTTATCTTCGATATATCGCCATAGTTTTTGTCGGCATATTCGGGGAAAACTGCGTTGTGGGCTTGTATGGCGAAGGTATCAATTTCCGACCATCCAACGAGTATCGACGGCACACCTGCGCGGATAAGCCCCATCATCTGAGAATCGTAGCCAGAAAAGGAAGTGAAGACTTTCAAGGGGTTGTCTTTCGTATATTTCATAACGTTACATTACTATGGTAATGTTACTTTCTGCCTCACACTACACGAAAAGGTCTTGTGAGACGATAATCTTTTGCTCAATAATCTTTATGTAATCGGGATTCAGTTCAAAGCCTAAGAAGTTCCTGCCATACTTTCTTGCAACCATAGCCGTTGTACCGCTACCCATGAACGGATCAAGCACGATGCCGTCTTTCGGACAGCCTGCGAGGATGCAAGGTCTTATCAACTCTTCTGGATATACGGCGAAGTGGCTAACCTTATCGGGCTTGGTATTCACCGACCAGACATCGCGCTTGTTGCGCATTGGATATTGCTTATCTGGCAGTCCATCGGCACGTCTTAGGTGCATGGTGTTGGGTGTCTGACCCTTATCCTGCAAGTTCTTAAACTGCCAACGCCTACCCTCATGCCTCGCCAAATCCTCACGCTTATGGTGTGGCATTATAGGAATAATGTATTTTTCACTGCCTTTGGTCGTAAGGTCTTTGCGTCCGTCGTAACTGACAGCAGGCTCTTGGATGGCTTCGTGGTCGAAGTAATACCTATTGCTCTTTGCCATGAGGAATATGTATTCATGGCATTTGGTAAGCCTATCCGTCACGCTCTCAGGCATGGCATTGGGCTTTTCCCAAATAATATCGTTACGAAGATAGAAGCCTACCTTGTCACGAAGGGCAAAAGCGGTCATCCAAGGCACTCCGATAAGGTCTTTGTCTTTGCAAGTGGTAACGTATTTGTAACCAGTTCGATTGCCTACCGTACCGCGATTGCTCGACTGCTTATACTTTTTGGCGTTTTCGGGATAGTTAGCTGCTCCTTTTCCAGAACCCGCGTAACTATCAGCGATATTCAGCCATAGCGTACCCTCCGGCTTCAACACCCTATATACCTCTGCAAACACCTCAGTAAGTTTAGCAACGTACTCAGCAGGCGATTGCTCCAGTCCTATCTGACCCTCAACATTGTAGTCTCTGAGTCCGAAGTAGGGAGGTGAAGTAACGCAACAGTCTATGCAGTTGTCGGGGAGTTTCCTCAATCCAGTAAGGCAGTCTTCGTTATATACCTTATTATATATATCCATCGGCTACATTATTCCTATAATGTTACTCACAACCCTTGTTTTCGACATGGGGATGCTTGCGCTTGTAATTCGGGTCTTTCTCTCTGCCTTTGACCTTATCAACCACCATGGCCAACAATTCGTCAAAGTCATAGCCGTATATGCCTGCGATGTGGAAGAGCACACCCACCATATCAGCCAATTCGTCAACCTGGCTTTCTCTGTCCTCAAAGGCAAAGGCGTGAAGGAATTCGTCATATTCCTCGCGGAACTTGCGCAATCTCCGACTGAGATCGGTATCGAATTTCTTGTTGAAGTATTCGAGTATTTCTTTCTTATCCATAAAATTCAACTAAAACGGCAATTCCCCTTGCGATGGTGTTGGCAATGGGTCTGCCTCGTTTTTTTCATCTTCTTTTTTGCTCTTACTTGTTATCTTGATTTCTCCGACCTTTTTCACCTCTCCCTCATAGTTGTAGAAATTTGTGGTGTTTTTGTCGAAACCAACGATGCAGGTAAATGTACCGATGTTTCTGCCTTTACCAAATATCAGCTCAGCGGTGTCTTGTGTCGGTACACTTGGGTATTCGTCATAGCCTTTGCCATATTCAGATGGTCTCCAGATCATAATTGCGCAGTCGCAAGCCTCCAATATCTGACCCGATGCCCTGATTCTGCTGACGGTAGGCTTGGGGTCATTGATATTTCTCGCTAACTGAGAAAGGGCGACGATGCAAATCTGTAATTCCTTTGCCAGATTCTTCAACCTTCTGCAAACATAGCCAAGGAATTGCTCTTGATTTGTATTTTTGCCAGTAGCAGTAAGGATTTGCAGGTAGTCAATTCCTACGAGCTTAATCCCAAGTCTTTTTACGTTGGTTCTGATACTGGCTACGATGCTGTCAAAACTAACCGTAGATTCGTCATCGAAATATATAGGCAGGTCATCGGTTTGCTTGATGGCTTGTGAAAACTCATTCATCTGCCAGTCACTCAATTTCTTGTATTGAATAACGCCGCTGCTGATTTTCGCTTTTGGAGCAGCTATTCTCGCGGCAATCTGGGATGACTGCATTTCCATTGAGAAAAGCATTGACGGCACTCCATGAACAGCGGCATTAACCATCATGCAGGTTAGCAGGGAGGTTTTACCTTGCGAAGATTCTGCTGCAATGACATCGAAATCTCCAGTCTGCAAACCGCCTTTATCGTCTATTTCCTTGAAGCCAGTAGGAATCATCGTATCAGACGTTCCTTCGTAATTGTCAATTACTCTTTGCTTCAGTTCTTTGTTGGCATCGCGGAGTGACTTTACTCTTTTCTTTTTCTCAGAACCTTCTTCGAGTACAGAGGATATTTCTTTTTGGATTTCCTCAAATGTAGATGTTGGATTCGTACCAAAATCCATGAGTTTCGTACCAAGGGCGAAATACCTTCGCCTCACATACATTTCTTCAACGACGGCAAAGGCATCTGCAAAAGCGGAAAGAATTGCCGTGCTTGACCATTCGGCAATCTCCCACATTTCAGGGTTGTTTACGTCTGGGTGCGAAAGTATATGATTTGATACCGTGACGATATTTGCTGATTCTCCGTTGTTGTGGAGGTCTATTATGATCCTAACAGTTCTCGCTATTTTGGGGTTGTAGAAGAAATATGGCTTGATTCTGTCGGCTACTGAGTAGTAGATTTCATCGCTACTTAGTAAGGCTCCAACGACGTGCATTTCTGAATGCTCGTCATGCAAAGTCATTTTTACTTCTTGCATAGATATGTTTTAGCGACCCTCATAAATTCTGATGAAATTATCGGGTTCAAAGATGTAGTCGAAATCTGCGGCAAATCCAGAACTTCCGTTCAGTCTTGGATTCTTAATAGCATTTTCTATGACCGTCTTTATTTTGTGGAAGTGAAGACAGTATGCTATATTGAATAATATCCGGCGTTTCTCCGTCAATCCGTCTGGAATATTTACCTTGATGATTCCAGAACCATTGACCTTCATGTTATATCGCTCTACAAACTGAGGAAACAAATCTTTGTCCTCTACGAGCTTGGGATTGAAACTGCCAAACGGAACTGCGATGTTATGGGTATAGATTTTCTCATTCTCCCATGTCCTTTGATTGAGGAATGTGCTGAATTGCTTTCTATACGATTCCTCTGTCAGAGCGACATAAGCGGGAACGAATTCAAAAATCTTCTGCCTATCTTCAAATGGTAGTTCACACCATTTCTTTACCAATGCTTTGGTGCGCCCTACCTTTTTACCGTACAATATCCATATCTCTTCAAACGATTCAAGTGCGTTATCAAATGCGTTAGATTGTGCGTTAGTTCGTCTCTTAAAACCTCTGTAACTATCACATTTACTGAATGTTACAAAATTCTGTTTTGCGTTAGTTGCTGCGTTAGATTGTGCGTTGATTAGAACTTTCTCACGCAATAGCTTCTGATGTATCGTTCTTACTTGTTGATATGGTACATTGGTGTTTCTGGATATGACTCTATCACTGAATTCAACAATGCCGTAGTCATCGGCACTAAGCAATAACTGAATCATAACCAACTGCTCATTCGGTGTGAATCGCTCCAGAAAGGCGTTGGTTATCGTTATATCCATAATCTATAATCTTAGTGGAGGTAAGCGGAGTCGAACCGCTGTCTTACTGACATCTTATAGAAACTTGTTACGTGCGTTGGGGCTGACCAGACATCATATCGGGCGAGCGTTCCACCACCTTGTTTGTTGTCTAACAAGGAAATCCATAAGCCGTGACCTTTATGTTCCTTCGCAAGTCACACGCGAGTGCGCTTACGCTGCTGCACGCAGAGAAGCGCAGGGAGTCATATTGACAACCTTTGCATTTATTTGTTTTGCTATTTCAAGGCATAACTGCCTGCACGATTTCTTACCTTCCGTCAGCAATCAAAACCAGAATACCCCCGAAAATAGAAGAGCCGTGCGAACTTAATCACACGGCTCCTGGGATAAGTCATAGATTTCAAGTTCCTCATTGATATTTTCAGACTTTAGAATATTTTTATAAACATTCTTTGCCTGCTCTATTGTCAAGATTTGCTCTCCATCCTTTGTGGATAATATGCCAGTAGAAGTATTTAGTTCCAAGTGCTTGTGCAATCTCTTATGCGCTCTTCGTGATAGGACAAAGACGGAACGCGGAAAGTTGTAATTCCAATGATGACATTCCATCCCTTTTAAGTTGACACCAATGTCTCTTAAATCACGATGGATATTCCTTGCACTACCGCTTGAAGTCAAAGCCATCGTTCTGCTTGGTTTAGAGATATACCCAAGTCGTCTATACTTTTCACGACCTCGAAGCCGTTCTTTATTCATATATGACTCATTCTGAGACATCTTCTCATAGTGATTGTGAACATCTTTTTTGGTACATTCCTTACACTTATTCAGATGTCCGTCTGGCATTCGAGGGTGAGCATAAAACTCAGACAAAGGCAAATCACGATTGCACTTAAAACATACTTTATGCTGCATATTTGTAGGATTTAAGATGGGGCTTACAGACTTTAACGCCCATAAGCCCCATGATCAAAAGGGAGGTCATCCACGCTACCCTCTCCATCACCTTGCTCTTGCGCAGGAGGGAATGGGCTTGTGGCAGGTGCGGGTGCTGCCGCTTGTTGAGGTGGGTTCTGAGGCGCAGGTGCGGCGGCAGGGGCATGGGCGGCACTTTGTTGAGTGGGCTGACCATGAACAACGTTATAAGCCCTAATAGCATTATACCATTTGCCGTTGTATTCGCTTGCGTCTATGTCGAACTGGACGGTGATTTCCGCATTGACCAAGATATTGAACTGCTTGATGCGGTCTTCACCAAACACCTCGAAGACCATCTTCTTAGGGTACTGACCGGGAATCTCGATGACGTATTGCTGCGTCATCCAGTTATTGCCAGTCCTCGCAGATACTCCGCTTTTCGCAGGGAGTACAGCTATAACTTTACCAGATAGTTCCATGATTATTCAACCTCTTCGGCTTCATCAAAGCCGTCATTCTTTTTCTTGATACCATAGTTGGAATCAGCAGCAGCCATATTGTCAACACGGTTGAGGATTTCCAACGCTGCACGGGCTTTCTCAGACATTTCGAGCTTCGGAATCTGCTTATAGGCACGGTTGATAAGTGTCTTCTTGCACATTTCCGTGAAATCCGTGTCCCAAGGCGATTGCTTGTCTTTTCCTACTGATGGGCTGCGTCTGCGGATGCCATCAATCTCGTCGAATGACATGGTATCGAATTGGGTTGTGCCATTGGGGTACTTGATAATATAGTAACCACCAAGAATATCCTTCTGATCGTGCTTACCCCAAGGATTAGGCTTGTGGATAATGTGAGCGTTTGTACCTTGCTCAATCTCAAAGGTATCGCCTTTGTAAACAAGATAAGCCTCAATATCGAGCACCAGACCCGTATTGATGGCGAAACTCTTCTTACCCATATACGATGACTGCATCTGAACCTTACCCTTATAAGGAACGAGGTAAGCCAGTTTGAGCGTTGGGTTCAACGTCATTCCAGTCAATACTACATTCTTCAATGCGTTCACGAAGTCATCTGGGAACTTCTGAGCACACGTAATAAGATAGGGATTGGCTAACATGGCTTGTGCTGCGAAGTTACACTCACGCTGCAAGTCTTGTATGCTCTTTCCGTTCTGGAGGAAAGTCTTGTATGGTGCGGTAAAGCAATTCTGCAAAGGCTTCAGTTGAGGTGGAAGACCCTGCGAAATCTTTACCAATCCTTCCTCACCACTGGCAGGTGCGGCAGCAGCGGCTTTGCCTTGCGTACCTGCACCACCATCATTAGCGGGCTGAGCTTGCGCCTGCCCTTGGCCGTCGTTGGCTACTTGTTGCTGACCATCGCCACCTTGACCCTGCCCTGCAAATGCGTCCTGCTGCTGGGCTTCATTTTTCTTTTGTTCTGCCATAACTGTTATTCGTTTTTATTGTAAAACCTAAATTCCGTATTGAAGTTGGGAGCATCAACGCTCATAATGCGATGACCTCTGAATCCCGGCTCAATGAAGATTTCAGCACCGCGATATTCTCCAGTCCGCTTGCACTCAATATATTGGTCAAGCAGTTTCTTGAATATCAAGGCACTCGGTCCCATGCTAACCATGTCATACTCTTTGTTGTATGAGTAAGCCCATTGTTCGGCACTTACCATGACAGCATCATAAGGAGGTGTCTTTTGTTGGAAGACCCAATAGAAATCTTTCCACACCCCGCTTTGCTCATGTTCAAAGAACTGGTAGAATGCTGCGGAAATGCCATAGCCGAACTTCGTGATGGTTTTGGCAATGGCTCCTGGGTGAAGGTTTTCCAGAGACACGGTTTTCCAGTCCACGATTTTGCGCTTGGTTTCAACGTCTGGACGGAACTTGAATTTGCATCCCTCATATTCTACGAAATGGCTGACCTCTGACTGCCCCTGCTTCAAGATGGTCTTGACTTGCTTTGAGGTTTCTCCGCAATTTTCAAGCAGCTCAGTTACCATAGTCTTTACGAGACCAACGCGCTCTTCTGAAACAAACTCCCAATCAGGGTGCTCAGATTTCGCGGTTTCTAAAGCAGAAATATACTTCTGTGTATCTCTGCCATAGGGCTTTCCAGTTTTCTCGTTGACTGGAGCTTCAAACAAATGGTATTGTTTCGCAAACTCAGAGTCGTTTCCAAAATTCAAGAGGCTTTCCATGTATGCGTGATACATAGAGCCGAATTCAAGAGCATCATCGCTGATGACAAATTCCTCTGGATGCTCCTTTTTATACTTTGCGTATTTAGGAGATACGAGGAAATCTTTGATCTGAGTGGATGAAAGATACTGATCGTAGCCCTCTCCACGATGATAGGTTTCGTTGTCGAGTCCTATAATGATAGGCTCTGCTACAAAATTATTCTCCATTATTATTTTGATTTTGTTGGTCGTTTTCTGCAATGCCAAAACTAAAGGAATTGAGCATTTTGTGGAATATCAGCTTTTTGTCGGTGATTAGTTGGTTGATTTCCTGCTTCGTCTTTTCCTCAACGGCCTTGGAAACCTCGCTCCACGTCGCATTGGTTGGCTCAATCTTATCCTCTCGCTTCTTATCCGTTATTTCTCTGATTATTTCCAGTACGTCTATCATAGAAGAAAAAATAAAAATGTTCTGCCTAATTTCACAACCAAGCAGAACGCAGTTCCAAATTATAACTATTCAACAAGTTATTTACGAATGAATATCAGTATATGGATTACAGATTCTTTCTTCTTGCATACTCAGCGATAAGTAGCGAGTCACACTTGTTATCGTCGAGCTTTCTGCATCTTTCATTCTTTCTGAGGTCAACGCTTGGGAAAATGCGTCTGGCTGCATTGAAAGATGTTGGCTTTGGATCAACCGCCTTATAACTCTTCTGATATTTAACACCAGTATCTTTGTCGGTCATTGTGCGGTTCTTAGTGACGTATATTTCGTCCTGATGAATCCATATCTCTTTCTGCCAATCCTTTGGAGGCACAAGGATATAAGGTATTTCGTTGGCAATGAGCAATCCCTTCAACGTGCCGAAGATTTCTCCGAAACTAAACGTAGAGCCTGCGCTGCTGCCAAATATGGCATGAACTTGCTCCATGCAGGCAACGACCTCCCATGACCTCTTTTTTATATCCTTGATGATTCTGCCAAGACTGAGATCGTCATTTTCCTCAATGGAATAGAATTCTTTATCGCCATTGGGGAAAAGGACTGTGATAAAGCCTATGCTTCCGGGGTCAATCCCGATGTAAGTTTTTTCCATATCCTAATTGTATTTATTCAATTATCTGTTTCAGCAATTCCCTACACTTCTCAAACAACGCCACTTTTCCGTGACACCAATTATCGGTACAGGTATTGTAACCTGCCACCCATGCCTCTTCAACGGTGGCATTCGGATGCTTTTTCAGCCATTCCTGCATCTGCTCTTTGTAACTCATAGATTCAACTGATAAAAAAACCTCCCTACCCATCGCGGGCAAGGAGGCAAACAAACTACTTAAAAACTAATCTACTAAAACAAATCTTATATCATTATGACTCACAACATTCAGAAAAACCCGCTACCGAAATAACCAACCGCCCCACCGCCGTATTGCGATGGGGCGCATAACAATAATTTATTCCAAGCCGTCAAAAAAGAGTTTCAAAGGAAAAGCCTCAACAACGTCTCGAAAGTCGAGTAGGATAACAAGCACCTCGGCTTTCACCGATTGCACGTCTATCTCCGTTGCAAGGCTCTGTCACGTTCTACGGTAGCGAAACATAACAACGTGCTTGCGGAGAGTGAAGGATTTGAACCTCCGATACGTTTCCGTATGCCTCGTTAGCAGTGAGGTGCTTTCGACCACTCAGCCAACTCTCCAGAATAATAGTTGCGGAAGCAGGACTCGAACCTGCGACCTTTAGGATATGAGCCTAACGCGCTACCAACTGCGCCATTCCGCGATTTGCCAGTCCTCTCATACTGGCTTTGACGTTTATTCTTTTTAGTGTCAACGTCTAATACACTGTGTGCGTCGGCGACCACCACTGCAAGGGTATGCCGATACCCCTAATGTCTCGTAGCCTCGTAAGAAAGGAGCGACCTCTGTCCTCGTAACCTTCCCAAATCGGGGGAACCGGGCAAATTCCAATAGGGAAAGCCTATAAACAACAAAGGCCGTACATACGCTGCTGTGGCAAACTGATAGCGGACATACTGAGTAGCCGCCGACATCTTCGCTTATGGAAAGTCAGAAGAATTATGCAAGCCTATGAGGACTCGAACCCCAACTAACAGAACCAAAACCTGTTGTGCTACCATTACACCATAAGCCTATGAATGTGCAGTGATCATGCGCTACCACGTTCTTTCGCTCCGGCATTCTACATTTCAGCCACCCCCAAGTTCTTAGGTGGTTTATAATGCAATATTTTCGATTCGTATGAGAAAAAAGGTACTAAAGCCATCGCTTATATTCGGACATACCGAACTACACACCATTATGATACCCATAATTTATATATATGGCATGAAAAGAAAAATCATAGAAAGCCACCGACCTTCTCAGGCAGGTGGAGTAGAATTGCCTATGTTCACAAAAAATCCTTATGTGGTTGGCGCGAACTGAAGGAATCGAACCCCCGACATTCGGTTTTGGAGACCGATGTTCTACCAACTGAACTAAGTCCGCATAGAACCCGCGCCACAACTTAATGAGGCGCAGGCTTATATAGAGTATGCCTATTCCAAAGAACAGGCAATAAGTTCTTTCAAACCATATTAGCCTTTCATTACGTTTTTATGCCTCAGCCCTCTGTGACCTCCGCTTTAGAAGAGCAACTTACCTCTCCAACCCATTTAGGCTATTCACTTCTTAGGCTATGCCGTCAGTTTTCGCCAGACGTATGGGCTACGTCAGTGGAACACCTGAGTAAGTCCTTCTTCTCATTCCCTTAGTTGGGATCAGCAGCAGAAACACGTTCTGTCTGAGTATTCCGAAACGGGTAACACGTACCTCATGTCTTGCAGGATAACCCTGCATGGCAAACCACCGTTGCCAGATATAGCGTAAATGCTATTGTCTCTGAAGCCATTCGTCGATTTTGCTCTGGAAAAAGAACAGCCGACCCGCTGGCTTTGAACACGGAAGACCTTGCTTAATATAGCGAAGTAGAGTTGGATAACTCACTCCCAGATATTCGCAGGTCTGATGACCGTTCATTGGTTTCTCCATAATCGTATTCTTTTTAGTTTAATATTGATACCTATTCCGTTTGCAAATGTTAAAAATGCACTCAAAGGCTATCATTCTCTATTATTTTCTCAATAATTTCATTGATATTCCAATTTTTTTTCGTACTTTTGCAGCAGAAATCTCTAACATTGTGAAATGGCAGGATTTTCTCTACTGATTTTCCGACTGGTTTGGAATTCGGTTGCAAAGATAATAGATTTTTCTCTAATTTGATAGAGATTGATAATAAAAATGTATTTTTTTTAATTGCTTTTATCATTCTGAAACGGAAATTTAGATTGATAATGTAGCAATATAATGTAACAGTTCCAATATTAATTAATTTAAATTCAACAAGTTATGGGTTCGCAATTAGTACAGATTAAGGGAAAAGCAGATGAAGTTCCGAGGGAATCTTCATTGATGCGTTTGCTCCAGTTAAAGGAGGTGTACTTGGATCGTCATCCCAGAATGACAACCAAGGACTTTGAAAAAGCGTGTGGTGTTTCCAATGGCTACTTCAACACCAGAGTCAAGGGCGAGAAAAAGCCGATGGAAATGCGGAATGTCAGCCACAAACTATTAAAGTCTATGGCTGAAAATCTCAATGACCCTACGATTAACTGGCAGTGGGTAGAGGATGGCATAGGCGAAATGTTTTTCTCTGAGGAAGACGTTGAAGCCATTGCAATAGCCAAAGACCCAAGCCGGGGAGTGCCATACTACGACGTGGATTTCTTGGGCGGCTTCGATGAAATGTGGAATGACCAGACAACAACGCCTACATACTACATCAACTTGCAGCCGTATAATAAGAAAGGTAATCTATGGTGTAACATTACCGGCGATTCCATGTCACCGAGAATCAACAGCGGCGACAAAATCTGCTTGCAGCCTTTGGAAAGAGGCGTTGAGGACATCGTGTATGGTGAAATCTACGGCATCATTACAACTGGAGGTCTCAGAACTATAAAGTGGGTTGTGCGCTCAGAGAATGAGAATTGCATCCGCTTAGTTCCAGAGAACAAAGAACCTCGCTACGGCGACTATCAGGACTTTAGAATTGAAGATGTATTCAAGGTATTTAAAGTATTAGGAGCTGTGCGCACTTTCTGATTTTGCACTCAATTTGCACCCAAACATTGTTAAACCCTAATAAATAGTGGCAAAAGGTGATCCCAAACGGATCACTTAGGGGAGGTAGCCAATCCTCCCCATTTTAAAAGAAAAGTTCCTATTTATAACGGTTTCACAAGTGTTTTGGGCGTAGAAGCGGTCTTCGCCCGTGAATCAAAAGTTATCAGTAAATATCAGTTTTTATCAGTTTTGTGCTACCAAAATCTGATTCGGTATCACAAATTGAATAAGACGGTATCACAAAAACGGGTTTGGTATCACAAAATGAAACTTAAAAAATAGGAATTATGGACTCTGAGAAAAAAAGATGTTTTGGCGCAAAGACAAAATCACCGAATGTTCGCGCCATCTATGACCGCCAGAACAAAACCGTAATTAGCAGGTCAAAGGGCGGTAAGTTGAAGCGGGATAACAATATCCTCGCTCCAGTAAGCATTGAAGTGTACTATGATAGGCAGAGGCTCTACCTCCCTACTGGCATTAAGATAACGCCTAACCAATGGAACGAGCGCGACAGCCTTGTTATCAGGCATCAAAACTCAATATCGCTGAACAATATCATTCTCCAGATCAAGACCAACGTACTGGACTATGCGCATGACTGCGTTAAGGCAGGAATCAGTTTTAGCATAGAAGGATTGAAGGATAGGCTCAACAAGAATGAGCAGGCAAGGAATGGCAGTTTCATTGATTTCTTCTATGAGAGGCTGATGAATAAGCCCATATCCCCAGGAACCAGAAAAGGCTACATGACAGTGTATAATGCCTTGGTGGAATGGGGAAAGATAAAGAAATTCTCTGATGTGACGTTGCAGAATGTTATCCTATGGGATGAAGTCGCTCACTCCAAGGCCGTAAAGGCTGACTTCACCGAAAACCTCCACAAACGCCTCAGAGCCATTATCAATGACGCGGTGAAATTCGGATATGTAGCCGCTAACCCCTATGACGAATTCCATTACAAGCGCGACATGAGCATCAAGCACGATTTCCTCACAGCCGACGAACTTGATAGGTTCTGCGCCGTAAAGCTATTGGATAAGGCATTGGTAAGGGCAAGGGATTTGTTTATTTTCCAGTCATATACGGGCATGAGTTACTGCGATGCCATGCAGTTCGACCTCGCTCTCTGCAACAGAGACAACGGCAAAATCCGCTACACATCAAAGCGCACGAAGACTGGAGAGACGTTTTTGATTACGCTGCTGAAACCTGCGTTGGCGGTTCTGGAACGCAATGGCATGGAAGTGCCGCGTATCGACGAGCATATATACAATAGGTCGTTAAAGACTATCTGCCAACTCGCGGAAATACCAAAATCCCTATCCAGTCATTGCGGGAGAGTCACTTGGGCTTCTACGATAGCATTGGGGCATCAAGTACCGCTGAAGGTGTTGCAGGTTACTATGGGGCATTCATCGGTACGCCAGACCGAACTATATGCCAAACTCCAACAAATCCACGTTGATGACTGCCTCGACGAACTTGATGACGCACTATAATATATAATAAGGTAGAGGGAACTGGAGCAATCCAATTCCCTCTTTTCGCAGAGCGCAGATAGGACACGGTTATTCGCGCTCCGATACTCAATGTACCTATACATGAGCGTGATCACTGATTGACTGGCTCAGTAACCGAAACCTCGATAAACTCCTACGAAGTAGAAGCTCTGCAAGAATCGCATTTCTACGATTCCGTTACTCCTTCACCTGCATGGGCGACGAGCTTTATGGCTTTCCGTATTTTCGGGTAAGGTAGTGCAAAACACAGCCCAATACCCACAAAACGGCTATAATGACATATTCCATGCGGCAAAGGTAGTCATTTATTCTGATTCTGCCATGCCTTTACCTGCAATTCTTCACCATAGCACATGAAATACATATTCTGTAACTGGTGGAGATAGTCAATTTTGAATATGGCGGTGCTGAAGCAAACGAGGTTGCTGTCAACGCCTGAATCATAGATGAAATCGAACTTGTTGTCTTCGTCCATTTCGATAAGTTCCATATCTTCACTGCTTATCTTAATTGGTTCGACCTCACGGCTCCTGGCATACCTCTCATGCCCGGGCTCAGAGCAATAGCCTATTTTGTGTTGGGTAATGCCGTTGACCTTAACGATTTTGCCTCCTACGCTAACGTAATTGCCTATGCGTAATTCTCTTGTATTCATAGCCTTATTTTTCGTCTTTTTTAGGAAGTCCAAACTGGTAGCTTAACATTTCTGGAATGTCATTGAAATCCTTTATATAGCCCTCAAAGGCGGTTTCCCACTCACATACGGAGATAAGAAACACCTCAATCTTGATCTGCTGACCCTGCTGATTTGGAACAAATACCCAGATACGGAATCTGCCACTCCAAAAACTATCACCGAACGGCTTTGTCAGACTTTGGAATTCCTCTATCTCCCAGATACCGATATTGTTTCCGTGACCCTTATACTTAAAGGCAGGGAAGTTTTCTTCGAGTATCTTAGATACATTGTTTCTTATGATTTCGTATTCGTGCATAGCCATATCATTGCAGTGTTTTCAAATAATCCTCTACTTGGTCGAGTGCAGCGTCAAAGCAAATGGCGCGGGCATGGAAATCAATATTGGGGTTGATGACACTATGCACCTTTGCCGTATAGGGGTTCAGGTCATCGCAGTCATTGTAATAGAGGTCAAGCGAGAATTCGCCTATGACCTCCTTCTGAGACATAATCTCTTTTACTCTTTGGTCGATAGTTTTAAGCATATTATTTCGATTGTCGTTAATTATGTAATTCCAGTTGTTTCGCGGCTGCAACTCACCAAATCGCATATCGCGCTTCTGAAACTCAATGAGCCTCTGAACGGCATCGGCATACTCTTTTGTGTTATATAGCGACGATATGATGTAGTCAATGCCGTCTTTTTGCCATTCCCTATCCAATAGACTTTCATTGATGTAACCTGTGTATGGCAGTCCGTCACTATTGAGAACAGGGGCAATAATCTTCTGACGGAAATAGCCCTGATTATAATAGGGGCAGATATAGATGACGGCGTTCCGTCTATCCATAGCACGAAGCCATTCCGGATTATCCAAGTCGCACGACGGATATGTAACGTCATATCTTGTCAGCAGCGGTGGTGTAATGACTATCTTCAGCATAATCAATATTTATTGGGAAAATTTTCGCGTATCAGCCTCTTTTTGTCGGTGTCAGTGAGTTTCGACCAACATTCCTTGCAGAAATCCATTTCTCCGCATATATCACCACCGTAAACGGCGATGCCGAATTCTTTGAGATTTTCCATATCGACATTGTTGTCAATATCCCAAGGAAAAATAATCGGTTTTTTGCAGTTATGACACCTGCATTTGCATTTTTCGACGATTTTTGCGAATTTGATGGCAAAATTGAATCCAGAGCCATAATAGGCACGGTTGTTGATGCCGACACTGGCAGTCGCTTTTTCCTTCACTGCCATTATTTCCTTTGGTGTTAGGTCTTTTATCTGCATAGCCTATTTCGTTTTGAATAATTATTCGTTTTGCAAAATCGCGTTCCTCGCGCACGTTATTACGTTATTCTTTTTTTATTTTCGATTTCGTTGTTCATGCTACGGGAGAGGAAGCGAGAAGAGAGGGTTTGCCCTACCCACTGGATAACTCCAATGGTGGCCTCTCAGAAGATTATGCTGACGGTGTTTGTCGCTTCGTCTTCGGCAGTTAAGAGGATAAATCTCTCACTTGCTGACTGGCTTTTCAGAATTGTCTCTGCCGCACTCGCATCCAGTCTTAGGTCTTGCGATTTCCCTTGTGCTTTCCCGCTTGGTAAAATGTTGGTCGCGGTGTTTCGTTGCCGTCTCTGCCAACAAGTAGGATAACGCATAAAAGCGAGACCCCACAAAAGCGGGAAGTCTTTCGCAGGGTCTCTAATATCTTGTGCCGAAGCCATGATACTCATTGGGATTGCATCGCTTCCCGACGATTGCGCTGCAAATATAAGCATTTAATTCCATATAATAGATATTTCTCTAATGCCTTTAACTAATCTTTAACATACTGATACAGAGCCTATTTACAAAGTAAATAGACCTCAGATAGTTACATTATCCCTTTTAAGAGTTATTAAAGTTTTCTATCAAAATAGATAATTCTCGATTATTATGCTTATATTTGCACCCAGAATCGAAAATAGTCCGTTTGGTGGAACTCACGGATAATAGTAATAAAGACATTGAGGGGATTGGATGAAGTTGTAGAGTTCCACAATATACAACGGATTCCTTTCACCTCATTTTTATTTAATTAAAGGTATTATGGATAAAAAGACTACTACCAAGTTTAGGAGCTTCCTCAACAGCAGGGGTGCAGGCACGATGTTCTTTGGATTCTACAAAGAGTACCGCCTTGAAGATAACCCCGAAGACGTAAACGAGTATCTGAACCTCGTTCCGGCTAAACACGCTATTGCATGGTCGATGGATTATGAGAAAATCCACAACCCCCAATTCGGAGCAAAGTATTGGAATGACCTTGATCAGAAGTGGAAACTGCTTCTTGATGACAAGCGTAGTGATTTCACGGTTCCTGGCATTGACAAGGCAATGCGTGAGATTAAGAAAGAGGAAAAGGCAGCAGCGCAGACCAAAGCCACTGCCTCAGTATCAGCCCCTACTCCCAAGCCCAAAGAAACCAGAGTTGTAGAAAACGACTGGTCGGGTATGATGGACTTGGTAGAAGTCAAGACCAATGCCACGAGAAAGAGCAACTGGCAGCAGCCAGACGAAAACGAAGTACGCCTCACCACGAAGAAAAACCGTAATTGCATGGTCTTCAATTCAGAGGTCTCTAAGATTTGCGATGACAACAATTTCGATTCAATGTCAATCAATGTTGACCGCATCACCAATGAACTGGTTTTGGTATTCGGTGTTGGCTTCGATTTCAATGTCAGAATGTATAGTGCTGACACGAAGGTTGTTCAACACAAGGCATTAGGCGATTATCTGAAGAAATACATCGGCATAGAATTCGACCCTGAGAAAGCATATTTCATCAAGGTTGCTAAGAGGGTCTGGAACAAATCCCACACCCGCTACGCCATTGTCCTCTCGCAGAAATACACAACCAAAGACTTTTAGGCTATGAGGATCAAGACTTACGGCACGGAGTACATCGTTTATTTCAAAAGAGGTGGCGATGTGCAGGTGGTTGAGATAATCGAAGCCACTGGCGACAAAGAAGTAAAGGGTTTGTTCTTTGACACGTTCAAAGGACGCACATACAACGAAAACCCCAAGGCTTCATTCGTAAGCGTAGTCATCAAGTCCGTTGACAAGGTGAAAAAAGAGTCTAAGGTAGTGTTAAAGAACCGCGTCTATAATCTCAGCCCCCGCAATGCCCGCATTGAACTGGAGAATGCAATAAGAATGACACAATGAGCAAAGCCATCACATCACTTACCATAGAGCAGATTATGAACGGACTCGCCCACATCGACACGTTCAATCTCAGGCGCAACGTCGTTGTTCCCAATGTGAGTTGGGGTTTGCTCAATTATGAGGCTGACTTTGTGAGCTTGTCAAAATCTGGCTATCTTACTGAGGTAGAGATTAAGAGGTCATGGCAGGATTTCCAGAAAGACTTTGAGAAAAAGCACCACCATGACGATCCCAGAGTCAGCTATTTCTACTACTGCGTTCCAAAGTCGATTAAGGAAAAAGTCATGGATGCCCTTTACATCTTTGAGAAAACTGACAACAGGTTTCGACCTTACATTATTACTGGAATCAAAGAAGGTGTTCCAATCAATGCCGGACTTATCATCTACGACAACCATGACTGGCAGGGTAATGAATGTGAGTGGATAAACATAGAATTCGTCACAAGTGCAGGCAGGAGAAAAGCCGCAAGAAAACTCACGGATAAGGAGCAACTAAAACTTGCTCATTTGGGCTGCATGAGAATATGGGATTTATACGAAAAAATTTCTAAGTTACAGCAATACGATTTATTTAATTCAAAACAAAGGTAATTATGAACAAAGCAGAAATTCAACAGAAAATTGCCAACGTCATCGTTGACAGAATGTGTGAGAAACCAGAGAACGTAAAATCTGAGTCAAGATTCCGCGAGGATTTAGGCATGGATAGCCTTGATGTCGTGGAGTTGACAATGGAAGCGGAGAAAGAATTCAAGATCACTATCTCCGACCAAGAGACTTATGATCTCACTACGGTTGAAAGCCTCGTAAACGTCGTTGACTCAAAACTCAATGGCAAATGATCACAGCGGTTGTGACACTCAGCAAGAAATTCTTCGGCACTCACCCCAAAGCGGGTGAGCCGACGGATTTCAGGGATAAGGTACTGGAATACCGCAAAATCCATACCTGCCGCGCCAACTACGACTATTGGAAAAAGAAATTCGATAGAATGAAGGAGGTTGGCGGCGTACTGAGTCTGAGGCAGTGGAGTGGCAAACCCTATGGCAAAGGCACTACGATGGAACTGGTAAGGGATATTCCCTCAGATGTCTGCGGTGTGCAGCAGCTAAAGGTTGCTCTGACAAAATTTCCGAGAGAAGTTGAAGAGAAATATCGGGTTCCTGGCACTGACTTCTACATGGTGGCTATGGTTGACGGCAAATATGTTGACCTCGAAACCCTTGCTCATAATGACGGTCTTGAAGTTGAGGACTATATGAACTGGTTCCTGCCTGCGTTCAAATTAGGACGTAAAGGAGAAAGACCGTTATTCTCTATGCGTATTTTCGCCGTAATACAATTCACTAACTTCCGCTACTGAAAATGAACGAGAAAAAGAAGGTATATATAAGTGGAAAAATGCGATACCTCGACGAAGAGGAATCGCGTCGCCTATTTCTGGAAGCTCAGAGGAAGTTTGAGTCTGAGGGATATGAGGTTGTCAATCCTTGGGATTTGGAGGAAGAGAAGAAAGCCCAGTGTAAGGATTGGGGCGATTTCATTCTCTTTGACCTCCCCATTCTCAAAACCTGCGACAAAATCTATATGCTGAAGAATTGGTATGATAGTTGGGGCGCACGTACCGAACACGATTATGCCAAAGGCAACGGCATAGAGGTTGTGTATCAGAGTCTCGATGACATTCCAGAGACGAAGCAAAGGAAAATCAGCGATGACTACCATCGTTTCCTCTATCACGAAGCCCTTCAGCAGAATTGTACGCAGGATGATATAAAGGCAATTATTGGCGTATGATGGAAACGATTCTATGTCCTAATCCCAAAAACTTCCAACTTTATCATGGCGGTATTCCGGCGATGTGCTCTTGTTGTTGGTTGGCAGGAAAGTGTGCATACGAAGATTATGTAAGGAAATTGCAGATGGGAAAAATCGAAAAAAGAAAACTCTGCCTTGGTACAGATGGCAGGCTTTATAATATGATAGAATCGAAAGACGGTGTTCGTTCGGTTGATGTGACAGACGAAGTTGCAAAGACTTTGTTGAAGAGTGTTCTGAAAGATAATTTACGCCTGAAAGAGAATACTGGCAAAGAGAATGCTATCATTCTGAATGGCGTGAGATACAATCTCGTAGAGCCAGACGTTGAGAGTTGCAGTAATTGTGATTTGGATAAGTTCTGTGACAAGTTCAAAGATGCTCTCTGCAACATATTTACCGATGGCAATCATGGTAAGATTTTCAAAAAACAAGAATAAGATGGGAACTGTACTTAAACTTCCAAAGGGTGCTGCTATGGAATATGCCAAGCACTCAGTAAGCATTTATCGCAGATGCAGTAATCAATGTCTGTACTGCTATCTGGATAAGGGGCAGGGTTGTACTACCCTTGGCCATGGTAAGCCAGAACTGCGTACCTGCTTCAAAGACGAAGAGGCTGCAATCTCCAAGTTCAACAAAGAACTACTGAAGGATCGGGAGCAGCTAATCAAAGACGGAGGCGTGTTTTTCTGTTTCATTACAGACCCATGCCTGCCTGAAACCATCAATGCCACTATGCGTTGCGCCCAAATCGCTATGCGTGAGGGTGTGCCAGTAACCATTCTGACAAAGATGACGGATTGGGTTTATAACACCATGTATCAGAACAACATACTGGAGCATGGTAGGCGTACTGGCTTGTTGTGTGTTGGCTTCACCCTTACTGGACGTGATGACCAGGAGCCGTTTGCCTCTCCAAACATTGAGCGCATTAAAGCCATGAAGATTATTCACGACGAATGGCACATTAAGACCTTCGCCTCCATTGAGCCAATCATTCAGTTCAATAAGTCAATGGCTATGATCAAAGAGACATTGGCTTTCTGCGACCTCTATAAGATTGGCTTGATGTCGAAGTGTGGCAAAGACTACTATAAAGAAGATGACTTGCAGAAGTTTGTTGCAGGTCTGGCTACGATTTACGACCAGAACGGCACTAAGATGTATATCAAGGAGAGCATTCGCAAAAGAATGGATAACCCTATCATCGGTGCTATCAGTGTCAGCAGCGACTACAATATCTTTACTGATTCATAGATATGGATAAAAAGACTTTGTTAGCAGTGTTTCAGCAGAAAATGTCCGTTGACGAAACGGTTTTTGAGTCTGCAAAGCGCACGGATGATTATAGCAGGTGCATTGAGCAGAAATCAAAACTCGAAGTCTGGCACTCAGTAATAGATATAATGGAACGAGCAATTAAAGAAGATTGACTATGGTAGTGGATGAAATGGTTAGCTTTGAAGCGGCAAAACTGCTGAAGCAGATTGGATTCGATGTGCCATGCAGCAGGTTCTACGATACCGAGACCGATGATCCAGATATGGAATGGACTATCAATCTCTGGAATCATGGCGCGATGCAGCGTAATTCCAACCTCCTAAATACCGAATATGCCTGCTGTACTCAGCAAATGGCATTGCGGTTTCTAAGAGAGGAATACCATTTCCATATAGAAATCAGATTCACCAACATTCAGATATTCGACAATAAGATGGTTATTCCCAAATACTACGGCATAATCTACAACCTCGATACTGGACGTTGGATTTGGGAATCTACTCTGGTAAGAGAATATATCATCGGTTTCGACACCTTTGAAGAGGCTGTTGATTTTATGATAAAGAAGTGCATCGAAAAATTTGTTCTAAAAAAACAATGATATGGATAAAAGACTGGAATTGATTGATGAAGTGATTGCCCTTAATAACAAGGAAATCGCCCGCATGAATAAGACCGCCTCAGAAAGCAGGCAGAAAATGAATATCACAGACCGCAAGAAATTAAGCAGTCTGAAATTCATCAATGACGATTTGGGAAAAATAAAGTTCAAAATCGTTCAGACCTTGGTGGTAACTTCTGATGGCATAAATATCAAGATCATCGGTGAAGAAAAACTGAATGAAAGAATCGAAGAGTATAAGGCAATGTTTCCAGAGACCTATCTGACTCTGGAGAAAGTCAAAGAAGCTCTTTGGGATGATTACAAGCGAAATGGTGGCAACACTGGATTGTTTGGACTCTCTGTAAGCCCTGAGTGGGAAGATAAGTGTTATAGTTTTGAATTCAGAGGCGATGACGATATAATCACCTACGAATTCATGGGAATGTATAAGTGCTGAGTTATGAGAAAGATTAAATTCAGAGCAAAAGACCTCACCACAAAAGAATGGGTTTGTGGCGATTTGCATACATTATGCGACCAACCACATATTCATACAGAAGTGACGGCTTATCCATTTGCAGGAAAACGCAGTTTCGTTGACCAAGACACCATTGGTCAATTCACTGGATATACCGACATGAAGGGAAAGGAAATCTATGAAGGTGATATTGTCATCAAGCATCGTTATTCTGAGGATCAGCAGTTGGTTTGCCGTTGGATGGAGCGATTCGCCTGCTTTGGATTCTACGAGAATGTAGAATATGGTGAAGTTTACTACTTAAACAGAAGGGATTGCAAGGAAACAGTTGAAGTCATCGGAAATGTCTATGATAATCCAGATATGTATCATGGCAACGAAGATGGTACTGAGGATTACTACAACAAAGATAAGTAATTGTTATGGCAGACTTAATCTTTACCCCTCGTCGCCTGCATCCGGGCGACATCGTTAGAACCGAAGACAGAAAAAAGTTCTTTCGTGTATCTGGCACAGACAAAGACTTCGTTTATCTGGAGAATAACGATGAACGCAGATACTACCCCTGCGTCTATCCCATCAAACTCCAAGACACGAACGCGATGGAAGCCCTTGGTTTCTTGGTTGCCAAAACACATAGTGACATTCACAAACGCTGTCTAAGGAGATATAGCATCGGCAGAGGCGATTATAGGATGCTGATGAATGAAATGGAAATGGGGTATTTCCGCGTCAAAGTCCTAAACGTCTCTGAATATCAGAAAGAGAGTGAAGTACCTGCTAAGACCTTCTACTATCTCAACGAGGTTCAGCAGTATTTCTACGAGCGTACTGGAGGGCAGGAGTTATATCTTGAAATTCCAGAATCTCTTGGCTTTGAGTTAGAGACCGTGCATTATTGGGATAATGAAGGTAGAAGCGTAGTCGTATGAGAAATGTCAGAGAACTTAGCATCGGCAGCATTGTATGGGTAGCCCAACCAGACGGCAGGGAATGGCTCTGTGAGGTCATCGCCATCTATGAAAAGGTGGTGAAGGTTAGGGTTCTGCATTCATCTACTGGAGAGCCGTCTGTCATCGGAAGAGAACAGGCGTTTCCAAATGGCAGAATCAACGCCCTAACTATCATGGAGCATAATCTGAAAGAAATCGGCTTCATTGAGTCCGACGAAAGATCGTGGAAACTGATGTACTATTTCGGCGACATGAGGTTGTACTGGAAATATGACAAGAAAAAGCGTTATAGTACCTTCAAGTTCAAGCCTGACTTCACTCAGAAGCAGTGGGTAAGGATAGAATGCGCGTATGTGCATTCGCTTCAGAATATCATGCGCTTTCTCACTGGAGGCGAATTAGAATTCAAATACAATGGATAATATGGAAAAAGACGATTTGGCGATTATCATTCAGCAAATAATTGCAAGGTGCAATGGCGCAGTATTTGAATTGAATCTGATAAAGATGAATGCTGAGTCAGATCGGGAAAAATATACCTGCGAAAGAATGTGGCATATTCTCGACGAAATCAGAACCATTGCCAAAGACGGGTATGATCCTCGCACAAGTAACGACAAAATTCCGTGTAAGGAGTTGATAGACCTCTCTAATGAGTATGAGAATGAAAGACGAAACAAATTGAGTATTTCGGAACTGATTTTCTTTAACTCACATGATTGCAGGCGCGATTTCCGTGCAGGATTCAGAAAGGCAATATTGGAAATTGAGCACCAGTATTCAATGGCCGTGCTCCATCGTTATGCTTTTCCTTGGCTACACCTTTGCAATTATATGGATAAAATGTTAGGCAGAAAGAAATAGCGTATGAAGACAATAACATTACCACTTGAAGAATATAACGAACTCCTTCAAGACCAGAATGATAAAAAGAAGCTGATGGAGGAACTGGAGGCTGATGCAAAAGATAGAGGCTTCTTTGTTCAGTACATTACACAATGTTGGGAAAAGAAAGACCCCTCTGGATGGTTTAAAGGTTACGATTATATCAGAGAGAAAAATACTTTGAATATAGTTTCCAAAGACAAAGTGTTGGCTGATGCACAAAAGGAAATCGACAGACTTACGAAGCTCAGCGAGGAACTTTCAGAGAAAAACGCCATCCTTTCCAACGAGAACAATGAACTTAAACTCAGAGGTTTCTTTGCTTTACTATTTAAAAAAGGAATAAAAAAATAAGGTATGAAGGCAAAAGAAGAAAACAAAAAGGAATGTATGTATTCCAAAGACCATTACACCGACAAAGATAGAGCCGTTCTTTGCGATGGCTGTGAAATCGAATGTAAGTTCAATAAAAAAGATAGCGTATGATAGAGCAAATAAAAGAGAAAATTCTGGCGATCATCGAAAATCATCGTAAACTCCAGAATAATGTCAAATCATTCAACCCTGATTTGGCAATGGGATTGCAGGCATTGATAGACGAAGATAACTATATACTCTCAGCTATCAACTCCATGCCAAAATCTGAAAGCGATGTCTGGCATAACGGAAAAGATAGATCACCATTTGCAGGTAAAGAAATTCTCGTTAGAAGGGGTGACAAAAACTACTATGGCAAATATATCGGTGGTGCTCGTCGATTTGTTTGTGCTGAAATACGCCTTACCGATGATACAGCAGAAACGTATGCAATAATCAATTATATGTCAGACGATGACAAGTGGGCGTATCTTGATGACTTGATCACTTATGACCCAATTTTTAAAGAGCCTCGATTCAAATACAACGAGAAGGGTTATAGTCGATTTGAAAACAAATCGATAGAATTTCGTAATAACACACCTTTGATTTCTGTAAATTACAGACAAGGAAAAGGTATTGAAGTTATTAAGCGTTATGCCTACGAATTGCTACAAATCGCTAAAGAAAGTATTATGGAAGAGCCTGCAAGCAGAGTGTGGCATGATGCAACTGAAGAAAAGCCTATGAACGGAAGTAGGGTTTTAACTGTTCAAAAGGATAATTGCCTGCCCTCACTCTGTTTTTATGATAGTGCAAAAGATGTCTATGGTATTTCTCATACATCGCAGAATTTGTCTGTATATCCTTCAAAATGGGCATACGTTGATGACCTACTCAATCTTACTCACTTGGTGACTAAGAAAAGTGACCAAGAAGAAATTCTTATTCTGAAAGACCAGATAGAATCTTGTCATGCTGCAATGAAATGTAAAGACGAATTGTTGGAGATAAAACAAAAGCAGCTAATGGATAAGATGTGTGAATGGCTAAAAAAGAATTTTAATATGCCAAATGACTTTGAGAATCATTTCCGTAAAGCAATGGAGGAAAAATATGAATGTGGCGTTTGAAGAGTTTGCAGATAAGCATTATAGGGAGTATGTGCGCTGTGGCAGATTAATACTTTCCGAATTTGCAGAGGGTAGCGTTAAACACTATCTTAACACGATATGGCATACTGCTGACGAGAAGCCGCGTGACGGAGTAAGAACCGTAATGTGTACCGACGGAAAGGCAATGTGGATGGCGATGTCCCATGAGTGTGGCATGGAATCTACACATTGGGCTTACATTGAAGATTTGATTCCAGATAACTTAATAGTAAAAGAATAGAAGCAATGACGATAGACTGGTATAATATATTCATGTACGGCTACTATTACCCGACACTTATAGTTGCGATCATCTACTTAATAGATTTGTATCGAACTATAAAGAAGGGGAAGGAAAAGTATTACTCAAAGCGGATTAACAGGGCTTTTGTTCTGTTTATCCCCATATTTAATCTTATGATTCTCCTTATCTATATATGGATAGCGTTAGATTATATCATGGATTATGCGATGTCATTACGAAAACGTTGAAGGTGTGGGGAAGGTTCTGATCCCCGGGTGTATGGCAGTAGCCGTTACTGGCGACATTGATAGATGCACCTGCCATCCCACTTCTTTTGCCTCTTTTGAGCGAGAGAAATATCAGAAGGAAGTCGAACGTCTGAAAAAGATTATAAAGGACTTGGAGCAAGAAAACGAATATTATGCCAACCTGCTTGAAAGCAACGGCGTGACAATAAAATATAAAGAGAATGAAGTGGAGAAAATACAAGAAGAAATTCAAGAAGGAAGCCCTGCCAAAATTGAAAGGCTCGATAATCGGCATTGATGCGGTTTGGGGAATCCCGATGAAAATCAAGACCGTAAAGCTCGTTAAAGTTGGCGGTCATCACATCATGCAGGAATATTCCGTTGAGCCTTGCGACAAACAGATGTGGGAAGATGCTCAGAAAAAGATTGATTTCTACGAAAAAGAAATGATAAGGATGAACGGATTATCTTTGACATTTAACGTACCCAAGCCCGTGCCACTTGATAAAATATTTGGATTATAACACTATATATTATGGACGAAGTTATTATTTATATCATTGCGGTCTATGTTCTGGGAATGTTCTGGAACATATTTATGATGTGGAAATGGCGTAAAAATAGTTATTGCTCTGGCATCGGGGATTACGTTGCCTGCGCAATCTTTATTCTCTCTTCTTGGTTGTTCTGGTTGGTTTGCGGCGGCTCCTGGGCTTTCTATTTTATTATAAAGGTTTGGGTATGGTTAGTAAAGAAGATTTCGAGAGAATAGACGAAGAGTATGCGAAACGTAACCTGAAAGCAGCGGATGAAGCGTTTGGCGCACCAAAGATGTATGTCAGAGCCAACGTAATAGACCAAAAATTTCCATTGCTGACTCAACAAGAAATTGAAAGCATAAGTTTCAGATTTCTTAAACACCCATTTCGCATGAGAAAAAAAGACGCAAGAAAACTGGAGGAATTGCTGATTGAGCACCAACCTTCACGGGAGTCTCAGATTTTTGCAAATCACATTTTCCCCTCTACTCTAACGCCAAAGCCAGAAGATAATTGGTTATACGGACAATTTTATAAGGATATGGTTAAAGAAAAGCAAAGAGACAAAATCCTCTTCAAATTCGGAGAGTTTGTCGGTCAGTTGTCGAAGGAAGAAAAAGTTTCCTTCACAGACATCGTGAATGTATTACTGGAGTTTATTGAAAACAACATCACTAAAAAGAAGTAGTATGACAGAGCGAGATTTTATGATCGGAGATTGGGTTCATTTCGTTACCTACTTTTGTGGCGAATACATAGACACCTATGGACGCATTGTAGGAATAAACCCGATGGAAGGTTCCGTGAAGCCAACGACATTCAATATAGAATATTGCAAAGACGGAAAGAGAATTGCCTACATTGGTTGTAGCGTTCGCAGTATTAAGCCAATTCCCATGAATGCTGATATTCTTAGAAAAAATGGATTCATGCTGTCACGTAATCTGAAACGATATGAATACACAGAATACAAAGATGATGGCTGCGACAAATGCACTGTTCATCTTGACCAGAAAGACAATCCGTTCCTAATTCAAGTTGAAAAAGTTACAGAATGGTCAAAGGTAGAAAAAGTCAATATCCGTAGTACATTTGTGCATATCCTTCAGCACTCACTGAAATTGTGTGGAATTCTAAAAAACATAGAATTATGAAGGAAAAAGGAGTGATATTCACATTCCTTGGTGATCGCAAGAATCTGAGAGGAAGATATAGGAATGGAAGTTGCATTAAAACTCCAAAAGGATATTTCACGTTCCTTTGGGGAGTATGGCATAGACATATCAATACAGAAGATTTAAAATGGGGTGAAATTAAAAAGTAAAAATTAAGATGCAGAAAGGTGTTATTTATTGGGGTGAATTAAACGAAGACCTCAACGATGTGCTTCCAAAAGTAATTGAGGAAGCGAATGAAACAAACAAAACTATCTGTTTGCAATGGAATGGCGTAGTTGTAAAGGTTATGCCAAGAACTTCGGTTCAATACTGTCTGAATATGTACGAGGAAGAGCAGAAAAAACAATCCGTTTATTATGACTTCATTCACGGCAAAATTGTTTCCTGCGAGGGTCTGGGTAAGAAAATCGCTAATTTTTTAATGGAATTATGAAAAAGGTATATCAGAGAATAGATGACCCAAGACACGGGGATTGCTATAAATGCGTCATCGCAAGCATCCTCGACTTAGACTACGAAGACGTTCCTCATTTCGTGGAAATGGGAGAGGACTGGCTTATTGAAGCTCAGAAATTCTTCCGCGAACACGGCTACGATTATTCTGGAAAGGAATTGTATAATCCAAAAATCGCATTCCTCGAAAATCCGACATGGAATGTCTGGGAAAATGTGTGGCCTGCTGACCATTGTACTTTTAACGCTCTGACACCAGACATGGGAATCAACGGCTTGTTTATGGCAGGTGTTTACTCACCGAAATACACCAATCCGAATGAGCATCCCATCGACCACCTTCATAGCGTACTCTGTGACATCAATTTCAATATTGTGTTCGATCCACAGCCCGAATATGAGAAAGTGGTGAATTATCCATACTCCAGACTCATAGGCTATAACGGCATTCGCTCGATTGACGTAATCAAAAAACTATAAAACGATGAAAAGACGAATTTTAAAATTTCAGATCAAAACCTACGGCGAGACCACGATAGAAGTCAGTGGCATAGGAAAAATCCTTTATGTAGGTGTGCAACGCGGCAATCCATTTGTATGGGTTGAAGTAAATGAATACATTCTCCAGAAAGAAACCAAGAGAATTCGAGTATTCCATACTGGTGAAGACATTCCAGAGGAATTGCATAACAAGACAAAGTACATCGGCACTTTCTTGCTCGATGAAGGTAGTTATGTAGGTCATGCCTACCAAATATTGTAGCAGGTATGAAGGTAGAGAATTTGGAAACGGCTGAAAGGTTCGCCAAAAAACGCAGAACCTTGTCAGAGGTAGGCAAACTACTGGAATCCCACCCAAGTAGTGCTGAAGTAATTGTGAGGGTAAATTTCGGTAGCAAAGTCAAAGAGGCATCTATCCAAAACGACACCTTCAATGCCCTCATGTATAAACTGGTTGAGAGTGAGATTGAGAATATTGACCAATTCGTAAAACAACTATAATATAATAAGGTATGACTGATGCAGATTTAAAGAGTGAACTCGAAAGACTGGAAAAAACATACAATTTCGAGTCTCAACAACTCAGAGAGAAGTTCAGAAAACAGCAACAAGCCCTTCGTGATAAGTGGGCGAAAGAAAACGCTCGTTTCAAAATCGGCGACATAATCAAAGCCGATGATAAAATCATTGAGGTGGAAAGAATACGAGGCTGTTTTGAATCGTTCTATAAGAATCCTTACGTTATGTATTTTGGCAAAATTCTTACCAAGGCATTAAAGCCAAGGAAGGATGAAAGTCGTACATCGACCTATGATGATGGCAGAGAAATAATCAAACTCAAATCAATATAATAAGGTATGTATATAAGCAATAAAGACGTTATCAACGCAGTGGCAGGAGTTATTTATGCCATGCACCCCTACCACAATCCTGAGAATATCGACGATATTATTGAGGCGATTGAAAAAGCATGGAAAGAACGTGTTCCAGAAAAAGAGAAGAAAAATACGTTCAAGTTGGTTGATTTCGGAGAATGGGTAGAACTAAAAGCAGTTCTACATGAAATCCTCTGGAATGTAGAAGCGTTTAAGCAACTGAATATTTCCCGTAAGCTCAAAGACAAAGGCGTAAAGGATGCAGATGACAAACGCAATCAAGGATTCAGAGTTTCGGACAGATATTCGGTGGAAACTGAGGACAGTAGATATTCTGACTTCATAGACCTCGACGCTTGCTTGCAGAATATTATTCGCCAGATAAGCGTACTCAAAGAATCCGATGAAGACTGCTTCCTCTGCAAGTATGCAGAAAGCTATGGCAGCATGAAGCCCGGGGATGAACGTTGTGCCAACTGCCTTTGCAATCCCCAAATAAAATTCCTCAGAGAGCCGCATCCGATGTCGCTAAAACCTCGAAAAGACTGGACGCAGGAAGAAATAGAGAAATACGATCTACACTAAAAGAAAAGGCGGCTGTCCTCGCGGATGGTCGCCTTCATTGACTACAAAAACTAACGTATAAACAAAATTCCATTGAGAAAATGAGAAATTTTCCTTTCTTTTCCACTAATTTCCCTTAAAAGAAAATCAGAGATTAAATCCAACGCCAAATCCAATACCAGGTTGAACGCCTGCGGGAGTCAGATATAAACCGCCCTGAAAACCAAACGTCCATCGTTTCTTTTTCGTAATGGTAGTTGTTATGTTGTTGGTTATGATCTTATGACGCACAAATATACTATCCAGATTGGCATGATAACCACTTACATAAGCCACGTAGCAACTATCCTCATATCGCTTCTGCGTAATTGGAATTTCATAGGTGGAATCGGTCTCAGTGATTTCGCCGTCATTATTTATATCGGGAATAGAATCGGAATTAACCCCATTTTCTGAGATTAATTCCAATTTTGGGCGAGAATGCGGCTTTTTTACGCTGATTTTTTTCACACTATCCTCACTTACTGGCTTCGGAGCAATGAAACTATCAACCTTATTTTCGGTTTTAGTTTCTGTTGTGGTCTCTACTTTCTCCACTGGCTCAGTTTTGGCATCCCTATACTGCTTGTAATTGAAGAATAGGGAAATGCCAAGACCAACCACAAGAAAAAGTATCACATAGAATTCTTTCTTTTTCATATCCTAAGAGTTTTGAACGTCTGCATACTCCGTAATGGCATTGAAACACGGGCATTCCTTGATGCGCTCCCAAGGATCGACAATGCCGTTATGGTTTTTGTCGGGAGAAATATCCCGATGACCCATGATTTTGGCATTGGGGTATCTTTGGTGCAACTCCATAAGGAGTTTTCTCAGCTCAGCCTTTTGTGCATCGGTACGGTTGTCGATGCCATTGGGGTGCTGCTTGTCAATGCCGCCAATCCATGCCACATTGATGGACGTGGAATTATAGCCCTTCACTCCGTTACTAACATAGTCTTCGTGGAGAATCTGCGTTCTCTTGCCGTCTTTGTCAATAAGATAGTGATAACCGGGATAATGCCAACCCTTTTTGCGGAATTCCGCAAGAATAGATTGCACGGATGCGTTGATGCTGCTTGCCGTGCAATGTACGAAAATTCTCTTAATGTCTCTCATATCGCTATTTACTTTTAATTAATTCGACAAAATTTTCTTCCCCACAAATACCTTTAGAAATCGTCGTGATCGAGGATGGTGTTATTTTCACCAGAATTTCCTCTGTGCCGTCTGTGGTGCGGTTCATCGGATTTTTCTCCGAGGCTTTCTACGGCATCGCCAATCTCAACGCTTTTGATGCGGATAATTCGGCCAAGGAACTTGACGAATAATCTCCAACCATCAACCATGCTGATTTCGGCTTCCATTTTAACGTAGGCGATGTGTCCGATAATTGATGCTATCTCACACGCACAACCGATACCAAGGCCAAGGGCAGCAGTCCATACATGGCTGCAAATATCCATAGGCTCAGTGATCGCAAGTCCTATCAAAGCACCGACAACGAGATAGGTCATGTAGTCTACGAGCTTGTTGGTAGTACGCCTGCCTGCTCTCGACTTATGCCACTTATGTTTTTCCATTCCGGCTTTGTCACCTTTTTCCTTCGCCTTTTCATATTTCATGCTGCTTTCGGAATATCCCCACCACAAATCAGCGAGGATTAATGCGACGGAACAGAGAATCATATAGCGCAAGTCATAGACCACGCCCATCAGTTCAGTGCCAATAGCACCCCATACAACGGCTCTGGGGCCAAGATTCGCTTCCATAACTTAAATAATCTTTGAAGAGTGAATAAGAAGTGAGGTGACAATGGTAATGTAGCAAATAGCCTCTGCAATAAACACACCTTTTCCGTTAATGAACTTGGGTATGATGCAGTTCTTACCAAGTATGCCAACACAAACAGCCATCAAGATACCCATCACACCCCATAGTGCCAGGCACCAAGGGCAAATGAGCAAAACGCATAGCTGAGAGAATATTCCTGCCGAGATACCAAGCACATTGTGGGCTTTGTTGCTCTCGTTTTTTACGAGAGGCATAGCACCGACGAACAATACGCTTGTTGCAAAGGCATGGGCTATCACGCCAAAGTTCTCTGGAATAATCTCAAAGAGTGCGGGAGTGAGCGTATATGTAGCCGCCCATATCCATACCGTCCATAACCATTTTCCCTGCTTTGGCAGATAATAGACCATAGACGATACGCTATCCGGCAACTCCTTATGCGTCCAAATGGCAGCCCCCGTATAGAGGGCTACCAAAAGGATGGATATTAGTAATAGGATAATCATAACTTTCGGTCTTTATCCAACATATTACAATTATTCCTCACCGCCATTAGGGGTCTCGTAAACACTGAAATCAATGTTATCCTTGACCTCCCAACCTTCCTGATAGCAGGACTCGATGTAAGCCAGACCGCCGAGATAGAACTGAACCAGTTCCTCGAAAGACTGGAAGACCTCATAGATGGCCTTCTCGTCGCTGTCCTCAGAAATCTTGTATTTCATCGGGAACTTTACGAGGTTCGGGTACTCCTTGGCCGCATCGTGCTTTGCCTTGAAGTTGTTCTGATTCTCCTTTGAGAGCCAGACCTTGACAGTCTTACCCTCATCGTCGCCGTGAAGGATAGTCCACTCATAGCCGTTGAGAATCTTTTCATCAGTGCAGGCATCAATGTCGGCAATGATAGCTTTCTTGATCTCGCTGAAGCTAAGATGTGAACGCTGCTTTTTGTAGACGTAGACCTCAATCCACTCTGCCATGTCGTTACTAACTTCTTTGTAGTTGTAACCGATGATAATGCGGCTTGCATCCTCTTTGAGGTATGCGAAATCCGACTTCAAACCATTTACCTTGTTCATAATAATTACTATTTTAAATTGTTAATAAAAAGGGTTTATCCATTTTCAATAATCCTCTCTCAAACGGTGCTACCTTCAACATCTTCTCATTCAAGAATAGGCTACACCTTATGTTGTATGAAGAGTAATGCCCCAATGTGCCGAGGAAGGAATTGATGGAACGGTACGTTGATTCCACGTCATCAAAATCCAGTCTGCTCATGCTGACCTTGGTACGGTATAAGGTGGCATTCGATATATAGCTTCTGAATGGCTTGATGAAAGCACCGAGAAATTCAGCACCGATACCAACCTCCCTAATCTGCAACTTTCCCATGTGTAGATTTACTTCAAGTATTTCGTTTAGGAATTCCCTAATCTTAGGCACACTCTCCAATAGCTTCTTTTTGTCATGGCAGACAATGTACGAGTCATCAACGTATCTGCCGAAATGCTTGAACTTCAGCACTCTCTTAACGAATTGGTCATAGACGTTGAGATAGACATTGCTGAACAACTGGCTTGTGAGGTTTCCGATTGGCAAACCACAACCCTCATTCGTCCAAAATAGGCTCTTGTTTCTGTCAAGGCCATCCCAATCCTCCTTTTTGCCTACGACACGGCATTTCTTAGTGGGATCAAGCATGATGATTTCCTTCGTCAGCCACAATACGAAATCTATATCCAGATATTCGCCCCAAGTCTGCTTGGTATCTACGCATACTCTGTGACTGCGCATTTTCTCGATGGTTTTTGTGGCAATATCCAGAAGGAATACTCTTTTGATGTGCATGAAATAGCCTCGAACATCAAGGCTCATAACATAGCACTTTCGCTGATAGTTTCGGCTTTCGCTCAATATATGGTGTCTCAGTCTCTCAATACCATAATGCGTACCGCGTCCGGGGATGCAGGAATAGCTGTCGGCAATAAATGTATGCTCAAAAAGCACATGGGTATAGTTGTAGTAAAGGTGATGCACTACTCTGTCACGGAATTGTGCTGCAAAGACCTCTCGCTTCATCGGACGTTCAACGATGAAACAAGAAGAGGGTTCTGGCTGATACCTACGAGCCAACAAATCGTCTGCAAGGCTTTCGAGATTCTTCATCAGATTTTTCTCAAAGGTCTTGACGTATGGCTTATTGGACTTATGCTGCTTTGCACACAAAAACGCTGCGTACAAATCTAACATCAAAGCCTTTTTAGTAAGTACATATTCCATACTATCCTCTATTTAGTTGTTTTCTTCCCTGCTGTTGGCAATAATTGCTGAACCGGGCGCACAGAAAAACCGTTGAACCGATTGTTGTTGTTCTGCGGATTGACATCAGACGCATTGAAGTTCAAGTTGCGACCATTCGTTGAGGAATTCAACGTAGATGCCCAATAGTTGCCGTTCGACCCACGATTGTTCAACGTCGTACCATTGTAGTTGCCGGACGCGGGGAAGAAAACAACTAAAAACTCCACAAATACGGTTACTACCTAACACGAATGCAGAAAAGAATCGTCAGACACGAAGCCAATCTGCTTCTTTCATTTTTCCCGCGAGACAGAAGCCTCGTAGGACGAGTAACCTATGTAATTATTCTGAACAGCACCAAATCAAAGAACGCCTTTTCGACTTGCGAAAGGTCTGTATTTTATAGTAAGGCAGCAGCCTGCGCTTTCATCTTGCTAATAAACTCCTTGTCTTGAATCGGAGTCGTAGCTTCAGCAGGATATGAGATTATCTGCGACACTATTGAGAATAGTCCGCTGCGACCCAAAGCCTGCGCCTGCTGCTGTTGCTCGTCTTTCTTTTTCTTGTCTTTGCCCTCCTTTTCAGGACAACTTGCTTTCCATGTCTGGAACATCAAATCAAGGGTCTCGAAATCAGAGCCGAGGCTACTGGCATCGACATCAACGTAGAAATTCTCAGATTCAGAGCCTTCGTTGCCGAGTACGTCATAGTCGGGAATATATTTGCTCAGACTTTCTACTGGAAATCCTATCATAACATATTCGCCATCCTTCATCTTGTATCGGTTTGCGGAAAGCATCTTCTGATCTCCACGCTGTTTCTGGAATTCCTCAGTGCAGACAATTTGCTTGATTAACCAAGCACTCCATTCGTAGGCGTGAATGAATTTACCTTCTTTGTGAAGGAAAACCCTACCCCATTTTTCGGAGTCTTGTCTGTCAGCCTCAATGGGCATTATTTCTGTTAGTTTCATATCCAATTTTTTTGAGAATTAAATTATTGATTTTATTATATCCAACCACCCCTCTCCGTTTCGCGTAGCCGCTTGTGGGCGGCTGCTTCACTTCGTGGGTGGTTGGGTTGAGAGGGTAAATAATTACTGAACCGGGCGCACAGAAAAACCGAGGAACCGATTGTGATTGTACTGCGGATAGACATCAGACGCATTGAAGCACAAGTAGCGACCATTCGTAGAGGAACTCAACGTAGACGCCCAATAGCTGCCGTACGACCCACGATCGTACAACGTCGAACCATAGTAGCCGCCGGACGCGGGGAAGAAAACAACCTTACCATTGATCTTTGACGTGAATACGCGACCTGCAACACCAGAGCCTTGATAATCCGAAACCCATTCGCAGTTACAGTTATCATACAGCTCTTGGAACTCAGCAGAAGTAGGCATACGCCAAGGCGCTTTACAATTAGCACGGGCGGCATCCTGCGAGGGAGCGATATTGCCGTTAAGGGCGGCTCCTGGGGTGGAGGCATAGGGACCGTCGTTTGAAGAGCCGAAGTCGTAACCTGAACCCTCTGGATGGCCTTCGGTATTTCCCCAAGAGAAATACGAACCCCAACCCGTAGGCGAATCGGCGAAGCCGTTGGCCTTGGTGACATCAATGTTACGAGTAGCCCACTTCAAGCCAGAGGGCAGTCCGAGGTCTACCCAAAGTGCATCGGGTGAGTCGCTTTCCTCCAATCCCGACATATTGACCACGTTGAAACGTGTGCCGTCGTACTGGAGCATAACGGTTGTGCGAGGGCGTATAACGCCGGGCTGCAAGGCAGCACCATTGACGTAAATATCCTTTGCACCAGTGTTATTTACGTTCAGAGTAGCATTCACTACGTTTACGGCATTGTTGAAGAATACGGTTACGAGTCCATTCTTCAAGAGAATGAAGTCCGTAATAGCAACAACCTTTGCCGCTGTTGTAGCAGCCGTTGAGCAAGTGCCGTAGCCGACACCTGCCTTTGCCATGTCCTGCATAAGTTGCTGTGCAGGCCACTGTCCTGCGGGTGTGCCGTCATTGTCGAAGAGCATGACCTTCTGCGTTGCGCTTGGGGCTGCTGATGGCAATGAGGCTAATACCGCTTTCAGAGTTACCAGAATATCTTCCGAAGTCATAATTACAATATTTTAAGTTGTTAATTGAATTGTATCTTATCCGCGAACGACCACCGTCTTATTCATCAGATTTGCAACGGCTTGCAAGAGGTCTGTAACCGAATAGGCGACATTCCCAACCATGTACTGATCTGATTTCTTTACGGCATCGGACGCATTTGAGCGGATTGTCGAGAGGTCTGCAATAGTGTCCTGCTTGTTACCGAGAGAGGCATTAATCTGTGCTACCCAATATTCTATTGAGGCATCTGTGAACACCTCCCAATCGGAGTTGAGCGTAGAATCTGAAACAACAAAGGCAATCTTGCCGTTTATCGTATGCACGACGAAAGCACCATTATTCGTTGTCAGCGTTACGGGGAAATTGCTCGTAGCCTTCTTTGAACGATACAGCACACCGTTAATGCCAATGACAGCATTCTTGACAAACGTACTCGACGGTGTAAGCGAGTTGACATTTACAGGGTGCAGAAATTCCATCGAAAGTTCAGTCGAAAAACTCTCCTTGAACTCAAGAAGTTCCTGCGCTCTGATGATTCTCTCTGGGTTTGTAAGTTGTATCTCTGCCATAATCTCTTATCTTCTTTTAAGTTGTTTTTTCTAATCAGTTTCTTTGGTAAAGGCATGAGGGCTTTTTTACTTGCCCTCACGCCTTGTAGAAAGCGATTACTCAGAAGGGAACATTTCTGCAATGTCCTCAGAGGTGGCATAGGCAACACCGTCCAGCTTCTCTTTGTCAGCAGCAGAAAGCAGACCTGCCTGACCGCCAACGCCAGATGTAGAAGGAGTCGCGCTTTGCACGGTCTTCTTGTGCGGAGTGATGACACCCTGCGCGTTCTGGGTGATGCTGTCGATGAAGGTCAGACCGCTACCGTCGGCTGTTGGGTCTTGAACGGCACTCTGAACGGTCTTGTAACCACTCAGATCAATCTTCACCGAGTAGGCGTTGAACTTATAGGCAACGGTCTTCTCGTAGTAGCCTGCGCTGCTGATGTCAGCACCTGCCTCCGGCTGATTGTCGAGAGCAGTACCGTTGGCATCGGCATAGTAGGTCTTACCCTCCACAGCCGTTTCGTCCACTGTTGCAACGTAAACGTCAATAGCGACAACACCAACGTCAGTTCCGGCCTTAACCGTCTCACCTGCGCCCTCAACCCAATCGCTTGTGGTTGTGGCATCGGAGGTAAGGTTGTAGACCTTGCCGAGATTACCTTCAACGAGCAGTGCCGATGTCAGCTCATTAGCGGCTTTGTTGCCACCGGGCTTGTAAACGGCAGAGATTTCGCTACTGATCTTGGTCAGCAGCTCAGCGAGAGCATCTTCTACGGTAGAAGCGTTCAGACCTTGGATAGCCTCAATGGCCTTGCTCTGGAGAATAGCCTCCAAATAGCCTTTGAACTCCAGAAGTTCGGCAGCGCGAATAATGCGCTCTGGATTTGTCAGATTAATGTTTGCCATAATCTACTAAAATTTTAAGTTGTTAATAAAAAAGTGAAATATTGGTTGTGGATTTCTCCACGTCCATTTTAGGGTTGTTGATCCGGGAACATTTCAGCGATGTCGGACTGCGATGCAAATGAATCGGGATTTATGTCCTCGATTTCGATGCTTCCGTCTTTGATTGCGTCGGAGTCGATGCTGTCATGCTCTGGGATTCCACCATTCGGGAAGACAAAGAGCTTATCCCAAATTTCAAGGCTCAGAAGATGGAGTTTTCCATCCCTTTCCTCAAAGTGGTATTTTACGCCACCGTTGATGTAGATTTTTTCTTTAGCCATAATTCTTATTTTTTTATTGTTCTACAATGATTTTCCTGCGGCTTGAAGAATCGCACTGAGTTTCTTTCTGTTGATATACAATGTCTTAAATCCTTTATTAGTTCCATTTGAATCAATACATTGCAGATTGAAGTAGTAAATTGGATCAATCAACGTATCATCGTCAGCAGGATTCGTGCATAGGTTCAGATACCAAACATTGCCATAGCCATTTTCATAGCCAATACCACCGACACTTGTTGAAGGATAAGATGAATCCCAATAGAACGCACGTACAGGATTGTATGCGTTTTTTGTGTAGTAACTATAAGTAGTTCCATCTTTCGACCTATTGAAATCACTATCCTGCATTACATTATATCCGCGATAGTCAAGTTCATCTACCGTTTCGCCATTAAGCATATTTGATAGCTTAGTAATAATACCAGATGTAGTACGACCAGTTGTTACAACAATACCGCCACCAGAATACACATCAGAATCTCTAAGTTTTGTACTTGCACTATAACCTGTCTTGATAATCTTTTCATTATACTTTTGAGCATCAGCTATACTTGCGCAATAACTACCCTCAAAATATGCTCCTGCAACAATTTTTGCCAAGTATTTATAAAGACTACCATTAACAAGGTCATTTGTAAGCTGATTCTTAAACATATAGAGATACAGCATTACAATTTCAGAATCAGTTAGTGATGTGCAATCCTCAGAACCAGCATCTACGTTATAGAACTTCAACGTCATTGATTCTGCCTGAGATTGGGTGTACTTAATTCCCTCCGGGCCAAGGTTATACAAAAACTTTCCGTCTTTATCGTAATAGTTCAATATTGCTAACCCATCAGAATTTACACCCATAACAATGTTCGGAAAACTAAATGCACCATAGAAGCTAATAATTCCATTATCAATAATAATTTTAGAATTTGAACCAAGGCTCATAATAGCCCCTCTGATATGTGCGTCACTCTGATATGTCTGACCTGTACGAAGGTCAACTGCATAATTAGGAATGAATCGGGCATCGGCAGGTTCTATTTCTACTGAAACTATGTGACCTTCCTCTCCATCTTCATTTGTTGCAGCACGTAAGTTCCAATTATTGCTTGTACTACCAAGAGTTATAGTTTTGGTAAGTACAACGGCTTCCTCACTCGTTGTTCCTGCAATATAGTATTCATCCTGCGTATTATCTCCATTGAATAGACGGACGTGTACCGTATCACTGGCATTTACATAGGCAGTAATCTTAAATGTATAAGTTCCTGCTGTCAGACGGAAATTGTCTGTTATCTTAGTCCATGCTGTTGTGTAAGCCTTATCAACATCAGGCGCAATAACGGTAAGGTTGAATGGGTCATAGCCCCAAGGATATGCAGGATCGAAGTATGTATATGCAGCACGTCCATCATATTCGTCAGGACTTTCCACCGTACCACCATAGTAAGTACCATCAATATAACCATGAACTGACAACAACCAGTCGCCCGAAATGATAGCAGAACCGAAACGTGCAAAGTTCTTTACAAAGATAGCCTCAGTGAGAACCATTCCGAAGTTTTCTATCTTTCTCCACTTAGAAGATGTGCTATCAGAAGGAATATCACTACTTGTTGCAGAATCGGCATTGAGATACCACCATTCAGTACCATAATAGACAACAGGACATAATGTAGTAGTGCGACTATAAGGTGCTTTTGCGGGGAACTCTCCTGCGATATAATACATACGCCCCGGATCACCCTTGATACTCGAACCATTCTTTCCATTGGTAGTAATCTGTATGCTTTCACTGGCAACGACTTTGCCACCAATAGTAAGATTCACGACAAAGGCTGATTCATCTGAGAAACCAGTACCATTGTAGTACTTGGTGGCAAACGTGTTACCACTAACAATAAATCCTTCGCTAATACTATTAACATCTGGTACATTGTCTTGACTCTCAATTCCAGAACTATTTATATCAAGGAAGTACATCGAAAGTTCACTGCGACTTAATTCAGTGTAAGCACTTGTTGTACTGCCAAAAGTCTTTGTAACCTTACCCTTTATATTTACATAGATTGTATCTGTATTGGGGTCTCGATAGAAAGTGCTTCCTGCAAGTGAAATCTGATAAGTAATGGCAACTTCACCATCCTTTACACTTAATGCTCCGTTGGCAACGTAGACTCCAAGTTCAACTGGAACGGCTGGCTCTGCCATATTATTCATTCTGGTAATGCCATTGCCCTTACCGAGATTCTTATATCCGATGAAGAGGAATGGATAACGATTTGAACCAGTATAAGGGATTTCTCCCATTCCGAAGGTTTGTAGCTTATATATGAGTGAGTTGTTCCAACCAATAGCATCATAAGAAACAAGGCAGACAAAAACATTATCACCAAGACTATTAAGTTTGGTTATTAAGTTGCTAATACCAGTACTTCCATCATACGTGTCATACACAACAGCACTATCTACAACCGCAAGAGTTTGGCGGTTAAGCGTTACAAGGCATAATCCTCTGCTCTGAGTTGCAAGGTTGTTGCCCCCATTAACTCTTATCTCGCTATTGACAACATTAGTACCCGCACTATCTTTGTTAAAAGCAGAGCCTTTTAGATAGATGTATTGTGCATCGTCGCCTTTATCACCATTCTCTACGAGTTTGGTTGCCGAACTCCATTCAGACGCATTGATGGTGTCGGTGTTGGTATTGCTAACGGCAGTTGCATGGCGAACCCAACACGGCTTACCATTACTATTAGGAATCTGTGTACTCCAACCATTCAAAGTGCCACTAAGCGCACCAGTAGAGAATGTATATGTGCAACCATTTGAGGGTTTGTCGTTGCTACCAATACCATCATCCCTCTTATAGATGACAACTGGAGCACTATTCATACCATCGGCAACGTACTCCACTGGAGTTGACCACTCGTTAGCAGAGATTTCGTCGGTATCGGTGGTACTCCTTGCAGTAGCCATTATCACATACAACTTAGTTCCTGCTTCTGCTGCGGGTATCGTCTGACTCCAACTATTGAATCCAGAACCACTAAGCGCACCAGTAGAGAATGTGTAGGTAAGTTTGTCAGTAGGACGGTCTGAGTCTGTAAGGGCTGTGGCAGAACGTCTATAAAGAGGTACAACGGCAGAGTTGACACCATCCTCAATCATCTTAACGGCATTGCCGCTACTATCTCCACTCCACTCAGAACTATTAATAGTATCGGTGGTTGTGTTACTAACAGCGGTAGCTTGACGTACCCAAAGCGGATTGCCGTCGGTTGCAGGGATCGTCTTTGACCATCCGTTAAGCGTACCAGAAAGTGAGCCGTCGGCAAATGTATAGACAACGCCATTAGCGGGTCTGTCACTATTATTCGGCTGTGTGGCACTACGCTTATAGATAAGTACGGTAGCACTATTCATACCATCGGCAACGTACTCCACTGGAGTTGACCACTCGTTAGCAGAGATTTCGTCGTATAAGTCCTTACTACGTGCCGTGGCCATAGTGACATATAGTTTCGTTCCAGAAGAAACGGCAGGCATGGTCTGGCTCCATTCATTGAAGCCAGTGCCAGTGAGATTATTCGTTGCAAATGAATAAGTCAACGTTCCATTCGGACGGTCACTATTCGTCAACGGCGTAGCAGAACGGCGATAAAGGGGAACTACGCAAGTGTTGTAGCCGTCAACCCCATTGTTGCCGTCCTCTCCGTCATTGACGGTGGTCATGCTTATCGGTGCGCAAATGATACCCATATATTCTCTTTAAATAGTTGCTCTTACGATACCACTGATATTCTTTCCTGCATTGTGAATGTCGGCAAAGCAGCAGGTAAAACCGCCTCGCGTCCATGCCTGACCGCTACCAGTCTTGCTAATGTCACACCATCCATCACTCCACTTTCCCGCTACGTTCAAAGGCGAACCAGACTCAGAAGTGAAGTCGCTTGATGTCATAGCCGAACCGTTGGCTTTCTTTGGCATGAACTCAAATTTCTTGACAGTCTTGATGTCTTCGGCATCGGTGTTGGTGGCAATGAATATATCCCACGTCACCTTCTGACCTTTGTGAAGCGAGACTGGAGCACCATTGATTTTTGCCGATGTGCCTCCGAGCGTGTAGTAGACATACATTACCTGCTCGTCGCCTTGGTCATCAATAGTCTCAGTAATCGTCAACACGTCATTCCACTGCGTCGCATCGTTTTCATCCTTGACTTGGAAGGTACAGGTAACGGTGGCAATATCCAACACACCGCTTTCGTCGTCGCCGCTGACATGGAGAATGTCGTTGGTCTTACCAGTGCCAGACGATGACATATAGATTGGGTCATTGGGATTGGTGGAGGTAACGGTAGTGCCGTTGAACTTCCACACGCACTTGTATTCGCTGACTCCGACACCTGCTGAATATAGGTTGGCAACACAACGTATGCTTTGGTCATCGGAAAGGATGACACTGCCATCTGGGAAGTCAATGCCTCCGAAATATCCATTGCTCGAAACCTCGCCCAACTGAACGGTAACACCTGCTGAGAAAGGAATAGGATCGCCAGACATTTCGACATTTCCATCAATGCGGATAACGTCATTGTTCAATGCACCTGCCAAAGCCAGGTTATACACTATCTTCAATGCAGGCATCGAAATTCCATTCCATGTCGCCGTTGTGCGTTGGAACAATGAGTGTGTTCCAGATTTGGCATTGGTGGAATAACCTTCGCTGTCAAATGTAATTTCCGTATTATTCCAGTACCATTTGACGGCATTTTGTGTCTCAGCACTCCATCCAGTAGGTGCAATAGGAGTTGCACCATCAAGAAGGGTAAGGTAGATAGTTGGGCCTGCGCCTGCTGACCAATCTGGAGAAAAAGTTCCATTCTCCTTGTTGTAGCCTTGCGATAAAGACTTATTGGCTACCAGTGAGCCGTGAATAGTCGTACCATCGTCGATAGACGACATGAATATTTGATTACTTACATATCCCATAGCTTATTCCTCCGTATTATTTTCTGTTACACTTTCGGGGTTATTTTCTTTCTTGATACCGCCACTACCGCCAATCTCATGTCCGTTTCTGGCAATAAGTTCTTTGGCTGTGGCAGCAGCGATTTCTACAACATCTGGCTCACGCACGTCAATTTGTTTGAGCTGACCGCTATTGATAGCACTTCTGATGTCGGACTCAGACAACACGTATCTTTCGCCCTCGATTTTATAGCGGCATTGTGTGAGGCTGCATTTGCCTGCGATTTCCGCACTGACTGAATAGTGTTTATTCGTTCTCATATCTCACCAATTAGAATTTACGTCCAGTTACGATTTTACCGCTATGCGTCACAACCTTACCGCCATGAGTTACGGCAACCATAGCACCGAGAATCTTTCCCTCTGGCACAACGTTTACTGGATATTGGTTGCCTATAACCTCGCTTTCTGGAATTGTGATAGAAGCACCAGTGCCAAGGTATCGGCTAATTTTTACTCCAGTATCTGGATTGATTTTCTCCAGAGTCCATTCCGTGACAATTCTCTCGTTGGCAATTTCTTCTGGAATGTCAAAGCCGTTTTGACGATAAAGAACTTTATAAGTGTGACTCACCATGTCTGCGCGGGCTGTGTCGCCATTAATGCTATAAGCGCGTCCGCGAAGTCGGCGCGTATCCCAAGAAACGTTTGCCCTTGCCTTTACGAATGGAACATTGGGTGCTGTGGCAGTAGTAGAGTCTGCCATCTTAACATATAGTTCAATGCCATCCGATTCATAGTCGGCATTGAGCGTGATGGTACTACCGTTGCTGCTAAGACTCACCAAAGCCAAAAGCGGGTTGTTACTGTCATCAACGGCAACGAGACTGCCATTATAGAGATAGTACCAGAAGAATTTGCAGGTACTTGATACATCGTCACCGCCTTGCATGGCTTTTGCCGTAAACGACACAATAGGCGATATGTTGGAAAGTGGTCGCCAGTAAATGCGATCACCAGTTGCATTGCCGTTATACAAGCCGCTTATCTTGATTGAGTATGCGGATTCTGCCACGTCATCGGTTGTGACGGTCACTGATTCTTCTATGGTTTCGGGTGATCCTTTGCGGCTGTCTATGTAAGTCACTGAGCAACGAAGGGTAAGACCATTGCCATAGGGAACGTTCTTACGCATTATCAATGAGCCGTCTGCACCAACAGAGAAATCGGCAGAGGTATCGTCGGCAGTATAAGCCGTAGTAGTGCCGTTCTTATCCGTGACATACCAAGTCACTGAGGAATAGGTGGGCTTATACGTCTGCTTGCTGTCTGGGTCGTAAACAGATACGTCAGGACGTAAGATAAGGGGAGTAATCTCGTGATCGGGTTCATAGGCTTGCTCCGTTCTGTAATAGAATTGGCGCAAACCGATATTTCCTACGTCAACGAGACTAATCGTCGCGTTTAACGGCGTGAAGAGGGTGCTTACCCCAAGTCCTTGTGATTTTACTTTCTTCATATCTCGTTAAAATGTTATTTCTGCACTTATTTCCGTATCTATGTTGGCAGCATAAGCCAAACATTCAAATTTAGCAGGATTTTGAGCACTCCAACCAGTAGGCATATCAGCAGCCGTAATGGTGATATTGCGTTGCTTATGCGTCTGACCCCATGCCTTGTCTTCAGTACCGTCAGCAAGGTATCGCTTCCACTGCCATGAAGTCACTTTGCTCGAAATGTCTTCCATGCCCCAAATAACCTTTGGAACAATGGGGATATTGATATTTGTCTTTCGGGTAGTGATGTATTCACCGTATGGCGTTCCATCTGGGCGATAGAATTTCAGACTGAATGTAGTGTTTCCACTTATGATTTGCCAGTCCGTACAACCGAATGTCGGCTCCTGGGTTGTTCCGTCAACAAGACATTCCCATAAAATGCCATAGTTCCAGACACGGCTAATCTCCAAATCCACCTTAAACTCCAACATCATCTTCTTATGCAAATCCGCGTCAGACAAAGAAGAATATGCGGGATCGTCACGATATTGCCTCCACGTAGCTTTCGTGTAGGTTTTGAAGTGATATGGGTCAAAGATTTGCTGACCATTGTAATCAGTAGTTGGCTGTGGAACGGTACTATCAGGAGCAACCCACTGACCTCTATCCTCTTTGACAACCTTCGCAGGATAATTTGCATTGTGCTGATGGTCGTAGAATACGGTGTTGACGTACAGCGACGGCATATTGACATTCCAAATCGGTTTACCTTGCGCATCGTGTGGAAGGTTGGCTAAGTCTGGCAATATACCAAGACAAAGAGCATAGTTGTTATCGTCGATAATGGGCTTGTCTACGTTCCAGAAGAAACTCAGTCTCTTATCGGTTGTAGATAATACCCATGACTGCTGCCTACCCAACTGGCTCTGCTTAACGGAATCGCTATAAGAAGTCGGATCATCGCCATTCTCCAAACCATCGGCGACATTGCCGTGCCTTGTCAGAGTGACAATTTTCTCATAGCCATCTGGGAATAGTTCATAGTCTTCAAGCAATGCAGCCGTGTAATCCTCGTCAATCTCAGTACCGAGGAATGTGAAGTTTTTGGCTCCTGGCACTATTGGGTCGCCATTCAGCTTAACACCATTATAAGGAGCAACCTTTATAGTGTTGTTTTCAAGGTCTACGCTTATGACTTTCACATAGCAAGTAAAGTATGTGCCATGATCAAGTAAGTCGTTTATCTTTGCATAGAGAATATCACCGGGATAGAAAGGCGTATGGTCGTTATCATGCTCTTTGTGCATTGTCAAAACCAAACGCTGACCTCCATCTGAGAAATCAACGCGCTCTGTGGTGTCACCCTCAGTAAAGGAATAATCACTTTCCATCAACTGCAAGCGGTTGATGATAAGTTCCATGACGCGAAGGAATCCACGAACATTCATGCCATCGGCCTCAATGAGTCCTTCTTTGGCATTCATGTAGATACCAGTTCCGTCCAAGAAACCAGAACGCGCACCTTCACTCTTCAGCTCATTGGAGAAAATCAGATTCTTTACTTTCAGCAAGTCCTCTACATTCAGAGTACCCTTTACCAATCCTCTAACAATGAGATCAATGAAGTCCGCTGTACCGTCTGGGGCAACAGAAGCTCCTTTGTCTTTATCGCTTCCTTCCAATGGGTGCTCACGGTAGAATTCACCAAACCATGCTGCATACAAAGACTTCAATCCCTTTTCAAAAGTGATACGTCCTGCTGCAATATCGTCTGTTAGTCTCGAAATAAAGTATTCAGAGCCATATTGTCTGATGAACCCCTTTATTTGTGCTACGCTATATCCACCACCTCCACCAAACACATAGGAAGAAAGACTATTCACCTGCTGCTGAACACGCTGCAACATACCCACCTGCTTGTCATTCCTCAGAACGATTTCATAGGTCGGTATGCCCTTATTGCCATTCTCCTTAATAGTAATATTATCAATGAATACGCTACCGTCAACATTCAAGTCCTCGTCATTGAAGAGCATGAGCATACCAGCTTTCAACGTGTCATGCAGACTGATAACCGTTGCAGGTGAATTCATCGCTCTCTCATGCTGACGCGCCATAAATATTTCATCTATCTTTGGCAGATAGGTGAAGCGGGTGTAGTTATTATTCAATAGCCAGTATATTGACTTGCGAAGCATCTTAACGCTTGCAGCCCATATATAGCTGCTGTCAGAAATGTCAATATCCAGAAGCACAAAATGGTCGCCAGTGCGAATCTGGTATGCTTCATTGGCTCTTGCAGCCTCACCTCTTGCGGCATGGCTTGAATATGGGAACCAGAGGTCAAGGGCTTCATCATGGCAACGGTCAACATTGAGAATCCATCCCGTACCATCTGCCACAACGCTCTTTACATTGAAATTCCTTGCACCGCAATAGCCGTCTTTCATTGAGATAGTAAGGCTACCGCTGTTATCAACCGCTGATTCAAGGTCAAAGCCTATGTCTTTGAGTTTGATCTTGAACGGCTCAATTTCGTCCTCTCCGACAAAAACGCCATTGTCCTGAATGACATCTGCACCGCGAACTTCATCAATACGTTCCTCAGACGATGTGCCATAGACATCGCCAACGGTCATACCTTCGATGCTTGGGTACACCTCCTGCAAGCCGTTATCGTCGTTTTCCTCATTGAATTGGATATTACCTTCTTTGATGCCTATCAAATCGGCATTGCCACTGACGATATAGGGTTTGAGGCGTTCATTGGAGAAACGGATAATATGCTCACCCTCTATGCTCATAAAGGCATCACCCCATGCGTCGGATGGTGTCTTTCTGATATAGACATAGGTGATACCCTCCGCAATAACGGTCTTACACAACTCAGCTAACGAATACTTTGGAAATCCCGGTAGCATTAGCATATTAACAGCCATGTTATTGGGAACAAACACCGTCGAATAGTCTGTATGATCTACTGGCCACCTCTGGAAACTGATGCCCTCGCTGACAATAACGCTGTTTTTGCCATTGATGGCATTGAGGAATGCGATGGCTTTGTCACGGTCTGGCTCTTCAAAGTCGCGTGTGCCATACCATACCTGCACCCTATACTCTTTGAGGGTAGTGGTTTCAAAAAGTTCAAAGAATCCAGTAACGGTTACGCCTCCGCACGTCAACTTCAACACATATCTTGGGTTTTCGTCCGTTCCGGGCGATGACTTCGAGCGTCGAGTATAATACTCGTAGTCAGTGATGTCGGGGATGAAGTGCATTGAAATAGTCGGCGACACACTTGTTGTAACCGTAATCGTAGAATTCAGTATGCAGGTCTTACCAAGTTCTGCATAGTAACGAAGAGGAAGATTCTTGTCAGAACCATAAGCAAACAATTTCGTTACTACTTGTTGGTCGTTTTCTGCCTTGCGTTCAATGGCATAGAGTCCTTTGTTTTTTCCGTATCTGAAAACGTGGTCAACAGGTATGCCCTCGCCGCCAACGATTAAAGCGCGTCCTTTTGTGATGAAATTCAGTCCGAAATTATTCTTGATGAATTCAAGGGCTGTGCTTACATTGATTTTGTCAACGGCGATATTGACGTTAAATTTCTCGTTTTCTACGGCAGCAGTAGGATTGCTATGGTCTGTGCCGAAAATCTGCTCCCACAACGAGCTTGCAGCAGCCTTTTTCGTGGGATTGGTGTTATAACGCTGCAAGGTTCTATTGTAGTTGGGAGTAACCAACAGCCACTCACCGTTATAGCGGTCAATATTTGCCTGCAACCTATCTACGAGGTCATCAACGGTCTCGCAGTAGAAAGAGAATGTAGGGAGGTTGGTGTAGTGGATATTGTTGTCATACAACACAACGTCAAGGAATCTGACCTCAGACAATTCGGCTGAACGTGCGGATAACTTGACATTCTCGTACTTGAATGCCTCACCATAACTACCCTTTCTCGCCTGTTTCAATGCAGAGGGAAGGTTGTATATGCAATAGATTTCGTCGCGGTAGATAAGGAAATCACCTATCTCCAGTTCAATGGGATTGGGAGAGGTAATCTTAACCATGACATATTCCTCACCCATCCATATATCGTGATACTCCAGATCACTGGCGATATACTTCTCAACGCCTGACTTGTCAAATATCGTCCACTTTTCCATAGCATCCAGAGTTTACGATACAACATTGAAGTCTTCATCAAGACAAGTCACGGGGTCGGTAACGCGGAAAGTCGAGGAAAAGTCAGCAATGGAATTGGGATTGATGTCATCATAGAAGAAAAGTCCGTCATCAATTTCCTTGACATATAAGCCCCTGCGCCCGATTTTCGTATATTCGTCGTAAACAGCAAGAAATACACCAGTTTCAGTGCCACGACAATCAGAGATATAGTTGATGAAATTGCGGAGGTCTGAAGACATATTCTCTTCAATTCCATCATACAAGAAGGTCACTTTCAGATCGTATGCCTGAAACCTCAATCCATCCTTTGACATGAATACGTCCTCACCGTCTTCGTCATGCCAGTCGCGTGATGGCAGTTCTTTTGACTTGGGGAGGTGCTTGAATGGTAGTTCCTGACAAAGAATGTGATAAGTTTCATATACGTCAACAATCTCGCCTACATTCTCGTAGTCGGTTCCGTCATACGTTTGCTTCTGTATAAGAATCTTCTTTGGTTCCATCGCATAAACTTTGCGGCAAATTTAGTAAAACATCTTTACAATTAATAGAGAAAAATCTATATTATAATCAAAAAATATTATTAATATCTATTTTTAATACCAATGTTAAAGATTTTTTCGTAAGTTTGCAGCAAAAATAAGAGGGTATGGAAATAGAAAAACTGAATAATGCTTTGCGTAACGACGCGATTTCCTTCGGTCTGTGTCAGCAGTGGCAGGGCGATTGGAAAAACGACTGGAATAAAGAGAAAATGGTGGATAAGTTTTTTGAGGGCATGGATTTCTGCCTGAAATACCGCTATCCAACCAACCAATTCATCAAGGATAATTTCGACTTGGAATTCAGACGCGAAAGCAACGTCCTCGTCGATGACAAATATTCTCTATTGAATCCTGCCCGGGCTTTGGTCTGTGGAAATTCCACATCTACCATGCGCTTCAATGCCAGGAACCAAGGCTTGATATATGTGCGTGACAGCTCAGACATAAAAATATTAGCCAGTGGAAACGCCTTTGTTCTGGTTCATGTATTAGACGATGCCTGCGTTCGCGTCGAACAGAAGGATAAGGCGAAGGTGGTAATTATCAATCATTCCCAAGACTCAGTAATCATAGCAGATTCTGATGTTAAGGTAAGGGAAGAATTGGACTGGCTGAAGAAATAAGGTTTTTTCATAGTAATAAATAATTGTTTTAGGTTAGTAGTAATATTTATAGTTTTAGGTTTTTTCAGCAACATTATAATTTTAATGTTACAGAAAAAAAAAGGAAGCGGAAATTCGTGAGAACTACCGCTTCTTTTTTACAATTATTCCAGAACGTGTTATTGCACCTTTATTCCGTCAACACCGTTAGCGAACCTATCAAGTCTGTTGCTGATATTCTCTATCATGCCGTAGATTTTTCCAGTCTCGCTAAACATCACCGCCAAAGCAGCCACATTCTTATCAATACTGCGCAAGGTTGTATTAACAGAAGTAACCTGCTGCATATACGCTCCCCAATACTCAGACACGAACTGAGTCAGAAGCATTCTATTAACAGCAACGTCAGCTCTGATGGCATTGATATAGCTTGCCAATAGGTCTGCTGTTTCCTCGGTAATGCTCTTGATAGAGCCACTGAGCGAACTTGTTTCTTTATTCTTGATGGAAAGTCCGGCTTGATTGACACCCTCTTCAAAGGCTTGGAGGAATTGCTGACCTGCCTTGATAGCCTGCTCACCTTCACCACCCTTACCAAAGAACTGAGAAATAACATTAGTTACTTGCTTTGCGCTCTTTTCGGGGTTGTCAATGTCGAATATGCCTCCAGTCCATGTGCCATCGGCATTCTTTACGCCGAATATCTTTGCCTGCAACCTATCCATGATAGGCTCAATTATAGCAAGTTGCATCATCTTACTTGCAAGGCTGCGAAGAATATCCTCAACGGCATTCTTATAGGCTTTCGCCATATCCGTACCATTCTCGAAAGCAGTAGCGAGGGCATCGGTAAGCTGTTGCGCCCATCCTTTGAGGTCAATACCCCACAACTCGTTTGCAAGGTCTAAGGCGAAGTAATGAATCTGATCGTCTAATTCGGCAATCTTACCTTTGTATTCCTCCAATGCAGAATCCGAACTATCCTTCTTATCATATTCGGCATTATACATTTCCATGTACCTCTCTCTCTCGGAACGGAGATTTGCAAGTTGCTGCTTATAGCCAGTACCATCACCATTCTCTTGGTAGTAGTGATACATGGCTTCCTCGGCAGGGGAATTGAATCCTCTACCATATCTACTGCCCTTCAATATTGCACCCAAAAGACCAGTTTGCTTATTTGCAAAATCTACATTTTCTTGATGGTAGTATTGGGAAGAATACGACTGGCGGTTATTACCAGTATCGTAACCAAGGGTTCTTTCTCTTGCTTTGAGGATCAATGCCGTGTTATTCTCGATTTTCGTAACCTCGGCTTTCAGTTCCTCAATCTTCTCTTGCAGTCCTTTGTCTGGATTAAACAAGTCAGAGAGTCCGAAGTCGAGTCCGAAGAGTCCACCGATACCGTCAATGGCACTTGCAACAATGTTACCCGCACCCTTCACCACTGAGCCGATGATTTGCGGGATATTGGAGATAACGGCTTCGATGACGGAGGCAATCTTGTTAAGAAGTCCGTCGATAAAGCCCACTGGATCATCACCAAGCGTATCTATAATCTGTAATATCGCGCCGACAACGCCTCCGATACTCTTTCCTGCCTCACCGAACAGTTGACCGACATTCTTAGCGAGTTCGCCATCACCCTTGATGACTTTTACGATATTGCCGATACCAAGCACAAGCCCTGACAAAGAGCCTTGTGTAAATTGACCAAGTGCGGTAGAGAAATTATCCAGACCATCGGCAATATCATCACTCTTCTTTTTGAGATTTTGACCGCTTTGGTTTACATTGGACTGATTCTCGCTTACTTCTTTATCAGCCTGCTTTTTCTTCTTAGTGGCTTCCTCCTTACGCTTTTTGGCATCGTCTTTCTCAGCCTTTGTCTTAGCATTGAGATAATCTTCCTCGGCCTTAGTTTCCTCGGCAGTGGCTTGCTGCAACCGCTTCATGCTATCAACAAGTGCGGCTACGTTCTTTACAAAGATTTCCTTGGCCGTCATCACATCACCCCAAGCCCCTACATTAAACGGGCTTGTTGCGGTCTGAGAAGCACCACTAACCTTATTCTGCAAGTCAATATACTGCTGTTGCTGACTTGGGGTTAGCTTCTTGAAGTCCTCACCATTGATGATAGCGGATAACTGACGGTCAAGTTCCCTTGCCGTGCCTTTGAGCACATTTCCGACAATGCCGAAAGCCTGATCAATCTGAGTGCTGTTGACAATAGCTTCCATATTCTCCACTTTCCTCTGGTTCTCAGCCTGAGTCTTGCGGGTGTTATATTCGGGTTGACCAATCTTACCGATTCTCTTCAACGTATTCAAATGCGTAATGGTAGCCAGATACTCGCTATTGATTTTGGCTATCTTGTCTTTCAATGAGCGAGAGTCCACAACCATCTTTGCATAGGCAGTGATAGCATCATTCTTTACGGTAATCTGTATCTCACGCCATTTCTCCATAGCGTTGACGATACCCTCTATCTGCTGCTGATAGCCTTGCAATGCCTTACGATATGAATCCTCGTCGGCAAAGTCTATACGGTTAAGGGTTGGCATAGCAGCCGTAACCATATCCTTTATCTGCGTATTAGACATGGAGGTGTCGAAGGTTATCTTATCCAGAATATTGGATTGCTTCAGAACGTCCTCTATCTCGCTACGAACGGCATCGGCTTGTGTACGGAAGACGTGTTCACCGCCAATATCTGCGAGGCTTGCAGCAAGCATCCTATCACCAGTGGTTTCGACAACGGACTTGTATATATCCCAACGCTTTGTCAGATCGTCGAGTTGCTTTGCCATCTGCGAAGCCCAACGTTCTGAGGCGCGAGTGAGAGAATCGTAGTTGATGTCGGTAAGGAGGGATTCGGCTTGACGCAAAACCCTAAGTGCCTGCTCACCGTTATTGAACTTTTTCTGCCCCCTCTGCTCCTTATAACGTGCAAGGGCATCGCGGCGTATCTGGTCGATGTATTGGGCGTACTCGGCAATGTTGTTGACATCAATATCCATTCTCAACTTGATATTGGGGTCTTTGCGCCATTCGTCGAAAATATCACCGTATTTCTCTACGACCTCATTGATAGCGGCTTCGTGACCAACCTTTTTCTCCCACTTATCATACCAGTCGTAGGCTTCTTTGAGGATGCGGATTCTTTCATCCCACCTCTTAGCAAATTCATCGTGATAGGATTTTGAGCCTCCCTTATTCTTGTTTTTGTCGGAGAGGTCAATACCCTCGGCTTTGGCGTAGGCTTCATAACCTTCCATAGCCACCATATTCTTATAGTGGCTCCTGGCTTCATCGAAACTGATTCCTGCGCTCTTCTCAAAGCCGGAGAAATCAAAGATGTGGTTGTCTTTGGTTACGTCAACGCCAAACTTTTCCTTCATATATTTGGCAAAGGACTCGGCACTACCGCCTTGGAAATCTGCCTTTACCTTAATATGCAGGGCATTGGTGGCGATTTCATCCTTCAACTCCTTATATTTCTTCTTTGACTTGTCAACCCAATCCGTGAAGGTCTCACAACTCTTGATAAGGGAGTTAAAGGTGGTATCACCTAACTTATGCTTGTTTCCTGCAAGTTCCTGCCACAATTCCTGATACGGACTCTTTGACTTCAAAGCCTCATTGAAAGCAGACTCGAAAATCCTCGGCGTGTCTTTAATGAGGTTTTGCAGGGCTTGATTCCAGAGCCAGTTCTGTGAAGACAAATCGGAGGTAAGGGCGCGAAGTGCATCCTGCACCTTCTCGTCGGTAAACTGAGAGTTTTCGTCAACGACTGCACCAAGGGCTTCTTTGGCTTTTGCGCCCAAGTTCTTTAGGATAAGCTGATTGATGACGGCATCGAACTCGCTGCTCTGACCCAGACTATTCAACAATATGCTGTTGATGACTTGGGATTGAGCGGCGGGATCAGTCATTTTCTCCTGCTCAAACAACTTATTCATCCAGTCATTGAGGGCATAGCCGAAGACATCTGACTGCATATCCTTCGGCAGTTTCGCAATCTCTTGATTGAACTTGTTTTGCAAGCCCTGAACGATAATCGGAACTTGGTCTTCCATATCCTGCTTTGCCTCACGAAGTGCTTTCTCTGAGGTGAAAGCAGCCCAAATGGTCTTTGGCAGGGTGTTCTCACCTGCAACTGAGCCATTCTTGAACGTGAGTTTAGGCATAAAGCTGTTGTCATCGCCTCCAGTATTAGGCAGGCTCTTCAGCCAACGTCTGAATATGGCATCGCGGTCTTTTACGATGTCAAGTCCGTATTTCTCTGCCATTTCCTTGAAAATGGCTTCATTCTCTTGGAAGAAATTACGCAGCTCTTCCTTGTTGACATTGGTAAGGGCTGTCATATTCTCACTTAGGGCATCGGCATAGTCTTTGGCATTAGTGCCGAATTCTTGGCTATGCAATGCTCCAGTCCAGAATCCTTCGCCATGTCTCTCGCCACTGGCATCGGTAAATGCCGTTCCCCAACCACCAGTCTTTGCGTTGAGGTCTGCAAGGAAACTCTGGTGACTGCCAACGATATTCTTAGCGGTTTCCATAGCAGCAACCTTCTTTGCTGCTTCTACGGCTTGATCGGCTTGCTTATCGAATTTCTCTATGTCAAAGAGGTCGCCTTTATACATAGGTGACATATCCTGAATCTTTTCCATAAAGGCATCAAGCACTTGGTTCACACCGTGAGCCTCAATAGCCGCTTTGTCGATGTCGAAGAGTACACCACCTCTGCTGACACTACCGCCTGCGCTCTGTTTGTAGATGTCTTTATAGTTGTCGAGGAAATCCGTGAGTGCCGATGCGTCTTGCCTTGCGGCTTCACCAGTGGACGTAGCCAGATCGTCAATCTTCTGCCTTGCCTCCTGCGAATGCGATACCAATGCCATGATACCAGTGACGGCGGCAAATATCCACGTCATAGGATTGGTGGCCATGGCAATCATCGTGGCTTTCATTTCTGCTGCAAGCATACGAAGACTGAGCTGAACACGAAGCATGGTGCGGTTGTAGGCAGACATAGAGTTGATTTCCTTGATAGTGGCGGCATTAACGCCTGCACTTGCAAGAATCTGTGCTCTCGCGGCCTTGGAGAGATTATTTCTGAGGGCTATCTGCATCTTTTGTGTGGCGGTAAGTTCCTTGCTCGATGCAATTTCCTTAACCTGCGATGCCAACAAACCCTTTGCGCCATAGCTGCTGCTACCCAACTCATAGCGGGTCTTGCCGTTGATGGGAGATTGGTATCTCCACATATTATTGACAGCACCGACTTGGCTTCTCTGGAACGATTCTTTCTGAACCTGCGCCATCAAAGCACCGTATGTTGCCAATGCCTGCTTACCCATAATGCCATTGTATGCGAGCATAGCAACCTTAGCTGCTCCTAAGCCCCATACGACATCCATTATAATATTATAATAGGTGCGCCAATTCTCGGTAACATCATTTATGACATCTACGCTTGTGGTAAGGAAACCGTGATTTGCCTTACCCATTTCCGACATCATAATGTTGTAGTTGTTGCGGAGGTTACGCAGTTTACCACCAAGGGTTTCAAACTGGCGTATCTGCATATTGTAGAACTGACCACCTTCCTTATCCAATCCCAATATCACGTTCTGCACGTCCTCAAAAGGAATGTCGCGCTTACGCATACGACCATATAGGCTCTTACGTGTGACGCGCTCCATGACCTTACCCTGCTTTGCGGCTTCATCGGCTTGGTTGTTGTAATACTTGACAAGTTCGCCCATGAGGTCGATACCTGCTGTCTCAAACTGGCGGTTCTGAATACCAGAGAGATAGCCGTAAGCCTTGACGTGACCGAATGCAAGAATAAGGCGTTGAACGTCAACGCTAAGTCCTGCACCAATATCGGTAAGGGCTTTCATGGTGTCGTACAACTGAGGCGTGTCGATGTTGAATGCAGCCAACTGTCTGGTTGACTTGATAAGGTCTTGGAAGGTATAAGGCGACATCTGCGACAAATCTCTGATCTGTCCGTAGAGCTGTTGGGCTGTGGCTGCACTACCGATGATAACCTCCAACGATTTCTGTTGAAGTTCAAGTTCACCAGTGATGTTAGCCATTTCCTTCACGAATTGCTGTGCGCCATAGACACTGAGGTACTGCATCATCATACCCCTCAGATCACTTAGGACTTGGGATTGGTGCTGTCCGGCATTGATGCTTTGACGGATGGCTTGTGCCAAACGCTCTTCCTCATTGGAGAGCTGACGTACTGCCGATGCAGTGGAAGAGGCAGTACCCTGCGTCTTCTGCATTTCAGCGTTCCAACGCTCCTGCTCCTTAATGAGATTGACAAGAATATCCTTCGCAATCTTGAAGTCAGCAGTATTGAGGTAGTCGCTTGCGCTCATACCCTTAAAACTGCCAGTAGTGGAGATAATATCCAACTCAGCCTTGAACCGCTTCATCAACTCAATCTGCTCACGCAATTTGGTGGTGTCACCTCCGAATTCGTTGCCGACCTTCATAGCGGCGTTGGCATTGTGGAGAATTTTGTCAAGTTCATAGACGGCATATTTCGCACGTTCTACGCTCTTGATGGTATTGGTAAGGGCATTGACACCAGTATCGCCTCCAGTAAGGTTCAACGAGGACATGGTTGCGCGGACATTGCGGATGACCTCGCCTAATCCCGTCATAAAATTCCGCATTCCCTCGTCTTGGGAAATTGTGAGGTGGAATTTCTTGAAATTCGCGTCAAGAATTTCCATTGCATCAGCAGCCTTTTTTATTCTCTCAGAAAATGCGCTGAAATTATCGTGTTGGATGGCTTTCTTTACGGCGTTGATTTCTGAAACGACATTGCCGATGCTCTCCATGACGATGGATGCAACGGCTCTGACCTGCTGCTGAAAAATCTTCAATGTCGAACTGTCATTGCCGACATTGTATAATTGGTCAAACATTCGCATGACACGCGAAATCTCCGTCTGAGCCTCTGCGCTGAAATTCTTCATGCCGCCTTTTTTCTCCATGGCCGACTGGAATTTCAGCATTTCGGCAGTCAGTTCCTTCATATATCCAGTCATGGACTGAATATTTACGTTTGGAACTTCGGAGAAAGCAGAGTTGAGCGCGGTGCCCATTTTCTGGATGCGATTAAAGATGTCGGAACTATGCCCCGTTTGCAGAGACAGATTCTCGTTCTTTAATTTCTCGATGGCCGCAGACAGCTCACGCATCTGCTGTAAAGCCGACTGAAAAGCGGGAATGTCACCTGCGTTCTGTTTCGAGAACAGACTTTCGGTAACATTTTTCACGCTTTTCACCTGCTCCATAAAAGTGGATAGGTCTGGCAACTTGAACGTGAAGCCGTTATTATCATGCCCTAACCGATTCAAGAGCTGATTCAGTTCTGGAACACCCTTAACGTCAATCGTCACGGTTTTACCCGACAACTGATTGAGCCTACTAACAATGGAATTTAATTCAGAGTTTTTCGCCTCCTTAATTCCTATCTCAAAAGCTAATGCGTTTAGTGCCATATCCTTAATTTTTTATTCAGTTTCTTCTTGATTCACTGGAATTTTCTCTCCAGTGGCGAGGAAATGCTTCATGTCGAATTTCCTGCGCTTTTTACGCTCTTTCCACTTCTCTACCGACCTCTTCAGTTTTTCTTCGTCTGGAATGTAGCCGGATTCACCTGGCTTTTTACCATCATTCTTGTCACGCTTTTTATAGCAGGTAAACGGCGCATCAATTTCTATCAGTTCGATTTGCGCTGCTGTATGACCCCAATAATATTCGTACATCTGAACCCTTATCAAACCGAAGAAAAAATAGCGCGGCATTACGAGCCATTGTCTTTGTTTTCGGTCTGAGAAAGCCGCTCCGTAGCGAGTTCTTGAAGGGTAGCTTCGGCTTCCTTCGCTGTCATCTGTATCAGCGTACCCTTTGCCCCTATCAGCAATGTGGTACTGTTGAAGAATTGTACCAGCGGAACTTTTTTTTTACCTGTGGTGAGGATTTCAAGCAACTGCATATTGTCGTATTGTCTGACATAGTAGAACCAACGCCAGAGAAACCAGTATTTGAACTTCAATTTCCAATACCCGTTCAGCAGGTAAATCGCTGCTGCCTTGCAAGCCAACTTGTTATCATCCAGAATTTCGTCAAGTACGTCACTGCCAGTAGTCTTCGAGTCTTCGGGCTTGTCAACGTCCTTTTTCCTCAGAAGCAGGCGTGACAGCTTCACCAACTGACCGTTTTTCAGCCAATACATCTTATACTTCTTTTTCGTGCGTAAAATGCCGACCTCAGTAGGATCGTCGTTTATCATCGACAAATATTCCCGCTGTGCGTCTTCGCTCGGCTGATTCAGTTTAGGCTCTTCATCAATTTTTTCCATATTCTACCTTTTGTTTAATTCTCTGTTTTTAATTGGAAAAAGGGCGGCAGCGGCATATAACCGTCACCGCCCCTCAGAAAGTAGGTATTTTGTGGAAAAGAAATTTTCTCCAAAAACCAGATTATGCACTCTGCAATTCTACGACTGCCAGAGCATCGACAGCAGCACCCTCTTGGATAGAACCAGTGAGAGTAACGCACAGAGGCTTGTTTGAGCCGTCGAATACAACGCTTGCCATGAGCTTTGCCTTCTTTACGAAGAAAGCGTTGGTCTCGGTATCGTCGAGGGCGAAGAGACCAAGAATAACGGCCTTGCGGAGTCCGCTGAAGGTCTTACCCTTGAAGGTCTTGCCATTGAATACCGTACCAGAACCAGAAACGGTGAGGTCGGAAGCGGTGAAGCCACAGTAATCAAGAATGTCGGTGTCGTGGCAGGGGATTTCAATGGTGATCTCGGTATCGCCGGGAGTCATCTTAGAAGTCCAGAACACGCCAAGACCGTGAATCTTGAAGCCGTCAGTGGTAGGAGTACCCTCATTGTAGCTGAAGCCAGAGTCCTCAGAACAGGGGAACTCACACATCTTGCTCTCGTCAAGAGTTGCGGCATAAGCACCTTCACTCTCGGTAGTGGCGAAACCACCTTTCATCGCAAACAGCGAGGAAATACCAGTAAGCACATGGGCTTGAAGTTGACTTTTCGTTTTCATATCGCTAAACTTTTTAAGAATTTATAAATGCGTTTGCTTTAGTTTTAAGAACAAACGTGATAGATGTGACGTGGAATCCGTTTTTGTCATAACCCCCATGCAGAATAGAGGGCTTCGTGGCACTGATATGCTCTGCGTTATACGGAAATCCCTTCTTTACAGAATAGGCGAGACCAGTCTGAGCCTGCAAGTTGAGCGTGGTGTTGCTCTTAGCCTTGCAATAGACGTAGAGAATGCCGCGAGTATGCAATGCAAAATCCATGTTTCCCGCTGCGTAGTCTTTGACCTCGGCAGGCAGCTCGATGGTAATGAATCGCTTCATCGTATCGGCGGTCTTGTCTGGACGGTTGCCTAAGAAAATCTCGGTCTTGCGGTCAACATAGTTAGCCGCGAAGTCTATCAATTCATCATAGATAATCTCCAGTGGGTTTCTCTCTTGATCTGCCATTATGCTGCAATTTTAAGGAAGTTGATACCAACATTCTCCGCATATTGATAGGTTTGAACGATACCAGTGCTTGCTCTATGGTCTTCGATCCATTGTGCATATTCTACGGGATAGGCAACTACTATGTCGAATAGGTTATTGCCGTTGGGCTTGTGCTCGTAGAAATATTCTCTGGCATCATCTACACCCCATCCACCATTAGTTTGAATCGTAGGCAAATACGCTGAGTTTTCTCCGTCGTAATCGGGATTGAAGAAATAACGTCTGCGCTTGCGCTGCTTCATCTTCATCTGAATGGCTTCAGCCGCATACTGAGCTGCGTAATAGGCTATGACGGGTTCACCCTTGCGATAGAGGCAAACGACTATTGAGTTGAGCAAATTACCCGTAAAGTTGTGGGCTTTGGGGTTGGTTTGTCTCGCCTTAACAGCCTCAGTGCAGAGTTTCATGCAATAGGTCTTACATTGACCCTCAACCTCGTTGAGAATGTCATTCCAGTAATTATCTACTGCATTCTTGACCTTGCTTCTGTTAATTGCGTCCATACTTCCACAATATATGTGTGCCAAGGTTTCCGGGCATACGGTCAATCACTATTCCCTCTTCCTTGAATCCAAACTTATCGACAACTACTTCATCCCCTTCCTGCGGGATAGTCTCTTCAGTCCATTCGTCCTGTTTTTGAGGCAAAGCGAGCTTGCGGTTCGATACGACCACATCACCTTTGTCCGACGTTGTTTGAACATCATAACTACGGCAAATCCCATCATATATCACGATGCTCTCACCTTCGTCCTTTGACGGATCAGAGGCTCCTGGGCGCGTTATCGTGCAGTGATGCGGGAATCTGGGATTGCTTACAGCCATAGCAGTTATCGGGTTTTACGACCTCCAGAATAGCGGATATTATGAAAACCATTGCCAATCATATCCCAAGAATTACTCCCTACCTTCGGCAGTTCATACTTCTCGAATATCTCATTGGCCATACGCAGAAAACGGTTCAACACGTTTGCCGACATCTGCTCACCACCCTCAGAGTGTGACCAGTCACCATCTTTATCACTCACTTTCTCAGACATCGTGGGTGATCCCGCAATCCAGACATAGAGATAGGCAGTCGCTAAGTCAAGCTGCTTCTCACTGAGGGTTTCGACATCGGCTCCTGCCTCAATCTTAGCCCCCGCTTTCTTGCCTGCATCTACGAGGATGGTAGGTAAGGCATCGTCCGTAACTTTTACATTACGGACTTTGCCTTTTAGGTATTGCTCGATTGTGAAAGTTTCCATCGGCATATCACATCAGTTTATGATTCCTTCCATACGGTGAAGAAACCAATCTCACGAATGTTGTTGAACACGGGAGCGGCGTACAACTCGCAGTCTACAACGTTCTTGAACGGACGCTCTTCCGTAGAACTCAGAACCATGATACGGTCTTCCACAAGGTGATACTTGTGGTTTGCACCGATCTGAGAGGTGAATTGCTGACGGTCGATGTAGATGGAGTTGGTACACTTCATTTCAAACGGCACGATACCAGAGTTGCAAGCAACAAGGTTGTGCTCGTCGAAAGCAGGAGCATCGGGGATTGCCAGACCATCCTCTTCGTGACGGCTCTTGAAGTCAATCACGTCGAACATCCACACACCCATGTCGTGCATATACGACAGAATCTCACTGGGCTTCAGCTTCACATCACTGGGATTGAAGTAGTTGGCGCGGGCGAGACAAGCGTGAATCACGGCGGGGTGCTTCAGCAGGCGGTCAAACAATTCCTTAGCCATCTTCCAGTGGTCAACGGCGAGGAAGAGGTCACGGGTGAGGTACTGCTGTGCGTCAAGCATATCCTGAATAGGATCAGCATTCTCGTTGGCGACAATCTTGCCACCCACAACAGTCCACCACTCCTTACCGGCCTCGGTCTTGATGAAGTGGTTGTCAGCAATCGGGAACTTGAAGTCGTACTTCGTACCGTCAATGCTGAACTCCTTAATCTCACCAGTGGAGAGAGCCTGCAAGGTCACGTAGTTCAACTCGGCATGAACACCGCCAATCATGGCGTTGCTGCGAGTCTCTACTTTCTCGGTCATGAGGATGGGGAACGGTACCTGGGTCTTGTCACGCTCGTCGCGCATCTTGAAGAGGTCGTCTTCATCAATGCTGAAGCCGTGACCCATCTTCAAGATAGAACCACCGTAGTATTTCCAACCCTCTCCGTTACGCTGTGGCTTCTGCGAGTGAGTGCCAAGCAGCGAAGCACGAACGAGGATGGGAACTTCCTTCTGACCCTGAATCCACTCCTTAGAGTTGGATGGGCGACCCCAATCCGCATATTTGCGCCAGATTGCAGTATTGTACTTCTCGTTGGTACGGTCAAGGATCATACCGAAATTCTGCGCACTGACATAGCGGCGCAGGTCATTAATGTTATATTGACTAACGTCTCTCATAATTCAGTTCCTCCTTAACTTTTACTTACGGTTAGACCAACGGAAGAAGCAGCCTGCATCAGCCAGAGCCTTCTTGATGGCATCGGTGATAGGCGGCATACGACGTTCCAGTACAGGGAAGTCGAGGCAGTTCCAAGCACCATCACCATCGGCGGCAACAGCCTCTTTTGCAAGGCAGGTGTCGTAGGGGGTAAGGGCATTGGGTACGCACTTGGGCTTCAACTGAGCGTTGGCGATACACAGAATCGAACCCTCAACCATTCCTTCGGGAACAGCGTTCACCGTCAGAATGTCGAAGTCTGCATTAGAGTTGTCGATCTCCGTAACCGTTGCAGCAGCGGCGGCAGCAGTAGTAAGGTTGTTGGGGATGACAATCAGAGAGTCACCTACCTTTGCGCGGGTGCCCTCGTTGAACTTCTCAACGCGAATCTCACCTTCGGCAACTGCCTTGACGCGGAAAGTGATAAGAGGCACGATGGTACGAGCCTGCTCGTCACAATACACGGGAGTGCCTGCCGGGAGTACGTTGCCAGCGGCGGGAAGGTCTTTGATGTCGTAGTTGAAACCACCGACAAGCAGTTTCACCTCACCCTCAAACACCTTGCGGAATCCACCAATCTTTCCAGAGAACTGGACTTGCTGATTGAAAGTACCTTGAATTGGCATAATAAAACGAGTTTGTTGTTAAACATTAGAATCTGCTAAACCAGACCCTCCTTGATAGTCTTCTGTCTCTCAGCGTTGGCTTGGTCTTTCTTGAACTTGTCTTCGAGGTATTTCTTAACCTCTTCGTCAACTCCATCACCATCCTCACCACCTGCTGAGACACCGCCAAAGGGCTTTCCACCGTCACCATAGGCTTCCTTATAGACAGACTCGTACTCCTTTTTGACAGAGAGTTTGAGCTTGTCAACGTCTGCCTCCGCAACCTTCTCAATGCCACCGACAATATTCTTGACGGCGAGATTGATGGCGAAATCCTTGTTGGCTTTCTCACCTTTGAGGAAATCCTTCAGCTCCTGCCCGATTTTGGCGAGTTGGGCTTGCTCTTGGTTGTGGTTCTGGGTCTTGATGAATTCTGCGGTCTGGTTGAGCTGACCACCAATCAAGCCACTCTTTCCGTCTTCACCGAAAAGTTTCTTGTTGTAGTCTGCGAGTGCCTTTTCAACAGCCTTTGCAACATCAGTGTTTTCTCCACCCTTGTTGCCATTACCATCGCCGTTTCCATCACCATCACCTTCGCCTTTACCACCTTTGCCGTTGGTTTTCTCCCATTCGACTTTGGCCGCTGCGACGGCATCATCAATGGCTTTCTGTACCTTGGTTTTGTTCTGAGCCTCATAGTCCTGCGCAAACTTCATGCGTGAAGCCTTTGCCTGACCTGCGAAATTCTTTAACGCAGTGATTGGCTCATTCCACGTATCATCGTTGATCTTGTCATCCTCGGCAAAACGTGGCAGATACACCTCGGCCATAGACTCAAATGTCTGGTCGCTAATGAACTCGTGATTGTCTTCTCCAACACGGGTTTTGAACTCTTGAACTAAGTTTGTCTTCTCCATACTTAATTTTTTAATTGGGTAAAAATTCGTGACAAATTTAGATTTTATTTCACGTAAATAGATATAAATATTCTGAAATCTTTACATTTTTGATGATAAATATCTATTTTGATAGAGAAATTTCTAAATTTGCGCATGAATTTCAAAGATATATGCAGATGAATAATTTTACGGGTTTTTTGACAAAAGATGGAAAACCAGTGCTGACGAATGAATTCATAAACGAATTGCGGGAGCGAGAAAAAGACAAAATCCAGTCGAATAATTTCATCGCTCAACTCGGCCCACAGGAAGACGATTTACACGCAAGCGTTGACATTCTCATTACTGGAGGAAATCGTGGCGGCGGCAAAGCCAACCCATACGACACGCCCATAATTACGCCCGACGGCACAAAGTTAATGGGCGATCTGAAAATCGGCGACAGAATTTGTACGCCATACGAGGGTGTTCAGAGAGTGACGAATATTTTCGAGAAAGGAATGAACACCATCTACACCTTCCATTTCGATGACGGTACGACGTTGCAGTGTATGGATGAACACCGATTCTGGGCGAAGAAAGTATGTTCCGGCGATTTTAAGGAATATACGGCGCGGGAGTTGATGGATAACTATAAAATCGACGCGAAATTTCCGATGTCACTGCGTCGCGGAAAAGAACTCGTAGAAATCCCGATTTGCGGAGAGGTGGATATTAACGAGGAAATGACACCGCTTGACCTTCCAATTCATCCCTTCATTTTCGGACATATCTGTGGCTCTGGTTCCTGGGATTTCTCAAAGCAGGGCGTTTATCTGAAGAATAGCCCGACGATTGTAAGGGCTGCTTTCAAGTACGGATATAAGGTCAAGATCATTAACGGCATTTATTATCTGCGTGGAGTAACCGACGATAACCGACGGAAAATTACGTGTTGCCGTAACGAACAGCCATCGCGCATTCCAAAAGAATACCTTACCGCCTCCGTTCAGGCGCGTTGGGATTTGCTGCGAGGAATATTCGTTGAAAACGGCAGGTCAAAAAGCAAGCATCCGTATCTCGCAAATACCAACAAGAAATTCATCGAAGACGTGGCTACGTTAGCAAGGTCTCTGGGAATGTGGGCGAAAGTATCTGAGGTTTTGGATGACCCCGAACGCATAGGACAATGGCAGGTTCAGATTATTGCGCCTAATGACAAGGATATTTGGGTAAAAACCACATACAAGGAACGTGCCCACGAAAATGCCGCAAAACCCAAAGACCCAAGCAGTCGCGGTTGCCTCACGAAAAAAGTGCTGTACGTCACCAAAAACAAGACGAAGAAAAATTGCAGGTGCATAACCGTTAGCGGAAACCACCATTTGTACCTCAGTGATGACTTCACGATAAATCACAATACCTTCACCTTGCTCATGGAGCCGATGTACGACATCGACAACCCCCGCTTCAACGGCATTATATTCCGTAAGGAGAAAGATGACCTCACGAATATCATCCGTGACAGCCGACTCCTATATTCGCCATTCGGACACTTCAATAAGTCCAAAGACGATTTGACATGGTACTTCGACAGCCAAGCCGAATTGTCTCTGACCTACTACGCCGATGCCTACGATGACTTCAAAGACAGATTCCAAGGCCGACAATACAGCTATATCGGCATTGACGAGATTACGCAGATAGAATACGAGAAATTCAAGTATCTCATTACCTGTAACCGTAATGCCGCCAACATCAAAAACCGTATCATCGGCACTTGCAACCCCGATCCCTTGTCATGGGTTAGAAAGTTCATTGACTGGTGGATTGGAGAGGATGGTTTCGCCATTCCAGAGCGCAATGGCGTGATACGCTACTGCTATATGAAGGGCGATAGCGTAGATACCATTGTTTGGGGTGACACTCCCGAAGAGGTCTATGAGCAATGCAAAGACGAGATTGATAAGCTGTGGCAACCCGAATACGGTGAAATGGGCTTTAGGAAAGAGACCATGTTCACCAAATCCGTTACCTTCATCCGTGCTGAACTGAAATATAACAAGAAACTGCTTCAGACCGACCCCAACTATGTAGGTGGTCTGGCACAGCAGGGAGAGGAACAGCAAGCCCGTGACCTTCAAGGCAACTGGAACTTCATGTCGATGGGCGATGACCTTATCAAAATGGTGCATTTGCAGCGTTGCTTCCAGAATCCTCAGATGCGAGGCGACGGCGTACACAGAGCAACTTGCGACGTGGCGTTTACTGGAGGTGACAACTGCGTGTTGTGGCATTGGATTGGTTGGCACGTCGAAGATGTGTTTGTATGTAAGTTGGATAGCGTAGATACTTGCCGTGCTATAAAAGCCAAACTGGAGGAATGGGGTGTGTTGGAAAAGAACTTCACCTACGACCTCAACGGCCTTGGTCAAACATTCAAAGGATTTTTCAAGGAAGCCCGCCCATTCAACAACGTGGAGGCAGTGGCGCAAAGATTCAAGAATATTTACGACAACAAGAAATCTCAGTGTATGTATCTCTTCGCAAAGAAAATCATTGCCGGAGAGATCAGTTTCAACGAAGACATTCTCAGACGGAAGTTTGAGGTGGGAAAGAAAAATGGTAGAAAAGGGCAGGTGATGTACCTCGCCGACATTCTGCAACTGGAGCGCAAATGCGTGAGGCAGGATGAAAGCAAAGCCGATAAGGGTTGGTGTATCATAAAGAAAGAGCAGATGAAACAGTTGGTTGGGTGGTCGCCCGACTTCTGGGAGTCGCTGATGATGCGGCAGGACTTTGAGGTTAGCCAAAGGACAATAGCCATCCCTTCATGGATTCGTAATTTCTAAAATTGATTTATTATGGAAGCAAAACAAAAAATCATGCCATTAAGGGAAATCTTGACAAAGAAGCCCTTTACCCGTGTAATGCCAGACGGTCATTACGATCACGGTGAAAGATGGAATGAGATTACGGAAGAATCCCCCGTTCAAGACTATCTCCGCAGAAAGATTGTCACGCAGGAGGATTTCGCCCGCGAACTCGACCCATGCGGACACCTTATCAACGACAGAGAATACTATCCCGATGTCTGGCGACAGAACACCGTCGATGGACTATGGTATCTGGAGGAAGTGCCTCGATATGCCTTTGCCTTTCAGCAGGTGATATTGCATAACCAACTCACACACCTCACTGGAAACGACATTCAGTTTGAACTCGCGGATAAGAAGGAGGATGAAAACTCACGCGAAATCTACAACGCATTCAAATCCGGGTGGGCTGACAAGAATATGGAGGTGGCTTGGTATCAGTTCGCCAAATCCGTTAAGGCTACTGGCGATGCCGCCTTTGTCGGCTATCTCGACAACGGAGAGTTTGGTTGGAAGGTGTTGTCTTTCCTCAATGGCGATAAGCTCTATCCACACTACGACCTCAAAACTGGAAAGCTCAACGCATTTGCACGTACATATAGTAATTATGATGAGAGTGGCAGGACAACAAGGCGTTATGTAGATGTGTGGGATAACACCTACTACTACCGCTTTGCCGCCGAAGGTGATCCAGAAGGTGTGTTGGAGAAATGGAAAAACGCCATTATGTCATTGTTCAATGTCAATGGCTACCACCTCGACTGCCCGCCAGAAGAGCATGGCTTCGACACCATACCCGTTGCCTACCAACGTGACGATAACGGTGCGTGTTGGACGTTCTCGCAGGAAACCATCGACAACTACGAAATGGCATTCAGCAGACTGGCTCAGAACAACCATGACTTCGGCCTGCCTATCATGTATGTAAAGGGTGAGGGTTCGCAAGAGGTTACTAAGAAGGATATGAGCCATGCCAGTAAGATATTCATTCTCCCCTCAGACGGAGAGATTGGATTCTTGAACCGTCAGGATGCCTCCAATGCCTATAAGACAGAACTTGACATTTTGGAAAACCAAATCTATTGTCAGAGTCACGTCGTAAAGACACCAGAGTTGAAGTCCGGCGACCTCCCCGCTGCTGCCATTAAGTTGCTCTATACCCCTGCCTACAACAAGGCCATGAGTGACAGCAACGAATATGCGGTATCTATCAACCACATCGTCTATATCTTCAAGTTCGGCTATGGCGTGGAGGCAGAACGCCGCCTTGACTTCATGAATACGAAGATCAGCCACTACATCAAGCCATATATCCACCTCAACGAAACTGAATTGACAACCAATCTGGCTACGCAGGTGCAGAACGGCTTCTTGTCAAAGCAGACGGCATCGGAGAAATCTCCTTATGCCACACCGCAGGAATGGAACAGAATCTTGCAGGAAAAGAAGCAGGAGCAGGAGCAAGAGCTTCTGATGCAGGAGCAAAAACTGATTATCCAGAGCGAGATAGCAGTTGATGAAGCCGAAAAGATGGCAGAGATTGATGCCTCGTACTCTAACGAAACCACAACCACCAACGGCACTACCACCACCACTAAGTCAGCCCGCAAGGTAAGAGGACATAAGGGTTCTATTGCCAAAGGTCACGGCAAAACCGCCGACGGCACTTACGAAAAGGCAGGCTATGACCGTTGGGGCAACAAGGATGGTAAGAACGGTTGGGAAAAATGGAATCGTACTCACTAAACTAATCAGGTATGAGTGGAAAAGCAATAATGAGGCTTGATACCAGTGTGTATGAAGAGCCTACACAAGAGGATTTCGATGAAGCGAAAGCATTCGTCCGCGAAAGGAACAACTATGCTTCGCTTCTCGAAAGCCTTATCATGGAAATACTGAGGAATGCCGCAAGGGAGATAACTATCATCTGCTACAAATACAATATCGACCCCGTAGCCTTTACCCTCCAGTCCAACGACTCGATGTATGGCGAGATAGTGGAGGTTATGGAAAGAGTGGAGGAAGAGATTATGCAACTCATTCAGCAATACTCTGCCATTAACGCAGGTGATGACCGTGACAGCATTATATCCTATATCATGTCATTGGGTAGGCAGAACCGCAACCTCACAGATACCCTTGAAGATTATCTATGGCGTTATCTCTACGACCTCGAAGCCCTTATTGCATCCATGCAAATCGCAGGACATGACGTTGCAACCGCCACCACAAAGATTGTCGGGGCATTGCAGAGCGTATATACTACGCCAGAGGTAAGGTCTGCGATGTCGGTTCCTGGCATTGCCGCGATGTACCTCAAATCAAAAGGCATCCACTACGACCCCGGTACTCAGCACCCGTCCGTCGGACTCAGCAACAACGGTGCTGTAAACGTCACCAACATGGCAAAGATAACGTTGTTGATGGCATGGCGACGTGAAAACCTCATGGCCATGGAAGCAGAGGGTGTTGCCGGATATTATGTGATGCGCGGGAGCAGCTACGATTGTAAGATGTGTGATAGCAATGTCGGCTTCCATAACATTGACGATAAGGAGCATTTTCCTCCGATCCATCCTCATTGCTGCTGCATCGCCGTTCCCATTAACAAAATTATCGAAGAATAAAAACGTAGAATTATGAATTTCTCAGAAAAGATAAAAAAAGAGGCGAAGAAATTTGACGTAACGCCGGAGCAGCTACTAATGGCTGATTTGATTGCTTTGGGATATTCAAAGCCAGATGCCTATAATATCGCCTATACCGAACGCGAGATTTTTGACATTCAGAAAAATATGAGCCACCGTGACGGAATTCTTGAAGACAAAAAATTCAAGGTGATGCTTGAAGCCAGAATCCAGCGCGTAAAATCAGGCGTTACAATTCCAGAAAAACTCTCTGAGATTGAACTTATCTCAAAGGAAGAGGCTTTGAAGGAGGTTTTACGCAGTGCCAGAAAACTGCCGGAGGGAAGTAAGGAACGTGGCGAGGCTTTTCTTCGCTATAACGAGCAATATGCGAAACTCACGGAACAGGGGCAGAATGGCGACACCATAAATATCTATCTGCCGCTGAAGTGCTGCAACTGCTCCCTATATCTCGATTATGTGGAAAAGGTAAAGGAGAAATTAAGTGGGGAATAAAAAAAAGCGGAGATTCTGCGCATCTTCGTAGCATATATCTTTCAAGTCGCAGATGGAGGTCGCCCGTGGAAGGGGTCAGACCTCCATTTTTTCTGCATAAAAAAAGCCTCCCGTTAGGAAGGCTGATTTAATTCTTCTCTCATTTCTCCCGCCTGAATCAGTTTTTCAAAGGCTTCGTTGTCCTTTTCCATTTGTTCACGGCTAACCTGCTCATAGGTTTCGAGATCATTCAAGACGTTTTTCATCATGTCTTTCAACACGCCGTAATACTCAGATTTTTTCTCCTTGGCCGTCTTTGACCTATCCTGCTTCAGCATATAGAGCGTACAGCAGCTCAGTACGAGGTTGTGGAAAAGTCCGTCTGATACGGTTGAGACATTGGCATAGTTGCAGAAAAGCGTGGAAAGGATTGCTTCGTCTTCGGGCGTTCCGCTTTCATAGAGATTGACGATGATATTTGCGATGGCAAAAGTCTCTGGCAATCTTATGCACCAACATTCCTGCGCGTCGGCAATCTTTACAGCACCGATAATTGCGGCTTCCTGCTTCTGAAGGAATTTCTCGGTCATCTTGGCTCCTGGGAGTAGTTCGCGGGAATGCCCGTTGACATCAACGAGCAATTTCACACGCTTCAACTTGAAGCCTTTGATGGCGACATATTCCTCACCCAAGGTTCGTTGTAGCTGCTCCTTTTTTTCAGCAGCGGCAGCATTCTCTTTTTTATCCATTGAATTTCTTCTTTAGATTTTCAAGCAATTTTTCGACAGAGGGGAAGATTTCTTCCTCTTTATAGCGGACATCGCCATCTTTGTTGACAACGAGATAGGAGAAACCTCCATCAAACTTGCCAATCTTTTTCACGATACCAGACTTCACGATATTTCCATTCATGAAGAAAACCTTGTCACCAACACTAAACCCGGGCTTCGGATTATTGAATTGGTAAATCTGGTTTGGATTCATTATGATTGGCATGGCGAAAACATCAATGGCATCAAGATGAAGAGGCATTTGTGCCAGATGCTTACGAAGGTTAAATGTGTCAAGACGGAAAGCCTTGATTCGGTCTTCAAGTTCCTTCGCAGTTTTCTCGCTTACACCTTTGACAGAATTGTTGGGAATATTTTCCTTTCCAACGTCAAAGGATTTATCAGCGACAGCCTTTGCCATGGCCTTGGGTACGATTTCAACGAAATCACGCCACAACTTCTGATATGCCTGCTTTGCGGCTTCTGGCATACCATGAACTTCCATCGCTGAGAGATCGCCGACTTTTCGCAGGATTTTTGCAACCTCCTTTGTCATTTCAACAAAGCGGTCAACGTCAAACTCCAATTTGAAGCGAATGCCGCCACAATTATTTTGTAGCTGCTCCAGTTCATCGTGCTTCTTTGCCAAACGCTTCTGCAACTTCTCAACCTTCTTATTCAGTTTGTCGATGGTTTCAAGGGCATCAGAGAGGTCGCCACCGCCACCGATTCTTTTGCAGGTATAGAACAGTTCCATGTCATCGCTGTCACCAAACGGATCAACGAGTTTGATGGCGGCTTGGTCGGGAATATCCTCACCATTCAGCAAGTCCAGACATTGCTTGAACATCTTGAAGCAAAGTTTAACCTGCGCCCGAAGTTGTTCGGGCGTCAGGTCTTCGAGTTTCAGTATCTTCGACATAACAGATTACTTTTTATTGGTTGAACCTGCGGGGCGACCGGGCTTTCTCTTCTCTTGGGAGTCAGCGTTGTCACCACCTTCACCCTCACCTTTACCGTCGGCATCACCAGTGCCAGGAGCCTCAGTTCCTTCACCTTCGCCACCTTCACCGTTGGCAGGGGCTTCGTCTGTGGGGGCTGACTCACCTGCACCTGCATTCTCAGCAGCGGCCTTAGCCTTTGCATCTTCCTCTGCCTTTGCAGCAGCCTCGGCTTCAGCCTTTGCCTTTTCCTCAAACTCATTCTCGATGTCGGCAACGGTGGTTTCACCACTAACGACCTTCTCAAAGAGAGAGGCGAGAGTTTCAATACCGTTCTCACGCACAAAGGCGATGCGGTCTTCATTCGTGCCTGCGGGATCACTTGCCTTTTCGAGAATGTCATGTGTGTTCTCGTCGGCAATATTGATGACACCGTATTTGTTCAGAACGATAATCAAGGCACTCCAGTTCTTTGCATCGGCGATTCTCTGGTTCTCAGCAGCAGCCTCTTGGTTGAAGCCTGCGTCAATGAGTGCGCCTACACGCTCTTCCTCCGGCATAGCCATGATTTTTTCAAGAAGGGCTTTGCGCTCGGCTTCCTTTGCGGCCTTCTCAGCCTCAATCTCTGCCTTGTGCTCGGCGATAGTACCACCAGTCTCTTCGGGTTTGTCGAGACGATTCACACTCTGTTTTGAAGCATTCTCAAACAGACGGTCTTCTTCAAGACGGTTCTTTGCGGCTTCAGCGGCATTGTTCATACCCTGACGATATGCGTTGCCGATTTCCTCAGACTTGATAGTCTTGGGGTTGTTGTTTCCTACTACAATTCCCATAGCTGTAATTTTTTAGTGATTAAATTGTGATTTGTCGATAACTAAGTAAATGGTGTCGATGACGTGTCCGGCAGGACTGGCATCAACGGCATTAGGCATATTACGCAGTAAAGGAGTGGCAAATGCACTATCCAACACCTCCACGTCATTGACGAAATATTGTGAGCGGCCACGATTATGGAACCAATTCCATCCCCTAACGCGATGGTACTTGATCTTGATTTTCCAACCCTTAACCTGCGCCTCCTTCATCAAGTCAATCAACTGCGACTGGTCATCGCGGTCATTGTCGAAGGAAAAGGTAAAGGGGTCGCCACTCGTATTCATGCCAGTCTGCGTGATGTTGAGATTGCCATCCCATGAATCCCAGAGTAGTCCTGACTTCGCAAACTCCGTCAAGACACCAACCTTCTCACCCTCAGAATAGTTCTCAGAGCAAGAGCACATGACAATGCTCATTAGAGCAATAGCCAGAAACAAAACGATTTTCTTCATAACACTTTTATTTATGTGAAACATTCCAGTTCTTTCCAATTCTTGCAACATTTGAAAGAATTATCAACAATCTTCGAGCTTTCCTTCATAGCAACCAAGACCGTAGTTACGGCGCGAACAATTACTATTAAGCAGACAACTCGCACACGAACAGAAGGTGTGACCCATGTAATCGTGATAGATATGGCAGTCGGGGAAGTTGCAGAGCATACCATCGACATGGGAGCAACCCTTTTTCCTATATACGGGGCATTTGCTGACGGGATCGCTATTGAGCCAACGGTAATAGGCTCTCTTTATCCTTCCAAAAACAGAAATTTTCTGCCCTAACCTCGGAATCGGCTTCAACTCTGCTGTCATATAGCCTTGAACCTCGTTTCCTTCAAAGGCAACTTTGACATTGTACTCGTTGTAATCATCAAATCCGACAATCTTACCGATGTCGCCGTGATGACTGTTATTGACTAATATCACGACGAGTTGACCAATTTTGAACTTATCCTTTGCTTTTTCCATGACTTATGCGTTTAAGAAATCTTCCACGTCCAGATAGTCAATGCCAAAGTTCTCGGCACATTCCTTGTCAGAGTTGGAGAATTGACCCTCCTTGCCACTGGCATCACCAACCATAAGCATATTGGCTTTGTTTTTGATGATGGGCGCGGCATAGCATAGCTTCTCGGCATAGAACTTTTCGAGCATACCGGGATTGGGCTTGCGCATGGGGTTGGTTTTGTCCTCACTCGCACAATAGTAGGAGAATACATCAATGAAAATGTCGTTGGGATTGTCATTGAGATAGTATTCCATGAACGTTCTCACGGCAGCAAGTTTGGCGTTGAAGTCATGCTCACTGCAATAGCGGGGAATGCCGCCTTGATTGCTGACGATGCAGACCATGTGGAGGTTTGGCATGGAAACCCTCACCTTGTCAAGAAAATCCTTCTTGATCTGGAAGTCCGTAACGTCTTTGGCAAAGGTCTCGCCGCTAATGGTCTTGATGATGGTGTCATCAAAGTCCAGAAACAGAACGGTCTTATCCGATAATTGAAATCCTGTCATAACTACTGCTCATTAATTTGTGACTGGAGCATCTTCTTGTATATCCTCACGCTATAAAGGCGATGCAATGTGCGTCCGTGCAACTCCGATACGATGTTGAACTGCTTCGCAATCTTCCGCTTCATAAACCAGAAGCTATTGTAGTACATCTGCATCCAGAACTGGCTTTCGACACGATGCAGTTGCAGTTCCGTTTCCAGATATTGCTCATGCAAGATGACGAATTCCATTTTGTCAGTACCGTCAACTTCCATTGTCAAGAGTGCCTGCGACAACTTTTCAAGGGTGTCGTTGAGTTCTCTTCTCGTTTTCAGAAATTCATCGTATTCCATAGACATTTATTGTTTATCGGGGTCAAGGGCATGGCTATCTACGAAGTCAATGCCATTCTTCTTTAGCTGCTCCAAAGCATCGTGGTATTTCTCGTTGAGAGTGCGCAGGCTCTCCCAAACCTCCGAAATCTGATCGTTGACCTCACCACTGACATCGGGGAACAAGCCGATGGCAGGAATGACCTTACCCTCACCGAACTTGTCTTTGGCATAGCCGATGGCATTGATGAAGCAGGTCTTATATGCGTCGAGGTCACGCTGCATCTGAAGCATGGCATCGACTGAAGTGTTATTGCTTGCAGTCATAGCCTGCTTGACAACGGCAACGCTATCATCACTGAGGCAGTAGGTCTTGACAACGCCGCCGCAAACTAAGTAAAGCATCTTCTTTTCTTCATTCAGTTCAGACACCATATCCAAATTGATTACTCGCTTTGGCTTTGCCGAACCAATGATACACTGGATTTCTACAAATCTACTCATAGCACAATGGTTTTATATTTGATATTCTAAGTCGTGATCACTGAAAATGGAATAGACAACGCCAAGGCTAACCCTATGTATCTGGCTCTCACTGAGCGTTCTGTTCATCCACTTATAAAAGGCATTCGCCTCTTCAGCAACATAATCGTTTTCCCTGCACCACTTCGCATACTCGGCATAGAAGACATTCGCCAACACGCGCTTGGGCTTCTCGTCTAACTGGTTGATGTGGTAGTTTTCCCTCAGACCCTTCTCATTCATAAAAAGCCTTATGGTCTGACGGTTCTCTACCATATACTTTCGCTTTTCGTCATCGCTCATTTTGGCCTTGGTGAACCTAAAGTCATCCTTCACCAACTTCTTATAGCCCTCAATGAGCCAATTCCTAATGCCGGAATACTCATTGCGCAAGTTACTGCCTAACTCCCTATCCATATCCTTCGCCGTGACAGCAGCCCTAAACGGAATGAATATCAATCGTCTAAGCATAGCCCTATCCATATTGCTATTCGTGGGCTTGTTGTTCATGGAAAAGATTAGAAATGGAATATCGGCCTTGGTCTCGAACTTGCCTTTGATAGTGCGTGTGGTCTGAGGACTGCCACTGCACAGACTCTTAAAGGCATCCTCGTATCTGGTAATGTCATAAGCCTGCACCTCGTCGCAGATATTGAATATCTTTCCCACAACCTGCTCACCGATTAACCTGGCTCTGCTATCCATATTGCCACTTACCAAGTCAGCCAATGCGACATTGCATACGTTCCAACCACCAACGACATCGGTAATGACATTGGTAATGGTTGACTTACCGTTGGCTCCAGTACCTACGAGCCACAGACTTTCTTCGACTCTGTGAGTCATCCTACGCCTATAAACACAAGCCAGACCCATGTACTTCTGCAAAGTCAGAATATGGTCATCGGGCAAAATGCCCTTCAAAAAGGAAATCCATTTGGGGCAGGTGGCATTGGGATCATAGTCATAGTCCAACAACCTAATGACTGGCATCTTCTCACCAAAGCCATACTTCACGGGATTATCAATGTCAGAGAAATCCCAGATACCATTTCTGAAACCGACAATGGAAGGCGATAACTCCAATACACTACTCTTTGCACCATCGCAAAGACTGTTATAGAGCTTCTGAATGGACTTAACAACGTCATCCTTGTCAACCTTACACGCAACAAGAGCATCACTCAAACTATACTGCATGACGCGAAGCTCAGAGTCAGAGAGACAATTCCATATCCTACCATCGAAATGATAGATGTCACCGTTCCAACTGCGCAAACACTGCTTGCCAACCTTGAAAACAATGTTGGAATAGTCTAACAGCCTGTGACCATACCTCTGCTGATGATAAGCCTCAGTGAGTTCCTTGCGATCAATACTCGCAACGAAATCCTGCTTCAACTTCTCACGCAAGTCCAATGTATGTAAGGAACCCTTCATGCGCGTATTTAACCCTATAATATAAATATTTTATTTCTTAACACTCAAAAATGCCTACATTGCCTACATTTTGCCTACATGATGCAAAGATAAACCCTTTATTTAAAAGGGAATGCGATATGTAGGGAAAAATCAAGAAAACAGTAGAAAAATATCTATTTTGCCTACATTATGTAGGGAAAAAACATCGAAAATACATAGTTTTAACAGAAATTAAACACAAAATTTACCCAAAAAATGCCGATTTTTCGATTTTTGTCGATTTTAAGACATTTGCCTACATTATGCCCTATACATCGGACTTCAAGCCACATCGACACCATGCAAAACCAAAGTGTTAAAACTGTGTTAAATCAGAAAAATAATAAAAAATTAAAATAAAAAATTTTTGTGAGAGGTGAAAACGGCGGTTTATCTGATCTGGAGGGGGGCTTCCCCTGCCTTTTTGTGTCAAAATTAATGATTTAATAATGATACATTATAAATATAATGTAACTTTCTCAATTTTAAGATTTTACGATGATTTTTTAACATTTGCCGAAAGTCGCCACTAAAGCCCTATTTATCGTACTTTTCGCAAATTTTTCGTACTTATTTTATGTTAATTTCGTACTTTTATTAATACGTTTTAATTGGTTATTTGCAATTATGAAAAAGTTAATTTTAACTTAACTTTTTGTATGTTATTTTTACTTTTTAAGCTCGTTTTCTTGCTTTGTTCATTGCCTATATTTGCCCCTTTAGCCCCTTATTCTTTGCCCCTTTGCCCTTATTGCCTACATTAAAGACAAGACCACAAAAGACCATACAAGACCATATAAAAGCCCCTTATTCGCTCTATACATATTATATATATAATGTAGGCTTTGCCGCTTTTGGGCTTTGTCTGGCTTCGCTTTTGCCCCTTTGCTTATGTTATGATCAATACGCATAACCTACAAAAATACGCTTATATATTGCACGATTTGCCGCTTTTGTGCATACTTTTGTAAAGAATTCGGAAAACTTTGCACCTTTTGCAAAAATAATCATATAAATATTTGCATATTTCAAATATTGTTTGTACCTTTGCCACTGAAAAGATATAATATCGGACTTGCACGAAGCAAGAAACACTAAACAATTTAAATTATGAACAAAAAGAATTTAGCTACTATCGACACAAGAAAAGACGCAGTAGCAATTATGGAAAAGCAAAGCGAGAAAAAAGTCGAAAATTCTACGCTTTCAGAAACAGACAAAATTAAAGCGTTTATTTCAGCCGCTGAAAATTCAGACGATTTTAAAGCCGCTAAAAAGAGCGCAGACGCAGAGCTCAGAAAATTACAAGCTACTTTGTACGCTAAAGTTTACGCCCCTTATTGCGCCAATTATTTGAGCGAATATTTTGCAGACGCAGACGCAGACGAAATTAAAGCCGAAATTTCGCAGTTTATTAATGATACTGCAAATTGCACAATTTTAATTGCAAGCGAAAGCCCCGAAAAATTTGGCGAAAATTCATGCACTACTTTTGCAACTGAAAACCGCAATTTTTATGGCTACGTTTTCAGCCCCGAAAGCGCAGCAAAAGCCGCAAGACTTGTTAATTATTGGCTTGAGTATCGTCGCAATATCGTTGACTCTTTAGCCGCTAAAGTAGCCGCCAAAAAAGCAACCGCAAGAAAAGCCGCTAAAGCCGAAAAGAGCGCAGTCGAATTGCTTGCCGAAAAATACGGTGTATCGGTTGAACAACTTAATTCTATACTTGCCGCAAATTTGGCAAAGTAACAAGACCACACAAGACAAAGGAAAAGGGCTTTTTTAGCCCTTTTTCTTGTTTTATAGGGCTTTTATTCTTTAGCCCTTATATTTTGCCCTTTGTAACTCTAAAAGGTTTTATTTCGGCTTTTGTAGGGTGCAAATATCGGATATTTCAACGGGCACAAAATTACGCTTTTAATTTGGCTTAATTTAAGCCGCTTTAATAGCTTTTTTATTTCGTACCTTATAAAGATACAACAAGACAAAGAAAAGCCCATACAAAGGAAAATAAAAGGGCTTTTTCGGGCTTTTGTGTGTTTCTGGCAAAGGTGCAAATATAAGGGCTTTAATATTGCGCTTTTATTTAGGGCAAAGAAAAAGGGCTTAATTTTCGGGGCTTTTGTCTTAATTGATTTTAGCCCTACAAAAAACCGCGTGAATTTTCGCGTAAAATTGTGGCGGTTGGTTTCCTGCCTCAACTCCAGCCTGAAAAACTGGAGGGCAAAACGGCAAAAGAAAAAGCCGATCGAATTAGTTTGGCGCAAGCCAGACGAATTTCGGGGCAAGTTTTGATGCGCCGTGTGATAGAGCAGAACCGACGAATTTTTTCGTTAGGCTGTGGCAGATCGTTGCGGTTAAGGTTTTGGGGGAGAAATCCCAGGACCCGAAACGATTGCAAGGAATTTCGTGAAAAATCCTTGTAGAAATCTGAAAAAGTCCATAATTGAATTTTACTCTATTTGGTTTGGGCTGGCTATGGTGCAGAATATTTTCGTCACTAACTAAGCAAAACATAAGAACGTGAAAGTATAGCATGAAAATATGAGCAATTTTTGATGTAGTTTAGCCTGAATAATTTCGGGCGGTGGAAATGAAAGACTTTCCACTGCCTACAAAATTCTGTGGATAATCGGCTTGAAAATAGAGCTGAGAATTGAAAATCGAATTTTCTCCGCAGAGCAATGGCGATTTTGCCAGAATCAAATTAAAGATAGAAATTATGAAGAATTTAGTTGTTGACAATGCCGTGATTTTTATCGGCACGTTTGAGGACTGCAAAATGATTGCAGATGTTTATGACGAGAATCAGATCAATTATGAGATAAAATAAATCGTATGAAAATTGATCTGGCTAAGTATGCCGAGAAAATCTTCAAGAAATACGGCATGGAAAAAGGCATTAAGATTATTTGTAGTTCTGCTATTGGAAACTATGCAGGAATTTATCCCGAATATTTATGAAGAATCCTTTTTTGAATTATAGTCCAGAGAAAAGGATAGCGAGAATCGCTGCCTTGGATTTGGAGGAATTTCAGCGCATAATAAGCAAGCGCGGAATGAGTGAGTGGACTGCCGGGGAAATCATCGCAGGTTTTCAGTATTTAAAACTGAGGATGAAAGAGCTGAATCTTTCCAAGCAGAAACTCATGGAATTGGGCTGTGATTACGAAGCCTATAAAAATCTCTATTTCTCCGCAGCACCTAAGCGATCTGCGGAGAGCCAAATTAAATTATGGTAATTAAAATTCAATGAAAATGAAAGACTTTTTTATCTTCCTAATCGGCACTTTGTTTTTGAGTCCGATTGTTGTGTTTGGTTTAAGCGGTAGTTTTTTAGGCTTCGTTATAGCCAGTTTTTGGGTGATTGGAATCTACGGCACAACGCAGTGGTTTCCGAGGTTCTGGAAAAAGTGGTGGCGAATTAATATGTATTACGTCAACATTTTAGAGGGCAAATAATTTGGTTTGGAATTAAGTACGAAACAAGTACGAAAGAGTACGATACGAAGTACGATGGCTTTCAGTACGATTAATTTCTGCTGAAAGTACGAAAGGTTTTTAGTTATTTGCTTTAGTTATTTTATCTCCCTAATTTGTTGCATCCGTGAGGACTATTACTTTCCCTTGATTAATTTTTCAACGGAAAGTACGATGTAATTCTAATAGTATTTAGTTATGGCAAATTCAGAGTTCAAAGCAAGCGGTTATTTATGCCTATCAAATTCTGGAGGAATTGAGGTAGAAATAAATAGCTGTGGTGATGGTGTGCGTTATCGCTTCACCCACGACCAAAAAGTTTCAAGGTGGCAGGAGGTTAAATATTCGCGCCGAGAATCACGACCTTATTTCGTGTGTCATAAACGCAGGTATTATCTGGATCAGTTTATGCGCAGTTGAAAGTACGAAGAATTTCCCATGATTTAATTATCGTGGGAAGTACGATGAATTTAATGAAAGGAAAAAGTTATGGAAAAGTCATTCAAAGAAATTGCGGCTCAGATTGAGCGCATTTACACCCTTTATTATCGTTGGGGTTGTGGTACGAAGAAAATGATCGAGAAATCGGAAAGGTTTTTCACGTCACGGCAAAGAATTGGCTTGTGCTTCTGATTTTCCACCGCTTAATTGTGGTGGAGAGTACGAAATTATTTTCTAACACTAAAATGAGTAAATTATGGAAACTATTAAGATTAGCGAAAAGTCCTTGAAGAAATTCAAGGGCATTAGACGAAAGAAAATTCTGAAGGTTTTCCGAAGCTATTGTGACGCATACTTAGAGTATGTGAATAATTGGCTGACTTGGGAGAAATTCGTCGAATTCTTTGAACTTGATGAAAAAGAGTGCGAGAATTTACTGCAAGCCGTGAAGATGATGAATGCGCAGGATAATACTGCGTACAATTCTCTGGATTATTTCTACCACAAAGTAGCAAACACGAAATTCAGCGAAAAAAACTCATGCTTTGATTAGGCCATGGATAAGTTCGGATTGATACGGATATTTTCTAACGGAGAAAGATTCGTGAAACGTCAGCAGGAACACACGCCAAAAGGAACGATGTTCACATTTGACATGAAAAAGTTGGATAGAAAACTGAGGAAGAAATCATTTAGTTTTCTGTGCAGGCGCGGAGTCGATGAAATTCAGTACATAAATTTCTTTGTAGAAGACAGCCATGAGAATTATCTGGCTGCAAAGGTTTATAACGAGAAATTTCTTTGGGATTGCATCAACTCCTAAAATTCTCTTTGCGGTTCCTGGGATAAAGCTCAGCAACCGCACAATTTATTTATTCACACTAAAATTTATGGACTATGAAACAAGTTACGATTAGGCTTTACAAGTTCGAGGAATTATCCTCAGAATCTAAGGCGAAAGTTATTGAGCGTGAGCGTGAACAAATTCAGCAGTGGGGAATCGACGCTTGGGATTCCGAGCATCGTGCCACTCTGGAAAAGTTTGAAGCAATTTTCGATGTAAACGTCAAGCATTGGGAAGTGAATGATTATTCTCATAATTATCAGTTCACTTTCAACAATGATTTCTACGGCATGGATGCAAGCGAAATCACGGGCAAATATTTGCTCCGTTTCCTCAACTCCATTTATTACGATGTACGCAGCGGCAAATATTTCAGTTGCGGTCAGCGTTACGACGAGAACGGCAAATTTCACTACTCCTGCAAGCATTCAAAAATTCTGTGGGAAGAATTTAATTGCCCTCTCACTGGAGTTTGCTACGACAACGAAATCTTGAAACCGATCTGGGATTGGCACAAGAAACCGAATTGGAATTTATCTCTGGAAAATCTGGTAGATGAATGCCTTGAAAGTTTCTTCAATTCGTGGGAGCAGGAAATGCTCTATTGCGGAAGCGATGAATATTGCATCCAAGAATTGACGGAATCGAGTGCTTACGAAGACACGCTCTATTTTGAGGACGGAACTGAGTTCAAAGGAATCTACGAGGATGCAGCCTAAAATTTTGGAGGGCTTAATTGCTCTCCAAAGTACGAATAGTATTAACTAAAATTCAATTAGTATGAGAATCAGGCAAGAAACCATTGATATTTTGCAGGCGCAAGGTATCAGCATTCGTTGGTATGGTGAATCCACCTACGAAGAGTTCAAGAAAAATCAGTGGGAAAAGCAGTACAAAAAATGGTTTGATTATTCAAAGTCATCGTGCAAGGAACTTAACCCACCGAAAAATGACGGCTCGTATGAGAGTTGGAATTACGACACTCTTGCAGAGTACGAGGAATCTATCAAGAAATTCTGCGACCAAATTATTGACAGGCATTGCAGCCCCTACGAATACGACACGTTATTTGTCGAGCACGATAATGGTCAGATTTTGGTCAAGAAAGAAAACGTGAAATCTAAGGAGATTACAGTTGACTATGTTTTGAAGTTGGTTGAGAAAGACAGAAAAACCTACGCTGGAACATACGGAAAATTCGCTATGGAAATGCAGCGGATTTGCAAGGAAATGGGATATACCACAAGTTTGACGGTTTATCCCACGACCTACGGCATCGGTGTTTGGTTGTTCTATAATTTCCATGCCGACACCCATATAGAAAACGTTACGAAAATCATGCAGCAGAAAGGCATAGAATTCTACAACGAATATTCTGATAAGCGTTGGGTGTATAGATTCAAGGTATCGAAAAAGCGTGAGAATCTGGAGCGAATTTATTCGTAGTTTATAAAGTTTTAGTGTTTGGGCGGTGTCGATTAATTTCGGCATCGCTTTCTATTATTCACCAATTAATTCAATAAATTATGGCTTACTATCAGACGCATATTATGATGCAGGAAGAGGACGGAATTTACCGCCATATTCCTCTCTATTTCGGCACTACGCAGGACAGAAAAGAGGGCGAGGAACATTTTAACAAGGTTTGCGCCCAAATCTTTGAGTTTGAAAAAGACGTAGAATTTAAGGATCACGATGGGCGCGGAATTTTCGGCACGATAAAAAGTGCTTGCGGAAACGTCACATCGAGTTTCAACATCAAGGGCAAATATTTGGTGTAGTTGACGCAATCAATTTTCAAGCCGTCAACTGCAAGCATTATTTGACTGGAGAATAATGCAGGAATCACTAATCTGGTTCCTGCTGCCTATTGTTTCACTAAAATTTAATGGACTATGTTAGAGATCGTAAGAGCAGAGAGAATCGGCTTGGAAGAAACAAAGGATTATTCCAGACCAAACGACACACGATTGATGTGGGGATTTGTTGCCGAAATCAGCGATGGCAGTTTTTACTACACCTCAGAGGGCGGCACTGACATCTACGGAACTTGGACGGAAATCAAGAGCAGAATCAACATTTCCAACGTCCACGATTTCCAGAGCAAGCATTTCAACTTTTTCATCAATGATTTGGAAACCTTCAAACATTGCGTGTTGCAGATGCTAAAGGAATTAGGAGATTAATTTCTCCGATTCCACAAAATTATTAACCCCTAAAAATATTTGATTATGGAAACAAGAAATTATCTAAAGTGGAATCCTTCAAAGTTCTACCGCGAGGGAAAAGACAAGATGAAAATCGTTGTTCACGTAAGTCTTGACGATGAATGTAAAAACAAGCATTGTGATTTCAGTATCACTTGCAGTATTTATCGGGTGGCAGGAAATGGCCATTTAATTGACGCTGGCGGTGGTTGCAACCACGAAGAGATTGGAAAACACTTTCCAGAATTGCAGAAGTTTTTTCCTCTTCACATTTGCGCCCACGAAGGAACTCCAATGTACCCCGAAGCCAACGGCATTTATTTCATAGAGCATGATACCAAAGAGTGCGCTATGAGAAATCTGCGTTGCACTGAGGAAGAGTATGAAACGCTCTCAAAATTCACGAAAGAAAAGTTGTATTTCAAGTATCTGCTTTTCGACCTTGGTATTGTTGAGCGTTGGAAAAAGGAAGCAGATGAATTCATTGCTTTCCTTGAAGAGAAATGCGGATATAAATGGGTAAATCCCTACACTCCAGAGCAAGAGCGTTTCCGCTTGGTTTTAACGGACGAAGAAAGGGCTACGATTGAAAAGCAGCTCAGCGAGGGCGGTTTTACTCCCGAATCTCTGGCAGAACGTCGCCAGAAAGAATTTGAGGCTGAAAAAGCGAAGTATATCGAGGAAATTGAAGCCGAATACAAAAAGCGGACGGGAAGCGCGGATGCAAAGCGTAAGACTTTGCGCTACATTCTTGACCAAGGAATTTCTCTGAAAAACGTCATCTACTACGACCACAGCAACGAGGTACACTTTAATTGGAAGTCATACGACGATCTGATTACGCAGGAAGAATTCGTGGATTTCATCAACAATTTGGATTGTTCGATAATTCCAGAGTTTGTGACGTTCCACATCGACAACGTAAAGCCAGAGTAATCTCTTCAGATTGTGCGGGATTAATTTTCCGCACAGTCGCCATTAACCCCTAAATTAAAGAAATTATGGCTTATCCAACTACCGCAAGAGTTTCAATGCTTGCAAACAATCAGTTAATCATCAAGGATGGTGAGAAGCAAATCTTCCAGAGTTATTCATCAATTATCTGCGTAAAAGACGGAAAAAATATCACCCTTGACGCAGACAAATGGAATTTCTCAGCGACTACGACAAAGTATTTGGGTCGGTTCCTGGGAATGAACAAAGCCGAGATTATGAAACACATAAAAGACGGCTCTTTCAAGCTCGCAGACCTCAACTAAGGTTTTGAGGCATTAATTTGCCTCAGAACCGCCATAGAATTATTCACCTAATAGATTTGATTATGACAAAGAAACAAGCGAGACAGAAAACCCGCAGGCTTATCCGTGACGCATCGGATTTAATGCGGAAAAAGTTGGAAAAAGCTCTGATTTGCGGAGCAATCAACTTTGACAATTATGACGATGATTATGAACTACCGAGAATTATTCTCATGGCACTCTTGAAAGAAGCGACTTTCCAATTCAAGCCTATTCGTGATCCGAAAAAGCAGGAGAAAGAAGCAAACAATATTTACGCTATGATTTAACTCTAATTTTGTGCGACTATGGCATATACGATTAAAGGCTTGGCAAAAGCCAACGATTGCGAAGAGCAGAACGAATTCGGACTTGCTCAGGTTTGGAACTACTGGCTTTCTTGCAATAGCAATGACCGCCAATGTGTGAACGATTTCAAGCGGCTCAGAAAGGAGGAAAGAAAGCGGATGCTTGAACACCTGCGAGAATATCCTACCCTGCGTGAGCACATTATTTCTCACCTCTACGACTAAGTTAGATGGGCGATTAATTTCGCCTACCTAACCCAACCAATAAATTCTATTCAATTATGCCGTACAAATCAGAGAAAATTAAGATTGCCGGAACTAAGCATGACCGCAGGCGCAAACTCACTGAAGACCAAAAACAATATATCCGATGGCTTCGTGAGGAAGAGAAAATCAGCTACCAGAAACTTGCAGATATGTTCGATGTTTCTAAGAGGCTGATTATTTTCATCTGCAAGCCAGAAATTCAGCAAAAGGCGCGTGAACGATTCAAGAAATACAAAGCAGAGGGTCGTTACAAGCCAACGAAAGAGGAATGGGCTGAGACGATGAAAGAGCATCGCCATTACAAGCAGAAACTATTCTGCGACGGCAAAATCAAGGAATCTGCTGACGAATAATCACGGATTCCACTATTCACTTAAAATTTGGAAATTATGACTATCGGTTACTTCTACAAAGAGTATGAGATAAATGGTACATTGTATTATATATCTCAGTATGCAGACAAACCGCATTTCGTAAAACTTTGGGAATACGGCTACGTCTATTTCAACTATCGTATCGGGCAGCAGGTTTACCCCAAAATGTGCGTATCAATTAGCAGGGGATTGCGATCACGTCCAAATCTCAAAAGGCTATTCGGTAGTTAATTCTACCAATAGCCACAAAAATTATTCACCTAAAAAGATTGAGTTATGGAAAAGAGAAATTTTATCCCTGCACCCATCGACAACAAGAATTTGGTCGAGGATGCCTTTGAGGATGCCAATGAAATATTCGGCAACTTCTACGAGGGCAAAGGACATCGTGAGAAAGGGCTAAGACATTTGGTTGGCTTTGTTCGGGTATTCGACAAAGAATATCCGCAGTGCGTAAATGCAGAGGGTTACGTCAGGGCGAAATGGAGTTTTGGCGACAACAAGGTAGAAATCGAAATCCTTGCCAACAATCCCTTCATGGAAGACTATGAAGATACGAAGAAAGACATCTGCGACTACTACAAAAAGCAGTTCAAGTCATGGGAAAACGAGCAGAATTTGGGCTTGCGCGTTGAATTCATTGATTATGAAAGCGGAATGTACGTGAGTTTCTTCTACGACATGGATGATCCAAATCTATGACAATGCCTGCGCCCTCTTAACTGAGGGCATGGGCGCAAATTATTCACCAATAAAATTCAAATTATGAAATTAGCATTTTACAAAGTTGACAACTCGCTTGAATATGGTCGCCATGAATTTGACACCATATCTGACAAGCCCGAAGAAATCCTTGAAAAGTTGAGGAAATTGCCAGATGAAGAATGGCATCTATACGACATCAGCTCTGACAGTTTCAAATCCAGAACCCTCAATCTCTGCGAATTCGTTGAAGACTACAACGATGAAGAATTAGATGGTGGTTGGTGGTGCGTTATGATTCCAGAAAAGCGGATGGTTTATGCCGTTTTCGTTGACTATGGAACAATGAGGGAATTGAAACGTGTGTATTCCACTGAGGAAAAGGCAAAGGCATACATTGACAAGAAATGCCAGGAGCCAGACAAGCTATTTGAATCCACCATTGCTACGAACTGGAAATACAAGTATCTCTACGAGGTCAGAAACAAGCGCACGAATTTGGTGCATTCCTACATCGGATATGCAGAGATAGAACTTGACTGCGAAGAGGATTTCATGGAAAAGCTACGCAACTTCTGATTGGTTATGGTGAGCGAAATATCTCACCATGGCCGCTAAATTTATTCATTCACCTAATATTTTCAGTTATGACCTACGCACAAAGAAAAGAATCTGCACGTCAAGAAGCTATTGATTGGCAGTTAGAAGCAAGTGAGCAGAATCTATCCTATGGCGAACTTGCTGAAGCAGGCGACCACTTCTACAAAATCGGAAAACGATTCGGTCTTATCCGCGAATTTCGTGAGAACGGAATCCCATGTTAAATCTACTCCAGAGAGTACGATTAACTTCGTATTCTCTGCCTATTTCGAGAGTTTTTTAACCCTATTTATTAATTTAAAAACATTCAATTATGACAGAGAGACAAAATTTTCTCCTTGAACTCTACCGAGAATTCGGTGACAAGGCGCAGAACGCATTGGATTTCGTTATCGCTAACGATGGCGGCTCAATCCTCAGACCACAAGCAAATGCACAAGCAAATGCTAATGCAGGAACTATCGAGGTCTATGACTTCAAGAATCCAGAAGTTATGCTGAAGGAATTCTATGAAATCAAAGCCAGATTCTTAGTCATCAACAACCACCTCATTAAAAAAGACGTGGAAGATGAACTCCTTGACACGCAGGCTGACGGCCTCTACACCTATCTCCGAAACCTCCGCAAGAGAATCGGCGACATCAACTCCGTAAAACTTCAAGACCAACCATTCGAGGTTGTTGACTTGGGATTGCCCTCTGGCAGAAAATGGGCGAATATGAACCTTGGTGCTACCAAGCCCAACGAAACAGGTTTATACCTCACCCACGAAGATGCCTGCAACTTCAAGTTTGAAGACGGATGGAAAATGCCGACTGACGATGACTTCGTAGAACTCTGCGACAACTGCGAACACGAATGGAAGGAAATTGATGGTGTCTATGGTCAGATGTTTACATCTAAGATTAATGGCAATTCAGTTTTCTTCCCCGCGTCCGGCTTCTACAATGGTACGACGTTGTACTATCGTGGGTCGTACGGCCTCTATTGGGCCGCTACGTTGTATTCCTCTTCGAGTGGTCGCCTCTTGTACTTCCTTGCGTCTGATGTCAATCCGCAGAGCAGCTACGATCGGTTCTACGGTTTTTCTGTGCGCCCGGTTCAGTAATTATTCAACCGCGAAACCCGTCTGCCGACAAAGCCGCCACCAAGCGGCTACAAAAGGCAGACGGAAAATTAGGAGGAAGCGGATCAATTTCTGCTTTCTCTTCCATTGTCTAACCAAAAAAGAAAAATTATGGAACTGAAAATTGAAACCAAGCAGGAATTGAAGTATGTGATGGATTTCTACAACATTCCTTTCGTGCCAATACATGACGGCAAAAAGGATATGGGAAAAATCACGCGAGAAATGAAGTACGAACCCGGGCATTGGAGATACAATTCGGGCTTCGAGTATCTTGGCTTTGAACTTGCTTATGAGCAAATCAAAGACGTTATCGCTCTCAAAGAGAACGTGAGAAAACCATTCAAAGCCATTCTGGTATATAGAGTGGAAGAGCAGACTTGGAATTATCCAGACGTTGAAGGTGGTATTCCCTGCCATCACGTCTATCCCAAGACAGTTGTACGCGAGACCGAGAACGAAATTGAGGGAACAATGGACGAAGTTTTTGTCACTTGCTTCAAGTCAAACAATACCATGCGCTATTGCAACGGACATCGTTATCATTTCAAAGACGATAAGGTTAGTGATATGTATTATCTCTGGCTGAAACTTATGCCCGATGCACGGCATTTCGACCTCTACTACGGCAACGGCATTGTTGACTAAGGGAAATGCGGATCAATTTCCGCACTCCCACATTAATGTTTCACTCTAAATTCAAAAAGTTATGGAAAAAATTATGTTATTGGATGCCAATGTTGGCGACGTTCTTTATGTAAGAATGAACAAAACTGTCATTGCAGTTAAAATCGTGAAGTTTATTTGCGGTAGCATCGGTGCCTCTTCAAGTGATTCATCCTATGTCTGGCTGCTTATTGCAGGGCAGGGTGACAATCCTCAGCAGAAGTACATCGGAAAACACAATACCGAGAAATATTATCGTACCATTGAAGACTGCATCAACGACAAACCCATTGAGAAGTATGTCGTGGATGCAAAAGAGTTGGCAGAAAAATGCGGCATGGAATTGACGCATGAGTACAGCTCTATCGGATATGGCTACGATGGTGTATGGAAATTCGAGTGGGATGGATTCATGCCTAAGAGGGTTCACGTTGCATTGAGTGAATTCCACCTCGTAAACGATGCCGACGGATGGCACTACGAGGTTTACAAGAAATCCTACGAGCGTGAGCCGAGGAAATTCTACGACACCTATGAAGAATGTATCGCCGACAACCAAGTAAAAGTGGTTGCTTTCTGATTCCTCCAGACCATTTCGCGCTAATCCTCGAAATGGTCACGATTTATTCACCAAAATTCAGAAGATTATGAAGACAAAGTATGAAAACGGAATCCTCTCCTTTACTGAGGATTCAGATGATGAAAAGATTTTCAGTGTCATCGGCACGAAGTATGGCGATGGTGACAGATTCGTTCGCCTTATGACCGAGAAAGAAGTTAAGGAAGAAATTCCAGATGAAAAGGAGTGGAGTATGCCCATCGACGAAATGGAGGTTGGCGACACCTCAACCTATGGCTATTGGCACTACGACAAAGCGAATATCATTGTCCGCGTTGCCTGACTATGTGCGGAATAATATCCGCATATAGCCCTATTATTTATTCACCAAAATTCATTTATTATGGCAAAGAAAAATATAAAGCACACCGATTTCGGGTTGTGGGAAAGCCCAGAGAAATGTTTAGGGCATTCTACCCTCATTTACGGCAACAAACAAGAATTGTTGGGATTGGCGAGAGGTATTCAGTTTATGCTTGAAAGAAAATACGCAAGACCTCACGTTGAATTTAACGATGAAGAGAACAACTATTCTATGAGTAGTAGTAAAACCTACTCGCTCAAACACTGCATCGTAGAAGAGATTCCAGAGCGTAAAGTTGAAGAGTATAACGAATGGATAAAATATACTGGCTTCAAGATTACGCTTACCGAGAATGACAACGATGATGATGGTTACGACATCGGCATTGACAACGGCTGCTATGTTGAGGATTTCAGAGAATTCAGCATTGAACCATGCAAAGACATATCCCAAGCCGCACACGAATGCCGAATACGTTATGTAATAATGGACGAAAACAAATACCTGAATCCGACATACATCAGAGAACGTCTTTCCTCTCTTGGTTATGACGGAGAAAAGGTTAAGGAAGAAACGATCACTCATATCCGAATGATAATGTCAAAGGGTGCATACGAATGCCCTCAGTCAATAGGAATTGGCTTTGACATTGCGCTCAAAAAGAATGCGGAGTGGTTTCTTAAATCAAACAACCTCTATCAGTAAGCCATTGAGCCGATTAACTTCGGCTCCTGGCACTATTAACCCTAAAATTCAAGAATTATGAGAGTAAAAATTAAATTCGACCCAGACGGCGAGTATGGTTATCCCAAAAACATAATCATCAGCGCACAACAGTTGGTAAGGGATTACATCGACCACTTAAATGAAGTCGAAGATGCAGACACCATTTCTTTCCTCAGAAAGACAGAAATAGGAAAGGCAGTTGACTTCGTGGCAGAAATGTGGGAACTTGACTACGACGTGGTTTCTACCAGAAACATTCGCAGATGCAGCGTTTGTGGCAAACTCATTTCCTCTGGCTATCTCTTTGACGGAACAGATGCGTTCTGCGACAAAGATTGTGCAACACGATTCTTTGACAATGATGAAGGATGCGTGGATATTCTTATTGACGAAGGTGAGAGATTAGTCTGGCATGATGAATTCCCACTACGCGACCACTACCGCGTAAACATTGGACACTTTGCCACCGAATGCTTCCACCATTTCGACAACGAAGACAGAATGTTCCAATGGATTTCTGAAATGATTGGTCAGAAAGTCAGTTCGTTTGAAGATTGTGAGGAATGGACGCGCAAGCAGGATGATGAAAAAGGCAGATACATCGAGATTCTTTGCATCGACAATATTCCAGAGTTTTACAAGCATCGCAGGGAGTACGTTCAATGCCTGCAAGATTGCGATGACCTTATGACCAAAGCTCAGAGGTTGCCATTAGGTGCAAAACGTGACTACCTCATTCGCAGGTTTGGCAAACGCTATGAAGATGCGAATTGGTATTGGGATGCCTACCCAGAAATCTGGCAGGGAGAGATTTAACTATCTCCCCTACCTCTATTTTATTCACTTATTAATTCAGTTAATTATGATTCAGGACTTTTCAAAAGTAAATTCCAGACCCGACCACGTTGTATGCAATAAATGTGGGAAGGAAATGTACGTTGACTATGACGTAGATGTTTGCCCGTGTTGTGGCGAAGAAGGTTATCTCATGGATATTGAGCAGGAAGTGGAAATCAATTAAAACTTACGGCTATGTATGTAGTAAAGACCAATATCCCAACTATCAAGGATGAATATCGCAAGCAGAGTTTCAGCAGGAAACGCGATGCCATGCGCACATTCACGAATATGCGTAGATTCTGCGACAACAACGACTATGCCTACAAATTGTTCATCCGTGACCCCAAAACCCGCAGGAAGCCCATCAGAGGCACGATGCAGGTAGAAATCGGTGGATTCTTTTTCTATGTTGAACTTTATAGAGAGTAATTGCTATGGAAGAAAAGAAAGTTTATCTGATTGTTCAAGATGTGCCGTCTTCAACGAAGACTTTGGCGCGAGTGTTCAGTTCGCCGGAAAAGGCGCAGGAAATTGCCGAAAGCCGCGACGAAAGAACTGGAGAGAAAGTCTACCCCAACAGCCGCGTCGTTGAGCGCGTTGTGGAGTAACGCTATGGATGCTCTGGCTTAACTGCCGCTGCATCCGCTATGTCTAACCAAACATTATAAATTATGAACGAAGAAAGAATCGTTGAGGTTTTCGACCATGCTCAGAACCTACGCAAGAAGTCTGGCAAAAAACAGGCTTTCATTTATCTCGTTGGCTGCTATGCCGCACACACAAAGCCCAACTGCCTATTGCGAGAATATTGGGCTGAAATGCGGAATATAGTGAACCATAATTTCGCCATGACAAACGGCGAGTACACAAGGTTTTTGTTCTACTACGAAGCATCCTGCAATATCATTGCTAAATTGTTTGGCAGGTATGCGTGGTACAACACCCTCTCTATCGACATCAATTAGTCCATAATTGAATTTTAGGTGAAAGGTGTGCGGAGAATTAATTTTCTCCCACACTGCGACGATTTTGTCAGAACAATTAAAATTCAGTATTATGGTTACATTAAGAGAAATCTTAGAGAATGACATGGGATGCCACAAAGCATTCAATGGCGATGGCAGTCTCAGTTATGAAGGTGTGGAAGCAGTGGAGAAAATCATTGAATTCCTCCAAGACCTCGCAAGTTGCGGTATCATTCCAGACGTAACGGAGCAGGCACAGACTCAGTTTGACGAGATTATGAAAGTAAATCGTTCTGCCAAAGAGCAGATGATTGTCGAACTCCACGAATTCGTAACGCATGGTGATCGCAGTTTCGTGCTCAGAAATCCAGTAATGGCTAAGACTGAGGACGGACATGATTTACTTGCAAAGTATTTCAGCCGCGACATCGACTACGCAGATATTTTCTGTGCCGACTACGAATTAGGGAATGACGATGCGACTGTCTTTGATATGCAGGATATGTCAGATGATTCAGTCAAGCAAATCTACGAAGCCATCAAGACGCAGGAGATTGAGGACGGATGGGATTGGAAGGAACACGCCACCCATGAAATCAAGAAGAAATATCCAGACGCAGAGGATTGCCATGTATGCGATTTCGTGACGATGTATTGGAACAACCTCGACACCGACACCGCAAACCTTGAAGTCTTTGAGGACTGGATGAACAACTGATTTACCTTGCAGTCATTAAGTTGGCTGCAAAGTACGACGCTATTGTCACAACATTTAAAAATCACAATTATGGAAAATTTACAGAAAGATTTAGCCATCTTCAAGGCTATGTACGGATTCGCTAACGAGTTGTTCTTTGATGCCTGCAATGCCAGTCCAAAACTGCGTGAGGAAATCAGAAAGTGCGGTAATGCCGTGAGCGTGGAGCAGCTAACGAAAAACGGCTCAGACCTCAATATCGCATTCAACGATACCATAGTAACAATCGCGGGCGATGTCTGTCACATCGAAATCGACGGCTTTGAGTGCCAGTTCCAGATCAACCAGGTATTCGACCTGCTGAAATACTGGAAGTCATTGGCAAAGGTTAAGGGTGAGATTATGTTCGCCTACGAAGAGCAGGTGGATATGACGTTGGTAACTACCATCGGTTTTGCCTTCGACAACGCTGCCCTCGCCAAAAAACTCGCTAAGTGTACGTCAAAGGAGGAATTCAGACCCGCTTTGAACTGCGTGTTGGCAGAAGTGAATCTCGACACCGAGTTAGTCAGTTTCGTAGCTTCAGACGGACATATCATTTCCGTAATCACAACCGATGTCATTGGTGTGCATCGTAACAATCCCTACGACCATGTTCTCAGGGCATTGTTCACGGCAAAGGATTGGGAAAGAATCTGCGACTATGCTAAGAAGAATGGTAACTCCGTAGAATTTGAATTCTACTGCCGCAAGGAAATGCAGGTGCATGACACCGCCATTGCCTGCTGTGGCGACATGAAGATCAAGAGCGTGTTGCAGAGTTTCGAGGATAGCGGTAGCGGTTATCCCAACTGGCATCGTGTCATACCATTCGAGTACGACTATCAGCACCTCAGACTGACAAAGGAAGCTCAGAAGGAATTCGCCAACTATTTCAAGGCGGCGAAATCGCAGGCTTACCATGTCATCCTCAGTGCCTATGAGGGATGCAAATACCTCTATATCGACGAAACCGACGTGGACTTTGGAAAGAATATCGAGGCTAAGTTTGAACTGGTTGAGCCTGCAACGAAAGATGTGTGCTTCGGAGCAGCTAAACACCAGATGCTCAAATTCCAGACCGAAGGAATGTGGATCGACAACTCCAACCAAGCCATCCTCTTAGATTCAAAGGAATTCGACATCACTCTGGTCATGCCCTGCATTGACAGCGAAGGCCAAGGATATTCCATCGACGAAGAGACTGCCGACGAGAGACGCGGATTCGTGCTCAATCCAGAGCCGGAGGTTGTGGAGAAAGAGGTTTGCGTAGCAGCCTGAACTATGGGGGAAATGAGGTTAATTCCTCATTCCCTGCAAATATATCTTAAATATGCAATTAAATATTTTGCACATTAAATAATAATCACTAAATTTGCACCGATTATGGAATTGAACAAAACGACAAAACTCAAAAAGGGTGAGCGTGTTGATGTTGCGGATATGCAGCGCAACCAACGCATTATGTATTTTCCCAAGACCCAAGAGATTAGGTTAAAGGCAAGCGACATATTCTGCAAAGCCGAGCCGGACTATAAGGAATGTATCGTGCTGTCGCAGTCAAAGGCTGCAAAAGCCTATCCCGACCTATTCTTCAATTCTTCAAAGGCATTGCCTTATGATCCCGACAACATTCAGACCACTATCAAGTTGACGAGGGAACAGGACGCATTCTGTCGCAGGCACGGAACTCTCAGCGGCTACATCAAGAGCCTTATTGACAAGGAAATGAAAAAAGAAGCAAAGAAATGACCGTATTAGATGCCATCGAAATCCCCGAACTCGACATCACCGTTACCGAGGTTGTTGAGGACTGCTTCTATTATAAGATGGCTATGCTTGGCAGAATTTCCCATGAGCAAGGCGAACTCACGGAAAATCGCCTGAGAGGGAAGTACGATAAAGACACATTGGAAAAAGCATTTGCCACTGCTGATAGAATGATTAACAACATTGACGAATACGGAGTGCCTTGCATATCCATGATGTAATCTCTATTGCTTTCACCGTCTTAACTGAGGGTGGAAGCGCAAAGCAATAGTGCTGAATTTATTAAAGTAAAGAGATTATGAAGAAACCAATTATGACGTTTCCAGAATTTGAGAGCAAATGTCAGCAGTGGTTCGACACCTATTCCAACCGCTATCACCTATCCGATTTAAGGGTATGGCGCACGGTTCCTGGGAATATCGAAGACCGCGATGTCTGGTATTGCTTGGTGGGCGTTAGGCGTGGCGTAACACTTATTCTTTTGTACGACCATTCCGGCGAACTCGACTATCCGTTTGAAGTGATGTGCGATTGGGCGCGTAAAAGCCTCACAATGCCGTCTTCTATGCGTTGTGGATATACTACCCACATCGGAGAATATGAGACGATTACGGCGGCTTTCTGCGACATGGCTGAAGAGCCGAGTCCATTCCTCATTTCCAACCTCAATGACAGCTACGGCATTGGCAGAGTATTGAACGATGAAGAAAAGCAAATGAATATGGGAAAGATGATTGACTTTGACCGATTATCTTTCTTGGAGTGTCTGGATAAGTTGCAGGAATGGCGTGATCATCCCAATGCCTGCGAATGGACTGGAAGAAAGATGACCATATTCAAACATGACACCATGGCCGAAGAAATCTATGTGACACAACTCTGATTTGTCTGACTAAAATAGTATAGATTATGTTAAAGAACGAAGAACAGAACGAGGGTAGGACACGTCGCCCGCAGGACGATTTGCCCTACGAGCGTAGGATGCTCTACATTATCAAGGATTATCGCCGACTAACCTCTGCGAATGAAACCCTTGAAACCTACGCCAAACAACTGGAGAAAGAGAATGAGCGACTGCGTGGCGAGAATGACCGCCTAAAACGTGAGAACGAGAACTGGAAGAAAGTCAAGCAGCCCAATGAGGGCATGGTTACGGCTATGCAGGGCTTACTCAATGAAAAGCGAGACCTCCTTACGTCTCAACGCGCTCAAATATCACTATTGCGCCGAGAACTCGACGAATACAAGAAGTTGTACGGCGAATTGTAATTCTATTGGGTTATGGCCATTAATCTTTGCCATAACTCGCAAATCATACATAATTTGAATTTTGGTTAGACCGCCACAATTTCGTGGCAAATTCGAGTAGGTTCTATCAATTTTAGAGCTTACTCTCTATATTTTGTAAAACATTCGGAAATATTCGAGGCGACTCTAATGATTTTCTACCAAAATCGCATAAAATATCGAATGTTATTCGTATATTTGCACATTATTAGTGTTATCAGTATTTATTAAACCCTCTAAAATCAATTATTTATGAACAGTTGGCAAATTGACAGAAACGATGGCCTCCTTCAGACTCTTATCGAGGTCAATGAATTGGAAGACAAGTTCGGACAACTCGACCTCTCCGATGAAGAGAAGAACCAAGTGCAGGATTCTGTGGCGATGATGAAAGGCATCCTTACCACGAAAATCGGAGAGGACACACAACGTCAGATCGAGAAGACGTTGGCTGAAGAGCGCGAGGAAGAAAGAAAGCGCAAGGAAAAGCAGGCGTAATCCAAAGGAGCAGCTAAAGCCTAATCGCTTGCTGCTTCACCAAATATCAATTTTAGTAGTAACCAAAATATCAAATTCAACAAGTTATGGGAATCGAAGATTTAAGAAAGCATCTGGGCGGCAAGTACGATGACAAGGTACTGACTCAGATTTTGGAATCCCCCTTCATTGATCATAGGGGAGGTATTAGTTTTAGGGAATGGCGTAGTAGCTTCGTCGGAGCGTTCCTTTGCAAGACACCAGAGCGCATACACATCTTGAAGTATGTGGTGGCTGCATTGAATAAGGAAACGGTGCAATGGAGCGATTTCACCACCACCAACCTAACAATCATCCGGGATTATATCAGCGACACCGTATCTGCTAATTCGGCATCGGTGTATCTGAATATCCTCAAAGCCCTTCTTAACGAGAACTGCGACAACAAAATGTTGCCGAATGCCAATTTCTCTAAGATATTGACAGTACGAAAGGAGCCGAGCCAGAACGTAGCACTCACTCCTGCCGAAATCGAACTCATTGAGAAGTATCAGCCCAAAAACAAGCACGAAAAGGCTGTCAAGGCTCAATTCTTGTGTGAATATTATTGTGGCGCAAGAAGTTCGGATATTCAGCAGATGACTGAAGCCAACATCGTTGACGGCTATATCGTCTATGTGTCGCAGAAGACGAGGGTAGAAACCTCAGTGCCTTTGCACAAGAATTTCTTGAAGTATTTCAGGCAAAGAGGAAAGGAATACTCCAGACCCTCATACAACCGCATTATCAAGCGTATCTGTCAAGCCGTAGGCATCAACGACCCCATCAAGCTATATTATCATGGTAAGACGCAGGTGCGCCCGAAGTACGAACTCGTTGGCTCTCATACCGCACGTCGGAGTTTTGCCACAGCACTGGCTCAGAGGAATGTGCCATTGAGCACCATATCCAAACTAATGAACCACAACGGCAACGAAACCATGACATCGCGCTATATCTGTGTCGATACGCAGAACATCGGCAGTGAGGCCATGGCGTTCTTTAATCAATAAAATTTGCAGGGATGCGATTAATTTCGTATCTTTGCACCCAAGTTTCAAATTATAAAATTTCGGTTATGAGAAAGTTATTGTTTCTGGCATTACTGCCAATGCTCTTCGCCTCATGTGGAAGCGACGGCGATGACGAAGTTACAACCCCACCAGATCAGAGGACGCAGTTAGTTATCGGTAACTGGCAGGTTACTGAGGTGTGGAAGGTATGGACGGGATTAGGCTATGCCTACGAAGACCATTGGGAAAAGGTAAGTGGCGACCTCACGCTATCAATAAAGTCTGGTGGTAGTTGCAGCGTAAGCGGTGACAGCAAGGAGAAATATACTGATAGCTTCAGCGGGGCAGTCATGGAGTTTTCAATAGATTTCCCGAAATTCAGTAATTGGGAATGGAATAGCGCAAACACCACCAAACCCCTACGCCTTTACAATAGTTCCGCAAATATCAACTTTGAGGTGACGTTCATTTCCAACAACAACCTGCAACTGAAAAGCGGCGACATCGGATATAAGTTCATGCGCCTGCAATAAAAAAATAGGGTACGAAGCCGTTAATTCGACTCCGCACCCCTTCATAATGAAAGGCATTTGGATTAAAAGTCAAAATTCAGGGTCTGGGTAACTGGATTTCCAGTTTCCATGAATATTACGTTTGTCTTGTCAGAACGGTCTTTCGCGGCACAGTCGCCGACATATCCCCATTTCTTCGTGCAGAGCTTACTACCCTCATACGGTTCTGCTGCATAGTAACAGCCTTTGCAGTTGATGTAGTCAACGCCCATACACGTTAGTCTTACGCCATTGTCGTAAAACGTCTCTCCAATCTTTCTTTCCATCACTCCAGTTCTGGCTCAAAGAAGATGCGCGGCACGGCGTTTCTCAGGTCGTAGAGGCGATCAACCTTGCGAATGTCAAAGCGATGCTGATACATTCTGACATATTTCTTCACTTCGTCGGTATTGACTTTTTTCAATACCTCAAATCCCAAATAAGCATAATAGAAATCGGTTTGCCTGCGCAAGCCAAAGTAATTTAGGGCTTTATCGAATGTAAGCCCACATCTATGGTACTCTGGAAACCATATCTCCAGAAACTCAATGACAGCCTTGTTTTCGGGGCAATACAGCGGTTTTTCGGGGAAATTCCATGCGCCTATTCCCAAGCCATCCGTCTCTGCCATTATCATCAGCAGAAGGTTAAACTTGAACTGGCGTTGGTTGATGTCAATACCCATTAACAGGTTTGACAACGCCATAAACGGGTCAAAGCACTTGTTTTCCTTCAGTACTTCGCGGATGCTGTTTTCTATCCCACCGTATTCGTCGTATAGTTCCCTTACCCTGCTCAATAAATGGGCGATGTGGAAGTTCCGGGTGAAGGCTCCTGGGAGTCTTTCATTCTGCAACTCGCCGATGGTCAAGTCAGACAGACCGCCTTTTGCTATCATAGAGTCGTAGGGATGACTACCCAAAATATCGAGCATAGTACCCTGCTGAATCAGCAGTTGGTCGTTGTTGGCAAATAGGAGGCTGACAAACATTGCCACCTCCTTATCCCTCAGATCGTCGTAGTGGTCTGCAAGGCTGAACAGATGCAAGCCGAATTTCCCTCTGGCTCTGAAAGCATCCGCGAGCTGCTGAATCCATATCCTATTATGCTCACCGAATTTGTCAAGGAAAGCAAGGGTGTTTTTCTGCCTTATCTCTGTGGCGTAGGCAGAAGAAACATTCCTCGCTATCCTTTTTTCTTCCTTTTTCTTGTCATTCTTCATTGGCAATCTTTTTCGGATCGTAGTACGCTGACCTATGAGCAACCGCCATGTCAATGAGAATAATCCTATCCTTTTCCAGAATGAAGTCAACGCTCCATTTCCCAAGCATCCTAACACTGGATAGCGCGTCTTGAATCAGTGGCAGGTATTTCTTACCCAAAGCCTCAACAAGTTCATTCTCACGCTTGTATTCGGATTCATAGACGGCGGCATCGTCGGCATTGCGTTCGCAGATGGGGTCATGGCAATAATCCCAATCCCAATAATTGACGGTATATAACACCTTCTTTTGGTCGAAGTCGTAGAATACGCGCATTTCAGGACGGAACGGCATACCGTTGTAGATGGTCTTGGTTCCTGGCTCTGGCTCTATCCACTCCCTCATAACGACCTCAGTAAAGCCGTCGGTATCGAGACAAAGACCATCGTACATGATATTGATGATTTTCTCCGCAATATCAAATACGTTGTCTTTCTGGAAAATATGGCAGTTCTTATTGAAGTTGAACTTATTGCTGAAACAGCCGTTCTTTATGAAGATGTCCTGCTCAGTGAAATATTTCTCAATGGCAGGCATGAGGCGACGCTTGACCCAATTAACGACACATTCCCTATCGCCTGCTTGCTCCATGAAAAACGACAAATAAACCTCTTCCGGCACAAAGGAGATATATGACTTTGGAACATATATGCCTTTTTCCCGCAATCCCACAATCTTAGGAAACCAGTACGAAAAGTTATTTGCGTTTCTCAGCATAGCAAGCCAGTTCTGGCAATAGCTGATATTTTTCTCTTCGTCAGTGAGTTTGGCATACGCCTTTGCGAAATCCAAAACATCTGTATTAGACTCTGCCATAGCCCTAATTGTCAAATTTGAACGTAATATCTACTCCAGTACGCTTGTCAACGTATTTGTCGGCAGGAATATCTTTGCCGTCATAGATATGGGGCATGACCAAGAATATCTTGTGCTTGGCATGAATATCGTCAATGACTTTCTGCATGGTGGGAATATCCACTTTCCATGCCTTTTCCATTGAGTCAACGAAAAAGAGTCTGTCAGAGGGTTTGCCATCGAGATCATAACCCTTCAAATATCTTGTGCGCTTCGTCTGCTTGTTTTTCAGAGCGAATAGGACGAAGGGAATGGTGAAGTCGTTTTTCTCAGTGAGATAGACTTCGCGGATGCACACACGTTCGGTATTGGAGCATCTGATACGGTTGAGGGTTAGTTCGGCATTGCTCCTGCCCTTGAAGAATTCGCAGTGCATGATATTGCCGTCGTACTGAGGAATCTGGCGCATGACCTTTTTATGGTTCTTGTCATAGACCAATTCCTCGCCGCAATAATATACGGTCTCACATTTGCCGTTGCACTCTATGGCATAGAACTTCTGGCTACTCAATTTCTCCAGTTCGGCACGGCTTAACACGATGGCTTGACACTTTTTCTTGAAGCCTACGTTGAGCATAGAAGCCAAATCAATGGCATCCATATCACCCTCTATCTTGATTGCCTCGTCAGCATTCAGAGTGAGGATCGGTTCTGACCAGAAGAAAAACTTTCTTCTATATCCGGCAAAAAAGCGGATTACGCCTTTTTCGCCAACTCTCGGTGTGATTGCAATTACGTTCATAATCATTTATTTTTAGTTACCTTAAATTTCTCGCTAAGTTTCTCGGCAGTCTTGGCGTTCTGTTTCCTCTCTTCATCCTCCAAGGCCGATTTGTACTCTTCTCTTGCCTTTGGATTAAGCTCAATGGCTTTCTGAGCTGCTTCATCCATCAAATCGTCATCGCGCAAATCGGAAATGAAATCATCCCAAGCCCATTGCACTCGTTGGTTCTTTTCGCCATCAAATCCGGCTACATCAAAGCAGCCGTACTTGTCTTTCTCCACCTTTATGCCTAACGACTCAGACATTGCGACAAAATGCTTTGTCATATCGGTAAGTCGGTCATTGGCATAGACACCAGAGAAATCGACCTTGCAGGCATTGTAGAAATCCTTGAAGAAAGTGGCGAAGCTATGGTGTGCTGCTTTCGCCATGAGCAAGGCAACCTCTATCCTGCCTTTCATTTCGACATCGCGCCAACCCAACCTAATCATGTAGTCACGTATGGCTTCATAGAGTTTTTCTATTCTTGGGTGTACGGTGTCGTAGCTGATGCGCAAGTGATCCTGCATCGTAAACCAAGCCGTTTTCTCAATATTTTTCTTTCGCGGCTCTTCATACCTCTCATACGCTTCCTCGGCACGGAGATAATTCTTCTTGACGGTGAATCGGAGTTTGTTGGCTTTTTCCAGAAGGTCATAGACATCTATCATTGACTGATGCGTGATGTAGTTGACGCGATGGATAATGAGGAAATTAAGCCTTGCTCTCTCTTGATAGTCCATGAGTTCTCCAAAGGTTATCTGGCAATCCTTTGCAAATACCATTTTCCTCATGTCCGGCACATAGACAGCCAACAAGGTAAGTACAGCAGCCAAATCAAGTTTCGTGAGTCCTTTGTCTTTCTGGAATTGCTCTATCTTATCCATGCCGTTGAAGTCACGTACCTTCGTAGCCTTCAGCAATTCCAATAGTTCCTCACTTGTCTTTGTAGTGATAGTCTGCGCATTTCTGGCTTCGTCTACCGCTGCTTTCATGTCATCTACGGGAGTAGTTTCTTTCTTTTTCTTTGCCATAATTTTAATAGGTTGAGCGTTCTAACTGTTGTTCAATAGGGTCTTCGTCATCATCGTCTTCGGGATAAGGCTCCCATCCGACGCAGATACCACCAATTCGTTGGTGCATACATCTGCCATAGTGTTGGCAGTGGTGTTCGCATTGCTGTGCCATAATTATCTCCTTTCTGCTTTTTGTAAACGATATTCTTCCACCCAAATCGGGTAGGTTAAGCCGTCAAAACTGACTAAGCAAGTCAAATCTTTTTCGTCAACCTTTTCCACCGTTCCATACCTTCCACGATAAAGGTTTTCTTTCGGGGCTACTGGAATAACGGTGTCACCAACTTTGAATCTTGGTTTACGGTTCTTTCGGTCTATTAGGTCTTCTACCATTCTGCGATGGATTTCAAAGTCTCTGATAGATCGCCGTCGCTGATAATCGACATAAAGAAGTAAGAGGATTGCGACAATAGGGAAAATTATGGCAATCCAAAAATCAATTTCTATTTTCATAATTATTGGGATTTGTGTTACATTCTGGAAGTAATGTCACTCAAAAAGGTTTAGCTGCTCCACGACCCTGCCGTCTGGCAAAGTAGTTCGCTCCAGACACACCTTATCGAAACGCTCACAGCCGTCACGGAAATAGTTTTTGTCTATCTCACAGCCCCAATAGTCATATCTCATTTTGTAGGCTGCAACCCTGCTACTCTGGCTACCCATCATCGGATCAAATATTTTATCCCCGGGGTTTGCGAAGGTTTTCAGCAGATATGCGTATAGGTCAACTGGCTTTTCCGTAGGGTGAATCTTTTTGTAAGCCCTCATGTCTGGCACTGAGCCGCCTCTACTACCCATGCGGAATAGTTTTGCGGGCTTATCGAAAGAAGTCCATGCCAGTTCGACTTGCGAGAAATTTTCCCAAGGCTGTTCTTTATCCCAACACACGATGCAGCGTGTAGGAGGCAGGTTAAAGTAGTTTCCACCCCATATAATGCGATTCTTCGACACTCTCTCCAGTTCATCGAAAAATTCCTGCGACGGTGGCTCAAAATCCCAATCGCAGTTCATTTGATTCAATGCGCGATTCTTCAATTTGCCTGCGCCGCTGTTAAGCCTGCCCTTACGCAATCGGTTGGCTGTGCTTTCGTAGCCTTTGGTTTCGCCCATCTTCATTTGAGTGGCGTTTATCCCATACGGCGGATCGGCAATGGCGAGGTCAAAGAACTTGTCTGGAAGAGAGCGCATAAACTCCATGCAATCGCAGTTATGCACCTCAGATAACGGTTTCATTACTTCCATAATGTATCTCAGATAATTGGTTATTGGGCTACATAATTATTCTAATGTAGCCTTATGAGTGAGGAACTACAAATCAAAATTAATCGCGCTATCAAACTCCTGCAATCAGCAGCGGCAAAGGCAGCAGAGGCAGGACAACCGCTTGAACTATGTTATAGCGGA
>Ga0265298_10000141_pt1 | contig 107267 bp, 79 predicted proteins | sample AusTroGonzalo_MG_3_FD_193486 | JGI IMG/M metagenome (GOLD analysis project Ga0265298, IMG submission 193486) | Bovine rumen microbial communities from tropical cattle in Woodstock, Queensland, Australia - Gonzalo_01 | ecosystem: Host-associated > Mammals > Digestive system > Stomach > Rumen ...
TTATCCGTCGGCCCGTTACTGGCGCAGAACACGCTCTTATGGGCCAGCTCGATAAGACGCAGGGAAGGAATTATGTACCCCCCCCCATAGCAAATTTTGGTACTAAATCTCTCCATTATCGCTTGAATTTTAGTGTCATCGATATAGGAAAAGTACCCCGAATAGGGCAATTTCCCTGAAAAATAATGGAACAAATGTATATAAAACAATCAACTTATCAAAAGAGTTGCTAAAATTCCTTTTACCTTCGAGCGGGGAAAAACGATGGAATCGGAAAGAGATAAAAAAAGCTCGCTGGCAAGCCAGCGAGACTTAAAAAAGGATATTGATTTTTACTGTTGAGATGCATATGCACCCGGGCGCCAGTCGCAGCCGGTGTCGTCACGGGAGTTGCCGAGCTGGTCCGTGTGGAGCATATTCTTCACGGTCGGTCCGGGATCCACATCCTCCAGCCAGGCCTTGAAGTCCGAGCTGGCGGTTAACATATACGAATCGAAATTGCTCGCCGTTATCATGCTGTACGAACCGCTAGTGAGAGAGCCGCCCCAAGGCCATACGTGGCGAGTGGAATTCCAGGAAGGATTGCCAAGTAGCGCTTTTGTAATATTTCTGTTATACGTTGGCGTACTTGCCTTATCATTATAGTATCCGGAATTACCCTTATTGGCAAGATCATACGTAGAAGCCGTAAGACCTGCCGTATTCCAGATGTTGTTATAGCCGATAAGATTCATATGAGTCCCTTCACTCTTCCCTTCACCATTAGTCCACCATGCGTCATGCTTTAATGTTGTCGAAGCAGCCGGGTCATTTGCTTTAATATTGATAAGGGCATTGTTAATCAGATACATGCTCTTACCATTGACCATTTCAATAACATAAATCAGCTCCCGTCCGTCCTCCGAAATTTCTGTTAACGAAGATGTCTTCCTGCAGGTTCCTATCATAGTACAATTGCTGATGACCAGTTCTTCCAACGTACGATCTTTATCTTGATCTACTTGATTACCCATACCATACTCGGAACTCCCACTGATATAAATCCAGGAGCCACCCTCCCTTGCTAGAGTTTTATCAGTCCAAGAATTCAAATATGTATTATCGTTAAAACTACAGTTATTCATGCAGAATGTCTTGGGGCCGCAGGCGACAATCGTGGTTCCCCCGCAGCAGGAATTCCAGTTCCCGCTGAAAGAGCACGCATTCAGATAGAGTCCGGAACTTCCGCAATTAACTGTAGAAATGGCCCCACCACGGGTGGCATAATTCCCCTCAAAGTAGCAATTGTTCAAATAGGCCATTCCATCCGCATAATAGGTAATGGCACCACCATACGCACTGATTCTGTTAACACCGGCCGTTTCCGTGTAATTACCGGAGAAAGTGCAGCCGTCAAAATAGCTCCACGTAGCATCGTGTCCCAAACGGACAGCCCCTCCATGGCGGCCGATTTCATTCTCATTCCCCATGGATTGTTGATAATCCGTATGATTCCCGACGAATCTGCAATTAATCACCCGCATATAGCCCGTCTTGTCACCCATACTCGATCCATTCGAGGACTGATAACTCAGAGCAGACCCGCCGTTGCAGGCGCTGGAATTTCCATCAAACAGGCACTCAATGATATCGGCATGTAGGCCGTTATTTGAAGCAATGGCTATGGCTCCGCCGTAGCACGCATCGGTCCCGATATAATTTATGCGATTCTGCCGGAACGTAGCGCCGGTGCAGGAAAAATTGCCATTTTTTGATAGGGAATAAATGGCTCCGCCCCAACACTTGCCACTGGTAGCGGCCACATAATTCCCTTCAAATACAGTCCCGACACCGTTACTGTCCCGGGTGATGGTAAGACTTGCATTATTCTCCTTCATGATGGCGCCTCCATTGGGGGCATGGTTCCCATAGAATGTACCGCCTTCCACAGTCAGTGTTGCACCGGAATTGTAGATGGCTCCACCTCTGTTGGTGGAATAATTGGGTTCACCCGTTTCCGAGCCGCCGAAGGTACATTCACTGATTGTCACCCTCGTGTTGCTTGAAATTGCATAAAGCGCACCGCCATCGGGAGCATGATTGCCCTTAAAGACAGCACCCTTTATACTGTTAATCTTCTCTTGATTATTGGTCTCGAAAGCAATGGCACCGCCTCTATTTTCGGAATAGTTCCCAATGAATTGAGTACCTACAGAATTAAACCTGTCAACGATTAACTTGCCGGTATCCACTTCGATAGCGCCACCAATTCCTGAGGAGGTATTATTCTGCAGAATCCCTCCGTTCAGATTGACAATTGCCGTGCCGTCATCAACGACTATCGCTCCTCCCCAGTTAGCGGCGTTGTCAGACAAGTTGCACCCATTCAAGGTAACCATACTGGAGCGCACATAGAGTGCACCACCGTTACGGGTGACCCCATCAGAACCTCTAGTACCGTTGCCGCTGAAACTAGCCGAAGTAAAAGTATTCGTTCCGGAAGAATTGCAGAAGATGGCTCCACCTCTCCAGGCCTTGCTGCCGGAGAAAGATGTGCCGGAGCCGTTATCCTTGTTGATGATCAGGCTGGCCGAGCCTGTGCAGTAAATGGCCCCGCCGTAGCCTTTACCTGGAGTTTCGGGGTTTGAAGTCTCGATCTCGGATCTATCCCAAGTATCCGTATATGCATGGTTATTAATAAAGGAGCAATCCGTAATTGTAGCGGTTCCTTTTCCAAAATAAAAGACTCCGCCACACTCGTCGGAATAATTGGGGTCTCCGGCCCCTTGTCCGCCAAAAACGCATTCAATGAGAGAAAGAGAAGGATTGCCCTCTCCTGCCATAAAGATAGCCCCTCCATCACTAGACACATGATTACCCTTAAATGTAGCCCCCGTTATCTGTACACTTGCAGTTCTATTTTCTTTTGGAGTAACACAAAGAAAACCACCATGCTTGTCGCCGGACGTGCAGGAATTGCCGGTTATGAGAGTTCCTTGGTTGGTATATCGACCGATAACTAGTGAACCAAGATCTTGATCGATGGCTCCACCACACTCGGAACTGTGGTTCGCTATGCTCCCACCATTGATAGTTAACGTCGCCCCTGAATAATAAAGACCGAAAGCCGCACCATATTTGGCTACATTGCCATCCATAGTGCAATCGTTGAAAATAACTGATCTCTGAACATATGCAACACCACCGTTCCTGGTTTTCCCTGCTGCTCCGTTTTCAGAGAATGTGGCACCGGTAATGGTCAAGGTGCCGTTCCCACCAGCGATATTCAAAGCTGCGCCTCTCCAAGCTTTATTGCCTGAGAAAGAACCGCCAATGACATAAAAGTTTCCAGTACCCTCACGATGGATAGCACCACCAAATCCTTCAGGTATATTTGTACCCTCACCATCATTGTCGGCGTTATTATTGTAAGCCTCGTTACTTGAGAAACTGCAGTTTGTAAATGTACAGTTTCCAGAGCCACCGACTCGAACAGCTCCTCCTAATTGAGTGTTGGCACTTCCGTTTCCAGAAAATGAAGTAGCACTTTCCCCGGCGTTTACGTTTACGTTAAGGGATCCGGAACCGCCCTTATTTACGGCACCCCCTCTCCAAGCATTATTGCCTATAAAAGAACCTCCAACAATGGTAAGAGTTGCAGTTCCGTAACAGTCAATTGCTCCACCATAACCGCTACCGCTTGTCCTGGTTCCGTCTCCACTTTCATTCAAGGCAGTATTGTTGGTAAAGGTACAGTGGGTAAGCGTCGTATTACCGGCACTTAAAGATAAAGCACCTCCATCGCGCCCGGAGTGATTATTGGAGAACGAGCAATCTGTAAATGACCACGAACCCGAGGAAATAACAACACCGCCACCGTCACCGGAATTATAACCGTTGACAAAACTAATTCCGTCAAATGTCACATCCATATTGCCGCTCAGAAGGAGAATCTGGTGCGAGCCGTTACCGGTAAACGAAGTGACATTGTTCGTTATGTTCCTATCACCAGTAGAAGGATTGTAGCCACCTTCAATCGTGAAAGACACTTGATCGTCAAAGGAGACCGTTGGATTGGAATTGTTATTCTTTGAGTACCAGTCATAACTCCCAGATGCGAGATGGAACGTCGCGCCGTTGATGGCGGCGATTTTGGCATCTTCCTTGGATTCATCGGAATCTCCTGAAAGCAATGACCACATCTTGGCGGCGGACATCGCGTTGGCCCAGTCGAGGCCACTGCCGTCGCTATTCCCATTTTCAGTAACATAGTAATCAGTACCACCTGTGCCGCTGGGCTCCAAGGCGCCCAAATCAAAAATCTTACTACGAGTCGTGGTAATATTCTTACGCAGATAGTAGGTATTCTTGAGCGTGCTTCCGTTGCTGTAATACTCAATCAGCAAGCCCTTACTATGACTCTGTGCAGCAATAACCGAAATGAAAAACGTACCGCTGACGTTATTGGTCGTCAAGGTAACGGAGGACGAATGGGATGTGATACTTCCGATATTCGGATCACCATTACTGAAGGTAACCGGAACGATACCGGCCAGGGCTTCTCCATTCACGCTCGTCACCACCACGTGATGAATCGCAGCACTCGTCGTTATCTTGAGAAAAGCGTTGATATTCTTGAAGGCAAGGTCAAGATTGTTCACCTTGGCTACGGCAATGTTACCGCTACCAAAAGACCCGTCCTGCTCTGCAGGGATGGTCACACTGACCGTTGAGCCCGAAAGCGACGAACTTACGCCTGCAGGATAGACGGCGTACTCCGGAGCCGAACTCGCAACGCCGGAAAATAAGCCGTTCCGGGTGCCGGCCCCGCTGGTGAGCTCAAAATTGGAGGAGGAAGAGCCATAATATACTTTTATCACGTCTTCGGCACTCCAAACAGTATTGCCGTTGTCCAGGGCGGTCTTCGAGCCGACCTCGGCATCGTCACCCGAATCACAGGTAGCGCTAAGGGTTATCTTTTCATAGCCCTCGGGGATATCAGTACCATCGGTAGAACCGTCGATCCCTTCGTTGGTTCCTTCTTCTTTCGTGCAGGAAAAGGCTGTCATTAAAAACATCCCGCACATAATCATTGACAAAAATCTGTACAAAGTCTTCATAGCGCGGATGTTTTTAATCAATATCAGAGATGTCGTCTCCGTTATCCCAGATACTTCCGGAATTATAATTATCCGTCTGCCCGTTACTGGCGCAGAACACGCTCTTATGGGCCAGCTCGATAAGACGCAGGGAAGGAATTATGTACCCCCCCCCATAGCAAATTTTGGTACTAAATCTCTCCATTATCGTTTGAATTTTAGTGTCATCCCTATAGGAAAAGTACCCCATTTTGGGCAACTTTTCCGGTGAACCTTTGCCGCAAAAATATACAAAAAAAATGACTTGTCAAGAGATTTGCTAATGTTCCTTTTTTAAGCGATTTAGGGAAAATTTCGGAATCGGAAAGGGATAAAAAAAAGCTCGCTAGCTATGCTAGCGAGACTTTAAAAAGGATATTGATTTTTACTGTTGATAGGCACCCGGGCGCCACTGGGAAGATCCGTCTCCTCGGGAATTGCCAAGCTGGTCCGTGTGGAGCATGTTCTTCACGGTCGGCCCCTTGGGATCCACATTCTGCAGCCAGGCCTTGAAGTCCGAGCTGGCGGTTGACATATACGAATCGAAATTGCTCGCCGTTATCTTGGTGTACGAACCGCTAGTGAGAGAGCCGTTCCAAGGCCATACGTGGGTAGTGGAATTCCAGGAAGGATTGCCGAGTTTCGCTTTCGTGATGCATTGGTTAAAAGTAGGTTTGTCGGCTTTATTGTTATAGTAACCGGAATTACCCTTATCAGCGAGGTCATACGTTGAAGCCGTAAGACCTGCCGAATTCCAGATGTTGTTGTAGCCAATAAGATGGAGATAGTTACTTTCTGCATTTGTCCACCATGCATCGTGTACTAATCCACTTGTGGCTGCCGGGTCGCTAGCCTTAATGTTAATAAAAGCATTATTAATCAAATACATAGGCTTATTGGTGACCATTTCTATAATATAAATAAGCTCTCGACCGCCATCATCTGATGTAATCTCTGTTAAAGAAGACGTCTTCCGGCATGTTCCTATCATCGTACAATTACTGAGCACCAATTCTTCTAACTTGAGGTTATTGGCTTGACCACCTGCTGATCCCGTGCCATATGCTGAACTGCCACTGATAAAGACCCAGCTCCCGGCTTCCCTCGCATCATTTGTGCCTTTTGTAAAGGTGTTTATATATGTGTTATCATTGAAACTACAGTTATTCATGCAAAACTTCTTCAGACCGCACGCAACAATCGTAGTTCCACCGCCCCAAGAATTATAATTTCCACTGAACGAGCACGCGTTTAAGTAGAGGCCGGATTTCCCGCAGTCGGCGGCTGAGATGGCTCCGCCACGAGTTGCGTGATTCCCTTCAAAATAGCAATTATTAAAATATGCCATTCCATCTGAGTAATAGGTAATAGCACCTCCATATGCACTAATCCTGTTTTCAGTAGATGTCTCGGTGGAATTATCCTTGAAGATGCAGCCGTCGAAATAACTGGGAGTGGCATCGTGCCCGAGGCGTATGGCACCTCCATGTCGGCCAATTGAATTCTGATTCCCCATGGATTGTTGATAATCCGTATGATTCCCGACGAATCTGCAATTAATCACCCGCATATAGCCCGTCTTGTCACCCATACTCGATCCATTCGAGGACTGATAACTCAAAGCCGAGCCACCATTGCAGGCACTGGAATTACTGTCAAATACGCAATCAACGATATTGGCATGAACACCATTCTGTTCGTTAGTGATGGAGATGGCTCCACCATAACAAGCTGTGGTTCCAACATAGTCTATATGATTCTGCTGGAATGTGGCGCCAGTACAGGAAAAATCACCATTCATTGAGTCCACCCTAATGGCACCACCCCAACTCGTGTTAGCTCCTGAATTATCGCCATTTGACGCGTAATTCTGATAGAACAAAGTACCGGTGCTGCCATTTTTCTCAATCGTAAGACTAGCATTCCCCCTCTGGACTATGGCACCTCCCGTCTTGGCATAATTCTGCCGGAATTCCCCGCCATAAACGGTCATTGTCGCACCATTATCAATACATAATGCACCTCCCCACTGGGCATGGTTCCCTGTAATGACTCCTCCGGTAATACTGACAGAACTGGATGCATAAATAGCGCCCCCAAGTGTAGCGGAATAGTTATTCGTAAAGTTTGTACCGGAGAAAGTCACGTTATCACTTTCCTTGATATATACGGCCCCGCCGGCATACGTATCTGAGTAATTGGGATCATTGTCACCTGTCCCACCAAAAACACAATTTTCGATGCTCAACGTCGTATTACTCTTTTCCACATATATTGCACCGCCAACTTGCGCATAATTACCTTTAAATTCGGCACCCGTAATGGAACTGGTTTTAGAGGTGCTGTTTGCCTCAATTTGGATAGCACCACCTTCGGCAGGAGAATGATTGCCTATAAACCGCGTCGCTTCTGTGGAATTGTATTTATTCACAACCAGGCAGCCGTTAGTATCCATCTGGATAGCCCCGCCGCTACCGACAGACTGGCTGTAACGGACATAACCTCCGTTGATATTCGCCACGCCACCATCGACAATCTGCATTGCGCCGCCGTAGTGAGCAGAATTACCTTCACCAGCCGAAGTCCCGCCCAGTGAACAACTATCGAATGTAACTGCACTCTTTACATAACAAACTCCACCACCACGGGTGTGGGCCGTCGTACCATTATTCTTAAAGATGACAGAGGTGAGGGTTACCGTTCCGGTAGAATTGACATTCAGGGCTCCTCCACGCCAGGCGTCATTGCCCTCGAAAGTCCCGCCGTTAAGCGAAAGGCTCGCCGTCTCAAAGCAATCGATAGCGCCGCCGTAACCAACATTCGATTTACCTGAAGCAGGTATGTCCGGTGTAGTTATTACATCCGCTTGTTCCCTTTCCCACGTATCAGTATAAGCATGGTTGTTAGTAAAGGTGCAATTATTCAGGGTGTATGAGCCGTTCTTCATGGAGATAGCACCGCCATCCAAATCCGAGTAATTGGGATCACTGTCACCTGTCCCACCAAAGACGGTATCGCTGATGGTGACATTCAAAGTGCCGCCTGCTGACCCATAGATAGCGCCACCTTCCCCCTCTGTGTGATTTCCTTTGAATTCGGCTCCTGAAATAGTCACGGTTCCCGTTTTTTTGGAAGCTACCGCCAAAGCGAGAGCTCCTCCATTCTTGTATTGGCCGCCACAGGAATTATTAATGAAACGAGTAGGAGTATTACCGTTTTTGCCGATATTCAATGCCGTAGCATCTTCGAATTCCACAGCGCCGCCGCTTTCTGAATAGTGATTCTGAAAGGTACAGCCATTGATTGTAGTGGTTCCCTTATAAATCGCGACAGCAGCGGCATACTTGGCTATGTTCGCTACCATGGTACAGCCGGTTAGCGTTGTGGTTCCGTGGGAATATATCGCGCCGTTTCTGCTGTTTGTGTTACCATTAGTACCGTCACCGTTAGAGGAGATAGTGGCACCGGTAGCGTTGAGCGTGCTATTATCTTTTACAAAAATGGCCGATCCCCTCCAGGCCTTATTGCCAGTTATAGAAGGATTGGTCCCATTGATGGTAACAGAACCTCCGTCAACACAAATAGCTCCGCCATATCCTCGTTTTTGATCAGAATTATCCCAATCATCGTGGTATGCTTCGTTACCCGTGAATGTGCAAGAAGTAAACGTAATAATGCTTCCACTATTTTGTTGATAAATGGCACCGCCGCTCATAGAGCGCGCAAGGTTATTAGAAAAAGTGCAAGAAGTGAAAGTGATTTTACCGCCTTCTATATATGCGGCGCCACCTTTACCACTTTCATTTGTGCTCGGGTTATAATTCCCGTCACTATCCGCCACATTGTTGGTGAATGTACAACGTGTAAACGAAGACTCAGTTGAAGAGGATGTCACGAATCGTAATGCCCCAGCATTCCCCTCAGAACTATTTCCATCGAAAACGCAATCTGTTACGCTTACCGGAGTATATGCTATACGAAGCGCAGTGTTGGCGCTTGAAGAATTGCCTGAAAAAGTGACGTGGTCTGCCGTGAAGGAATTAATCCTATATACGTGCACGCCAGCTCCGGAGTTCACATTGGAATTCCCGGTAACCTGACAATTCTGCATAGTGACATCAAGGTTGTAACTGGTATCACCCTCACGCTCGCCGCATTGAACAGCCCCGGAATTACCAGTAGTCAAGGAGGCACCGTTAAACCTCAGGCCGTCAAGGGTAACGTTCATATTACCCTTCAGGATAAGTGCATTCTTCCCAGTTCCGCCCTTGATGTTGGTGGCGTTGGTGGCGGGGGCAGCCGTCGCGCCGGCTGACGGATTGGCTACATAACCGCCCTTGAGGGTGAAACTCACCTGGTCCGTTTCATTGAAGGAAATGGTGGGCTGGACTTCGGAGGTGCCGAAACTGTAGTCTCCCGCAGCCATATGGAAGGTGGCGCCGTTGATGGCGGCGATCTTCGCTGCCTTGGTGTCAGCATCTTCAGCCTGGGCTGCCGTCAGGGTAAGCCGCTTCCACATCTCGGCCTTGCTGAAAGCATTGGCCCAGTCCATACCGGTATGGTTCCCGCCACCAGAAACGGTGACATAATAATTGCCCTTGGTTTCCACCGTGCCCATCTGGTAGTTTGCGTTCGCAGCGGTGGTAATGTTGCGGTTCAGGTAATAGACTCCCGTCACTTCACTGCCTTTTTTGTAAGTGAGTTGGAAGCCCTTGGCATGTCCCACTCCAGGTATCACGGAAACGAAATAGGTTCCTGCGCCGCTACCGGTAGTGGCCGTAATACTGGATGCCCCATTTGTTATGGTTGAAGTAGCCACAGGGAATTCTCCGGAACAGTTGACGGAAAGATCTCCGCCGAGGCTGGCTCCGACCACACTCTCAACTTCCACGCTGGTTACATCCGTACCCGACGGAAGGGTAAAGCTGATGAACGCATTCATATTCTTGAATGCCATGCTATGGTCTGCCGCCACCTTGGCAACGGCAATGTTGCCGGCAGCAAAAGTTCCGGCCTGCGATGCAGGGATAGTGACTTTCACCGTTGAACCGGAAACAGAGGAATAGGCCGACGCCGGGTAAACGGCATAAAGCGCCGTCTTGCCGACGGGAATATATCCGCGGAAGTCGCCGGTTTGAGAGCCGGCGCCGTCAACCAGGGTAAAATTGGATACGGTATTGTCGCTGCAAATAACCTTGATCTGATCACCCTCGGACCAGAGGGTGTTTCCCTCTCCGTCGAGGCTGGTCTTAGTGGCCTCACATATTGCCGTCAAGGTGATTTCTTCGCAGCCTTCAGGGACCTCGATATCGGTACCCTGGCCATCGATGGCTTCTTCAGAAGCCTGTTCCCTTTCGCAGGAGAAAAAAGCGAATGCGCAGAGGGCGCAAAGGAAAATAGTATAGAACTTTTTCATGGCAGTATCGGTTTTATTCGTTGTCGTCACCTTCGTCCCAGATACTGCCGGAACCATAATTCTGCGTCGTGCCGTTGCTGGCGCAGAGTGTCCTAACTTGGTTTATCGCGCATACGCGCAAGGTAGGGATTATGTATCCCCCCCCCATAGCAAATTTTGCGTTAAATCTCTCCATTATCGCTTGAATTTTAGTGTCATCCTTATAGGAAAAGTACCCCAAATAGGGCAACTTCCCCTGAGAACTATTTTGCAAATTTACAAAAAACTATTGATTATTCAAAGAAATCGCTACAGTTCCTTCCGCCAGCGGGCGAGAGGAATGCCCAGCTGGCCGCGGTATTTGGCGATGGTGCGGCGGGCTACCTTGTAGCCCTTCTGCTGCATCACCTCGACCAACTGCTCGTCGGTCAGGGGCTTGCGTTTGTCCTCCGCGGCGATGCATTCGGACAGTGCCTTTTTCAGTTCGCGCGTCGAGACTTCCTCCCCTTCGCTGTTCTCCATCCCTTCGGAGAAGAAATATTTCAGCGGGAAGATGCCGAAGGGCGTTTCGATGTATTTGCTGCTGACGACGCGCGAGACGGTCGAGATATCGAAACCGGTGATTTCCGCGATGTCCTTGAGCACCATCGGCTTGAGGTAGGTATCGTCGCCGTTGCGGAAATAGTCGTACTGGTAGTCGAGGATGGCCTGCATCGTCTTCTGCAGGGTATTGTGCCGCTGCTTGACCGCCTCCACGAACCATTTGGCCGAATCGAGTTTCTGCTTGACGAAGGTGACGGCCTCCTTCTGGGCCCGCTGCGAGGCGCCCTGCGCATCCATAAGCATCTCGGCGTACTTGCGGTTCACCCGCAGCTGGGGGATGTTGAAGCGGGGCATCTCGAAGGAAAGGCGCCCGTCCTCCCCTTCCGTCAGCACGAAGTCCGGGACGATCTGCTGGGTACGGTCCTCGTAGGCATTGTCCACCTGGCCGCCCGGCGCGGGGTTCAGGCGCACGATCTTGGCGGTAGCGGCTTTCAACTCATCGGCGCTCAGCTGCAGCCGGGACATGATCTTGTCGAAATGCCGGTTGGAGAATTCCGTGTAGCATTCTTCGAGGATGCGCTCGGCGTTGCGCACGGCGTCGCTGCTTTTCTTGTTCCGCAATTGCAGCAGCAGGCATTCGCGCAGGTCCCTGGCGCCGATGCCGGGCGGATCGAAGGTCTGCACGATCTCCAGCATTTTCTCCACCTCCTCCTCGTCGGTGTCGATGCCGGCGCGGAAGGCCAGGTCGTCCACGAGCGTGGGCAGGTCGCGGCGCAGGTAGCCGTCGTCATCCAGACTGCCGATAATGAAAAGGGCGATATCCCGCTGATGGGGCGTCAGGTCGCAGAAACCCAGCTGATCGCGCAGGCTCTGCGTAAAACTTTCGTGAATGGAGAAGGTATTGTACTCGGGAATCGGGTCCTTGCCGCGGTTGTTCACGCGCAGCTTGTAAGGGGCGATGGTGTCGTCCTCCTGCAATTCATCCAGGGAAATCTCCGTGCGCTCCTCCTCGCTCTCGGGATCGGGCGTATCGTCCAGGACCGGATTCTGCTCCAGTTCGGCGCGGATGCGCTGCTCCAGCTCCTGCACGGGAAGTTCGATCAGTTTGATGGTCTGAATCTGGAGCGGAGAAAGTTTCTGTTGCTGCTTGAGTTCAAGCCCCTGTCCGAGCGTCGCCATCCTACTGTTCCCCCTGTTCTTCTCCGGAAGCCGCCGCTTCCGCTGCCGCCTCCGCTTCTGCTTCCGCCAGGGCCTTCCGTTCGCTGGGAAGGGTAGGATAACGGAAAGTCTCGCCCACGAGGAAACTGTTCGGGAAGGTCTGGCGAACCCGCTTGAGTTCCCGCGCCGCATCGGTCTTGGTACGGAAATAACCCGCCGTGACCTTGTAACTGGAATGGGAATAACTGCGATCGACGCTCAGGTCCGGGTAATTGGACCTGAAGAGGGAAAGGGCGCGGGCGGACTCCAGGTCGGAATTTTTGCCGATGCCCGAATAAATACGGATCCGGAAGCCGCTGATGAGATAGCTTTCGTTGCGCTGCATCTGCTCCTCGAACGCGCTGCGTACGGCTTCGCTCTGGCGCACCTTCACCGCAGGCGCCATTTCGGAAAGAATCTCCGATTGTGCGCTCGCAGCGAGGCCGCAGAGGCAGAAGAGGAAGGTCAGCAGCAACTTTTTCATCATCAGAACATCTTTAGCAGGTCTTCCATCGGAACATCCTTATACTCGAAGGTGCGCCGCAGGCCGCTCTTCAGCGAAATCAATGCCAGAATATCGACGGTGTACTGCGACTGCTCGCTGCCGGTCATCGAGGAAAAGAGCGAAAGGACGCCGCCCTCACCCAGCAGATTGCCGCTCAGGGGGACTTTGTAATCCTTGGTGCATTTCCCCTCCACGAAGATGTCCGAAGCGCTGATCTTGAGGAAATCCTCCCCGTTCCGCTTGATCATCCCCTGGGCATCCCGGATAATCAGGTCGGTCGCCGGATTATCCACGGTCAGGACGAGGATCGCATCCAGCGAACGCAGTCCCGTCGGGGAAACGGAGTGCAGTTTGCAATCCGTCACCCGGATATTTTTGTAGGAACTGACGCAACTGCAGAGCAGGGCGGCAGCCAACAGGAATGCAGGGAGGAATCGTTTCATCGGGACAAAGATAATAAAAATATCTCTATCTTTGCGCCGATGAAAAAGGTCTATATCGAGACATACGGCTGCCAGATGAACGTCAGCGACAGCGAAGTGGTGCTTTCCCTGCTCGCCGATGCGGGCTACGGACGCACTTCCGACATCGCCGAGGCCGATGTCATCCTCGCGAATACCTGCTCCGTGCGCGACAATGCCGAGCAGCGCATCCGCGGTCGCATCGACTACTTCGCGCAGTACCGCAAGGCGCGTCCCGGGGTGCTCGTGGGCATCCTCGGCTGTATGGCCGAACGCCTGAAAGAAGCGCTCACGGAATCCGGGAAGGTCGATATCGTCGCGGGACCGGATGCCTACCGCTCGCTGCCTGCACTGCTCGAAGCGGCATTCGACGGCCATCCGCAGGTGAACGTGCTGCTCTCGCGCGAGGAGACTTATGCCGATATCAACCCCGTGCGCACGGACGATGCCGGAGTCTCCGCTTTCATTTCCATTATGCGCGGATGCAACAATGTCTGCTCCTACTGCGTGGTGCCCTTCACCCGCGGGGCGGAACGCAGCCGCGATCCGCACAGCATCGTCCGCGAAGCCTGCGACGTCTTCCGGCGCGGCTACCGCGAAGTGACGCTGCTCGGCCAGAACGTCGATTCCTACCTGTGGAAGGGGCCTGCGGGCGAGGAAGTGAATTTCGCCCGATTGCTGGAGAAGGTGGCGCAGATTTCCCCGGAACTGCGCGTGCGCTTCTCCACCTCCAATCCCCAGGATATCTCCGACGAGGTTGTCCATACGATGGCCCGCTACGAAAACATCTGCCGCCACATCCACCTGCCCGTACAGTCCGGCAGCAACCGGATGCTCGAAAAGATGCGCCGCCGCTACACGCGGGAATGGTATCTGGAGCGGGTGGCCTTCATCCGCAGCGTCATCCCGGACTGCGGCCTGACGACCGACGTCATCGCCGGATTCTGCTCGGAGACCGAGGAAGACCATCGCGACACCCTGTCCCTCTTCGAGGAAGTGGGCTTCGACGCCGCCTTTATGTTCTGCTACTCCGAACGGCCGGGAACGCTGGCCGCACGCAAATATCCCGACGACGTGCCGCAGGAAGTGAAGGTACGCCGCCTGAACGAGATTATCGCCCTGCAGGGCCGCAAGAGCCTGGAAAGTTATCGCGCCGATATCGGCAAGACCTTCCGCGTGCTGGTGGAAGGGCCGTCCAAGAAGGGCTCCGGCCAACTTTGCGGACGCGCTTCCAACAACAAGATGTGCGTATTCGAGGCGCCCGGATGCAAGGCGGGAGACTACGTGGAAGTCCTCGTCCGGGACTGCACGTCCGCAACCTTGCTCTGCACCCTTGAAAAAACTTGCACGGCAAAAAATTAATCCCTATATTTGCGGTCCCTATCCAACACGGTGCGATTAGTTCAGTTGGTAGAGCACCAGATTGTGGTTCTGGGTGTCGTGGGTTCGAGTCCCACATCGCACCCCAAAAAAGAAGAGAGCGACTGTTTCAGTCGCTCTCTTTTCTAGTCTAGCGTTACATATTCCTTTATCTATTAGAGCGGTGGAGCCGAGCGAAGAGACACCGTTGCCGGAATATACGGTCTCCGGCAACTACAGATGGGACGCTGCGCCGAGCTCGAAGGAGCGGCTCGCTCCGCGCCCCACTGTTGCCCAGACCTGGATGCAAAAGGGCACCATTTTTGCCCAAAATACCCCCAATTTGCATAAAACCAAGTACCATAGGTACCTTGTTCTTGTCAAAATAGGGACTTTTTGACGAAAACCACGTACCTTTTCGGCTGCCGGCGAGGAGCGAGCGGTGCTGCACCCGGAGGACGTGGCCACCCGCGGCCACGGGGAGCGGGAGGGGCCCGCAAGATACGAATTATCACGTAGTGATGACGAAGTAGATTGTGGGAGGGTCCGAAGTGAGCGGAGCGAACGGAGTTCCTCCGGGTGCAGCACCCGAGCAACCGAGGAAACGGCAGCCGCTTCCAGAAGTCAGGTTTCGTAAAAATTTATACGCTTTAATGTTTTAGTAGCATTTTATACGTTTTATCAGCATATTATTGCGTTCCATTTAAAATTTAATGAACTATGGAACCAACGTATGCAAATCTGACCTATGACGAAGCCCTTAAGGTCGTCATCTTCGCCCCGGGGAACGAACCCCTCATCATCCAAATGCTCGAACTCCTCCTGCCCGAAAAGAAAATCAAATCACTCGTCCTCAAGGACAGGGAGCAGCACGGTTTGGCAATTTCCGATAAAAATAGTACTTTTGACTGCTACTGCACGGGAGACGACGGAGAGTGCTTCATCGTGGAGATGCAGAACTCCCCACAAAAGAGTTTCGCGGACCGGATGCTCTGCTATTCCACCTTTCCACTGCGGGAGCAGATGGAACTGAAAATCCAGCAGCGGCGGGATGCGGCGAAGCGCGGGGAGACGGTCGATACGATGGACTACAGCCTGATGCCGGTGTATGTGGTGAGTTTCGTCAACTTCATACTCCCGCACGAAAGTGAAGAGACGCTGGAGGGCGGGCTATTGAGCCGCTACGAGTTGAGAAACTCTCACAGCGGGGAGCTGATGACAAGGGCGCTGAATTTCGCCTACCTGGAACTGGGACGCCTGAAGTGGGGCAAGGATGAAGCGAAGAAGTGTTCGACACGCCTGGAGCAGTTCGCCTGGTCGCTGAAGTATATGCACACGGTGGACAAAGTCCCGGAGAACTTTGAAGACGAGTTTATAAGAAAACTGTATGAACGCTCTGCCTTCGCCAACATGGACGTGGCGACGCAGCACAAATACGAAAGCATTATGAGAACCGAAATCGATATCATCGCGCAGAAGGCCTGGGCCCGGGAAGAAGGCAAAGCCGAGGGCTTGGCAGAAGGTGAGGCCAAGGTGGAGACAATTGCCAGGAACTTGCGTAAGATGAAACTATCTCCCGAACAGATTTCCAAGGCCACCGGCCTCTCTGTTGAACAGATTGCAGCCCTGTAGGGGACTCCGTTTCCCAGAGGGAGCGGGCCTTAATCCCGCAGGGCAATCCAGGCGAAAACCAACTTGACCGCGTGCATCGGAAGCCAGTAGCGCAGGACGATGGGCGTGGCGAAGAGGGTGGTGCCATAGTGGATGAAGCCCAGCAGGAAGAGCAGCCAGAGGACCTGTTTCGTCTCCCGGGGATACTTCCTGCCCTTCCGCAGGGCATAGATGCCGGCGACGAGGAACAGCAGCCAGGTCAGCAGTTCCAGGGCAGGGAGCAGGGGCCGGACCTGGCGGCGGAAGAAGGGGCTGCGCTCGCGCATCACGAGGTCTTCCGGCACGCCGAACCACTGTACCATTTCCTGCTTCCCGGCGGGAATCTCCGCGAAGTTCCCTACGATTTCCGTATCCCGGGGATAAAACACGCCCGGCAGGTTCGGCAGCAGATAATAGCGGAGGAACTTGAAGGGATAGTGCGTGATGAGCCATTTCCCATAATCGGCATAGAGTCCGCTTCCCAACTTGACCCAGACCTCCTGATAGCCGTTGCGGCCGTTGCTCAGAACCGCCGTCATATACTGCTTGAGCGGGAGGTCGTTTTTCCAGAGGAAGGCGGAGACGGCCTTCTTCCCGCCCTGCGTATAACCCAGGATCGCATCGTCATACCTCCGCACGCAAAAGGCGTGCAACTGCTTCAGGCGGGCGTCGGAAGGCATTTTCTTCAGTTCCGCGTCGCTCAGATGCGGCAGGATGTGCATGGCGTTGTTCGCGAGCTGCCAGCCGTCGAAGCCGGTTGAGAACTGCCGGACGCCGACCGCCTTCTGCATATTCGACTGCATATTGGAGCGGAAGACGAGGAAAACGGCCGCCGTAAGCGCGATGCCGGTCAGGGCGTAGACGCGGCTGCGGTGGAACAGCAGCACGGGGACGAAGGCCAGGGGCAGGAACATCGCCGAATAGCGGGTGTGCAGCGCCAGGAAGAACGCGGCCAGATACAGCAGCAGCCACGGAATCGAGCGGCCCTTGAGCATCCCGATGCCGCCGGCGCACATCAGCAGCAGGAGGCTGCAGTAGAGGATGTCCGCCATCAGGGCGTCGAGCATGAACAGTGCGGCGGGCGCGAGCGCGGCAGCGGCTTCCAGCAGCAGGAAGGGCAGGCTGCGGCGCGGCGGGAAATACTTGCGGACGAGCCGAAGCAGCGCGGTCAGCGAAAGCCAGTAGAGCAGCGCCTGTGCGACAAAGACCGCCAGCACGCTGTGGCTGAAGAAATGCACTCCCCGCAGGAAGGCCGAATAGCCGTAGGGACGGAAGACGAGAAAGCGTTTCTCGATGGCGGCGAAGAGATAGCCGAAGGAATCGGTCATCGTCGCAGGGTAGGGGTAGCACAGCCAGATCAGGAGGCTCCCCGCCAGGATGCAGAGCCCCGTCAGGCCCCAGTCGAGGAAGGCGGAACTATCGGCTTTCTTTGCTTTCGTGGTACGCTTCATCCGTATTTACGTTCCAGACCGACGACTTGTCCGTGCTTCCTTCCCGGAGGCTGCGCACGCACTCCATCGCGGTCATCATCGAATGGTCCATGTTATTGTAGCGGTGCTGCCCGTTCCGGCCGATGCACCAGAGGTTCTCTATCGAGTCGAGGAAGGTGCGGATCGCATCCATCTGCGCATAACTGCCGTAATAGGCGGGGTAGGCCTTGCGCACCTTGATGCGGCAGGCATCCAGCACGGCGCCGCTCTCCACCAGCCCGATTTTCTCCAGTTCTCCGGCGGCCATCGCGATAAAATCCGCATCGCTCATTTCCCAGAGCGCATCGCCCTCCGTGCAGAAATACTCCAGGCCCATCCAGAGCCTCTTTTCAGGGTCGGCCACCAGGTAAGGCGACCAGTTGTTGAAGACCTGCAGGCGTCCCAGTTTCACATCCCTTTCCTGAATGTAGATCCAGGTGTCGGGCAGGTCGCGCAGCACCTTCTTCTTGTCCAGGCATAGCCCGACCGTGATGAAGTCGCGGTAGGGGAGGGCTGCCGCTGCGGCGGCCACGTCGGCGGGTATGTCGATGCCCCGCAGCGCGGCGACCAGGTCCTTGACCGGCATCGAGGAAAGGAAGCAGTCGCAGGGATGCTCGCTGACGCTCCCGTCCTTCTCCTGCACGCTGACGCTCACCACCTTGTTCCCCTCCACGTTCACGGCGCATACGCGGGATTCCAGGGCCAGGCTTCCGCCGCCTTCGCGCACTTTGTCCGCGACCTTCTCCCAGAGTTGTCCCGGACCGTATTTGGGATAGATGAACTGTTCGATGAGCGAGGTCTGCACCTTCTCCGCACTGCGGGAACGGTGCATGGCGCGCGCGAGCATATCGGCCAGTACGGCGGTGATCGAAAGCCCTTTCACGCGCTGGCTGCCCCAGTCCGCGCCGAGCTGTGAGGGATGGATGCCCCAGACCTTCTCCGTATAATCTTCGAAGAACATTTCGTAGAGGGGCCGTCCGAAGCGGTTGATATAGAAGTTCTCGAGGCTCGTTTCGGGCAGCTTGCGGAGGCAGGAATGCAGGTAGCCGAATCCCACCTTCAGCGTGCGCCGGAAGCCCATTCCCACGAGCGTTTCGCGCTTCAGCGATACGGGATAATCGAAGAATTTCCGCAAAAAGTAAATGCGGCTGATGCGCTGCCGGAGCAGCATGACGTCGTCGGTCAGCGCGGGGTCGGGGCCGTCGGGGAACTGGGGCGGCAGCATCTCCTCCCACCAGCGCGTAACGGCATCCTCCTTCGAGAAAAAGCGGTGTCCGCCGATATCCATGCGGTTTCCCTTGTATCGGGCGGTACGCGAAATGCCGCCGATGAATGCACTCTCCTCATAGACTTCGGGCACGATCTCCGTCTGCCGCAGCAGTTCATAGGCTGCGGTGAGTCCGGCCGGACCGGCGCCGGCGATGATCGCCTTTCCTTTCATTGGACTTTCTTCTTGCGGGAAGGATGACAGATGATGTGCAGGTCGAAGCGGTCCATCCTGTAGCCGCGGAATGTGCGGCGTTTGAGCTGCGCATCGATGAGCGAGGTCAGTTCGTCATCCTCGATTTCCTTGAATACCTGGGCCCTGCTGTCATACAGGTGGATGTGCCGTCCGGGGTTCACGTCGAAGACAATCCGGCTCCCGATGCCCTGGATGCGGTTGTACAGGCCCATGTCGGCCATCTTGGAAAGGATGTTGTACACGGACGAGACGCTGACCTTCAGGCCCTTCTGCCGGTCCTCGATGTATTCGAGCACTTCGTCGGCAGTCGCATGCCCCAGAGTGAGCATCGCCGTATGTACGGCCAGGCGCTGTTTCGTTACCCGGTAGCCCCGGTCCCGCAACAGTTCGCTGAAGCGTCCGATATCCAGTATTTTCTTTCTCCTTCTGGCCATGGAAATACAAAGATTGTATAAAATTTGTATATTTGCAAGTTATGGAATCAATAAAATGTCTGATTATCGGTGGGGGTCCGGCCGGCTATACGGCGGCGATTTACGCCTCCCGCGCAGCCCTTTCTCCGGTGCTCTACGAAGGCCTTGAGCCCGGCGGCCAGCTCACCACCACGACCATGATAGAGAACTTCCCGGGATTCCCGGACGGGGTCGATGCCAACCAGTTGATGGCCGATATGCGCAGCCAGGCGCAAAAGCTCGGCGCGGACATCCGCAGCGGCGTCATCGTCGAGGCGGACCTGTCCCGGCGTCCCTTCCGCCTGAAGACGGACGGCGGCGCGCAGCTGGAGGCCGATGCCCTGATCATCGCCACCGGGGCCACCGCCAAATACCTCGGGCTGCCCTCGGAGCAGCGCTTCCGCGGCATGGGCGTTTCCGCCTGCGCTACCTGCGACGGCTTTTTCTATCGCCGCAAGGACGTGGCGGTCGTCGGCGGCGGCGACACTGCCTGCGAAGAAGCGACCTACCTCGCCGGCCTCTGCCGCAAGGTGTACCTGATCGTGCGGCGCGATGTCCTCCGCGCTTCCGTCGCGATGCAGAAACGCGTGCAGGATACCCCCAACATCGAAATCCTCTGGAAATGCAATACGCAGGAGGTGCTGGGCGATGAGAACGGCGTCACCGGCGCCCGCCTGCTCCGCAGTGACGGCAGCACTTTCGATATCGCCATAGACGGCTTCTTCGTCGCTATCGGCCACCATCCCGTGTCGGAACTCTTCTCCCCCTGGGTCAAGACCGACGAAAACGGATACATCGTTACGGACGGCTGCAGCAGCGCCACCTCCGTGGAGGGCGTCTTCGCTGCCGGCGACGTCCAGGACCCGCATTACCGTCAGGCGGTCAATGCCGCCGCATCCGGCTGCCGCGCCGCCCTCGACGCGGAAAAATTCCTGAAAAGATGAAACGCCTCCTTCCCTTCTTCTTTGCGCTGGTGCTGCTCCTGCCGCTGATTCCCTCCTGCAAGGGACAGTTCGACGCACTGCTCGACAACGGGACCGCGGACCAGAAATATGAGGCGGCCTTCGCCTATTTCAATGCCGGCCGTTACAACCGTGCGGCCAAACTGTTCGAATCCCTGGCGCTGCTCACCGCCGGAACGGAGCGGGACGACACCGTCCAGTTCTACTGGGGACTGAGCAACTATCGCGGCCGGGATTTCTATACGGCGGAAACCAATTTCGAGCGCTTCCTGAATGAATTCCCCGGAAGTCCCTTCGCCAGTCAGGCGGAGTTCCTGCACGTGAACTGCCTGTACAAGTCCACGCTGCGCTACGAACTGGACCAGACGCCGACCTACAAGGCCCTGACGGCCCTGAACCAGTATCTGGCCAAACACATCGAATCCGTGAATGCCGACGCCTGCCGCCGTATGATCGACGACCTGGAAGAGCGCCTGGACAAGAAGGCTTTCGAGAACGCCAGGCTCTACTACAAGATGGAGGACTACAAGGCGGCGCGGGTCGCCCTGCGCAATGTCCTCAAGGATGATTCGGACAACCGTTACCGCGAGGATATCCTCTACTACACGGCGATGGCTTCCTATAAGTTCGCGGCCCTGTCCGTCTCTTCCAAGCAGAAGGAGCGCTTCCTGGTCTTCACCGACGACTACCTGAACTTCATCGGCGAGTACCCCGAATCCTCCTACCGCAAGGAGTTGGACGCCCTGTATGAAAAAGTGAAAAAGAAAAAATGAAACTTTCCGCCGGAAAGCTCCCGTAATAGAAGTATGGAAAAGAAAATACCTGTAAACACCATCACGCGGGACGTCAAGCGTCTCGCCGCCCCTACGGGCAACATTTATGAATCCGTCGTCATCCTCTCCAAGCGGGCCAACCAGATCGCCCTGGCGGAGAAGAAGGAACTCTCTGCCAAGCTCGAAGACTTCCGCAGCGAGCGCGATACGATGGAAGAGGTTTTCGAGAACAAGGAGCAGATTGAAATCTCCAAATACTACGAGCGCCAGCCCAAACCCGACCTCGTGGCCATTTCCGAGTTCGAGAACGACGAACTCTACTACCGCGTCGCCAACACGGACGACACCGCCAAGTAGTCGCGGATGCTGCGTTCCCTCTACGTTAAAAATTTTATCCTGATAGACTCTCTGGACATTCAGTTCCCGGAGGGTCTTATCATCATAACCGGAGCCACCGGCGCGGGCAAATCCATTTTGCTCGGCGCCCTTTCCCTGCTTTCCGGAGCCAAGGGGGATGCAAGCAAAATCTCTCCCGGCGCGGATTCCTGCGTCGTGGAGGCGGAGTTCTCGCGGGAGGGCGGGGAGGAACTGATCGTGCGCCGGACCCTGTCCCGCTCGGGCCGTTCCCGCTGCTTCATCAATGACGAGCCGGTGCCCCAGCAACAGATGGAGCAGGTTTGCGCCGAACTTTTCGACATTCATTCCCAGCACAGCAGCCTGCTGCTCACGAGTTCCGCCTATCAGCTTTCCGTACTCGACAGTTTCGCCGGAGCGGAAGGGGAGCGGGCAGCCTGCGCACAGGCCTTCAAGGAGATGCGGGCGGCCGAGGCGGAACTGTCCCGTCTGCAGCGCGAGCGCGAAGAGGGACTGCAGCGCAGCGATTACGACCAGGCACGCCTGGCGCAACTGCAGGAGGCGGCCCTGCGCGAAGGGGAGTTGGAAGAACTCGAAGAGGAGCAGAAGCGGCTCGCCCATGCGGAGCAGATCAAGCAGGCGCTCTCCGAAGCGTCGGGACTGCCCGATACCCGGGCCTTGCGGGAGGCGGAACGCAAACTCTCGCACATCCACGAACTCCTTCCAGAGACGGAGGCCCTGGGCGAAAGGCTCGCATCGGCCCGTATCGAGATTGATGACATCGTCGCCACCCTGGAGCAGTTGGAGGCTTCCGTCGATGTCTCCGAAAGCCGCCTGGAAGCCGTAGAAAACCGGATTTCCAAGATTTATTCCCTGTTCCAGCGCTTCGGTTGCCGGACGGTGGAGGAACTGTGCGCGCAGCAGAAGGAACTGGAAAATCGCCTGGAAGGCAGCGGCCATCTGGACGAGCAGATTGCCGTTCTGCAAGATAAGGTCTCGCAACTGCGCCACGATTATGAGGCAGCGGCGGACCGGCTGTCAAAACTGCGCGCCCAGGCGGCCCCCCGCTTCGCGGAGCGCATCGCCGGGGACCTGCGTTACCTGGAACTCGAACGGGCGGTCTTCGAGGCGCAGCTCAGCCCTGCGGAGCCGGGTGCTACGGGCCGGGATGCCCTGCAACTGGTGTTTTCCGCCCACGGCGGGACGCCCGCGCCTCTGGCCCGCTGTGCATCGGGCGGCGAACTTTCCCGCATTATGCTTTGTTTGAAGGCATTGATGTCAGAATTCCGTGGGATGCCTACCCTCATCTTTGACGAAATCGATACCGGAGTCTCCGGCAGCGTCGCCGACAAGATGGGCGCGATGATCTGTACTATGGGCGAACACGCGCAGGTGATGGCTATCACGCATCTTCCGCAGGTGGCGGCCAAGGGAGAGGCACATTTTATCGTCAGCAAGGAACTGCTCCCGGACGGGGGAGCGGTCAGCCACATCAAAAAAGCGGACCCGGAGGCCCGCATTCAGGAAATCGCCCGCCTGCTCAGCGGTGCGTCCATTACACCGGAAGCCGTGGCCAACGCCAAATCGCTATTGGGCGTACACTGACTCCACGGTCTCGCTTAAATCAGCAGCATAAGTGATTCTCCGGAAGGCGGTATTGACCAGTCCCTTCCCGGCGTTCTCGTGCCGGAAACGGAAGTCGGTCAGCAGCCCCCGCGCCGGGGTCGCGTCCTTTTCCAGCCCCAGCGCCCATTGCTCCCCGTAAAGGGAAGCGAGCCGGAGGAAGTAAAGGGCGGTATCATAACCGTGGAAGGCGAACTGGTTGGGCTCCGCGCCGTAATAGTGCCGGAAATCCAGGATGAAACTGTCGACCTGCGGCTCGGTATAATCCACACAATAGGAACTCACCATCCGTGTATTGGCGTTGCTCAGGGCATCTTCCTCGAAGCGCCGGGCATAGGAGCGGACCTTCGAAGAACAGTAGAATACGGTCTCCGCTTTCTTCAGCTTGACCGGCCCGGAGAGGAAATTGACCACCGAAGCGGTATAGCCCGGGTCTTCGGCCACCAGGACGAAGCGGGCTGTCCCGCGGATGCTCTCGTAATTCTGATGAGGATAATCATTCCCCAATTGTGTGAATGACAAGCCTTTGTCTTTCAGTGCCTTTTTCAGGAATTCGGTCTTGGGGTCCGTGCCCGGGGCCAGGACGAAGAGTTTGTCCCACGGCTTCCAGTCCTCGCGGATCCAGCGCGCCAGTTCGGCGGTACGCGTCTGCCAGCTGCCCGGAATGAGCGCGACCTGGCAGGAATCGCAGAGCTGTTCGGTTTCGGTTTCCAGGGGAACCACCGTCCATCCGGCCCTGTTTTCGCGAAGCAATTGCTGTACGGGCGCGGCATCCACCACCAGATGGAAACCGTCTGTTTCCCGGGGAGCGGCCGCGCCGCATTCCGTCGCTTCCAAATCCACCTGGATGCCTTCCGAAGCGGCCTGCCGGACACCCAGCAGAAAACCTTCGTAGAAATTCATATAGCCGGCTTTCCGCTCGGCACTGCCGTCCAGCGGGAGCCTCAGTTGTACCTTTACCGTCGAGGGCGGCGTGAATACCGGAGCGGCGGCCACGCTGTCAGCAGCTGCGACGGCCACGCTGTCCTTGCCCGCCATACGGGTGGTGTCCAGGATTTCCTGCTTTCCCTTCGCGGGGAAGAGTTTCAACTGCGCGCAGGCCACCTGCGAAAAAGCAAGCAGCATCAGCGCGGATATGACCCATTTGCCTTTCATAGCGTTTGTGCGAATGCGATAAGGTCCTTGCAAAATTTCTCCCAGCCCAGGCGCTCCTTCTCGGCGCGGATGGCTTCCCGGCACAGTTCCTGCAGCTGCGGCGATGCGAAATAGCGTTCGATGCAGGAAACGATGCCCGCAGGGCTGATCTCCGATGCGACAATTCCCGTGCCGCGTTTGCCTATGGCTTCTTCCAGCCCGCCGACGGCCGTGACGATCATCGGGACTTCAAAATGGTAGGAAACCGAACTGACGCCGCTCTGCGTGGCGCTCCGGTAGGGGAGGACGACCACATCGGCGGCGGAAAACCAGCGTTTTACCTCCGAATCGCGGATGTACTCCGGATAGAGCCGGATCCGCTCTTTCCCGGGGCAGGCATCGATGAGTTTCTGGTATTTCTCGAAGGAGCCGTACGGTTCCCCGGCGACGATTAACTGATAACTGTCGTCCAGTTGCGAAAAGGCCTCAATCAGGATGTCCAGTCCCTTGTATTCCCGGATGAGCCCGAAAAAGAGCAGGTTCTTCCTGCCCGGCAGCAAGCCGAGCGAGGCTTCCGCCTCGGCGCGGGACAGTTTCTCTCCGAAATGCGTATAGACGGGGTGCGGAAGCACGGTATGCGGCAGCGTGCCGCGCAGTGCCTTCAGGTCTTTTCCCACCTCCTCGCAGAGGGTGACGGCCCCGTCCAGCCCGGAGAGGAAGTAGCGCGTAAGCAGGCCGTCGAAGGGACGGCGCTCGTGCGGAATGACATTGTCCAGGATGCCGATGACCTTCACGCCGGCTTTCATCCTCCGGGCCACGAAGCCGAGGGAGGGGGCGAAGAAGGGCATCCAATAGCGCAGGATCAGGATATCCGGCTGCCATTTCCGTATCTTACGGGCGGTCCGGATCCAGGTCAGGGGATTGATGGTGTCGAGGACGGCTTCGGAGGGTACCGGAAGCGCCTCGTCCTGCTCCGTGACATACTGGGTCTTGCCCGGGAAAAGCAGCGAGGGATACTGGCGCTTGAAGTTAAAGGCCTTTACCTGATGCGCCCGGCCCAACTCCGCAAAGATTCCGGCGTTGAACTGGGCGATTCCTCCCCTGTAGGGATGAAAACAGGAGAGAATGGCGATTCTCACTTGCTGGCCTTGCTCTGGGCGTACTCGGCATTCAGGCCGGCGATGATCTCGTCGGTGATGTCAAGGGCAGGCGTGGCGGTCACCAGCGGATAGGGCATGTTCAGCTGCATCTGGTAGGCCAGGATCATATCGTAGCCCTTCTCCTCGTTGTAGCTGTCCACGAAGGTCTTGACCGCATCGGTGAGCTGGTTCATCATCACCTGCTGCTCCTCGGCCATCTCCTGCTGCTTCTTGGCGGCTTCCTCCTGGAAGGCGGCGGCCTGCTGCTGCAGGCGCTGGTACTGCTCGTTGGCGGTGGAGGTGGTCAGGATGCCCTTGTTCATCTTGTCCTGGAAGGTCTTCTGGTCCCGCTCGATGCGGTTCTGCTTCTTCTTCAGTTCCTGCTCCACGTTCTGCATCTTGGTCTGCAGGTTGTTGCGCAGGTCGTTGGCCATATCGTACTCTTCCAGCACACGGTCAAAGTCGAAATAGACGATGGAGCCCGCAGGAATTCCCTCGGTCTCCGCTGCTTCGTCGGCCTTGGCGGCCTTCTTCTCTCCGCCCGTCAGGGAAAATACGCAGGCGACAATCGCCACGACGAGGGCGCAAATGCTCAAAATAAGGGGTAACTTTTTCATAAATGCAAATATAATCAATAATTTCTGATTCGGTCAAGATATTCGCCGATGCTGCGTTCCAAGCCCATGTACAGCGCATCGCAGATGAGGGCGTGCCCGATGGACACCTCGTCCGTCCAGGGGATGTTGCGGATGTACCAGGAAAGGTTCTCGAGGCTCAGGTCGTGTCCGGCATTGAGCCCCAGGCCGCATTCGCGCGCTGCTTCGGCCGCCCGGACATAGGGGGCGACGGCGGCATCGCGGTCCGTAGCATAATGCTCGGCGTACGACGCGGTGTACAGCTCCACGCGGTCCGCTCCGCAAGCGAGCGCTCCCCGCACCATCTCCGGATCCGGATCGACGAAAATGGAGACCCGGATGCCTGCTTCCTTGAACAGTGCACAGGTCTCGGTCAGGAATTCCCGGCTCGTCACGGTGTTCCAGCCGGCATTCGAGGTGATTACGTTCGGGGCATCGGGCACCAGGGTGACCTGTTCCGGCCGCACGGCGCAGACCAGGTCGATAAAACTGGGAATGGGATTCCCTTCGATGTTGAATTCCGTCTTGATGGCGGAGCGGAGGGCCTTGACGTCGGCATAGCGGATATGGCGCTCGTCGGGGCGGGGATGGACGGTAATGCCCTGCGCGCCGAAGCGCTCGCAATCCAGGGCCGCCTGCACCACATCGGGCCGGTTCCCCCCGCGGGCATTGCGAAGGGTGGCGATTTTGTTGATATTGACGCTCAGTTGGGTCATAATGTGCAAAAGTAGTCAAAAAACACGCAATAATTATAAGAAAAGTGCTAAATTTGAAATTTGGTATGAAAATCGGCTATTTCATTAAGAACGAAGCCCTACGCACGGATGCCCGCGTGGAGGCGTTGCTTTCCCGCCTGAAAGCCTCCGGGATCGGGCTTGTCGAAGTCCGCTCTGCGGACGGACTCCAGCCTGAGATGCAGATGCTGCTCAGCATCGGCGGGGACGGGACCTTCCTGGATGCGACCCGCATCGCCGCCGGGGCCGGCGTCCCTGTGCTCGGCGTGAACATGGGACGGATGGGCTTCCTTTCCGAAACCGGCGCCGACGATATCGCCGCCCTGCTGCTTTCCGGCAAATACTGCGTGGAAGAGCGCGCGATGCTCGAAGTGTCGTTCCGGGACGAGGGCGATACCCCTTTCCTCCCGGAAACGCCGTTCTGGCCCTATGCGCTCAACGATATGAGCGTGACGCGCTGCGGCGGCGCGATGCTGGGCATCGACGTGACGGTGGGCTGCGAGAAACTGCCGACCTACTGGGCGGACGGCCTGCTGGTCTCCACGAGCACCGGTTCCACCGCCTATTCCCTGAGCGTCGGCGGCCCCATCTGCCTGCCGGATACGGAGATCCTGATCGTCTCTCCGGTATCGCCGCACAACCTCAACGTGCGCCCGCTGATCGTCCCCCTGCATACCGAAATCGGTATTTCCCTGCAGGCACGCAGCGGCAACGTCATGTTCACGATGGACAACAAGAGTTATATGCTTCCCTCCGGCACGCGCATCAGGCTCGGTGCGGCTCCGCTCAGGGCGAAGCGCGTCAATGCCGGGAAGACCGATTTCATCGGGGCCCTCAAGAGCCGGCTGCTCTGGGGCGGCGATATCCGCAATTCCGGCGAACAACGATAGAAACCATGGAAAATCAGACCCGTATTCCGCAGCACATCTCCATCATTATGGACGGCAACGGCCGATGGGCGAAACTCCGGGGCAAGAACCGGGTGGAAGGGCATATCGAGGGGGTGAGGAGCGTCCGCGAGGTCGTCCGTGCCGCCGCGGATGCCGGAGTGCGCTACCTTTCGCTCTATGCCTTTTCGGAAGAAAACTGGAACCGTCCCGAGCAGGAGGTTTCCGCGCTGATGGAACTGTTCGCCAAATCCCTGCTCGGCGAAAAGCAGGACCTCATCGAGAACGGCGTTCACCTGCGGGTGCTGGGCAACCGGGCGCGGCTCTCCGCCAAACTCAACGCGCTCATCGACGAGGTGGAGGAGGCTACCGAGGCGGGGGCCCGCATCACCCTGATCCTCTTCGTCAGTTACAGCGGCCAGTGGGATATTTTGCAGGCTTCGAAGAAGATTGCGGCGAAGATGGCCGCCGATCCCGCTTTCGTGCCTTCGGCCGATGATTTTTCCGCGCAGCTCGTCACGGCCGGCGTCCCCGATCCCGACCTGCTCATCCGCACTTCCGGCGAGGAGCGCCTTTCCAATTACCTGCTCTGGCAATGCGCCTACACCGAATTCGTCTTCACCGATACGCTTTGGCCCGATTTTCGGAAGGAAGCCCTGATGGAGGCCATCGCCTGTTATGCGCAGCGGGACCGCCGCTACGGAAAAATTAAAACGGAATAGGGAAATATTTGTTATATTTGCACCCTTGCAGATGAGAAGGATACTGTTTGCGCTGACGATATGGGCTGCCCTTGCGGGGTCGCTGCCGCTTCGTGCTGATGAGAAAGGCATTGAGGTGGATTATGCGCATCCCAGGACCTATGTCATCGGCGGTCTTTCCGTAGAAGGCAACCAGTATTTCCGTTCCGAGCAGATCCTGCAGCTCACGGGCCTCAGCGTCGGCAGGGAACTGACGGTTCCCAGCGAGGAGACTTCATCCATCGTGCGACGGCTCTGGATGCAGCGCTTCTTCGAAGACATTTCCTTTGAAATCGACCATACCAACGCCGCCGGCGACACCGCCTGGTTCAAGGTCTGTATCACCGAGCGTCCCCGCGTTTCGCGCTGGACCTTCAGCGGCGTCCGCTCAGGAGAGAAAAAGGACCTCCAGGAACGCCTGAAACTGCGCCGCGGCGGGGAGTTTTCCGAATACGTCGAGAAGACCTGTGCGGATATCATCAAGCGCTACTATGCGGAGAAGGGCTTCCTGCTCTGCGACGTCAGGGCGCAGGTGGTGCGGGATACCATGGTGCGCAGCGCCATCCGCGTCAACTTCGACATCGACAAGGGGGAGAAGATCAAGGTCAAGACCATCAATTTCATCGGCGAAAAGGAATTGAAGGATTTCAAACTCTCCCGCTCGATGAAGAAGACCAAGTCCGCGAAATGGTACAATTTCTTCAACAGTAAGAAGTTCAACGAGAAAGAGTACATCAACGACAAGAAATCCCTGATCAGCGCCTTCAACGAAGCGGGTTTCCGCGATGCGCGGCTGGTGAAGGATTCCATCTACTACGTCTATACCCAGCAGGGAAAGAAGAGGCTCGGCATCGACCTCTATCTGGAACAGGGCAAGAAATACTACTTCGGCGACATCAGCTGGACCGGCAATTCCGTCTATCCCACCGAAGTGCTCAATAACGTGCTCTCCATCAAGAAGGGCGATATCTACGATATGGTGACGATGCAGAAGCGCCTCTTCGGCGGCGGGAAGCAGGGGGAATACGACGTTTCCAAACTGTATCGCGACAATGGTTACCTCTTCTTCAACCTCAACCCTGTCGAGACCAATATCCAGAACGATACCGTCGATGTGGAGATGCGCATCTCCGAAGGCAAGCAGGCGACGCTGAACAACATCATCATCAACGGCAACGACCTGACCAACGAACGGGTGGTGCGCCGCCAGGTCTTCACCCGTCCCGGCTATCTGTTCAGCCAGACGGACTTCGAGCGTTCCGTGCGTGAAATCGCTTCCCTGGGCCAGTTCGACCCGGAAGCCATCATGAATCCCACGACCGGCTACTCCATCATCCCCAACCAGTTGACCAATACGGTGGACCTGGTCTATAACGTGACGGAGAAACCTTCCAGCCAGCTGGAACTTTCCGGCGGCTGGGGCGGCAAGACCTTCGTCGCGACCGTCGGCGTGAGTTTCAACAACTTCTCCACGCGCCGTTTCTTCGACAAGAGCGCCTGGCGTCCCGTTCCCCTGGGCGATGCGCAGAACCTGTCTTTCCGTTTCCAGACGAACGGTACCTACTACACTGCGCTTTCTGCGAACTTTACCGAGCCCTGGCTCTTCGGCAAGAAGCCGACCTCGCTGAACCTGGCCGCCTATTACACCCGCCAGACCAATTCCAATATCGTCCTCAACATCTTCAACGACGACAAGCAGTTCGAGGTCTTCGGCTTCTCCGCGTCGCTGGGTACCCGCCTCAAATGGCCGGATAACTTCTTCGTGCTTTACAACGGCCTCAGCTGGCAGACCTACCGTCTGACCAACTGGTATTCGGGCTACTTCATCTTTGATACCGGAACTTCGAACAACATCAGTTATACCATCAGCCTGTCGCGTAATTCCACCGACCAGCAGATCTATCCCCGCCAGGGCTCCGACATCTCGATGTCCCTGTCGCTCACCCCGCCCTTCTCCCTCTTCCGCCGTTACGATTACGACGACAACGGGAAGAGGGTGCCCGTGAAGAGTTGGCGGGATGTCGATTACGACAACTGGACCGCCCAGAACCGCTATCGCTGGATCGAGTATCACAAATGGAAATTCTCCGCGACCACCTACACCAAACTGGTGGGCGACCTGGTGCTGATGACCCGCGCCCAGTTCGGTTACCTGGGCTACTACAACCGCAACTGGGGCTATTCTCCTTTCGAAGGCTTTCTCGTGGGCGGTGACGGTATGTCGGGTTACAACACCTACGGCTCCGAGGTCATCTCCCTGCGCGGTTACGAGAACTATTCCCTGACTCCGCAGAACCTCACCGCCTACAACAGCAACGGCTATTCCTACAACGGAAACGTATATGACAAATTTACTGTGGAACTCCGCTATCCGGTGATCCTCCAGCCGACTTCCACCATCTTCGTGCTGGCCTTCCTCGAAGGAGGAAACTGCTGGTCCGACATCCGCGACTTCAATCCCTTCCAAATCAAGCGGAGCGCGGGTCTGGGCGTGCGTATCTTCCTCCCGATGATCGGTCTGCTCGGTGTTGACTGGGGTTGGGGCTTCGATGATCCTACCCACGGAAAGAGCCAGTTCCACTTCGTTATCGGACAACAATTTTAAATTCTACTGTTATGAAAAAGTTAATCTTGATCACTGCTACGGCACTTCTCTCCCTGACCGGACTTTCCCAGCCGAAGTTCGCTCACGTGAATACCGAAGAACTGGTTCAGCTCTGTCCTGAATCCGACCAGGCCCGTGCTACCCTGACGGCTTCCCGTAAAGAGGCCCAGGATACCTATCAGGCCATGGTGGACGAATTCCAGACCAAGTACCAGAAATACGAGCAGAACGGACAGACCTGGACGACGGCCATCCGCGAGAGCAAGGAAAAGGAACTGACCGATATCCAGACCCGCATCCAGGAGTTCCAGCAGTCCATTCAGACCGAACTGCAGCAACAGCAGCAGCAACTGATGGCGCCCATCTACAAGAAGGCGATGGATGTCGTCAAGGAAATTGCCAAGGCTGCCGGTTACATCTATGTCTTTGAGGTGAACGGACTCGTCTATTTCGATCCCGCCCAGAGCACCGACATCACGCCCGAGGCCCGCAAGAAACTCGGCATTCCTGCCGACCGCACCCTCGAGTCCCTCCAGGCCGAACTCCAGGCCCAGCAGCAGGCGCAGCAATAGTTGTTCGGCTTCCGTCCTTTGAAAAATGACCCTGCAGCGTTAGGGCGCATTTACCCGGATAGGGTTGCGAAGCAACAAGCGCCCGTTGTTGCAGGGCATTTTTCCAGGAAGCCGAACAAACAAGAATTGAAAGTAGTAGTATATTTTATAGTTGGGTAAACAAATTGGTTAACTATGCAGAACAAGGTTATTGATGTTAAAGACGTCGTAATCAGGTTTGCGGGGGACTCCGGGGATGGTATGCAGCTGACCGGGTCCCTTTTCGCCGATATGTCCGCCATCTACGGCAACGGACTTTCGACCTTCCCTGATTATCCGGCGGAAATCCGTGCGCCGCACGGCACCGTCTCCGGAGTTTCCGGCTTCCAGGTGCATATCGGCGACGGCTCCGTCAACACTCCCGGTGATTTTTGCGATCTGCTGGTCGCGATGAATCCGGCCGCCCTCAAGGCCAACGCCAAGTGGTGCAAGCCCACGGCGATGATCCTGGTGGACGACGATGCCTTCGATGAGGCGGGAATGAAAAAGGCGGGCTTTACGACGGAGAATCCCTTCGAGGAACTCCACGTAGAGGACCGCACGCTCATCGTCGCGCCCATCACCACGCTGACCAAGGAAAGCCTCAAGGACAGCGGAATGGACCAGAAGGCCATCCTCAAATGCAAGAACATGTTCACGCTCGGCATGGCCTGCTACATTTACAGCCGTCCGCTCGAGTACATCTACCAGTATCTGGAGAAGAAATTCTCCAAGAAGCATCCGGAGGTCATCGCCCCCAACAAAAAGGTGCTCAATGACGGATTCAACTACGCCGCGAACATCCAGGCCATTCCCAATACCTACGCGGTTGCCAAGGCGGTGGACCTGCCCAAGGGCACGTACCGCAACATCACCGGCAACCAGGCGACTGCCTGGGGCCTGATTGCGGCTTCGGAGAAATCCGGACTGCCGCTGTTCTGCGGTTCCTACCCGATTACGCCCGCTACGGCAATCCTGGAGGAACTTGCGCTTCACAAGAACCTGAACGTGCGGACGATGCAGGCCGAAGACGAAATCGCCGGTATCTGTACGGCCATCGGCGCCTCCTATGCGGGACAGCTGGCCGCTACGACCACTTCCGGTCCCGGTATCTCCCTCAAGAGCGAGGCGATGGGACTGGCGGTGATGGCGGAACTGCCGCTCGTGGTGGTGGACGTGCAGCGCGGCGGTCCCTCGACGGGCCTTCCTACCAAGACCGAGCAGACCGACCTCGACCAGGCGCTCTATGGCCGTAACGGCGAATGCCCGATGCCGGTCGTCGCCGCCCATTCTCCGGGCAACTGCTTCGACGCCGCCTTCAACGCGGCGAAGATCGCCCTGGAGCATATGACGCCCGTACTGCTGCTCTCCGAGGGTTTCCTCGGCAATGGCAGCGAGCCCTGGCGCATCCCTTCGATGAAGGATTATCCGGCCATCGTGCCCCCCTTCGTGAGCGGAGAACTCGCCGAGGGCGAAAAGTTCCGTCCTTTCGAGCGCGATCCCGAGACGCTGGTGCGCCGCTGGGCCGTGCCCGGCACCAAGGGCTATGAGCACAGGGTCGGCGGTCTGGAGAAGAACCACGCCGGCGTGCTGTCCACGGATCCGGCCAATCACGCGCAGATGGTGGCGGAGCGCGCAGAGAAAGTCCAGCGCATCGCGTCCAGCCTGCCGCCGCTCAAGGTCCGCGGTCCGCAGTCCGGAAAACTCCTGGTCGTGGGCTGGGGCGGTACCTACGGGCATATCCTCAGCGCCGTGAGCGAGGTCGAAGGCGTTTCCTTCGCCCATTTTGACTATATCCTGCCTTTGCCCGCGAATACGGGCGAGGTGCTTTCCTCGTTTGAGAAAGTGCTGGTCTGCGAACTCAATTCCGGCCAGTTCGCGCGTTACCTGCGCGGCCTGTTCCCCGGGGTGGATATCCGCCAGTGCAACAAGGTCCAGGGACAGCCGTTCCTGGTTACGGAAATCGTAGAGGCCATTCAAAAGGAGATGTAGTTATGGGACAATATACAGCAAAGGATTTTAAGAGCAACCAGGAAGTACGCTGGTGCCCCGGTTGCGGTGACCACGCGGTGCTGGCTGCACTGCAGCGTGCGCTTCCCTCGGTCAGCGAGGAAGAGAAACTCCCCAAGGAAAAGTTTGTCGTGGTGTCGGGCATCGGATGCTCGTCCCGTCTGCCTTATTATATGGATACCTACGGCTTCCATAGCATTCACGGCAGGGCGACGGCCATTTCCACCGGCATCAAGGTGGCGCGGCCGGAACTTTCGGTCTGGCAGGCCTGCGGCGACGGTGATGCGCTGGCCATCGGCGGCAACCATTTCATCCACGCCATCCGCAGGAACATCGATATCAATATCGTGCTCTTCAACAACCGTATCTACGGTCTGACGAAGGGACAGTATTCCCCGACCTCCAAACTGGGGGCGATTACCAAGACCTCGCCCTACGGGACGGTGGAGCCGCCTTTCAATCCCGGCTCGCTGGTGATCGGCGCCAAGGGAACCTTCTTCGCCCGCTCCCTGGACATGGATCTCAAACTCAATGAGGAAATCATGGTGGAGGCGGCCCGTCACAAGGGCACGTCCGTGATGGAGATGCTTACCAACTGCGTCATCTTCAACGACGGTACGCACCGCGAGATTTCCGACCCGGCCGTCAAGGCGGACCGTACGATCGTGCTGCGTCACGGGGAAAAGATGATCTTCGGCGCGAATCGCGACAAGGGTCTGGTGCTGGACGGCATGCAGCTCAAGGTCGTCACCATAGGGGAGAACGGTATCACCGAAGCCGATATCCTGACCCACGACGCCCACTGCGCCGACCCCGGCCTGCAGTTGATGCTCGCCGAGATGAAGGGACCCGATTTCCCGGTCGCCCTGGGCATCCTGCGTGACGTCGCGGCGGATACCTACGACAAGGGGGTCAACCGTCAGGTGGAGGAAGTCAGCGCAAAGGCGAAGGTCCATTGCGTGGACGAACTGCTCCGCAGCGGTTCCACCTGGGAGGTAGTATAGGTATTTTATCTCTGCGAAAATATACCTATATTTGCAGCCCTAACAGGAGAGATGCCGGAGTGGTCGATCGGGGCAGTCTCGAAAACTGTTGAGCTCTTATGGGCTCCCGGGGTTCGAATCCCCGTCTCTCCGCATGGTTAAAAATTTCGTAGAAGAGTTGAAGTGGCGCGGGATGATCCACAACATCACCCCGAATGCCGAGCAGGAACTGATGAAGGGTCCCGTGGCCGCCTATGTCGGCATTGACCCCACCGGAGACAGCCTGCACATCGGACATCTCGTCAGTATCATGATCCTGAAGCACTTCCAGGCCTGCGGCCACAAGCCCTATGCGCTGGTGGGAGGTGCTACGGGCATGATCGGCGACCCGTCGATGAAAAGTGCCGAGCGCAACCTTCTGGACGAAGCGACGCTCGCCCACAACGTGGAGTGCATCAAGGCCCAGCTGGGCCGTTTCCTGGACTTCCAGTCGGACGCCCCCAACAAGGCGGAACTGGTGAACAATTATGACTGGATGAAGGACTACACCTTCATCGATTTCACCCGCGACATCGGCAAGCTCATCACCGTCAATTATATGATGAGCAAGGATTCGGTGAAGAAGCGTCTCCAGCGCGATTCCTCCGAAGGTATGTCCTTCACGGAATTCTCTTACCAGCTGCTTCAGGGCTACGATTTCCTCTACCTTTTCCAGCACTGCAACGTGCGGCTGCAACTCGGCGGCGCGGACCAGTGGGGGAACATCACCACAGGAACGGAACTGATCCGCCGGGTGCTCGGCGAGGAGGCGCATGCGCTGACCTGCCCGCTCATCACGAAGGCTGACGGCGGCAAGTTCGGCAAGACCGAGAAAGGAAATGTCTGGCTCGACGCCGAGCGCACCACGCCCTACCAGTTCTACCAGTTCTGGCTGAACGTGAGCGACGAGGATGCCGAGCGCTATATCAAGATCTTCACGATGCTCGACCGTCCGACCATCGAGGCGGCGATTGCGGAGCACCGCGCCTGCCCCGAGCAGCGCTCGCTCCAGAAACTGCTGGCCCGCGAGGTGACGGTGATGGTCCACGGGGAGAAGGAGTACGAGAATGCGCTGAAGGCCTCTGCGATGCTCTTCGGCAAGGCGACGGCGGATGACCTGCGCGCCCTGGACGAGAAGACCTTCCTCGCCGTATTCGACGGGGTCCCCACCTTCGAGATCGAACGCTCCGCCCTGCCGCTCGGCCTGCTCGACGCCCTGGCGGTGGAGACGGCCATCTTCCCTTCCAAGGGGGAGGCCCGCAAGATGATCCAGGGCAACGGCTTCTCCATCAACAAGGAAAAGCGGACGGATCCGATGGGACAGCTCACGGAGGCGGACATCATCGACGGAAAATACATTCTGGCCCAGAAGGGTAAGAAGGATTACTATATCATCAAAGTCAAATAGCCATGGACAAGGCCCCGACCACCCGTCAGCTCCGCGTGGCCAGAGAACTGCAGCGCGACCTTGCGGAAATCATCCGCAGCAAGGGGATGGCTGTCTTTGGCGGTGCCATGGTGAGCGTCAGCGAGGTGCGCATCAGCCCGGATCTTTCCGTGGCGAAGGTCTATGTGAGCATTTTCCCCTCGGAAAAGGCGTCTTCCGTGATGCCGATGCTGGAAGAGAATGCCCGCGCGTATCGCGGGGAACTTGGCCGCAAGGTGGCGTCGCAACTGCGCATCGTGCCCGAACTGACCTTCTTCCTCGATACCAGCCTCGATTACGCGGAGCACATTGACGCCCTGTTGAAGCAGTGAGGCTGCCGCTCTTCATCGCCCTGCGCTATCTTTTTGCGCGTAAATCGCACAATGTCATCAATATCATTTCTGCGGTAAGTGCCGCGGGCATGGCCGTGGGAACGGCGGCGCTCGTCGTGATCCTGTCGGTGTATAACGGCTTCGACGCCCTGGTCCGCGAGAACCTTTCGGACCTGGACCCGCAAGTGCGCATCGAAGCGCGCGAAGCTAAGTTCTTCGTGCCGTCGGACTCGCTGAAGCAGGCCCTTGCCGCGGACGGACGCGTTGCCTCCTGGGGTCCCGTGCTCGAGGAAAATGTCTTTTTGCGCTATGGCGATGCCCAGGCGCTCGTCTTTGCCAAAGGCGTCGATGAGGGCTTTGCGGAGCGTTCCGGCCTGCCCCGTCACTGCACGGCAGGTGAGTTTGCCCTGTGGCGTGGTGAGAAGCCGCTGGCCTCGGCGGGAGCGGCCCTGGCCTGGAATGCCGGCATTCGCCCGCAGTTCCTGACTCCGCTCGAACTCTGGTTCCCCGATCCGGATGCGCAGATATCGCCGCGCAATCCCGCTGCGTCGATGCGAAGCGAAAAACTTGGGGTATCGTCGCTCTTTTCCATCAGCGCCGACGTGGATGCGAAACTCGTCATCCTGCCTTTCGAGCTGATGGAGCGGCTGCTGGAAAGCGAGGCGCAGCCGGGACGGGTGAGTGCGCTGGAACTGGCGCTCGTCGAAAAGGGAGACCGGGCGGCGCGCCGCTTCATCCGCGACTGGGCCGATACTCCCGGACTGGTCTTCAAGGACCGCTATGCGCAGCACGAGACGCTTTATCGCATGATGCGCTTCGAGAAGGCGGCCATCTACCTGATCCTGCTGTTCGTGGTGCTGATTATTGCGTTCAATATCTTCGGGGCGCTGTCTATGCTGATGCTCGAGAAGCGCGAGGATATCCGCATCTTTGCGGCGATGGGGGCTACGCCCGCGCTGATCCGCCGGATTTTCGTGCTGGAGGGTTGGCTGATTTCGCTGCTCGGCCTGGCTGTCGGCCTGGTGCTGGGAACCGGCCTGGTGCTTTTGCAGCAGGCGACGGGCTTCATCCGTATGCCGGGGAATTTTCTGGTGTCAGCTTATCCGGTCAGCCTTTCCGGGCTGGATCTTGTCGGCATCGCTGTCGGGGTCGCCCTGGTAGGTTATGTCATCGCTCTCCTCCCGACGCTCGGTCGTGACCGCCAGCAGGGTACAGTCTGACCCGGCGGGCGCAAGCTTGTAATCACCCACTTCGGCCGGGACGAGCAGAATGCCGTCCTGGGGGATCTGCGTGACTTCTCCGTTTTCCGTTGTCAGCGTAAAGGCGCCTTCCAGGGCGTAGAGCAGGGTATAGGCGTCGGTGATGGCACCCCGGATCTGCAGGGGCTGGCTCAGGGGAAGCCGTGAGATGCTGAACTGGGGGAGTTGCAGCAGGGCGGGGGCCACTGCGCCGTTCTCCTTCTTGTACGGGCGGTAATCGATGAAATCCAGGGCGTCTTCCAGCATTTCCGGCAGACGGAAATCCAGTTCCGACGACTGGCAGACCTCGATGAGCTCCACATCTCCCTCGATGCCGTGGACCGTCCCGGCGGGGATGGGATAGGCCTCGCCCGCACGGGGCGTGACCGTATGCAGGATTTCGCCGGCCTTTCTGCCGTTCAGGGCTTCCCACAGGGTGGTGGCGTCACAGTCCTTCTTCAGGCCCAGTTGCAGGAGGGCGCCGGGGGCCGCCTGGAGGATATACCACCATTTTTCCTTGCCCAGGGCATCGTAGCGGGCCTGGGCTACCTCGTCGCCGGGATGTACGGTCAGCGGCATGCCTTCCTCGAAGCGGAGGCGCCGCATCTGGACCGGGAAGAGCAGGCCGTACCAGCGGAAGACATCCTCTCCCGTGACGCGGTCCATGTAGAGTTCCATCAGCTCATCCAGGGAAGTGCCGCCCAGCCAGCCTCCTCCGATCAGGGTTTCCATATAGCCGCGCTCCGTGCCCAGGAGCCGCATCGGGTATAATTTCTTGTCTTCCATGCTTTCGTTTTGTCGTACCGCCCGCAAAGATAAGTCAAAAATGCTTATCTTCGCAGAAACGCGTTATTTTATGAAAGGAGTCCATATTTTTTTAGCGGAGGGCTTCGAGCCCATCGAGGCGCTTGCTCCCTGCGATGTGCTTCGCCGGGGCGGGCTGGATGCCCGTCTGGTGGCGATTGAAGAAGAACCGGTGGTGATGTCTGCGCACGGCATCGCCGTGGGCCCCGATGCCTTCCTTTCGGAGTTGGAGACATCCCCTGCGGGAATCAGCGCCGCCGATGTGATGATTTTCCCCGGCGGAATGCCCGGAGCCCGTAACCTGGCGGAGAACAAGACCCTGATGCGTCTGATGCGCGAGCATTATGCGGCAGGCGGTACCCTTGCGGCGATTTGCGCCGCACCGGGGCTGGTGCTTTCGCAGCTCGAAGAAGTTTCGGGCGTGCACTTCACCTGCTATGAAGGCTTTGAGACGCCGATGCTCTCGAAGGGGGCGATATATACTGCCGCCGGTACCCAGACCAGCGGCCGTATCATCACCGGAAGGGGACCGGGTTATGCGACGGAGTTCGGACTGGCCATCCTTGCGGCCGTCAAGGGACCCGACGCGGCTGCCCGTGTGCGTTCCGGAATGTACCTGGACTAATGCCGGAGAATCTCAGGATAGACAAATACCTTTGGGCTGTGCGGATTTTTAAGACCCGCACGGATGCCGCACAGGCCTGCACAGCGGGGAAGGTGCAAGTGAATGGCTACAATGCCAAGCCTTCCAAGACGGTGAATCCCGGAGATTTGCTTGCTGTGCGAAAAGGGATAGCCCTGTTCAGTTATAAGGTATTGGGGCTTACGGAACATCGTATCGGCGCGGCACTTGTACCGCAATTTTTAGAGGATTGTACGCCGGAAGAGGAAAAGGAGAAGTTTCGTTCGCCGATGCTGGCCGCCGTTCCTCAGCGTGACCGCGGTGCCGGCCGTCCGACAAAAAAAGAGCGCCGTATGATGGGCGCCCTTCTTTCCTTTCTGGAGGAAGACTGATTATTTCTCGAAGAAACGCTTCCAAAGGCCCTGGAAGCCGGCGCCGTGGCGGGCTTCGTCCTTGGCCATTTCGTGGACGGTGTCATGGATGGCATCGTAGCCCAGCGCCTTGGCGCGCTTGGCGATTTCGAGTTTGCCTTCGCAGGCTCCGCACTCGGCTTCCATACGCTTCTTGACATTGGTCTTGGTGTCCCAGACGATCTCGCCCAGCAGTTCGGCGAATTTGGCGGCGTGCTCGGCCTCTTCCCAGGCGTAACGCTTGAAGGCCTCGGCGACTTCGGGGTAGCCCTCGCGGTCCGCCTGGCGGCTCATCGCGAGGTACATACCCACTTCGGAGCATTCGCCGTTGAAGTGGTCGTGCAGTCCCTGCATGATCTCCGCATCCTCGACGCGGCCGTCTCCCAGTTTATGCTCACAGGCCCAGTTCAGGCCCTCGGACTTGATTTCCGCGAACTTCTCTGATTTTGCGTGGCACTGGGGGCATTCTGCGGGGGGATTCTCACCCTCGTAAACATAGCCGCAGACCATACATCTGAATTTCTTTTTCATGATTGATTTTTTTTGTGTTGTGTTGTGGTTTCGTGTATTCGTACCCTACAAAGATATGTAAAAATTATTAACTTTGCGGTTCCGGATCAGAAAGTTCCAATTAATATTTAAAATCTTATGAGAAAGAAAATTGTAGCAGGAAACTGGAAGATGAATACGACCGTTTCCGAGGGTGTTCAGCTGGCGAAGGATGTCGTGGCCGCTTCTGCGGAGGTCCCTGCGGGCGTCGGGCTCGTGGTGGCCGTTCCCTTTACCCATCTCTGTGCTGTGGCTGACGTGGTGAAAGGTACGCGCGTATGTCTCTCCGCGCAGAACTGTGCGGACAAGGAGAAGGGTGCCTACACCGGAGAGGTATCGGTCGATATGCTGGTGTCCACGGGTTGTGAATATACTATTCTCGGGCACTCCGAGCGCCGTCAGTACTACGGCGAGACCGATGCCAAACTCGTAGAGAAGGTGAAGCTGGCCCTTTCCCGCGGCCTGAAGGTCATCCTCTGCGTCGGTGAGAACCTGGACGAGCGTGAGGCCGGCCGCCACTTCGACGTGGTAGGGGAGCAGACCCGCAACGTCCTCTTCGCTTTCAGCGCGGAAGAGATGAAGAACATCGTCATCGCCTACGAGCCCGTCTGGGCCATCGGTACCGGCAAGACCGCGACCGCTGAGCAGGCGCAGGAGATTCACGCGTTCATCCGCAAGACCGTCGCCGAGAAGTTCGGTGCCGCGGTGGCGGACGATATGACCATCCTCTACGGCGGCAGCTGCAAGCCTTCCAACGCGAAGGAACTCTTTGCCTGCGCCGATATCGACGGTGGACTGATCGGAGGCGCTGCCCTCAAGGCGGAGGACTTCATCGCGATCGCCAAATCCTACTAGAAGCTGAAAACAGCAAAACTCTTCCTTCTTTTACTGCTCACCGTCTCCTGTAGCCGCGGCTACGAGACGGTGAGCGGTTATGCGCAAGGGGGCACCTACAGCGTCAGCTACAATGCCGCAGGCCTGCGGCTTTCCCGTGCGGAGGTCGCCCGCCAGGTAGATGAGATGCTCCTGCAGGTCGATACGGTGCTCTCCGGCTACAACCGCCATTCGCAACTCAGCCGCCTCAATGCGGGGGATACGCTCCTTCTTGCGCCGATGTTCGCGGAACTCTATGCCCTTTCCTACGCGCTGTGGCAGCAGTCGGAAGGTGCGCTGGACGTGGCCGCCGGCCCCCTTTTCGACTGCTGGGGCTTCGGCTTTTCGCGCGACTCGCTGCCGGAGGCTTCGCTGGTGGCGAAGACCCTGTCGGCCTGCGGTATGCATCGCCTGAAGGCACCATCGGAACTGGATTTCAGCCTTGCGCTCTGCGCGGACGATTTTCTGCGGGAACCCGGCGGCCCCGCCCCGCGCTTTAATTTCAATGCCGTCGCCCAGGGCTACAGTTGCGACCTGATCGCCGCCTGGCTGCATACGCTCGGGGTCAGGGACATGCTCGTCAATATCGGCGAAATCTACCTCGAAGGCCTGAGTCCCCGCGGGGAAGGCTGGACAGTGGGTATCGATACGCCGGAGGACGGGAACAATACGCCCGGAGCGTCGCTCAGCGGGATCTGGGCTTCCGACGGCGGGGCTTACGGTATCGTCACTTCCGGCAATTACCGCAAATTCTACCTGCACGAGGGGCGCAAGTATGCGCATACCCTCGACCCGCGCGACGGTTATCCGGTGCAGCATTCCCTGCTCAGCGCCACGGTCACGGTCAGCGGCTCTCCGGAGGATCGGAGCGCCACCCTGGCCGATGCCTATGCCACCTGGTTTATGGTTATCGGTGCCGATTCCGCGCTGGCTCTTTGCCGCAGCGGGGCGGTCCGGCCTTCTCCCGAGACCTTGCTGATTACTGCTGATACGACGCTGACAAGCCCGGGCTTTCTTCTACGGTCAAACCCTTGACGGCCTGATGCCTGAGGGCAGGACCCTCGGCGGGGATGATGGTCACATCACGCAGCGCTACGCCTTCTGCTATGTTGATCTCCGCTCCCTTCGTCGAGCGGAACAGGCAATGCTGTAGTTCGATGTTGCGCACCGGCATTTCCGGCAGGCCGTTCACGTAGATGGCGCGTCCGGCCCCGTCGCAACGGACGTTCCGGATATGGATGTCCCGGAAAGCGGGGGTCGTCTCGTCGGCCAGATATTCTTTCATATCCGGCTGGTCTCCGTCTTCCAGGGCTTCCACTGCGGATTTTCCGCCATAATGGAGGTCGAAGAGCAGGCCTTCCGCCACGATGTCCGTCATGCTGATGTCTGAAATCCAGATACCCTCTACAACGCCGCCGCGGCCCCGGCAGCTCTTGAAGCGCAGGCCCACGTCGGTGCCCAGGAAGCGGCAGTTCGCAATCTTGACGTTCTTTACGCCGCCGCTCATCTCGCTGCCTACCACGAAGCCGCCGTGGCCGTGATAGACCGTGCAGCCGTCGATGATCAGGTTCTTGCAGGGCACGCCGCGCCGCCGGCCGTCCTCGTCCTTGCCGGACTTGATGCAGATGCCGTCGTCGCCGCAGTCGAAACTCGAATCCAGCAGCAGCGTATTCGTGCAGGATTCAATGTCGATGCCGTCTCCGTTCTGCGACCAGGCGGGATTGCGTACCGTCACTCCTTTTATGATAAGGTTCGTGCAAAGCATGGGATGGAGGTTCCACGCGGGGGAGTTCTGATAGGTGCAGCCCTCCATCAGGACGTTCGTGCAGCCGCGCAGCGACACCATGACCGGGCGCAGGAAGCGTTTGACCGCCGCATCGGGCAGCGACGGGTCGGGCACGTTCATATTCGCCGTACGCTCGGCCACCAGGTAATCCTCGTCCGGATACCAGATGTCGCCCTTTTCGTTGAGGACGCCGCCGGAGGCGATTTTCTTCTTCCAGACCGCGCCGGTCACCTTGCCCTTCTTGAGCGGGCGCCAGGCGTCGCCGCTGCCGTCGAACACGCCTTCTCCGGTGATGCTGATGTCGTGCGCGTCATTGGCGCTCAGCGGGGAAGTGCAGCGCCGCGTATCCAGCCCTTCGAACGAAGTCTTGATGATCGGGTAAAGTTCGGGATCGGAAGAGAAGCGTACCACGGCACCGAAGGCAAGGTGCAGGTCGGTCCTGCTTTTCAGTTCGATGGGGCCCGTCAGCCAGATGCCCGCGGGAACGTCCAGGTGTCCGCCGCCCAGCTTTTCCAGTTCCGCAAAGGCGGCCGCGAAGGCTTCGGTATTGAGGTACATCCCGTCGCCGACGGCGCCGAAGTCCGTCAGGCTAACGCGCCGCGAGGGGATGGACGGACGCTCCACACGCGCCATCTCAAAGGGGAGGTTCCGGTAATAATTATCAAATTCGTTGCCGCCGCAGGCGGACAGTATCGATAAGGAGAAAATGAATAAAAATTGTAGATTTTTCATATTAAGCGGCAAGATATGAAAAAAAATTATATATTTGTAGCGCAAGACTGCAACCACATAAAATATTAACCAAAACAGTCACAATTTTTAACGTATGAAAAGCTTTCGTACTCTGACTGCCCTTATTGCGCTCTTGTTGTGTGCTAATGCACACGCCGACGTAATCAAGGGTGTAGTCAAGGATGCGGCCGGTGTTCCGATCCCGGGTGCGGCCGTTATGATCCAGGGGACGACGCAGGGCGTTTCCACCGATTTGGATGGTAATTTCTCCATCGATATCGCGGACCCCAATGCAAAGACCCTGGAGATTACCTGTATCGGCCTGCAGACGCAGGTCATCAAAATCGGCTCCAAGACTTTCTTCGATGTCGTGATGCAGGATGACACCAATTTCCTCGACGAGACCGTCGTCATCGGTTATGCAACCGTCAAGCGCCGCGACGTCATGGGTTCTGTCACCTCCGTGGACAGCAAGACCATCACCGCCGCCCCCGTCTCCAATGTGACGGAGGCCCTGACCGGCCGGATGGCGGGTGTCCAGATCACTACGACCGAGGGCGACCCCGATGCCGACGTGAAGATTCGCGTGCGCGGTTCCGGTTCCATTACCCAGGATTCCTCGCCGCTCTACATCGTGGACGGTTTCCCCGTGGAGAGCATCTCCGACATCGCCGCTTCCGACATCAAGACCATCGACGTGCTCAAGGATGCGTTCTCGACGGCCATCTATGGTAGCCGCGGTGCGAACGGTGTCGTGCTCGTCACCACCAAGTCCGGCGAGAAGGGCAAGGTGAGTGTCTCCTACAATGCCTACGGCGGGGCCAAATGGATGGCGAACAAGAAAGCCATCGACGTGATGAGCCCCTACGATTTCGTCCGCGGCCAGTATGAACTCGCTTCCGTGCTGGACAAGGTCGATGAGCGCTATGTACCCCTCTTCGGCTCGTATGACGATATCGACCTCTATCGGGACGTCCAGGGCAATGACTGGGTACAGCAGGTCTTCGGCCACACCGGCACCACCTTCAGCCACAACCTGATGGTGAGCGGCGGCGGCGAAAAGGTCAAGTGGAGCGCATCCTACGCGCACATCAACGAGAAGGCCATCATGACCGGCTCCGACTATCACCGCGACAACCTCGCCTTCAAGACCCAGTACAAGCCCATCAAGCAGTTGACCTTCGACCTGAACCTGCGCTACTCGTTCATGAAGGTGATGGGTGCGGGTGCCAACTCCATCAACGATGCGGGTTCCACCTCCGGCACCAACGGCCGTCTCAAGCACGCGGTGATGTACACGCCGATTCCGCTGGACAATGCCGCTACCGACAGCGACATGGAGGAGGATTACGGTGACAACGCCCCGCCGCTCAAGAGCGTGGCCGACAACGACAAGCAGCGTATCCGCAAGAACTGGACGCTCAACGCCGCCGTCACCTGGCACATCATCAAGAACCTCGACCTCCGCGTCGAGGGCGGTCTGGACGACTGGAGCCAGGCGGACGACCAGTTCTACGGCCTGACGACCTACTATGTCGCCAATACCGCCGTCAAGGAATACCAGGGACATCCGGCCGCCCGCGCCGTCTCCCTGTACCGCCGCAAGATCCGCAGTACCAATACCCTGAACTATAAGTTCGATCAGGTCATTCCCGACCAGCGCCATCACCTGGACGCCCTCCTCGGTGTGGAGTACATCCGCACGACCGCCAACACCAACACGATGGTGGTGGAAGGCCTCCCGGATTTCTTTACTTCGGATCTGGCCCGGAACTTCATGTCTTCGGCCGCCTATACCCGCGTCGCCAACAAATACTACGACCCGGACGATCAGTTGCTTTCCTTCTTCGGCCGCGCGAACTACGATTTCGACAGCCGCTACTCGTTTTCCGCGACGGTGCGCGCCGATGGTTCTTCGCGCTTCTCCCGTGGACATCAGTGGGGTGTGTTCCCCTCGGCTGCCGTAGGCTGGACCATCTCCAATGAATCCTGGATGAAGAATGCCCGCTGGCTGAGCAACCTCAAACTGCGTTACAGTTTCGGTACCGCCGGTAACAACAATATCCCTTCCGGCGTGCAGGCCATGTATTTCGCCGCCCTGACGGACGCTTCCGCACAGTGGGTGTACGGCACGACCACGCCCTGGGCTTCCACCACCGTGGACGGCAAGACCATCATGCCGAATCCCGACCTGACCTGGGAGACGACCTATTCCCATAATATAGGTATCGACTTCTCCTTCCTGCGCAGCCGCATCAACGGTAGCATCGAACTTTATCAGAATACGATCGACAACCTGCTGATCCAGTTCCCGACCGCCGGCTCCGGTTACTCGTACCAGTATCGCAACTCCGGGACCATCCGCAACCGCGGTATCGAACTGAGCCTCAGCGCCGTGCTCGTAGAGACGAAGAACTTCGGCCTGAACTTCAGCGGCAATATCTCCCTCAACCAGAACCGGGTGATGAGCCTCGGCGCCCTGGAATCGATTCCCGCCTACAGTAACTGGGCTTCCACGAAACTGACTCCCTATGCGGACTTCCTGGTGGAACCCGGACAGCCCCTGGGCAATGTCTATGGCTACAAGGTGGCCGGCCGCTATGACGTGGACGACTTTACCTGGGATGCCGACAAGGGCAAGTGGCTCCTGAATGAAGGCGTGGTGGACTGCTCCAATGCGGTCGGTGCCAACTTTATGCGTCCCGGCGCCCTCAAACTCCAGGACAATGACGGAGACGGCACGCCCGACCTTCAGGTCATCGGCAACACCCTCCCGCTGGGCTCCGGCGGTTTCTCCCTGAGCGGTGTCCTCTACGGCGTGGATTTCTCCGCGAACTTCAACTATGTCTTCGGGAACAAGATCTACAACGCCAACAAGGTGGAGTTCACCTCCTACCGCGACTACTGGCGCCGCAACCTGCTTTCCTCGATGTCTCCGGACCAGCGCTGGAACAATATCGACTGGAAGACCGGCGAGGTCGTCAACGATCCCGACCAGCTGCGTGCGATGAACGAGGGGACGACGATGTGGTCTCCGCTCACGAACGCCGTGCTGACCGACTGGGCGATGGAGGACGGCTCTTTCCTGCGCCTTTCCACCGCAACCATCGGCTACACCCTGCCTGAGGCCCTGACAATGAAGATCAAGATGAAGAAACTCCGCGTCTATGTGACCGGTACGAACCTCTTCTGCCTGACCGCCTACTCCGGCTTCGATCCGGAAGTGGATTCCCGTCGCGCCACCCCGCTTACCCCGGGTGTCGATTATTCCGCCTATCCCAAGAGCATCGGCGTCGTCGGTGGTCTGAACATCACTTTCTAAAGGAGGAAATACGATGAAAACTATCTTTAAAATATTTGCGTTGGGCGCCATCTCGGCCGCCTGCGTCTCCTGCATCGACCTGACCACCCCGACAAAATCCTCCTTCGATGAGTCCGTGGTCTTCTCCAACTACGACCTCGCGCAAAACAGCATCATGGGCGTCTATGCTGATTTCGGCACGCAGAACGGCCACCGCGGCCGCTACCTCTGCTACTACGGCATCAATACCGATATCGAGGCCTATACCTCTACGACGGCCGGTGTCAAACTGGACATCGCCGCCTACGACTGCTCGCCGGACAATTCCCAGCTGAGCCTGGACAAGGGCCCGTTCGCCAGTATGTATGAAGGCATCGAGCGCGTGAACCTCTGCATCAAGGGACTCCGCGAGTACGGCAATGTCGCCGAGAAAGAGGATATGCGCTACCTGCTCGGCGAAGCGCTGGTGCTCCGCGCCGTCCTGTACGCCGACCTGATGAAGGCCTACGGCGAGGTTCCGGCCCGCTTCGAGCCGGTCTCTCCTTCGACGATATACCTCAACAAGAGCGACAAGGATGTCATCTTCAAGCAGATCCTTGCCGATATCGAAGAGGCGATTCCCTATCTGCCCCATCCGAACGGAAATGCCGCCACCGCCTCTACGGGCCGCATCAGCAAGGCTTTTGCCGAGGGACTTTACGCCCGTCTGGCGCTCGCTGCCTCCGGCTGGTCCTGGCGTCCTGCCGAGGGGAAGGTGGGTACCGGTGATCCGGGCTCGATGGACCAGACCAAAGATCCCCTTCTCCAGGCTTCCGTCCTCTATCCCAAGGCGCTGAACTATCTGCGCGACTGCATCGGGCGCTCCGGCCTGAAACTCCTCGACTTCGAACAGCTCTGGAAGGACTTCAACAATATGGACATGACCGCGGGCAAGGAAGTGATCTTCGCCTATCCCTTCTCCGACGGCCGCGGCCGCTGGAACTACACCTTCGCCGTCGCCAATACGACCAATACCAAGTGGATCGGCACTTCCACCAGCCGTGGCGGTGACGCCGGCCCGCTTCCTACGGTCTATTACATGTACGACGAGGGGGATGTGCGCCGCGACATCAGTTGCGTTCCCTTCCACTGGGAAAAATGCGTCGACGGTGTGGACCGCGAACTCCTGAACGGCGGCGCCACCTGGTATTTCGGCAAGTACCGCTTCGACTGGATGACCAAGTCTCCTTACACCGGCGGCAACGACGACGGCATCAAGCCCATCTATATGCGCTACGCCGATGTGTTGCTGATGGCGGCTGAAATCGCGGCTAATCTCGGCTATCTGCCGGAAGCCAAGGGCTACCTGAGGCAGGTGCGCGAGCGCGCTTTCCCGGATGACATCGCTGCGGCGGACGCCTATGTCGATGCCCTGACCGAAGCCGACTTCTTCGACGCCATCGTGGAAGAAAGGGCGCTTGAGTTCGTGGGCGAAATGCTCCGCAAGGGCGACCTCATCCGCTGGGGCCTCCTGAAGGATAAACTCGATGCGGCCAAGGCCGACCTTTCCGCCCTCGCCGAAAAGAGCGGCAAATACGCCGGCATTCCCGACTATGTCTATTACGACTACGCGGAGGATGGCTGTACGATCCGCTGGTACGGCCTCAACAAGGGGGAGAGCGATCCTCCCGCAGGCTGGACCGTGTACACCAACTCCGACGGAGAGGCGAGCAAGTACTACTCTGTCAGCGCGCTGCAGAAGAGAGCGGATGCCCTCTACAAGGACAGCGTGAATCCCGAGCAGCACATGTGGTGGCCGATCAGCACCTTCGACCTCACTAATGCGGTAGGTTACATCAAGAATGACTATGGTTATTAGAAATCTGCATATGAAAAAATTAATCTATACGGCCTTAGCCTTACTGTTCGCCGTTTCCTGCGTGGAGGAGATCCCGCCGGTGATCGAGGACGTGAACCTGAGCCGCTGCTTCGAGCCGACCAACGTGACCGCCGTCGTCAAGAACGGCGAGTACGTGAACTTCAACTGGGACAAGGCCAAGACGACCGAGGTCTATATCCTGGAACTCTTCACCAACGAAGCCCTGGAAGGCGATCCGGCTTTCCACTTCGAACTGGACAAGAGTGAAATCCCTTACCTGGCCCATCTGGAGGCCGATGTGACCTACTGGTTCCGCGTCCGCGGCACCGCTGAGGGCAAAGACCCCTCCAAATGGTTCATCGGTGAAAAGAAACTCGAGACCACGGCCATCAAGAGTACCCTGGAGCCCGTCCTCGTGGACAGGACTTCCACCAGTATCTCCATGAGCTGGACGGCCGATCCGGAAGTGGACCATATCCGCATCGTCCCGCCGCTGGGCGAGGACGTGGATTACACCCGCATGGACCTGTCCGAGTCGGAGGTGGCCTTTGGTGCCGCCATCGTCGAAGGACTGAAGTCCTCTACCCATTACAGCCTGACCCTGCACTTCAAGAGCGCAGACCGCGGCGCCGTCTATGCCTGGACCCGTCCGGACATGACCGGCGTAGTGGAGGTGGCCGATACCACCGCCCTGCGTGCGGCCCTCGTGGATGCCGCTCCGAAGATTATGCTTCGCTACCGCGAGGAGCCTTATATGCTCCTCAGCGTGAAACTTGCGGGTCCCGTGGCCCTCTATGGCGAAGAGACCCTCGAAGGGGCGAAGCCTGTCTTCCAGGGCGACTTCCAGGCGGATCCCAACGTCGTGAGTTCCCTGCATTTCGAGAACATTGAGTTCGACGGCATGGATTACAAGTACGGCCATATGGTCACCATACTCAAAGCCGGTACGATGAGCGAGGTTACCGCCCTGAACTGCGACATTCACGGTTACAGCAAGGGTATCTTCTATGACAACTACGGCCTGACTGTTCCGTCGGTGGTCTATGACCACTGCCTCATCCACGATATCGAGGGCAACGGCGGCGACTGCTTCGACTTCCGTAAGAAATGTGCCCTTGGCAGCGTGAAGTTCAGCAACAGTTCGCTTTACGACGGTATGCGTTCGTTCATCCGCATCGATGCGAATCCTACCCTGGAGAGCCTCGAAATCAGCAATTGCACCTTCAGCAACCTGCTCTACCGGGTGGACGGCAACACCAACGGCCTGATCCACGTCCGTGCGAAGAACGCGGCGGGCGGCGATCCTGCCATCATCCTGAAGAAGAATGTCTTCCTGAACATGCGCTACGGCGACCAGGGCGCAGCCACGAAGCGCTGCACGCTGATCGGTACCAACTCCGCGGACAAACTGCCCACGGAAATCGCCAAGAACTGGTACTATAACTGCGACGACAGCTTCTTCTCGCACATCGTCAGCAGTGCGGAGACCCTCGGTCTGGAGAAGTGTGTCGCCGGCGGCGGTGCCCTGCTTTCCGAAGATCCCTGCATGGACAGCGAAAGCAGTCTCTTCTACGTCGTCTCCACGGCGGTCACTGCGGCGCAGGCCGGCGATCCCCGCTGGCTCGAGCCTTACAAGGAGGAGCCCGAAGACCTGACGCAGGAAGTGACCGTTCCCATCAAGACCTGGAACCTCACGGATCCCAAGTACTTCAAGAAGGCGGCGAACAAGGATATGGTGCGTGACGGCATCCGCTTCTATGTGGCTGCCAATCCCATCGAGTTTACCCCGGAAGGATTCCGCTTCACCTCTGCCCCGACGATGGCCGCAGGCTGTCCGGCGGACGGCGGTATCAGCATCAAGGTGGACCGTCCCGGTGCGGTCGTGGTTTCCACGGCGGCGCAGGAGGATCAGCTCGCCATGCTGGTCGTCAATATGAACGGCAGCGTCAAGGCGGGTGTCCCCGTCGGTGCGCAGAATCAGATGGTGACCTTCCCGGACATAGTCGAGGGCAGCGAGACTATGATCTACCTCTACGCTACCTCTCCCATCGTCCTGAGCGGACTGCAGTGGACCGACGACATCGATCCCGGCGATTCCCAACTGGCTACGCCGGTCCTGACGCTCAGCGCGACCGAGTTCGTCGAAGGTTCCGCTACGCCCCTGGTCGTTTCCTGGGATGCTGTGCCCAAGGCGGGCAGCTATGAGCTGCTCTTTATCGGCAATACCTGGTCCACCACGGAAACTTCTTATAGCATTGACCTTTCCAAGTATGCCGCAGACAATTACTCGATCGGCGTCAGGGCCCTTCCCGCGGAGACCGACCTCGTGCGTCAGCCTTCCGAGCTGGCTTATGCCGAGTTTGTCATCAAGGAGACGCTCAAGCCCGTCAGCAAGACGACTCCCACCGTCTGGGACAAGGACTATATGCAGCGCGGCGTCAACAAGTTCGGCAACGGTACGGAGATTACCAAAGACGTGGTCTATCAGAACCTGAACCTGCTCTGCGGCGGCGGTAAGTTCAAATTCGGCATCGACAATGCCGATACGGACCCGAAACCGCGCATCCAACTCGGCGGAACCGGGAATCCCGGCGTCAAGACCTCCCTGCAGTTCATTGCGGGCGGTGCCGGTACCCTGGTGATTTCCGCCCGTTCCAGCGGGGATGGGGAGCGTGCCCTGGGCGTGGCCATCGGCGGCAGCCTGATCTCTTCGCAGAACGCGCCCGGCAAGGGCGGCGAGCCTGCCGAGCTCAGCTGGGAAGTGGCTTCCGGCGAGGGTGATATCATCAACATCTACTCGACCAACAGCGGCATCAACCTGTATTCCATCACCTGGACGCCTTCGGACGGAGGGGATACCCCTCCTTCTCCGATCGATGATCCCGACGCCATCAATGAAGCTTACAGCGCCGACTTCACCAACGCGGAGAAGTTCCCCGCCGGAGCCTTTGAAGATGCAAAGGTCATCGACAAGGTTACCTACTGCGGTGCTTCCGGGGCTGCCATGAATTTTGATCCCAGCGGAAAGCGCGTCAAGTTCAACGGTGCGTCCACCCTCGGTGAGGACGGCATCCCGATCAAGCGTTACGCTTCCTTCAAGATTACGAAGCCCGGCGTGATTACCCACAAGTTGATCTCCGGCAGTTCCTCTGCCGCTGACCGCAAGGGTGCCGTCATCCTGGTGACCACCACCGCGGACGGCAAGAAAGTGACCACGCTCTGGAACGACTTCACGCCGACTTCCTCCGCTGCCGAGGCCATGACCTACACGGTTACGGCGGCGCAGTTGGAAGGCATCACGGAAGCTGCGGTCGTGTACTTCTACGCAGAGGCCAACATCAACCTCTACGCCCTGGGCTTTATGCCCGAGTAGCAGCGGGGCCCCGGCATTTCACAAAACGGCCAAAATATGAAAATCCCAGGGACCTCGGGGCCCTGGGATTTCATTTATTATGGTATTTTCTCAACTGGGAAGGCCCTCTCCCTGTGTGAGTTTCGAAAAAAATGATAACTTTGTGCTATGACTTTTGGTATGATTATCCAGCTGCTGATCGTTTTAGCAGCGCTCTATGTAGGCTCCCGTTACGGCAGCCTGGCCCTCGGGGCCATTTCCGGCATCGGCCTTGCGATTTTGGTATTCGGCTTCGGCCTTAAACCCGGTACGCCGCCTACGGACGTAATTTACATCATCATCGCCGCAGTAACCTGCGCCGGTACCCTGCAGGCTTCCGGCGGCATGGACTGGATGATTCAGATTGCTGAAAAACTCCTGCGGCGGCATCCGGAGCGCATTACCTTCCTCGCACCGCTGGTGACCTTCTTCCTGACGGTACTCGTCGGTACGGGACACGTCGTCTATACGATCATGCCGATTATCTGCGATATCGCACTGACCAAGGGTATCCGTCCCGAGCGTCCCTGCGCCGTCGCTTCCATCGCCTCTCAGGTGGGTATCACCTGCTCGCCCATCGCCGCGGCCGTGGTGGCCTTCGTCACCATCTCCAATGCCAACGGCTATATGGTGGCCATCCCGCAGGTGCTGATGGTTACGATTCCCGCCTGCCTGATGGGCCTGATGTGTGCGGCTGCCGCTTCCTACCACCGGGGCAAGGACCTGGACAAAGACCCCCAGTTCCAGGCCCGTCTCAAGGATAAGGAGGCCTATGAATTTATGTTCGGCCGTACCGCCACCACCCTGGACAAGGAGGTGAGCCGCAAGGGTAAGGCTTCCGTATTCGTATTTCTCGGCGCGCTTCTCGTCATTATCTGCTTTGCGTTCATGCAGATGATCAAGACCGGTGACGGGCGTCCGCTTTGCGAAGCCCTGGGCATCCCCAAGATGAATATTGTGATTCAGATCATCATGCTGACGGCGGCGGCCCTGAACATCATGTTCTGTGATGCGAAGCCGCGTGCGGCGGTCTCCGGGCCTGTCTGGCAGAGCGGCATGATCGCCGTGGTGGCCATCTACGGCATCGCCTGGCTGGCAGATACCTACTTTGCCAATTATATGGACATCATGAAGGCTTCCCTCGGGGAAATCGTGGCTGAGGCACCGTGGGCCATCGCCTTCGTCTTTTTCCTCGTCTCCGTGCTGATCAATTCGCAGGGCGCCGTGGTGGTGGCGATGCTGCCGCTGGCCTATTCCCTGGGGATCGCCGGGCCGGTTCTCTTGGGCGTGATGCCCAGCGTTTACGGATATTTCTTCATCCCGAACTATCCTTCGGACATCGCTACGGTCAACTTCGACCGTTCCCGTACGACGGTGATCGGCAAATATCTGCTCAACCACTCGTTCATGATGCCGGGACTGATCAGCGTCGGAGTGTCGACAGTGGTCGGCTACCTGATCTGCAACGTCCTCTTCCCCGGCTACTTCGCTTCGTTTATATCATATTAGAATCAAAAGTATGGATAAGATTAGTTTTCTTTTGTGCAGAGCAGTTCTCTTTCTCTTGTCTCTTCTTGTTTTATTGGGATGTGATAAGGACGCCAATGGAGATGATTCAATCAGCAAATCAAAAGTCGTGGGGGATTATTTATTTGTCGGGTATAGCGGGCCATTAAAAAGAGAATTGGAGATTTCTTTTAATGGAGATATGTCCGGCTATGGGCAGGAGATGAGTTATGGGTCAAGAGGGAATCTTCTTTCTGTTCATGAATATGTTTTCAGGTGGCATATCTCAGGTCAAAAAGTAATTCTTGAGGGGGTTAGTGCAGTTGCGGATTCTGATGGTGATTCACACTCCAGTATCTCCTGGTCGACAGAGTTTGAATATCAGCATGGGATGCTGTTACCGGGCAAAGGGTTTATAGGCGGATACGCGGCTCAAGCAATTTTTGAAAAAATTGATAACGAAAAAAGTAGCTATATTGATTGTAGCATGAGGTTGGATATGTTAACGGGAGGGATTACCGTCAGTATCGTATCGCACTTGGACAATCTTTGGCCAGATGTCGTATTCAGTTATGGATATAGTTATGATTATAATGAATATGAATGGCGTTTTCTAAAAGGGGAGACCATTGAACTTAATCTTCCTTCAGGACTCGAATTAGCGTATTCTGCTTTGGCCTCAATCGCTCAAAAAGAGGTGGACGAAGGCCTTTCGTTGAGCGAAATTCAGTTAAGGGATAATTATCAAGAATTTATAGACAAGTATGTTAAACAATTCGAGAAAGGAAAGACGGACTATAGGATAGGACTAAAAGTTCGGTGTTTTGTTAATGGAGATAGTTATGAAAGAGTTTTGGACATTGATGCCGATTATTATGTTGACAATAATGGGAATACTGGCGTTGGTGACCTCCTTGAGGGAGCAAGCGGCTACGGCATTCTTGAGCAGCCATTCAATATCGCAGGTGCAATCAATGCGGTAAAGAAAAATGGCGATAAAACGACGGCTGCTAAGTATTATGTCCAGGGACGTATTTCCTCTGTTAAGTATTTCTTTACTGAAGAATATGGAACGGCCGTGTATAATATATCAGATACTGGTAAGAAAGAGGGTGTCCAATTCACTTGTTATAATACTTATTTTTTGGAGAACACTCCGTGGTTGGATGGTAATCAGCAAATATCGGTCGGAGATCAGGTAATCGTTTACGGACAACTTACTAAATGGTATGATACCTACGAAACTGAAGATAGAAAAGCCTATATATATAGTTTGAATGGGAATATGAAAATGTCAAGTCAGTTTGCAGTTGATTTGGGAATTGGGGTCATGTGGGCTTCTCGTAATCTCGGAGCTTCTTCGCCTGAAGATTTTGGGGATCCATATGCTTGGGGCGAAACCCAGACAAAAAGTTACTTTTCGTGGAGGAATTATAAGTTTTGGATCAGCGGTGATTCCGCAAATAATTTTAAACTTTCAAAGTATGTAACCAAATCCCAATATGGTACCGTGGATAATAGGGTTACGCTTTTGAGAGAAGACGATGCTGCCAGCGTGAACTGGGGAGGAAAATGGCAGATCCCGACTAAGGGCGACTTCGAAAATCTGCTCAAGTACTGCACCTGGGACAGCACCACCCAGAATGGCCAGTTTGGTTATACGATAACCGGGAAAAATGGAAATAGGATTTTCCTCCCGATTGAGGAGAAATCATTAACCTTTTACTGGACTAATTGTCTAGATCAAAATCTTCCATATAATGCTCACAGGGTTGCGATTGGTGACGATAATTATTTTAGTACATACTGTAGAGGTAGGGAATTTGGTGCGCATATTCGTCCCGTTATCAAGTAGTCTTTAAGCGTTGAATTTTGTCATTTTTGGGGTGTTTTTCCAAAAATAACGAGCATCGTGTGCCTGTGGCTTTTTGTTAATAGCCCTTCGGTTACAAGGGTGGAGATCGGCCGTTAGAGCAGCGCCAGACAGTCGTCCAGGGAGAGGCAGTCTTCCACGCGGAAGGCCCCGCTGCGGGTACGGCGCAGGGAGCTCAGGAAAGCCCCGTTGCCGAGGGCCTCGCCAAGATCGCGGGCGAGGGCGCGGATATAGGTGCCCTTGCTGCATTGCACCCGGATCATCGCGGTCCGGAGGCCTTCTGCGGGCAGTTCCGCTACGTTGATTCGCTGGGTCGCCTCAGTCCCGCTGGCCGCGTCGCCCGGAACACCGTCGCAGAAATCCATCAATTCCAACGCGGAAATATGAACGGGCGATGCCTTCAGGATATCGCTTCCCTCGACGGAAAGGCCCTCCCGAAGCATTTTCCGGGCGGTTTCGTAGGCGCGTACGCCATCGACGGACTTCGCGCTGAAAAGCGGCGCCACCTGCATCTGGTCGCCCAGAAATTGCGGGAATACCGCTTCGACGGCATCGGCGTCCAGGCCCTCAAGCGGGTAAAAGGCGTCGATCTCCTTTTCCCGGTCGTAGGAAGGGGTCGTCGCCCCGAAAGTCACTCCGGCGACATATTCTTTCTCGTGCGCCTGCAGCGCATCGGCCTGCTTGGTGGCTTTCCCGACGCAGATAAGCAGCACGCCCGTCGCCAGCGGATCCAGCGTCCCCGCGTGCCCGACCTTGATATGCTTGCTGCCGAAATGCTTGAAGACGGCGAACTTGACCTTGCGCACCAGGTCCGCCGAGGTCCAGCGCCAGGGCTTGTCCAGGGGCAGAATCAGCCCCTCGGGGTAATCCTCGAGCCGATGGGACAGGGGACAGCCCTTCTGCGCGATGCAGACACTCATCCCTGTACGGGGATTTTATCGATACGGCGCTGATGCCGTCCGCCCTCGAAGGGCGTGGAAAGCCAGACCGAAGTGATGAGCGTGATCATGTGCCAGGAAATGAAGCGCGCGGGCATCACCAGCACATTTGCATCGTTGTGCTGACGGGTCAGCGCGGCGATCTGCGGCGACCAGGCCAGACCGGCACGGATGCCCTGATGCTTGTTCAGCGTCATCGCCATACCCTCACCGCTTCCACAGAACGCTATTCCGGCGTCTACGGCCCCACGCTCAACGGCCTGAGCCAGCGGATGCGCCACGTCCGGATAATCCATACTCTGCGGCCCGTCCGTCCCGAAATCCACCACCTCATAGCCCTTCTTCTTCAGATAGGCTTTCAGCCGGTCCTTCATCTCATACCCGGCGTGATCTGCGCATAGTCCGATTCGTTTCATATATTATAAGTTGTTGTGTGAATCGCGTTAGCTCGCTGGGGAATCGCTATCTGCGACCATTTACCCGGATAGGGTTGCGTAGCAACAGGGAGCAGATGGCGATTCACCAGAGGCAGCGATTCACATAAAAGCGCGCTCCACTCGTGCCAAAAATTCTTCCTTACCGATCAAAGCGGCGACGTCGGCGATGCCGAGCCCGCTCCCGCTTCCGGTCAGCGCCAGCCGCAAGGCATTCATCACCTTGCCCATCGGCCACTCCCGGCTGCGGATATACTCTTCGAGCGCCGGTCCGATGACATCCCGCTCGAACGCTCCGTCAAAGTCGCGTACGAACGCGGCCAGTTCCTGCACGCGGGCAGGATTCTCGTCCTTCCAGAACTTCGCGGCGTCCTTGGGATCGTACTCCGTCGGGGCCTTGAAGAGATACCAGGCGATGTCCCAGAAATCCGACACGAAGGTCGCCCGCTCCTTGATGAGCGCCACCACCTTGACCACAAAGGCCTTGTCGGCCCGGACGCCCTGCGCTTCCAGCAGCGGCAGGAACGCTTCGGCAAGTTCGGCATCGTCCTTCCCGCGCAGGTATTCGCGGTTGAACCACTTCGCCTTCTCCGGATTGAACTTCGCGCCGCTCTTGCTGACCTTCTCCAGGGAGAAGGCTTCGACCAGTTCTTCCATTGAGAAAAGTTCCTGCTCCGTGCCGGGATTCCAGCCCAGCAGCGCCAGCATATTCACGAAGGCCTCGGGGAAATAGCCATCCTCGCGGTAGCCGCGGCTGACTTCGCCGCTGGGGCTGACCCAGCGCAGCGGGAAGACCGGGAAGCCCATCTTGTCCCCGTCGCGCTTGCTCAGTTTTCCGTTGCCCACGGGCTTGAGCAGCAGGGGCAGATGCGCAAAGCGGGGCATCGAGTCCTGCCAGCCGAAGGCTTCGTAGAGCAGGTAATGCAGGGGGAGCGACGGCAGCCACTCCTCGCCGCGGATGACCTCGGTGATTTCCATCAGGTGATCGTCCACGATATTGGCGAGATGGTAGGTCGGCAGGCTGTCGGCCCGCTTCCAGAGCACCTTGTCGTCCAGCGTGTCGCTGTTGATTTCCACGTGTCCGCGAATCAGGTCGTCCATCTGCACGGTGCGTCCCAGCGGCATCTTGAAGCGGATGGTCCAGGTATCGGTCTCGCGCAGCAGACGTTCCGTTTCCTGCGCACTCAGCGTCAGGGAATTGCACATCGCGCTGCGGGTCGCGCTATTGTAGATGAAGGTCTGCCCGGAGGCTTCCGCCTGTGCGCGCGCCTGCTCCAGCGACTCGGCACTGTCGAAAGCATAATAGGCATGGCCCGAAGCGACGAGCTGCTCGGCATACTGCCGATAGATTTCGCGCCGTTCCGACTGGCGGTAGGGAGCATGCGGACCGCCGATGCCTACGCCCTCATCGGGCACGATGCCGCACCATCGCAGCGATTCGATGATGTACTGCTCGGCGCCGGGCACGAAGCGGTGCGAATCCGTATCCTCGATGCGCAGGATGAAATCGCCGCCCCTGCGCTTGGCGTAGAGATAATTGTAAAGGGCCGTGCGCACCCCGCCCATATGCAGCGGGCCGGTGGGGGAGGGCGCAAAGCGTACGCGGGTTTTCATGCTTATTTCGTTCTCTTTCGGCGCAAAGCCGGCGTATTCTCGAATTCCGTGATATTGCCCTGCTCGACAGCCCAGAGCAGTCCCGGCATTTCATCCGCGTCGTAGCGGAAGCGGCGGGAGGTATCGGTGCCGTCGATTTCGATGCGGGAGGTCTCGTGGAGGGAGATGCCATCCTCGGAGATGTTCTCGAAGCGGTCGTATTCGAAATCCTGGTCGATCATGATGTATTTGCCCAGGTTCACGTCCGGACCGATGAGGTCGTTGAAGCGGAAGCCCGTGGCGATGGCGGTGATGTAGATGGTGTCTCCCTCGGGGTTGTCATCCCAGATGAGACCGCGCTTGAAGTTGTTCGCGCCGCCGGTGAACTCGTTGATTTTCTGGTTGATGAGTTCGAGGTCGCGCATCTTCAGGCCGTTCTCGTTGTTGCCTGCCGTGATGTTGATGAGCACGTTGCGCGCCGACTTGAGGTCGAAATCGTTCAGCAGGGGAGACTGGAAGGCCTCGCGGATGGCGTCGTCGATACGGTTGGGGCCGCTGCCCTTGCCGCGTCCCATCAGGGCCATGCCGCTGCTGCGCATCATTGTCTTGACATCCTCGAAGTCCACATTGATGAAGCCCGGCTTCTTGATGATTTCCACGATGCCGCGCACGGCGGTCGCGAGCACTTCGTCCGCCTGCGGGAAGGCGTCCTGGATGAAGGCGTCGCCGAAGAACTCGTAGAGTTTTTCGTTGTTGATGATCAGCAGGCTGTCCACCAGGCGCTCCAGTTCGTGGATGCCGTCGATGGCCCGGGCGCGCGTCTCGTTGCCCTCGTGGAGGAAGGGCATTGTCACGACGGCGACGGTCAGGATGCCCTTGTCCTTGGCCAGTTTGGCGATGACGGGCGTAGCGCCGGTACCGGTGCCGCCGCCCATACCGGCGGTGATGAAGAGCATCTTGGTCTCGGGCCCCAGGATCATCTTGTCGATCTCGTCCTGGCTCTCGAGGGCGGCGTTGCGTCCCTTGACGGGATCGCAGCCCGCGCCCAGTCCCTTGCCCATCTGCAGTTTGGCCGGAACGGGACTGCCCTGCAGGGCCTGCGAATCGGTGTTGCAGGCGACGAAACTGCAGCCCTGGATCTTCTGCGTGTACATATAGTTGACGGCGTTGCAGCCGCCGCCGCCGATGCCGACCACCTTGATAATCTCGTCGGAAACCACCCAGTCGGCGGGAATGAGGATATCGTTCATATCAGTTGATTTCTTCAAAAGTTCCACCTATGCCGTCGAAGAGCGTGCCGGTCAGCCGCTTGATGCTGCCCCAGATGAGATTGGGCTTTTCCTCCGCCTTATCCGCCTTCGGCCTGGCGGGCTTCGGCTTGGCGGGTTTGGGCTTGACCGGTTCATCCGTGGGGGCGGTCAGGACCAGCGTGGGTTCTTCTTCCGCTTCTTCTTCGAAGGGTTTTTCCTGGACGGGCGGCATCTCGATGCAGTTGAGGTAAGGATCGGCCGCAGCACGCAGCAGCAGGCCCGCCGAAGCGACGGCTCCGGTCTGCAGCATCGAAGGGAAGCCGCTGGCCGAGAAGAAATGCCGGCGCGGGAAGCCCAGTTCGACATAGCGGCCCGAGCGTTCGCGCATCATCGGCACCAGCCCGGTCAGGTCCGCGCCGCCGCCGGTCAGCACGATGCCGGTGCGCAGCCGGTCGGCGTAACCGCTCTCCTCGATCTGCCAGAGCACCGCATCCATGATTTCCTCCATGCGGGCGCCGACGATCTCGGCAAGGTCATACACCTTGAGCTGGCGGGAACTGCCGGTCTCGTTGTTGTTGACCTGGATGACCTTCTCCGCCATGTTGGCGAGCCGGTCGGGCTGACAGTTGCCGAAGGCGAGTTTGATGTTCTCGCAGAGTCTCTCGCGAAAGCCGCTCTCGGCCTTGATATCCGCGGTCACGCTCTTCCCGCCGAAGGGCAGGGAACTGAAATGGCGCAGGATATTGTCCGCATAGATGGTCAGGGAAGTGACGCCGCCGCCGATTTCTATGAGGGCCACGCCGTTCTCTTTCTGCTCCTCGGTCAGTACCGCCTCCGCGGTCACTTCCGGCATGAAGTAGCGGCCGGCCAGGGTGACGTCCAGCTCTGCAAAGAGTTTTTCCAGGTTCGACAAAGGCCGCCTGTCCCCGACATAGAGTTTGAAATTGCCTTCCACGAAGTCGCCGGTGCAGCCGATGACGTCCTCCTCGCAGGCCTGGATCAGGTCCTCGGTCGAGAAGGACTGGTTGATGGCGCCGTAGAGCACCTCGCGGGTCTCGTCCTCGATGGGGTAGGTGTCGATGGCCGCATTCTTGATGGCCTCGATTTCCTCGCGCGTGATGCAACTTTCCGGGTTGGGCCGCATCGCCTTGGCCGGGCTCATCTCCTGGCGCACGCGGTAGCGGGGGAGTCCCGTTACCACCTGGCGGATGCGGATGCCGAGTTCATCCTCGGCCTTGCGGATGGCTTCGCCGACGGGAATCGACGCTTTCTTGGGATTGAAAACGCTTCCGTAGCGGATGCCGTCGGAGGGGCATTCGTCGTAATAGATGACCTGGATGTCGCGTCCGGAGAGCTTGGCTACACTCAAAGCGATCTTGCTCGAACCCAAGTCGATGGCGGTTATGTATCTTTCCTGCATATAGTTAGTGAAAATAGTCCGTGGACAGCTAACAAAGATATGAAAAAAATCCTTATCTTGTGCAGGTTTTTTGGAGATATGCCCGGACATCTTACCATAAAACAGATTGCAGCCTTGTCAGGCGTGTCGGCGGGGACGGTTGACCGTGTCTTGCACAACCGTGGAAAGGTCTCTCCGGAGGCGCTGGCTGCTGTCCAGTCCGTGTTGGAATCCCAGTCTTACAAGTACAATCTGCACACTTCTGCCGTGGCCTTCAAGAAGACCCGGAAATCGTTCAAGATCGTGGTGGCGATTCCTACCTCGGAGAAAGGGGAGTATTGGGATCTGGTCCGGATGGGAGTGGAGAAGGCGTTCCTGGAATATGGGGACATCCCCATCAAGAGCAAGTTCGTATTCTTTGACCAGTTCAATTCCCTTTCTTGCCGGGACGCTTTCCATTCGGTTGCTTCCATGGATTGTTCCGGTGCCATCCTGGGAACCACTTTCGTCGAGGAAACCCGCGAATTGTGTTCGGTGCTGGAAGCGCGCGGCATCCCTTATATATTTATAGATGGGAAGGTGCCCGAGACCCGGCCCATCGCTTCTTATGAGGCGGACCAGGCGGCCTGTGGGCGCTTGCTGGCGCGACTGATGGACGGGCTTACGCCGTCGGGGTTGAAATTGGCGCTGTTGTTGCCGCACCGCGTCGGGTCTCGTTTGTCCAATAACTCCGCAATCAGAATGGCGGCGTTCAAGGCGTTTTTCGAGGAGGACGGCCGGAGACGGAACGTGGTCGAGAGTTATTTTTCTGCAGAGAGTTCCGCAGAGAGCCGTGCGGATATCCGTGCTTTCCTTGCTGCGAATCCGGACATCGGCGGCGTGGCCGTGGTTATCTCGGCAGGGTATCTGATTTCCGATGCGCTTTCCGGCGGAAAGGGAAACCTGGTGATCGGCGGCTTTGATGTAACTGAGGGAAATGCCCGCTGCCTGAGGGAGGGGACCCTGGATTTTCTCATCAACCAGCATCCCGGAAGGCAGGGTTTTTACGCCGTGGAGTCCATGCTGCATTTCCTGCTTTACGGAGCTCCGGATAAGTCCTTGAGGGAGTATCTCCCCATCGATATCGTCTTCCGCGAGAGTCTGCCCTATTGGCACGATGAAATTTAGTTGACAAATATTTGGAGGTTTAAAAAATTAATCGTACACTTGCAAGGTTTTGTGTAGATAAAAGTGTGTGCGCACACATTACTTGGCGGGGAAAAGGGGAACAGAAAAACTTAACTTATATAATATGAACAAATTCCGGTTTGAAAACAACGTAGGGGATGTCTATTCGGCCCCCGACGTTTCCCTTGTTGAGGTACCGCGCGAATGGGTCTTGTGTGGTTCCTTCGGGTCCGAAAGGGAGGACATCGATGACCTTATTGACGCACCTGTTTGGGATGCGGAAGATTAACCTTAACCAGATTACAGTTATGAAAAAGTATTTTTCCATTATTGCGCTGGGTCTTGCTTCCTTTGCCCTTCTTTCCTGTAACAAGGAACTTGCCCCGGATACTGCTCCTGTCGATGGGGGCGAAACGGTTAAGGTTCCCATGACCTTTACCGCCGCTGCGGAAGATTCCAAGGCGAACATCAGCGGTTCTTCCTTCCTCTGGAACGACGGGGACGCGATTGCCGTCTTTGATGGAACATCCCAAAACCAATTTGACATCGCCCCGGGCTCCGAGGGCAAGAAGACCGCGTCTTTCTCCGGTACTGCCGCAGAAGCAGCGAATTACTTTGCCGTTGCGCCTTATGGGGTCGTCAATAATTATAAGCCGGCGGAATCCTGGATTGGTGTCAAGATTCCTGCAACCCAGACGGTCCAGCTTGGTCGCAACGTGGCTTCCGGTGCCCTGGTCTCCACGGCAGATGATTCCGGTACCGGTATTTTTTCCTTCCAGAATCAGTTCGCGGTCGTCAAGGTTTCCCTGACCCGCAGTGATGTGGTTTCGGTCCAGCTCAAGGGGAACGACAGCGAGGTGATCTGCGGGACCAGCCATTTCATCTACGCTGGGGAAGGTGCTCCGCGGATGGATTATTCCAGTGCTGAAGGAGTACAGGTGACTCTGGTCTGCAAGGACGGGGACGATCCTGCGGCTTTCCCCGCCGGGGATTATTTTATGGTTATCTGGCCTAAGGCATTTACGGCCGGATACAGATTGATTCTGACCCTCGAAGACGGCAGCAAGACGATGCTGAACACATCCGAGTCCGTGACTTATGAACGGAATGGCGGCGCCAACCTGGGTGAGATTGACAATAAGAGCACCTGGTGCCCTTCGACCATCATGACGGCCGCCCAGCTCAAGATGTGGCGCCGCCTGGCAGAGGCCGGGGCTTATGGTGAAGGGGATGAGGTGAAACTCGGTGCGGATATCAATCTGGGCGGATATGCCTGGACGCCGGTTTCAGAATTCCTGGGCATTTTCGATGGACAGAACCATAAGATTTATAATTTCACCGTAGAAGATGCTTCCAGTAACAGGCTTGGTTTCATCAGTACCCTCGGGTCATCAAAAGGTGTAGCGGCGGTCCTCAAGAACACTGTATTCGGCTCTTCTAACGGCACCACGGCCGACGGCTCGAGTTCGATAACCATGACAAAGTCAAGCTCCGATTCTTGGCTGTATGCGGGTATTGTGGGCTATGCTCACCTAAACAGCACAATCCAGAACGTCACGAACTATGTTCCCGTTTCGGTGTCCTCTGCCGTTACCACCAAGCATGCGTTTGGCGGAATCGTCGGGATGACCAACAAGAACGTGTCGATAGAGAACTGCGTCAACCGTGCGCCCATTACCGACAACTCGGCTTGCACCACCACGGAGGATTCTGCGATGGGTGGCCTCGTGGGATGGAACGATACCGAGGGGCTCACCGTCTCCGGCTGCGAGAACTACGGGCTTGTGATGAATAACTGCGTAGGTGTTTCCTGCATCGGCGGCATTATGGGCAAGGCTACCTGCCAATCTTTCAGAATGGAGGAATGCAGCAATCACGCCAACATCACCAATGCCGCATCATCCGTGACGAGCGGAACGAACAACTGGGATAAGGCCGTCGCCGTCGGTGGCGTTCTCGGCAGGTTCGGAAAGAACAACAACACCAACAATTATATCAACAAGTGTTCTAACGAAGGCTGGATCTGTCTCGGAGCTGAAACCGTCGGCAGTCACCGTCAGGCTTACGGCGGCGTTATCGGAAGCATCACCTATAAGTGCACGGTGCGGGGTTGCTCGAATACGGGCAAGATTTACGACAATGCCGTGTGCAATTCCGACCTTGCCATGGGAGGAATCGTGGGCGTGGGGACTTCTTCGAATCTGATCCTGACCCAAGCGGAGGATGGCACTCCCAATACCAACAGCGGTGAAATTTTCCACTATAAGAATCATAAGAATCCTACTTTCTTCGGTGGCATAGCTGGCTATATGACCTCGTCCGGTACTGTGGAATACAGCGTCAACTATGGGCGTCTGGTGTGCGACCCTTCCGGACAGGGGACGGCGGAATTCAATGCTGGCGGTATTTGCGGAAACTCCAAGGGAAGCATCCTCAATTGTACCAACAACGGCTACATCTTTACCTGGGCCGGCAAGATTACAGCCTACATCGGCGGCATTTGCGGTGGCTATAGTAGCAGCTATAAGCCTTCAAAGGTGCTGAACTGCACGAACAACGGATACCTCGGCCCCTATAACACGACGGGCTCGTCCATCACAGGCGGCATACTTTCGAGATTCTACCCGTCAGATACGGAAGTGCGGGGATGCACGAATACCGGCCTGATCACCAGCGGTGATTTCTATTCTGGTGGTTCCGGCAATACGCCGAGTTCTACGGTGACCAGTTATCAGAAAAAAGACTATTATATGGCTGGTCTGTTCGGCCGTGTTGAAGCTCCTACCAGTGACGTGACCGACAATGTCACGGACTGTGTGGTGGCTTGTACGATCAGTAACAAGACGAATGCTGATAATTGTTCCAACTGGACGGCGCTCATCGCCGGCAAGACCTTCAGTACCAGCAGTACTTCTTATAAATTGGTCTTCGGTACCGCGTCAAATCCGGTCCTGATTGTCAACAATTGCCGCATCGAGTTCGCTGATGTGCCCGCCAGCAGCGAGACGATCACCACGACGGCGCTGGCCTGCAAGTGGCTGATGGGAGCTTCCAGTAGCCTGTACGACGCCACTGCCGGCAGCAGTGATCCCAATATCGTGGACTTCAACTTCGCTCTCGTCACTGCCGTTACGGCTGGCATTGAGTAAGTAATCGTTGTTCTTTATAGACACAACAAGATGAGATTCAGCGTTAAATTCCTTGCGCCAACTCTCCTTGCCCTGCTCTTTTCCTGTAGCAGGGAAGAGGTCCCGGTAGCTGAGTATGCCGAGGTTACGGTGTATGGGGAGGCTTCCAAGACAGCCCTTGACGGAAATGCCGTCATCTGGAGCAGCGGTGACAAAATGAAGGTGTTCTCCACCTCGGATGCCAGCGGTAAGACCTTTCTCCTGAGCAGCGGGGAAGGTACTTCCATCGGTAATTTCTATGGGCCGGTCCCGGCAGGGGATACTTTCTTTGCAGTCTATCCATCCACGGCGACCTACAACGGAGCGAGTACTTTTACTTTCACTCTGCCTGCGGAAGTGGAATATACGAAGGGGACTTTTGCTCCCGGCTCCAATCCCATGCTTTCCGCCACGTCCAATGACATCACGTCCTTCTCGATGAAGAACCTTTGTGGTGTGCTTCGGCTCCGTCTGACGGGAACCATTGACGTGCGTAGCCTGGAACTCATTTTCTCGGCCAGCGTCAGCGGACCGGGGACCGTGGCCCGCGGAGGGAATACCCTGACCATGACGGGAAGTTCCGCTGAGAACCGGAAAGTGACGATGACCTGTCCCTCCGGTCTGGAACTGGACGAAACGGTGCCTGTTGAGTTCTATTTCGTGCTGCCGGCAGGGGAGTATGACGGAATGACCATCCGGGCCAATATGGAGAGCGGGAACTATTCCACCAAGTCGGTAAGTACCGCTTTCACCATTACCCGTTCCCAGATTACCACCCTCTCCGGTTTGATGCCGCCGCCGTCACTCAGCAATCGTCCGGAGTTGACGGTCTGGTCCTTCAATATCGCCTGCCAGAGCAATGACGACAACAGCAGCTGGAGCAGTGCCAATTACTGGAGCAAAAGAAAGGCGGGTATCTATGCCTTCTTCAATGAGATGAGTCCCGATATCATCGGTACCCAGGAGTGTGAATACCGGCAGCGGGTGAATATCCTCGACAATACATCCGGTTATGCGGCCTACGGCCTTGGCGTGAATTACGGAAAAGAATCCAGCGGGTCCAGCGGCAGCTCATGGTGGCCTCCTACCTACAAGGATTACAATTCGGACAGTTCCAATGCCATATTCTACAAGACGGCCAAGTTTGAAGTGCTGGACAAGGGAACCTTCTGGCTTTCCAGCAATCCCTCATCGGTAGGTTCCGATGACGGTCACAACTGTGCCTGGATCAAGTTCCGCTGGAAAGAGAACGGCTATGTGTTCTATTTCTTCAATACACACTTCACGGCGCATTATACGGATGCGGCCTATGCCGCCCGCAAGGCGGAAGCTGCCGTCCTTTATGATCAGTTGGAGGCCATCAATTCAGAGCATCTGCCGATAATCGTGACCGGTGACCTCAATGAGTCCGCGACCGACATCTGCAATCCGGAGAAGGGGGACGACCGCTGGTCCAATTACTTTTTTGCCCGCAATCAGGACGGTAAGACCAGCAAGACAGCCTACCCGACGAGTTTCAACGGGTTTGATACGACCTGCTCCGGTTTTTCCAGCATCTACAGCAGCGGTACTTGCAGCGGCAACCGTTCCAACCTTGACCATATTTTCTACCGTTATTGCTACGATAACAGCAAGCACGGTCTGAAGGCCGGGACATTCGGGACGGACTATCGGGCCTATTCGGGTGTGACATATACCTCGGATCACTGGCCCGTTACGGCCACGCTGGTTTTCGATTTTCAATGATGAAAACTCTGCCCCTCATCGTTATCCTGAGCCTCGCGCCGCTGTTTTCCGGCTGCGAGGCAAAGGAGGCTATGGTCCACACCGGGGTCGCCACGCAGGATATGGTCCCGCAGACGGGTGAAACGGAAGGGCCGGACACTCCGGGGCTGGAAGGCATGTCGGAAGATGACCAGGGCATCATTTACTTTTAATCGTCATTAACCCCCAATTTATGAATACATTCCAAAAAATCGGTTTAACGCTGTTCCTGTTCGGAGCAGCCAGCCTGGCGGCGCTGGCTCAGCGAACGCTGTCCGGAAGAGTCACCGATACCACAGGGGAGGGCATCCCCGGTGCCGGTATCGTGATTAAGGGCGCAAAAGGAGGGACGGTCACCAACATCGACGGGAAATGGACCCTCGGCGGCGTTAGTACCGATGAGGTTACATTGGAGGTCTCCTGCCTGGGTTATACTTCCGCTTCTGTGAAGGTCCCTGCCGGCAGGGCGACCGTGGACCTGGTGCTTGAGAACGACAACCTGATGCTCGAAGAGACGGTGGTCGTGGGTTATGGTACCCAGAAGAAGGTGAACCTGACCGGCGCCATCACGGCGGTGAAGGGCGATGACCTGCAGAACCGTACCGCCGCCAATGTCACCAGTATGCTTCAGGGCGCCGTCCCGGGCCTGAACATCGTCGCTTCGTCGGCCGTTATGAACGAAGCTCCGGATATCAACATCCGAGGCTATACCTCCATCAACGGCGCCAGCCCGATGGTCTTGATCGACGGAGCCGAGGGCGACCTCAGCAGGGTGAACCCCAATGATGTGGAAAGCATCTCCGTCATCAAGGACGGTGCGGCTGCAGCCGTCTATGGCGCCCGTGCCGCCTTCGGTGTCATCCTCGTGACCACCAAGTCCGGTTCTGCGGCGGAAGGGAAGGCCACCATCCGCTACAGCGGCCGCTGGGGCTGGCAGGAACCGACCACCAGTACCGACTTTGAAACCCGGGGCTATTGGAGCGTCTATACCATCAACAAGTTCTGGGATGCGCGCTATCCGGGGGACAAGTATCTCAAGTACAATGACAACGATATGAACGAACTGCTGGCCCGCGTCAATGACGTGACGGAAAATCCGGACCGTCCCTGGGTGGTGGAGGAGACCGTAGGCGGGGTCAAACAGTGGAAGTACTATGGGAACAACGACTGGTACCACAAACTCTTCACGGACCGTAACCCCTTGCACCAGCAGAGCCTGTCGGTGACCGGCGGCGGGAAGAATTTCAAATACTTCATTTCCGGCCTGTGGGACCATAGGCAGGGTATCATCAATATCAATCCCGATTATCTGGACAAGTATCAGCTCAGGGCCCGGTTCGAGGCGAATGTCACCAAGTGGATGAGCATCTCCAACAATACCTCCTACTACGACCAGAAGTATAACTATCCTGCGACCACGATGTCGAATGTGGACCGCACCTTTACCCATCTTGCGGCCCACGGCCTCCCGATTTTCCCGTTCCAGAATCCGGATGGCTCCTGGGTCTATTATTCGCAGTACTTTACGAGCAGTTATGCGGTCGCGAATGCGGCGCACATCAAGTTCAGCGAGAACAAGGACCGGCACATCGAACGGAAGAATGAGTTTGCCAATACGACGGAAATCAACATTACCCCGATCAAACAGCTGAGGCTGACCGGTAACTTTACCTTCCGCAAAAGGCGTGACCATACTACCGCCCGTATGACGAGTTTCCAGTATAAGATGTATCCTGACGAAGAGCCCATCACCAAGTCGGACGGTGTGGGGACCAACCAGTTGTGTGAAAAGACATGGAATTACTCATATATGTCAGCCAATGTCTTTGCCACCTATGAGGATAACTTTGACGGACACCACGTCACCGCCGTGCTCGGCGGCAACTGGGAAACGCAATACAGCCAGTATCTGGAGGCCATTGCCTATGACCTGATTTCCGATAAACTCAATGACCTTTCGCTGGCGGGAACCGCGGCGGACGGTTCGTCCAAACAATACATTGACGGCTGGCAGAGCGAGTATGCCCTGCTGGGCTTCTTCGGGAGGTTCAATTACGACTATAAAGGCCGCTACCTGCTGGAAGTCTCCGGCCGTTATGACGGTTCTTCCCGCTTTGCCAGAGGACATCGCTGGGGATTCTTCCCTTCGGCTTCCGCAGGCTGGCGCATCAGCGAGGAACCCTTCTTCGCTCCGGCGAAGGATGTGATGAACAACCTGAAACTCAGGTTCTCGTTCAGTTCGCTGGGTAACCAGGTCGTCAGCAACTACGCCTATCTCCGTAAGATTTCGGTGGATAATGCCGATTATATGTTCGGAGAAGGTGCTTTGGCCCGTTCTGCCTCCATCTCCGCCCCGAATGCCGGAGACCTCAGTTGGGAGACCGTGCAGCAGTATAACCTGGGCCTTGACGCAGGTTTTTTCAAGGACCGCCTCCAGTTTACCGGAGAGGCCTACATCCGTAACACCCTGGGAATGCTGGTGTCGGGAGAAGCGCTGCCTGCAGTGTACGGCGCGTCCTCCCCGAAGCAGAATTCAGCCAACCTGCGCACCCGCGGCTATGAACTGTCCGTCAGCTGGAAAGACCAGTTCCGTCTGGCCGGCAGCCCGTTCGGCTACGGCGTCTCTTTCAACCTCAGTAACTACGACTCCTACATCACGAAGTACGATAACAATCCCAACAAGTTGCTGAGCGACTATTATGTCGGCAAGCGCCTGGGTGAAATCTGGGGCTTCAAGGCAGATAAGCTGTTTGCGAATGACATCGAGGCGATGGACTACGCGGAGGCAGTGGACCTCAGTTACGTTACCGCCGGTATGGGCTATGGCTGGAGTGCAGGTGACCTCAAATACGAGGACCTGGACGGGGACGGTACCATCGGCATCGGCGCGAATACCGTGGATGATCCGGGTGACCGCAGGATACTCGGCAACTCGCTGCCCAGCCTGTCATACGGTGCCACTTTCTCCGTGGACTGGTACGGTTTTGACGCCAGCGTCTTCTTCCAGGGTACCGGCGACCATTACTGGTATCCTCCGCGCTGGTGCTTCCCCTTCTGGGGGCCCTATTCCAATCCGATGCAGAGTTTTATGCGTCGCGATTTCCTGAAGGACGTGTGGGATTATAACAATACCGATGCCTACTTCCCCCGGGCACGCGGTTATATCGCAGAAATCAGCGGCGGTACCCTGAACAGGACCAATACCCGCTATCTGCAGAACTGCCGTTACCTGCGGGTCAAGAACGTGACGGTTGGTTATACCATTCCCCAAAAACTTACCCGGAAGATCAAACTCGAAAAGATCAGGGTGTATTTCACCGGAGAGAACCTGGCCTGCTGGTCGCCGCTGTTCGATCATTGCTCTTATCTGGATCCGGAAGCGATGGAGCACGACGATTCCGAAAACTACGGCCGCTCCTTCTATCCCTGGCAGAAAAGTTTTATGTTCGGTGTGGATATCCAGTTCTAATTTTGTGAAGATATGAAAAAGATTTACCGTATAGTCACTCTCCTGGCTGCCTGGATGTTTCTGGCTGCCTGCGATGATGCCCTGAACAAATATCCACTGGATAGTATTACCGAGGAGGCGTACTTCGAGACGGCGACGCAACTCCAGTTGTTCACCAACTCGTTCTATTCTTCCATCCTCCCCGATGTCCCTTACGATGAGCAGAGTGACCTCATGGTCGCGACGAGGCTCAGTAACCTGCTGACGAACAGTTCCTTCCGTACCGTCCCCGCCTCCGGTGGCGGCTGGTCCTGGACAACCCTGCGCAAAATCAATACCTGCCTGGGAAACCTCTACCGTTGCAAGGACGAGGAGGCCGTCAAGGAGTATAATGCCCTCTGCAAGTTCTTCCGGGCCTGGTTCTATTTTGACAAGGTGCAGCGCTTCGGGGATGTCCCCTGGATCGACCACGAACTTGCCTCTGACGAAAAGGAGGCCCTGTATCATCCCCGTGACAACCGCGACTATGTGATGGCGCGGATGATCGAGGATATCGACGAGGCTATCGCCGGACTTCCGTCCTCGTACGCGAACGGCAAGACCTACCGGGCTACGAAATGGGCGGCGCTTGCCCTCAAGGCGCGTTTCTGCCTGTTTGAAGGCACTTTCCGCAAGTATCACGCGGGGGACATCACGCTCTGGACCCTGCCCGTGGATGCCAATCCTCCGGAGTATTATCTGCAATTGGCCGCCGAGGCTGCCGAAGAACTGATTGACCTGGGACCGCATTCCCTCTATTCTACGGGGCATCCGGACTATGACTACCAGAACCTCTTTGCCCAGTACGATGCGGATCCCAAGGAATACATCCTGGCCATCGATTATGATTACGGTTTCACCTGTACGCACGATGCCAGCGGTGTGGCCCTGCTGTCGGTCTGTGGCCGCAACAGCCCTACGCGCGGCTTCATCGACCATTACCTGATGGCCGACGGGAAACGCTATTCTTCCGTGGAGGGCTGGAGCACGAAGACCTTTGAGGAGCAGGTGAAGGGGAGGGATCCCCGGCTTCACCAGACCATCCGGATTCCCGGCTACAGTTATACCAAACTGACGACCAACCGGGCTTCTTTCTGCGATATGGACGTTTCCCTGACGGGTTATTCCATCAATAAGTTCGTCATGCCTTCCGACAATATGGTGATGAACAACATCCGCAGCAATTCCTACAACGATATGCCGGTCATCCGTATCGCGGAGGTGTACCTGATCTTCGCCGAGGCAAAGGCGGAACTGGGAACGCTCAAGCAGGCCGACCTGGACAAAAGCGTGAACCTGCTGCGCAGGCGCGCCGGTATGCCTGATCTGGATATGAATGCTGCCAACCGTACGCCGGATCCCTATCTGACTTCCGAGGCTACCGGTTATCCCAATGTGACCGGGGAGAACAAGGGCGTCATCCTGGAAATCCGCCGCGAGCGTGTGGTCGAACTGGCCATGGAAGGACTGCGCTATGCGGACCTTCTCCGCTGGGCTTCCTATGGACGTATCCTTCAAGGCCTGTACGGTATGTATTTCCCCGGCCCGGGCGAATATGATTGGGACAAGGACGGCAAGGCGGACATCTGCCTCTATACCGGTTCCAAGCCTTCTACGGACGCGACTTTCGTCTATAAGATCGGCACTGACATCACCCTTACGGAAGGGACGAAGGGCTACGTGAATCCTAATCCTACCTATACGATTTCCCTGGATCCCGACCGGGATTATCTCTATCCCATCCCGACCAATGAGCGGGTGCTGAATCACGCTCTGCTTCAGAATCCCAACTGGCCCGACGGACTCTCCTACTAATCAATCTCAGTTGATGAAAAAGTATATGTCATCCAATAAATGCTTTCTGACGGCGGTCCTGGCCCTTTCCCTCGGCGTATTCTGCGCTTGCGGGAAAAAGGGCGACGATCCGACGCCGACCCCGCCGGTCGAAACGGCGGACCTTTTGATCTGCACCTTCAATATCCGTTATCCCGAACCCTCCGACGGGGACTATATCTGGGACAACCGGAAGGATGCGGTCTGCAAGTTCATCCTTACCCGCAAGCCGGATATCATCGGAATGCAGGAGGTGGAACGGGTGCAGGCGGAGTATATCCTCTCCAAGGTGAAGGACGAGTACGGGCTTTACGGCATCGGCCGCGAGACGGGAAAGGATATCCTGAAAACGAGCACGGACGAAACTTCAAAGACGATACTCTACAAGAAGTCCCGTTTCGACCTGGTTGACAAGGGGACCTTCTGGCACAGCGATACGCCGGATCAGGTCTCGGTCAAGAACAAGTCCAACGATTATGGCTCCTGGCATACCACGCATCCCTGGATTACCTCCTGGCTCAAGCTGGCCGACAAGCAACAGCTCGGCCGGCCGGTGTGGCTCTTCAACACGCATTTCCAGAACAACAAGAACTGCCCCAATGCCGGGGACCTGCGGATTATGGAAAGCAACCTGCACCTGAGCCGGATTCCCGGAATGATCGGTGGAGTCCTGGGGCAGGGATGCAAGGATCCCGTCTTCCTGATCGGGGACTTCAACACAAGTTCGGATACGGACGCGCTGCAGATGCTGATCAAATTCCCGCTGGGCTATGCCCGGCTGGATGCGGAAAAATCCAGTTCCCGGGACATGAATACGGACAACGGTTATGGGAAGAGCGGCGGTCTGATCGACCATATCTTCTTCAGCGGCCCGCTCAAGGCGCTGACTTATACCGTTGATAAAAGGAATTATGGAATTTTCTATATTTCCGACCATTATCCGGTACTGACGGATTTCGCATATACGGATAAAAAATAAACAACCCTTTAATCCTTTCTTTATGAAAAAGTTCTTTTTCCTGATCATGTCTCTCGCAGTGCTGGGTGCCTGCGAAAAGAATCCCGGCGGTGGTGGCGGCGGTGGCGGCACCGATACTCCGGCTACGGTTGTGCGGGTTGCCCCTGCAACCTTGCAGTTTGAGGCTGTCGGCGCGGGAAGCCAGACGATGAAGGTCTATGCTGACGGTTCCTGGACTTCCGAAGCCCCGGACTGGATCACCGTATCTCCGGATTCGGGCAGCGGTACGGTCACCGTGACCATCAGTGTGACGGACAACGAAAATGTGGACGGCAGGGTCGGCTCTGTGGTGTTCGCCCCCGAACTGACTTCTACTACCAATACCCTTACGGTACAGCAGAAGGGAGACAACAAGGTGACCATAAAGACCGGCGCCGCCCTTGCGGAATGGCTGTCCAAGTTGACCGAAGTGTCCCTGGATGAGGCCCGCCTGGCAGCTGACATCGATATGACGGGGATTACCCTGGTCCCGGCGGAGAACTTCTCCGGCGTGCTGGACGGGCAGGGCCATTCCATCAAGAACCTGGTGTCCACCAAGCCGCTGTTCCTGGTCAACAGCGGAACGCTGAAGGACATCGTCATCGATGCTTCCTGTTCCTTTGAGCCCGATACCCTGATTTTCGGTGCCCTGGTGGCCCGCAACAACGGTGTCGTCAAGGACTGCATCAACAAGGCCGATGTTACCCGTACCATCAGTCATACCGACAAGTTCAGCAATCTGGTGGCCGGGCTCATCGGTGTCTCTTCCCCCAATGAAGAGTCCGGTGTCGTCATTTCAGGCTGCAAGAACTACGGTAAGATATCCCTGGTGGTTAAGGATAATGGAGCATTCACCACGCAGGGTGTGGCCGGCGTCGTGTCCTATTCGTTGACCCCGCTTTCCAATTGCGAGAATTATGGCGACCTGAGCCTCTCCGGTGGCTATCACGCAAGGCGCGCCTGCCCGGTCAGGGATCCTCTGGACCCTGAAAACATCGAAAAGGGTGAGTTCTATAGCAAGAAAGTGTCCACCGCACTGGGCGGTGTGGTTTCCTGGGCTATCGGCCCTCTGGACAAGTGCAAGAACGAGGGCAAGATATCCTGGACGGAAAGCAAGGTGGAAGGGATGTCGACATCTCCCGCACGAATCTTCACCGGCGGTGTCGCAGGAACCTATTATGGCGCAGTGTCAGACTGCTCCAATTCCGGAGAACTGGTGATCAAGGTGGTTTCCAGTACCGGAGAACCGTTTACCGGTCAGAACCATCAGCACTGTATGGGAGGCGTTTTCGGTGCATTCAATAATCCGTCCGATGATTCCCCCAGTAAAAACAGGGGATGCAGCGTGAGCGGATGCACGAACAGCGGCAAAATTACCGTGGAAGTCAACACCGCTAGAGACTGGGCACACCTGGGCGGCATCGTTGGCTGGCCCGATGGAGAAAACGACAGCAAAAATGCGAGCCTCTGGGGCGTTATGTCCAATTGCCGCAACAGCGGGGATATCATCTTGAAAGGTAATGGCAAGGTCCGTGTGGGCGGATTGGTCGGCGTCACTCCTTATATGGAGAATTGTGCCAATACCGGCAAGATTACCATAGAAGGCGCACAAGATTTCGCGGAAATCGGCGGCATCGCCGGTCATCACTGGGGATTTGCCCAGACCATTAAGAACTGTTCCTCCACGGCCGATATCGAAGGAACGGCCATATTGGATGTCGGTGGTTTCTTCGGATGGGTCGGCAATTCCTCCAAGGAATCGCAGGAAGCCAGCGTCGAGGGCGGAAGCTTCTCCGGCAAGATTACTTGTCTTGGGGGATCCGAGGCCGGTATGCTTGTGGGCGGTTTCGCAAAGAATCAGATCAAGGCCAGCATCGGCTCCAGCGCCGCTCCTGTGGAGGTGTCCGGTTCCGTGAACGGTACGGTGATTACTTCAGGTAATGCGATGTCGCTCCTCTATGGTGTCAATTACGATGAAAGCGCGCAATCGTTCTACTATGTCATCAAGTAATCAGACCTTGAAATGAAGGACGCTGCGGACGGTCATCGACTCATCCTGCGCAGAAAGGTAGGAAACTGAGTAGCGTCCGCCGCCCTTCTCGACGTTTACGACGACATGCCCGCCCTCATACGAGGGGCGGGCTATGTCTTTCATCCAGGCCGCATCTCCGTCCACCTCGCGGCGTTCCGCCGGCATGATGGTGGGGCAGATGATGCGTTCTCCGGGATAGAGGCTGCGGTCGGAAAGCAGTTCCATACAGGGCGGCAGGTTGTGCAACTGGTCCCAGACGCAACTGACCCATACCCGGCTGCGCAGGGCGGAGACCAGGGCGCGGCTCATCGAGTTGTGACCGTGATGGTTGACCTTGGCCACGTGGGCGGGGCCGCAGACGCGGGCGATGTCGTCTTCGATGAAGCGCGGCGTCCCGTCAGGGTCCTTGAAGCGGGCGGAGAAGTCCCCGGCCGTGTAGAAGCGGAAGTCCCCGTAACTGAAAACCATGCCCAGTGACATCGCATTTTCGCTCTTGACCGCTTTGCCCGCGGCCTTCCGCGCGGCGAAAAGGTCGGTGATGTTGCCGTCCTCGGCGGCGATGCAGCCGCCCCCGCAGATGTTCCGTACGCGGAACAGGGGGTATTTCGACGGATGGTGCAACTGGACAATCTGGTCGCTGGCCCCGAGGCGGAATTTCTCGATTTTCAGCCCGCGGTGCTTCTGCATATAGCGGTAGAAGCGTTGCATATGGCCGACGGTTTCGGCATCGGCATATTGCAGGACCTCATCGGCATCCGGATAGCAACGGTCGATGGCTTTGCGGAAATTCAGCGTCTCCGCTGCCTGGGAGAAGCCGCTGAGCGCGTATTCTTCCCCGTCCCGGATGATTTTTTCCGCGTAGAAGCGGTCGCTGCCGGCGTGGTCGTTATGGTAGTGGGTGAGCAGCATGTAATCCACGTCCGTGACGGCCGGATTGACTCGAGTGACGTAGCGTGCGATCCATTCGCCGGCGTGCCGCTGCGCACTGGGCAGCAGGGGAACGGCCTTTTCGCCCCGGGCGAGCGCGTCGAAGTCGCCGCAGTCCAGCAGCATCGTGGTCCCGTCCGGGAAGATGAGGAACATAGATTCTGCGACGCCCGTATAGATGAAATGAATCTGGAACTGGCCTTCTTTCCAGCCCTGCCAGGCTTTGCCGACCTGGATGTCGTCGCGTCCCATGGCAAAGGCTTTTTCCCAGTCGGTCAGGCACAGTGCTGCCCCGCCCAGCAGCGAGGTCTTGATGAAATCTCTTCTGTCCATAATAGTTGTTCAAATATAATATATTTTGCTAAATTTGAGGTATGAATATTTCTTGTATTGTCCTTGCGGCGCTTTCCGCAATTTTCTCCCTTTCATTTGATGACGGTGCCGTTTCCGGCGCCAATGGCCAGGCGGCTTTCTTTGACGGCTTCGACAGCCGGATCGTCGTCCCTGCGGCTGAAGTGCCGGCTCCGGCGACACATTTTACGGTGGATGTCTGGGTATGTCCGGTGGCTTTCCCCAAGAGCCCCTGCCCGGTGGCCTGCCGGCAGAATAACGAAACGCCCGGAGGCTGGTCCCTTTGGCTGGATGCGCAGGGAAAGGTGCATTTCAGTGTGGCTTCGGCAGGAGAGTGGGTCAGTGTCGAATCGCCCGCGGGCCTTCCGCTGCGACAGTGGTCGCGCCTGACGGCCCTGTTCCGTGCCGGAAGCGGTCTGTTCCTCGCCATCGATGGGACTCAGGTGGCGAAACAGCCCCTGGAACTGCCCTGGGTGGAGCAGGAGGCCTGGGACCTCTGGGTCGGCCGTACGCCGGTGCGTACCCCGAGTTTCTATGAGAACAAGAAAATACCTATCTACAGTTCCCTGGACGGGGCGCTGGATGAACTGAATATCTATGCCGACAGGCATGCTTACGCCCGTGTCCTGAAAGAGAAGTTCGTGCGCCCGGTCGCACCTGTCTTTGAGGAGCGCGTACTGCCCTCCGGGCCGGAGAAACTGGCCTTCGGCGCCTGGTATATTCCGCTGAAGTACTACGAGGCCTTCGATGCGCGCTGGCGCGGAGAAGTGCCGGACGTGGTGGTGGGATTCGGTGAGGACCACCCTTGGAAGGTGGTCTTCTGGCGGGGTATTTCCTATGCGCCCTGCTTCGTGACCGAGAAGGGCAACTGGATGTGCAACGAGTTCGTGGAGCGCCAGAAGGTGACGGGCTGGGGTTGCCCGGAGAGTATGAGCGACAAGCACGCGGACTTCTCCAGTGTGCGCATCCTCGAGAATACGCCGGCGCGGACCGTAGTGGTCTGGCGTAACCTGCCGGTGGGCGTGAACCAGAAGATTCCCTACCAGAGCGAGGAGACCCAGTGGGGCGACTGCTCGGAGGAGACCTATATCTTTTATCCGGACGGTGTGGGTATACGCCGTATGGATGTCTGGAGTTCACATCTGGACAAGTGGTACGAGTGGTGCCAGAGTCTACAGGTCCTGCATCCCTCCCAGTGCCCGGAGGATGTGCTGGAAGCCTCGCGCATCATGTCCGTCGCCGCGATGGACGGCCGCAGTGCCGAATATGGCTGGAATTTCGAGGGAAAGCCGCGCCAGAATGAGCCTTCGCTGGACGGTGCCAATATCCAGGTCACTTACCTGCGCAGCCGCTGGAATCCCTTCCTGATCCTGGAGGATGGCCCCGGCCTGAACGAAAAGGGTCACAGCGGCCCTGAAATCCACCGCTATGCGGGCAGATGGTCCGAATATTCCGATTTCCCCTGGCGCAACCACTGGCCCGTGGCGCAGGATTATGTCATCGGCCGCTATGCCTGCGTCGCCGATGCCCCTTCGCATACCTACACGGCCACCCAGTACAATGCGCCGCACAGCATAGAAGGGAACAAGATGACGAAACTGATGCTCTGCGGCTGTACGGAAGGCGATGCCGCCTCCCTGCTTCCGCTGGCGAAGTCCTGGCTCCGCGCCCCGCGCCTGAGCTGCAACGGGGAAGAAGTGCCCTATGAGGTGAAAGAGCGGGCCTATGTCCTGAATGCCCTGTCCGGCCCGCTGAAGGTGGAAGCCAGTGCGGAAAAGCCGCTGCAGGGCCTCTGCCTTATCGTACGGGGAGAGGGATGCCTGCCTGCTGCCGTTACGGTGAACGGGGCGGCGTACGAGGATTTCAAGGCGGGTATCCACCAGGCCTGGGACGGCCCCAGCCTCATCCTCTGGCTGCCGCTCTGCGCAGAATCTCCAGTTGAACTCGGAATCAGTCTGTCTGGCGGCAGATAATCTGCTTGTCGTATTTGAGATTGATGGAGCGGAAAGTGCCCCTTTCGGGCACGATGCGGCTGTAATAGCATTCCAGCAGCGGATACTGCCTTTCGATGCTCTCCGGCTGCCCGAGCAGGATGCGCTCGCCCTGCGTGCCGATGAGCGTCAGTTCGCCGCCTGAAGTGCAGCAAAGGGAATCGACGGCGCATTCCATTTTCTGAAGGAAAGCATAGGTGCGAAGGACCTTCGCGCGCCAGTCGGCGTCCTCCGGACACGGTCCGAAGACGACGGGGACGGCGGCGGTGTGGCTGGGATGCAGGGGAAAGACGACCCCGTCCGCATCGGCATAGAAACCGCCGCGGCCGTCACTGAAGCGCAGGACCGGGTCGCGCTGCGTAATGGAGACGTGCAGCACCCCGTCCCCGCTCATCCATGCCTCGCTTTTCTTCACGGGCCCGCTTTCGTCCAGGATGGCCTCGATGCGGCTCAGGGGAATGTCCTGGATACGCTGCCCCACAAAGACACCGTATTCCGTTTCCAGCAAGTCCAGTACTTCCTCTGCCTTGAGGAAAGGCTCACCACCCTCGAAACTGACCTCCAGGGAGTTGCAGCCCATATCGGCGACGCTCCGGCTGTAGCCGGAGATTCCGGCCCCGGTCAGTATCGCCACCCCGGCGGCAAAGGCCGCGCCCAATAGATATCGCATCAATCCGTTGTTCATATCATTTCATTTTTTGCTTTGCGCGTCAAGGGAGCGGTAGCTGCCCCTGAGGCGACTAAGCTCCTGCGTATTGCGGAGCCGAAGGAGCTCTACCGCGGACTCCGAGCGCGAAGCATATCAGCTATGGGTTCCACCAGCCGGTCGATGTCGCCGGCCCCGAAGGTCGCCAGCACGTCCAGGGGCCGGTCCTTCAGGTAATCCAGGAGTGCGTCCTTGCGGATCAGCACTTTCTCCGGGCAAGTGACGTCCTTGAGGATCATTTCCGAGGTCACGCCGGGGATGGGCTCCTCGCGGGCGGGATAGATGTCCAGCAGGATCAGGCTGTCCAGGGTGCTGAGCGCCGCAGCGAATTCAGGGGCGAAATCCCGCGTGCGGGTGTAGAGGTGCGGCTGGAAGATGCCCGTGAGTTTCCGGCCCGGGAATACATTGCGCAGCGAACTGATGGCTGCGGCGAGTTCCGCGGGATGGTGGGCATAATCGTCGATGTAATTCAGGCCGGGGGCCGAGAAGCGCTCGTCCAGCCTTCTGCGCACGCCGCTAAAACTGCCGACGGACTTGCGGATGCCCTCGTGCGTAACGCCTTCGCAGAGGCAGACGGCGGCCGCGGCGATGCTGTTCTCCACGCCGATCCAGCCGGGAATGCCGGCACGGATGTCCTCGATCACGCCGCCGGGATAGACCAGGTCGAAGCGATAATGCCCGTCGGGCTCTGCCACGAGGTTCTCACCGTGGAAATCCGCTTCCGCCTGGTCCAGGTGATAGGTATAGAGGTGGGCGCGGATGTCGTCCTGCGTGATGGGGAGTCCGTATTTGAGGATGAGCGTCCCTTCCACCTGCGAGGCGAACTGCCGGTAGGCCTCCTGCACGTGCTCGAGGTCGCCGTAGATGTCCAGGTGATCGGCGTCCATCGCGGTAATCACCGCCACCGTGGGGTTCAGCTGCAGGAAGGAACGGTCGAATTCGTCCGCTTCCACGACGATGTTCTTTTCAGGACTGACCAGGAGGTTGGTCCCGTAATTCTTGGAGATGCCGCCGAGGAAAGCCGAAGCGCCGGGGCCGCTCTCGTTCATGATATGCGCCGTCAGGGTCGTGGTGGTCGTCTTGCCGTGGGTGCCGGCGACGGCCAGGCAGCGCTGCCCGATGCAGATTTCTCCGAGCGCGCGGGAGCGCTTGATGAGGCGGTAGCCGTTTTCGCGCACATAGACCAGTTCCTCCATATCCTGCGGAATGGCGGGGGTCCAGATGACGAGCGTTGCGCCCTTGTCCGCGGGAATCTGCGAGCAGTCCGGACTGTAGTGCACCGCAATGCCTTCGGCTTCGAGTTCGGCCGTCAGGGGCGAAGGCGTCCGGTCATAGCCCGACACTTCATTCCCTTTGCGCTTGTAATAGCGGGCGATGGCACTCATGCCGATACCGCCGATTCCTATAAAATAGACGTTCATATCAGTTTGTAGATTTCTTCAACGATTTTCTGTGCGGCATCCGGCAGCGCCATCGCCAGGGCATTCTTTTCCAGCGTCTTGCGGCGCGGCTCGTCGGCGAGCAGCCCCAGGGCCGTCTCCATCATTTTCTCCGGCGCTTCGGCATCCTTCACGAGGAGGGCGGCGTCACGTCGCACCAGCGCCATCGCATTGTGCGTCTGATGGTCCTCGGCCACATTGGGCGAAGGGACGAACACCGCAGCCTTGCCGGCGGCGCAGATCTCCGAAACGGAGGAGGCGCCGGAGCGCGAAATCACCACGTCGGCAACGGCATAGGCCAGATCCATCCTTTTGAGGAAAGCGCTGTGCCGAACCTGCTCAGGGCGATGCGCGGCCATAAAGGCATCGGTCTGCGCAATGTAGCCACCGCCGCACTGCCAGAGCACTTCCACTTCCTCGCCGCCGGGGCAGCCGGCTTCTATCCAGCGCTGCATGCTGCGGTTGAGGGTGGCGCTGCCGAGGCTTCCGCCGATGATCAGGATATGCTTTTTCGAGCTGTCGAGTCCATAGTAGGCCATGCCCGCGCTGCGTTCCTCCTGCCCGTAGGGATGAATGTCGGAGCGGATGGGATTGCCGGTCATGACGATGCGGTCGGCGGGGAAGAAACGCTCCATCCCCTCATAGGCCACGCAGATGCATCCCGCCTTGGCTCCCAGCAGTTTGTTGGTCATCCCCGCGAAGCCGTTCTGCTCCTGGAGCAGCGTCGGAATGCGGTATTGCTGCGCCTTGCGGAGCAGGGGAGCGCTGGCGTATCCGCCCACGCCTACGGCGATATCGGGCCGGAACTCCTTCAGCACCTTTCCCGCCCTGGCGTTGCTGGCGAGCAGTTTGAACGGGAGCTGGAGGTTCCGCCAGATGCCCCGGAGCGTCAGTTTGCGTTGCAGGCCCGCTACGGGCAGACCCACGATGCGGTAGCCCGCCGACGGCACTTTCTCCATCTCCATCTTGCCGTTCGCGCCGACGAAGAGGATCTCCGTGTCGGGATTGGCCTTTTTCAGGGCGTCGGCGATGGATATGGCGGGAAAGATGTGCCCGCCGGTGCCGCCGCCGCTGATAATGACACGCAATGCTTTATAACTCATCATTTTCAAAGCTTACAGGGTCTTCGATAATGGGCGCCGCCTTGGCGGTATCGCTTTCGATGCGCTTGCGGGCCTGGCGGCTGAACGACAGCAGGATGCCGAAGGCCAGGGAGAAGCACAGGAAGGCCGAGTTGCCGTGGCTGATCATCGGGAGCGTCTGTCCCGTCATCGGCCCGATGTCCACATTGACGAGCATATGCAGGAAGGCCTGGCCTACGATGAGCAGGCAGAGTCCTGCGACGACGAGTTTGGCGTAGAGATTGTCCCCGATGTCCCGGGCGATGATCGCCCCCCGCGCCATCAGCGAGACATAGAGGGCGAGGACCAGGATGGCCCCCCAGAGCCCGTATTCCTCGACGATGAAACTGTACATATAGTCCGAGGGCATGTCCGGCACGATGTAGCGCTGGGTGCTCTGGCCGGGTCCCTTGCCCAGGATGCCGCCTTCGTGCATCGCGATCTTGGCGCTGTAGCCCTGCTGCAGGTGGTCGCGGGCGTCGTCCCAGTCCTTGGTGTATTTCTCGCTTTCCAGGAACTGCTTTTCCCAGTCGGTATGGTTGAATACGCGTGAAATGCCCGTCCCGATGCGCCCGAGGACCTTTCCGTCGCTGACTTTGTAGATGCCGAAGCAGAGCGCAAGGATCACGATGGCCGCAGCGAGGATGACGCCGAGGTCGCGCTTGCTGCCGCCGCCGAGCAGGATGACCAGGAACATGATGCCGCCGATGAACAGGGCGGCGGTGTTACTGCTGGGCAGGGCCAGTACGAACACGGCGATGAAGGGCAGGTAGATATAGAGGATATTCTGCCAGATCTCTTTCTCGGGCCAGACGAGGCGCTTGTTCTTGAGCGCGTCCAGGGCCCAGCCCAGGTAGAGCACCATGGCGATCTTGACGATTTCCAGGACGTGGATCTGCTTTCCCATGATGGCGAGCACGCGCTTCGCGCCGTTGATGGTGGGAGCGCTGATGAAGCCGTTCCCGCCGGGCAGTACCCTGAGCGCGATGAGCATGAACAGGGAGAGGGGAAGCATCCAGAAGGACAGTTTCCGGAAAAACTCGATGCTGCGGATGTTGTAGCAGACCAGCACGATGCCCAGGCCTACGGCGACGATTCCCAACTGGCTGCGGACGATGTCCACACGGGTGCGTCCGCCCTCCAGCAGCCGGGAGGTGGAGGAAAACATACAGACCACGGAGATGAGGATGAGCATCAGGAGGATCATCCAGATGACCTTGTCCCCCTGCAGCCGGTCCATCATCGCCAGCACCCACGAGTTTTTCTTCTTCTGCATATCAGAGGCTCCTTACGGCGGCTTTGAACTGACGTCCGCGGTCTTCGTAACTCTGGAAGAGGTCGAAGCTGGCGCAGCAGGGGCTCAGCAGCACGACATCGCCCTTGGTGGCGAAGGCGGCGGCTACCTTGACGGCTTCCGCGGCACTGTGCGTATCGCTGATGTTCTGCGCCCCGACGATGTCCTCGAAGGCCGCGTGGATCTTGCTGTTGTCTACCCCCAGGCAGACGATGGCGCGCACCTTCTTTTCCACGAGGGGCTTGAGCACTTCGTAGTCGTTTCCCTTGTCCTTGCCGCCCACGATCCAGACGACGGGCCGGGTCTGGCATTCGAGTGCGTACCAGGCGGCATCCACGTTGGTGGCCTTGGAGTCGTTGACATAGAGTACGCCGCCGATGCTGAGCACGTTCTCCAGACGGTGCTCGATGCCCTTGAAGGAACTCAGGGATTCACGGATGACCTCGTCGCGTACGCCGCTGACTTTCGCGGCGATGGCCGCGGCCATCGAGTTGTAGAGGTTGTGCCGGCCGCTCAGCGCGAGGCTTTCCAGGAAGAACTCGCTCTCGCCCTTGTCCACCCGGACGACCATCTTGTCGTCGCGGACGAAGGCGCCCTGCTCCACTTCCTTCTCCTGGGAGAAGGGGAGCATCTTGGCCTTGAGCACGATCTTGCTCAGGTGCTCGACGGTGATGGCGTCGTCGGAGTCGAAGATGAAGCAGTCCTCGGGACGGAGGTTCTGGGTAATCTTGAACTTCGCGCGGACATAATTCTCCATATCGTGGTCGTAGCGGTCCAGATGGTCCGGGGTGATGTTCGTGATGATGGCGATGTCCGGCCGGAAATCGTAGGTGTCATCCAGCTGGAAACTGCTGATTTCCAGGACATAGTAGTCGTGCTGCTCGGTGGCCACCTGCAAGGCGTAGCTCTTGCCGATGTTCCCGCCCAGGCCCACGTTCAGCCCCGCTTCCTTGAGCAGGTAGTGGATGAGGGAGGTCGTGGTGGTCTTGCCGTTGGACCCGGTGATGCAGATCTTCTTCGCCTTGTCGTAGCGCGAAGCGAACTCGATCTCGGAGACGATGTGCGTGCCCTGTTGGACGAGTTTCTGCACGAGAGGGGTTGTGGAGGGGATGCCGGGGCTCTTGATGACCTCATCGGCGCAGAGCACCTTCTCCTCGCTGTGTCCGCCCTGCTCGAAGGGAATGTCCCATTGGCGCAGGGTCTTTGCGTATTCTTCCTTGATGCTGCCGTTGTCGGAGAGGAAGACGTCGAAACCCTTCACCTTCGCGAGCACCGCAGCGCCCACGCCGCTTTCCGCTCCGCCCAATACTACAATCTTATTCATATCTCTTATCTGATTTTCAATATAGCCAGTGTAGCCAGTCCGATGATGATGCCGACAATCCAGAAGTGCGTGACGATGCGCGGCTCCGGAATGCCTTTTTTCTGATAGTGGTGGTGCAGGGGCGCCATCAGGAAGACGCGCCGTCCCTCACCGTATTTCTTTTTGGTGCGGCGGAACCAGAAGCGCTGGATCAGTACCGATGCGCTTTCCGCGAAGAAAATGCCGCACAGCAGGGGCAGCAGCAGTTCCTTGCGGATTAGTACGGCGCTTACGCCGATGATGCCGCCGATGGTGAGGCTGCCCGTATCGCCCATGAACACCTGGGCGGGGAAGGTATTGTACCAGAGGAAGCCGATGAGCGCGCCCGCGAAGGCGGCCATGAACACCGCGATCTCACCGCTGCCGGGAATGTACATGATGTGCAGGTAGCCGGCATTGACGATGTTGCCGCCCAGCCAGGCCAGCAGGGCGATGACGATGGCGACGATGGCCGAGGTTCCGGAGGTCAGGCCGTCCATCCCGTCCGTGAGGTTGGCGCCGTTGGAGCAGGCCGTGATGACCAGGACGATCATCAGCATATAGATGCCCCACTTGGTGTACCAGCCCCAGCGTCCCTTGAAGGGGGAGAGCCATTTATAGTCGAATTCGTGATCCTTGACGAAGGGGATGGTGGTCTTGGTGCTCTTCACCACGTCCTCGCTGCTCCAGCGTCCGTCCATCACGGTCATTTCGGAGTCCACGTCCAGCGAATCGCGCACCTGCGTCATGGTCTCGGTATGGACCCGTTCCCGAACGACGATGTCGCTGCTGAACCAGACGGTGAGGGCGATGATCAGGCCCAGGCCCAGCTGCCCGGCCAGTTTCGCCTTCTCGCTCATGCCTTCCTTGTTGTGCTTGAAGGTCTTGATGGCGTCGTCGATGAAGCCCATCGTGCCGCACCAGAGGGTGGTGAGCAGCAGGAGCTGGATGTAGATGTTCCCCAGGTCGCAGACCAGCAGGACGGAGACGACCAGCGACAGGATGATGATGACGCCGCCCATCGTCGGAGTGCCTTTCTTCTGCATCTGTCCCTCGAGCCCGAGGTCGCGGATGGTCTCGCCGATCTGCTTGCGCTGCAGCCAGCGGATGATGTGCCGGCCGGCGAAGAAGGCGATCAGCATACTGATGACCGCGGCCAGGACGGCGCGGAAACTCAGGTAGTTCATCAGGTGCTGCCCGGGTATATCGTAGGCTTGGAGAAGTTCGAACAGTCGGTACAGCATTTATTCCATCGTTTTGAAGGTTTCACTGACAATCTCCCTTTCGTCGAAGTGATGCTTCCCGTCGGAGAGGATCTGGTAGGTCTCGTGCCCCTTGCCGGCGAGCAGCACGACGGTGCCGTCCGCGGCGGTCAGGAGCGCCGTGCGGATGGCTTCCGCGCGGTCTTCGATGCAGAGGGCCTTGGCCAGCCCCTTCGGGCTCAGGCCGGTCTTGATTTCGGCGATGATGTCCGCCGTCCGCTCGGAGCGGCTGTTGTCGGAGGTGATGATGAGCCGGTCCGCATATTTCTGGGCGACGGCGGCCATCTCGGGCCGTTTGCTGCGGTCCCGGTCGCCCCCGCAGCCGAAAAGGCAGACGAGCGGCTGTTTCGGGGCCACTTCGCGCAGGGCGCGCAGCACGTTCTCCAGCGCGTCGGGCGTATGGGCGTAGTCGATGACGGCGCTGATGTTCCGCGGTCCGTGCATCGTCTCCATCCGCCCCTTGGCCGCTTTCAGCTTCGATACGGCCAGCAGCGCTTCGTCCTTCGGCACGCCCAGTTCGACGGCGGTCGAATAGACGGCGAGCAGGTTATAGGCGTTGTGCGTGCCCGTGAGCGGCGTCCAGGTCTCGGTGCCGTCGATGCGGAGCATCATTCCGTCCACCCCCTGCTCGAGGATGCGGCAGCGGTGCTCGGCGGCGGATTTGCAGGAATAGCCGACCACGCGGGCCGCGCAGTTCTGCACCATGATGGCGCCGTTCCGGTCGTCGGTATTGATCAGCGCCACGGCCTTTTTGCCGAGTCCGTCGAAGAAGAGTTTCTTGCAGCGGAGGTATTCGGTGAAGGTACCGTGATAGTCGAGGTGGTCGTGGGTCAGGTTCGAGAAAATGCCGGCGGCGAATTCCAGCCCGGCGATACGCTCCTGCTCCACGCCGATGGAGCTGACCTCCATGAAGGCATAGTCGCAGCCCGCGTCCACCATTTCGGCGAGCAGGGCGTTGAGCGTGACGGGGTCGGAGGTGGTGTTGGCGGTCTCGCTGCAGCGGTCGCCCACATAGTTGGCAATCGTGGAGAGCAGGCCGCATTCGTGTCCCAGTTCGCGGAAGAGTTGGTAGAGCATCGTGACCGTGGTGGTCTTGCCGTTGGTGCCGGTGATGCCCACCAGCCTCAGTTTTCCGGAAGGATGGCCCCAGAATGCGTCCGCAGCGCGGGCTACGGCATATTTGCTGCTCTTGCACCAGACGGCGGCGACGCCCTCGGGTACTTCGGCGCCCTCTTCGCAGAGGATGGCGGCGGCTCCCTTTTCGACGGCGGCCCCGATGTAGGCGTGCCCGTCATTGCCGCAGCCGCGTACGGCCGCGAAGAGGCAGCCCGGCCCGACCTTGCGCGAATCGTTGGCAATCGCGCTGATCTCGATGTCCATATCGCCGCGGGTACGCAGGACGCCGCAGTCTTTGATGATTTGCGAGAGTTTCATAATCGGGTCCGGAATTTAGGGTCGGTTCTTTCGAGTTCGTCGATAAAGTTCTTGACAGTCCTGGCGGGAATGGTGCCGCCGTAGAAACTGCGATGGCTGAGCTTGGAGTAGACGACGCAGATGACGCTGTAGAGCGGTTCCCCGTCGGCGGGGAAGAAGCCTACGAAACTGCCCTGGTTCTTGGCGCGTCCCAGTTCGTCGATGTAATGCCGGTCGTCATAGGCGATGCGGGCGGTGCCCGTCTTGCCCGCCACGACGCAGCGTGCGTTCTTGAGGACCGTAGCGGTACCTTCGGAGGTGACGGCCCGCAGGGCCCGGGTCAGGGTGTCCGCCACCGCAGGGCTGAAAATGGAGTCCCGCAGGATGATCGGTCCCCGCCGGTCGGTGACGATGCCGTCCTTTTCCACCTGTTCCACCAGATAGGGTTTCATCACCCGTCCCTTGTTCGCGATGGCGTTGTAGAACATCAGGGTGTAGATGGGGGAGAAGAGGGTGGAGTAGCCGTAGGCCACCGTGCCGAGGTCCGTCGTCGTGAACGGCTTGCGGTTGGCGGGTCCGGCGATGAAGGGGGAGGCCAGGCCGACGATGTCGAAGTCGAAGCGCTGTCCGATGCCGAAGGAATTGATGCGTTCGCTGAAGGCCTCGGGATTCCTGCCGTACTTGTTGATGGCCCAGGTAGCCATCACGTAATTGGACGACATCTTGAAGCCGTCGTACATCGAAATCACGCTGGTGTGGTTGCGGCGTTCGAAGGAGGTGATGTGGTCGTCCTGATGGATGCGGGTGCCGTGAACGATGCCGTGGTTGGTGGGAATCGTCTGCTCGAGCGTCCTGAGGTGCCCGTCTGCGAGCAGCGCGGCCAGGGTGACGGTCTTGAACACGGAGCCCGGTTCGCCGCGGCGGTTGATCAGCATATTGGAGATTTCGCTGAAGCGGCCGCCCGAGGTGGGGTCCCGCATCAGGTTGACCATGACGCGCAGCGCGCCGGTCTTGACTTCCATCAGGCCGAAGCAGGCGGCTTCGAGTTCGTGTTCTTCCTCGATCTGCTCGCGCAGGACGCGGTCGGCGATGGCCTGCAGGTCGATGTCGAGGGTCGTGCGGATGTCCTGTCCGTCCGTGGCCTGGACGAAGGTGCTGTCGAAGTCGCGCACCAGGCCGTAGTCGCATTTGCGCAGCCATTCCTGCCCTTCCTCACCCTTGAGGATGGCGTCATACTTCCCTTCGAGCCCGATGTCGCGGTTGACGATGTTGCTGCTCTCGTCGCGGATGAAGCCGATGGTGCGGCGGGCCAGGCTGCCGTAGGGGTATTTGCGTTCGATGATCTGCTTGACGATGATGCCGCCCTTGTACTGTCCCTCGCGGAAGAGGGGGAACTGCCTGATGCGGTCGCAGGTGGGCTTGTCCACGGGATGGCCGAGCATCAGGTACTTGCGGCCGCGTTCGCGTCCCTCCTTGATTTCGCGGTAGTAGCGGTCGGCGTTCTTTTCCGGGAAGACGCGGGCGAGTTCCTTGCTCAGTTCCCGGGCCTTGTCCAGCCATTCCTTTTCCAGGCGCGCGCCTTCGGCGGGGTCCTTGGCATCGGCAAAGTGACGTTTCATCACCGTGCAGTCCATATAGATCTGGTAGGAAGGGGAGGAGATGGCGAGGATGCGGCCGTCCCGGTCGAGGATGTTGCCGCGGGCGGGCTCCAGGACCTTGCAGCGGTGCGGTGGCGTGAGGGCGTCGGCAATCTGCGGGTTCGGACGGAAGAAGAGCTGAAGATAGAGGATCTTGGCGACCACGACGATGGATACCAGCACCAGCAGCCGGTACAGGATGTACAGGGTAATTCCAATGCGGTCTTTTCTCTTTTTACCTTCGCTCATCGTGTGATCAGGGTTGCGTTTTTCTCGGGTTCCTGCAGCGGGGAGCCCATCTTTTCCAGACGGCGGGCGACGGCGGCACGGCCTTCTGCCCGGGTCATATCGAATTTCAGCACGGACTGCTCCATCCGCAGTTCCGCGATGCGTTTTTCATTTTTCTCGACCGTGTTCATCGAGGTGTCGATCAGCAGGGAGACCCAGATGATCAGGCCGAAGAGCAGGAAAGTGTAGAGGATGTGCGCGAGGAAGCGGCCGGCGCGCAGGCGCAGCAGGAACTCGCCCCGCCAGATGGCGACGAAGCTGTTGAGCAGCACTTTCCCGAATCTCGCTAATTTGCCCATGACTTTTCCGTTTTTTGTGCGATGCGCAGTTTGGCGCTGCGGGCGCGGGGGTTGGCGGCGACTTCTTCTTCCGAGGGGAGGATGGGCTTGCGGTTCACGGGTTCGAGGCCGTTCTGGCGGTCACGGATGAACTGCTTGACCATCCTGTCTTCCAGGGAATGGTAGGTGATGACGGCGATGATGCCGCCGGGTTTGAGGGCGCGGGCTGCCCCCTCGAGGAATTTCTCCAGGGAACGCATCTCTGCATTGACTTCGATGCGCAGCGCCTGGTAGATCTTGGCTATCTGTTTGTGGACCTGGAAAGACGGCAGGGCGTCCGCGATGGCGTTCCCCAGGTCGCCGGTGCTCAGGACAGGCGCTTTTTCGCGTGCGGCGACAATGCTTTTCGCCACGGCGCGGGCGCCGTCCACTTCTCCATAGACCAGGAAAAGGCTTTCAAGTTCTTCTTGCGTATAAGAATTGACGATATCCGCCGCGGTTTTCCCGCCCTGCGCGTTCATTCTCATGTCCAGGGGAGCGTCGAAGCGGAAGGAGAAGCCCCTTCCGGCGGTATCGAACTGGTGCGACGACACTCCCAGGTCGGCCAGTATTCCGTCAAGGCCCTGCGGCGCGTGCAGCAGGGTGAAGTTTTCGATGAAGCGGAAGTTTCCGCGGATGAGGGTGAGGCGTTCGTCTTCCGGGGCCTGTCCGGCCGCGTCTGCGTCGAGGTCGAAGGCGAGCAGGCGCGCCCGTGCTCCCAGCCGCGCGAGCAGCGCGCGGCTGTGGCCGCCGCCGCCGAAGGTGGCGTCGGCGTACACCCCTTCGGGGTTACGCACGAGCGCGCCTACGCTCTCTTCTAAAAGGACCGGGATGTGGTAGTCGGACATATTCCCCGTCCTCCTACTTTTGGGAAAGACTCTGGGCTATCGTGACATAATCTTCACGGGAAACCCTGGCGTCCGCGAATTTCTCACCCGCCCAGATTTCAATCTTGAAGTTGATGCCGAGGAAAGCGACCTCCTTTTGAACACCGATTGCGTCAAGAAGATATCCGGGGATGGAGATCCGCCCCAACTTGGGGTCAGGCTCCACGACCACGCAATCCCGCATATATTCGCGCCAGAAAAGCACGTGACGGGGATTGAAGAAATCGAGGGATTCCCGAATCTTGTCGGACTCCTTTTCCCACTCCTCGTAGGAGTACATGTCCAGGCAGTCCGAATACAGACTCTTTTTGATGACAAAGCGCATATCGCTCCCGGGCGGAAGGGCGCCCTTGAACGGCGCGGGGAAGACGATTCTTCCCTTGTCGTCCACTTTAGAGCGGTATGTGCCGATGAATGTCACCATTTTTCTTATACGCAAGTGGTGCAAAGGTAACAAAAATTTTCCACTTTATTCCACTTGCTTCCAAAATTTTCCACAAATTTTTCAACAAGAAATTTTTTACCTTTGCAACGTGATCGAGAACCTCTTTATCGCCTTCGCGCTGGCCATGGACTGTTTCGCCGTTTCGGTGGTCTGCGGCGTGATTTTGCGCGGGACTTCCCGGACGGGAGCGGTGCTCCGCCTGGCGTTTCTGTTCGGACTCTTCCAGGGCATGATGCCCCTGGCCGGCTATCTGCTGACCTGCCGCTTCAGCGGGGCCCTGCAGCAGATCGACCATTGGATCGCCTTCGCGATGCTCGCCTTCATCGGCGGGAAAATGGTGGTGGAATCCTTCCGGCCGGAAGAGCAGATGGCGCATTCGCCGCTGCGGCTGCGCACCCAGCTTGCGCTTGCCGTGGCGACCAGCATCGACGCCCTGGCCGTAGGAATAAGTTATGCCTGCACCGGATATGCGATGCAGGCATTGTACGTGCCGCTGTCATTGATTGCGGCGGTTTCTTTCGGAATGAGTATCGCAGGCTATCTGCTCGGCCGCCGCTTCGGCGAAGCGGTCAACCGCCGCATGCGACCTGAACTGCTCGGAGGCATCATCCTCATCGCCATCGGCGTCAAGATCCTCCTGGAGCATCTGCTCTCCTGAACTTATTTTTTCGCAGCTTCCGCTTTTTCTTTCATGCGTGCGGCGCGCAGGGACGTGTCCGGGTGCGTGCTGAACATCTGCTGGAGGTTCGAGGCCTTGCTTCCGCCTGATACGCTCATCAACTTGTTCAGGGAGTTGTACATACTGTAGGGATCCTTGCCGTGCTCGACGCTGTAGCTGTAGCCGTAGTCATCGGCGTGCAGTTCCTGCTTCTGCGAGAACTGGGCGCTGACATAGGCTTCGGCGATGTCCCCGAGCATGCTGTTCGCGAGGCTCCCGACAGTGCCGCCCGCCGCTCCGGCCACATTGCGGGCCGCTGCGGTCAGGTAGGCATTCTGCATCGCGCGCTTGGAATCCTTGTTCGCGACGTGTCCGATTTCGTGGCCCAGGATGGCGAAGACTTCCTCGTCGGTCATGACGTCCATCAGGCCGGAATAGACGCGGATGGAGCCGTCCCCGCAGGCGAAGGCGTTGATCTCATTGGTCTTGTACACCTTGAAATTCAACGGCATGCCGTTCAGGTTGTCGATGCCGCTCAGAATTTTCGCCAGCCGCTGGGTATAGGGGCCGTTCGCGGGCTCCACGCTGTTCTGGGCATCCAGTTGCTGTACGGTACGGGCGCTCAGTTCGACGATCTGGGCGTCGGTAAGGGTGGCGGCGGTCGTAGCGTTGGCCGCGGCGCTGAGCAGTTGGTTTACATCCCAGTTGCGGGACTGTAAAACAGCACAGCCGCACAAGGAGAGTGCGGCTGTGATTAAAATCAAGATACGTTTCATGCAGCCTTGCCGTCAGATCCGAGGACGTTCACGATCTTGTGCTCGTAGAGTTTCTTCATCTCGTCACGGGCGGGACCGAGGTACTTGCGCGGGTCGAACTCGCCTGGCTTGTCGGCAAACACCTTGCGGACGGCGGCGGTCATCGCGAGACGCGAGTCGGAGTCGATGTTGATCTTGCAGACGGCGCTCTTCGCGGCTTCGCGGAGCTGCTCTTCGGGAATACCTACGGCATCGGGCAGTTTGCCGCCGTTGGCGTTGATGATGTCCACATATTCCTGCGGCACGGAAGAGGAGCCGTGGAGGACGATGGGGAAGCCGGGGAGCTTCTTCTCGATCTCGTGCAGCACGTCGAAGGCGAGCGGGGGAGGAACCAGGCGGCCGGTCTTGGGGTCGCGGGTGCACTGCTCGGGCTTGAACTTGTAGGCGCCGTGGCTGGTGCCGATGGAGATGGCGAGGGAGTCGCAGCCGCTGCGGGTGGCGAACTCGATGACCTCTTCGGGCTTGGTGTAGTGGGATTCCTCGGCGGAGACCTCGTCTTCCACACCGGCGAGCACGCCGAGTTCGGCCTCGACGGTCACGTCATACTGATGCGCATAGTCCACCACCTTCTTGGTGAGGGCGATGTTCTCTTCGAAAGGAAGCGAAGAGGCGTCGATCATCACGGAAGAGAAGCCCATATCCACGCAGCTCTTGCAGAGCTCGAAGCTGTCGCCGTGGTCGAGGTGGAGGCAGATCTGGGGTTTCTCCCAGCCCAGTTCCTTCGCATACTCGACGGCGCCTTCCGCCATGTAGCGCAGCAGGGTCTGGTTCGCGTAGTTGCGGGCACCCTTGCTCACCTGGAGGATGACGGGGGATTTGGTCTCTGCAGAAGCCTGGATAATGGCCTGCAGCTGCTCCATATTGTTGAAATTGAAGGCGGGAATAGCATACCCGCCCTTGACGGCTTTGGCGAACATCTCACGGGTGTTCACAAGGCCAAGTTCCTTGAATGATACCATTTTGTTTGTTGAATTTGTATAGTTGTTCATTATAACATCTTCTTTTTCTTGAAGATCACCCAGAGGCTCAGGACGAGCAGCACCATGAAGCCCAGGATGGCCGGCCAGGCCCAGCCCTTGTCGGCGATGGGGAGCGTCACGTTCATTCCGTAGAAGCTGGCCACCAGCGTCGCCGGCATGAGCAGCAGAGAGATGAAGGTGAAGATCTTCATGATGCGGTTCTGGTCCAGGTTGATGATACCGACCACCGTTTCCTGCAGGTACTCCAGCCTTTCAAAGGCAAAATTGGTGTGGTTGATCAGGGAGGCGATATCCTGGAGGATGACCGAAAGGCTTTCGCGCAGTTCGGGGTCCCTGGGACAGCGCTTGCTCTTGAGGATGTTGGAAATGAGCCGCTGCTTGTCCACGATGTTCTCGCGGACGAACATGGCATTCTCCTGCAACTGGTTGATATCCAGGAGGAATTCTTCATTGATATCCTCCTCCTGCTGGTTGATCCGCTTGCTGAAAAGGCTGACCTCCTTGGCGATGATCTCCACGATGTCCGCATCCAGGTCCACGCGCTTGTCCATCATTTCGACGAAGAGGTGCGCGCCGTCGGGGAATTCCTCGGGACGGGCCTGCAGTTTGAGCTGGAGGGTGTCGAAGGAACGCAGGGGGCTTTCCCTCAGGGTGGTCAGGCAGGTGCCGGAAAGGATGAAGGATACCGGGTCCATCGCCATTTCCTCGCCGGAAGGGGAGAGGAAGTTGGTGTTCAGGAAGATGGCGTCGTCCTCCTCGTAGTAACGGGAGGAACTTTCAATCTCTTCCGCCTGGGCGCGGCTTTGGATTTCGGTGCCGAGAAGGGCCTCGACGGCGCGCTTCTCCTCCCCGGTAGGGGCGAGAAGGTCAATCCAGAGGATATTTTCTTTCCCGACGGCGGCGAGTTCCGTCAGCTTCTGGCTCAGAAGCACTTCCTTGCCCTGCTTGTAGAAAATCCTGATCATCCCCGTCTCCTGTTAAAAGTTTACAAGCCGCAAATATAGGTATTTCTCACAAAAAACCATATATTTGCAAAGCAAAAAACTCGTCTATGAAGGAGAATTTTCCATCCCGTGCGCTGGGTGATGCGGTAGAGGCTATCGCGTCGCTGCCCGGTGTCGGTTCGCGCAGTGCGCTGAGGCTGGCGCTGCACCTGTTGCGGCAGCCTTCGGAGAATATCTCCCGCTTCGCCGAGGCGCTGGGCCGTCTGGCCACCGACGTGCATTATTGCAAGACCTGCCATATGGTCTGCGACGGCGACCAGTGCCCCATCTGTGCCGATGCGCGCAGGGATTCCCGCACGATTTGCGTCGTCGAAAGCGTCCGCGATGTCCTGAGCATCGAGGCGACGGGCCAGTACCGCGGGGTCTATCACGTGCTTGGCGGCATCATTTCCCCGATGGAGGGCATCGGCCCTTCAGACCTCGAAATCGCTTCGCTGGAGGAGCGCGTGAAGGCCCTCGGCTCCTGTGAGGTGATCTTTGCCCTGAGCGGCGATGTCGAAGGCGAGACGACGGCGTTCTATCTGTATCGGCGCATTGTCGGTGAGGGGGTGAAGATTACGACCCTGGCGCGGGGACTGGGCTTCGGCGACGGGCTCGAATATGCCGACTCCCTCACGCTCGGCCGCTCCCTCGAAGCCCGGCAGCCTTTCAAACCCTGAGCGGTAATTTTTTGCTAATCAACAAATATTTACTATATTTGCGCGCTAATTTTTCCGGGCAACCGGAAGAAGCACAAAACATAATGTTTAACAACTAATTTTCAAACACTTAACAAAATGGAAGAAAATCAGAACAAACTGCCCCTGAACGCATCGGTCGCTCCCGAGGATTTCAACTGGGAAGCCTTCGAGCAGTCCGACGTTTACGGTGGCGCACAAAAGGCTGAAATCGAAGCCGCCTACGACCAGACCCTTTCGAAGGTCGTCGAGAACGAAGTCGTAGAGGGAGAGGTGACCGCCATCAACAAGCGCGAAGTCGTCGTTACCATCGGTGGCAAGAGCGAGGGTGTCATCCCCGCCACGGACTTCCGCTACAATGCCGACCTGAAGGTTGGTGACAAGGTGGAGGTCTATGTCGAGTCCGCCGAAGACAAGAAAGGCCAGCTCGTCATTTCCCACAAGAAGGCCCGCGCACTCAAGTCCTGGGACCGCGTGAACGAGGCGTTCAACAACGACGAAATCGTCAAGGGCTTCGTCAAGACCCGCACGAAGGGCGGTATGATCGTCGACGTGTTCGGCATCGAGGCTTTCCTGCCCGGTTCCCAGATCGACATCAAGCCCATCCGCGACTATGACGCCTTTGTGAATCAAACCATAGATTTCAAGATCGTCAAGATCAATCAGGAATTCCGCAATGTGGTCGTTTCCCACAAGGCCCTTCTCGAGGCCGAGCAGGAAGCCCGCCGCGCCGAACTCATCAGCAAGCTCGAAAAGGGCCAGGTGCTCGAGGGTGTGGTCAAGAACATCACCAACTACGGTGTGTTCGTGGACCTCGGCGGTATCGACGGTCTCATCCACATTACCGACCTCTCCTGGGGCCGCATCAACCATCCCGAGGAGATCGTCTCCCTCGATGAGAAGATCAAGGTCGTGGTGCTCGACTTCAACGAGCAGCAGAAGCGCATTGCGCTCGGCCTCAAGCAGCTGACCCCGCACCCTTGGGACAACCTCGATCCGGACCTCAAGGTCGGCGACCGTGTCAAGGGCAAGGTCATCCTCATCGCCGATTACGGCGCCTTCGTGGAGATTACCCCCGGTGTGGAAGGTCTCGTGCACGTGTCCGAGATGTCCTGGTCGCCCAGGCTCCACTCCGCGCAGGAATTCCTCAAGGTCGGTGACGAGATCGAGACCCAGATCCTGGCGATCGACCGCGTTGCCCGCAAGATTTCCCTCGGCATCAAGCAGCTGACCGAGAATCCTTGGGAGAACATCCGCGAGAAGTATCCCGTCGGCAGCACCCAGAAGGCTACCGTCCGCAACATCACCAACTTCGGTGTCTTCGCCGAGCTGGAGGACGGCGTAGAGGGTCTGGTGCACATCAGCGACCTCAGCTGGAACAAGATCAAGCATCCTTCGGAGATGGTCGCCCCCGGCGATGTCATCGAGGTTCAGGTGCTCGACTTCGACGAGGCCAACCACAAGCTCAGCCTCGGCCGCAAGCAGCTGACTCCCAACCCTTGGGACGAGATCGAGGCCAGGTATCCCGTCGGTTCTTCCGTGCAGGGTACCATCGCTTCCCTCAATGACAAGGGCGCCAGCATCACCCTCGACGGTGAGGCGGAAGGCTTCGCGTTCCCGCGCGAACTCGTCAAGGAAGACGGCAAGCAGGCCGTTGTCGGCGAGACCCTGGAATTCAAGGTGGTGGAACTGCGCCGCAGCACCCGCCGCATCCTTCTGAGCCACCTCAGGACCTACTCCGAGGTGAAGGTGAAGGCCGCGGCCGCCGAGGCGGAGAACACCAAGAAGGCTGTCAAGAAAGTCAACTCCAACGTGGAGAAGACCACGCTGGGTGACATCGACGCCCTCGCCGCCCTCAAGGCTCAGCTCGAGCAGGGCGATACCAAATGAGTTTCCGCCTGACGATCCTGGGCTCGGCTTCGGCCATGCCCGTATCCGATAGAAATCCAAGCGCCCAGATGCTACAAGTGTATGGGCGCTTGTTTTTATTGGATTGCGGGGAGGGGGCCCAGCAGCAGTTGCGCCGTGCGCACCTTTCCATCGTCAAGATTTCCGCCCTGCTGCTGAGCCATATCCACGGAGACCATATCTTCGGCGTATTCCCGCTGCTCTCCACGATGGGAATGCTCGGCCGCAAGGCTCCGCTGGACATCTATGCGCCGGCAGCCTTTGCGAACCACCTGCGCTTTTTCCTTGCCTGGCACGGAGAGGGCCTGGGCTTCGAACCGGTGCTGCATCCGCTGGAGATGCAGGGGCCGGAAGAGATTTTCCAGACGAAAAACGTCCGCGTGACCGCGTTCCCGCTGGACCATAAGATCGAAACTTTCGGCTTCCGTTTCGATGAGCGCTACGGGGCGCGCAAGGCCGCCGATCCGCTGTTCCGCCCTTCATCCTACGCCTATTGCTCCGATACCCGCCCTTTCCCTGCGCTCGCGCAGTACATCCAGGGCGTGCGGGTGCTCTACCACGAAGCGACCTATCCCTGCGAGATGCAGGACAAGGCGGAGGAGCGCTATCATTCCACCACTGCCGATGCCGCCCGCGCCGCCCTCGCCGCCGGCGCGGAGAAACTGCTCGTCGGCCACTATTCCAGCCGCATTCGCGATTTCGAGGGCTATCTGGCCGAGTGCCGTGCGATTTTTCCCGAAACTTCCGCGGTCAGCGATATGGATATTTACGAATTTTAGGTATCTTCGCAGTTGATGAATATCCTGACTTTGCTCCTGCTCTCCGCCGCAGTAGCGGACACTTCCGCCGCGAGGATCGCCCCGGAAGACTACATTAAAGAATATTCGGCCCTGGCTGTCAGTGAGATGCAGCGCAGCGGCATCCCTGCGAGCATCACCCTCGCACAGGCCCTGCTGGAATCCGACGCCGGCAACTCCCTGCTGGCCGTGGAGGGACGCAACCACTTCGGCATCAAATGCCACGGCGACTGGGAAGGCGCCCGCATCTACAAGGACGATGACCGCAAGGATGATTGTTTCCGCGTCTATGCGAAGGCGGAGGATTCTTACGCCGACCATTCGGATTTCCTGCGTTTCAGCCGCCGCTATGCCAACCTTTTCGCGCTGGATCCCACGGATTATCAGGGCTGGGCGACCGGCCTTCAGGACTGCGGCTACGCCACTTCGCGCAAATATGCCCGCCAGCTGGTGGACCTGATCGAGCGCTACGAACTGCATCGTTTCGATACTTTGGAGGCTCAGCCGGCCCCGGCAGCCCCGGCGGCTCCGGAACTTCCGCAGCAACTCCAGCCTGCTCCGGACGCTGCTCCTCAGCCTGAGACTGCCCCTGTGCAGCTGCGCAGCGTCTATGCCGAGGAATTTTCCTTCGCGCCCGGCAGCCGCTCTTTCCGGAAGGACGGGGCCCGCTGCATCCGTACGCTGCCCGGGGAAACGATGGATGCCATCGCCCAGGCTTACAATCTCTTTGACTGGGAACTACGCGCCCTCAATAAGGAACTGGGGACGGAAGAACCCGCTCCCGGCACCGTCATCTACCTTTCCCGCAGAAAAAGGGTCCGCTGATGAAGAGACTGATTTTCAGTACGCTGACGCTGGTCACCCTGCTGCTTGTCTTCTTCGCCTCGATGTGGTTGCTGGACAACCGCGTGAGCAATTTTGAAGGCGATGCGCAGGTCTATGTCCGTCCCGGCGACTCTCCGCGTGCCGTCATCGACTCCATCGCTGCGCAAACCACCATCAAGCATCCCAGGCGTTTGGAGCGCGTCTTTGAGCAGTATGAACTGGAGACGCATATGCAGCCCGGCTTTTACCGCATCAGCCACCTGCACCCGAGCGTGTATGTCGCCCGGATGCTCCGGCACGGCTGGCAGTCGCCGGTGAAACTGGTGCTTTCCGGGACGCTCCGCCGTCCCTGCGACATCGCCCGCAAGATCAGCCGCCAGATGATGGTGGATTCGGCCGCGGTGATGGCCGCTTTTGCCGACGACGCCCTGCTCGTGCGTCTGGGAGCCTCCCGCACGACGCTTTTCTCGCTCTTTATGCCCGATACCTACGAAATGTACTGGACGGACAGTATCGAGAAGATACTGGAGCGGCAGAAGCAGGCGGTGGATGCCTTCTGGACCGAGGAAAACCTGGCGCTGGCCGCCGCCCAGGGCCTGACGCGGCACGAAGCGACCGTCGTCGCCTCCATCGTCAAGGGAGAATCGAACTATGCGCCTGAGTTCCCGAAGATCGCGGGCGTCTACCTGAACCGCCTGGACCGCGGAATGAAACTGCAGGCGGATCCCACGATTGCCTATTGCCACGACTATTCGATGAACCGCATCCTCCTGCGGCATCTCAGCATAGATTCTCCGTACAACACCTATCTTTACGCCGGGCTGCCTCCGGGACCGATCTGCGTGCCTACGCGCGCCTGTCTCGAGGCTGTCCTGCATCCCGACCGCGGGGACGGGAATCTCTATTTCTGCGCCGATGCTTCCTTCAACGGCACGCACCGCTTTGCCGCCACCTACGGGGAACATCTGCGCAATGCGGGGGCATTCCAGCGCGCGCTCAACCAGCGCGCGGCCGAAAAGAAAAAGGCAGCGATATGACATTGGGTCCGTTGGCAGCCGAAGCGCGCAAATTCGCGCTGGAAGTTCTCCGGGACGAAACCCGGGGGAACGGTCATCCCTTTATTGAACACCCGGATGCCGTGGCGCAGATCGTGGCCCTGGAAATCGGTCTCGGGGACGACTGCATGGCTGCCATCTACCTGCACGAAGCGACCCGCAAGCATCCGGGCCTGGACCTTTCCGCCTTCCCGCAGGAAGTGCGCGTCCTGGCGGACGGGCTGAATATGATTTCCTCCATCCGTCCCAGGGACACGCGGCTGGAGGCGGAGAACTACAAACGCCTGATCGTGCGCTGCTCCCCGGATCCCCGGGCGACCGTCATCAAGATTGCCGACCGCCTGGAAATCATGCGCAACCTCTCGCTTTTCCCGAAACTCGCCCGGGAGCAGAAACTGCTGGAAACCCTGCTGCTCTATATCCCGCTGGCCCATCAACTGGGGCTCTACAACATCAAGAGCGAGATGGAGGACATCTGGTTCCGCGAGTCGGACCCGCAGTCCTGGCGGGCCATCACCAATAAGCTGAAGGCTACGGAGCGGGACCGGGAACGTCTTTCCCAGGAATTCGTGCAGCCGCTGTCGCGCAAACTTTCGGAAATCGGAATCCGGTATAAATTGAAGGTCCGCACCAAGACGGCCTATTCGATATTCCGCAAGATGAAGGCCCAGGGCGTGCCCTTCGAGGGAGTGTATGACGTCTTTGCCATCCGCTTCATCATCGACTGCGAGGGCGACCGGGCCCAGGAACTGGACCTCTGCTGGAAAGTCTATTCCTATGTGACTGAGGAATATGAACCCGATACGAACCGCCTGCGCGACTGGCTGACCAACCCCAAGCCCAACGGCTACGAGTCCCTGCACATCACGGTCAGGAACAAGCAGGGGAACTATATCGAAGTCCAGATCCGTACGAAGCGGATGGACGATATCGCCGAGAACGGCCTGGCTTCCCACTGGTCCTACAAGGGCGTCAAATCGGAGAGGACGCTGGATGCCTGGCTCGCGAGCGTGCGCTACCAGCTGGAGCATCCGGCCTCTGAGTCGGAGCGGGACAGGCTGCCGCTGGCCCCGGTCGGCGAAATTTTCGTCTTTACCCCCAGCGGAGAGCTGAAAATCCTGCGCGAAGGGGCATCGGTGCTCGATTTTGCCTTTGCCATCCACAGCAATCTGGGCTGCCATTGCATCGGCGGCCGCATCGGCGGAAAGCAGGTGACCCTGCGCGAAAAGCTCAAGACCGGCGATGTCGTCGAAATCCTTTCGTCCAAGAACCAGAAGCCCGGAAAGGACTGGCTGGGCTGGGTCGTCACGTCCAAGGCCCGTTCCAAGATCAAGCAGGAACTGGACGCCGAGGAGCGCAAGAAGGCGACGGACGGACGCGAACTGCTGGAGCGGCGCCTGCGCAACTGGAAACTGGAATTCCCCGATACGATGCGCACCGCGCTGATGAAGCAGCGCAAGTATCCGACCCTCATCGCGATGATGGCCGCCATCGCCGACGGAGAACTGGATGTCAATGATATCAAGGCGTTTATCCTTTCCGCCCAGGAAAGGCCAGAGACGGTGGAGGAGTGCCCCAGGGCGGCGGCGCTGCCTTCCGCCCTGCAAAGCGGTACGGACGATATCCTCGTGCTCGGTGCCCGCGACGTCAAGGGGCTCGAATACAAGATGGCGCATTGCTGCAATCCCGTCTATGGTGACGATGTCTTCGGTTTCGTCACCCGGACCGAGGGCATCAAGATCCACCGGATGTCCTGTCCCAACGCCAAGCGCCTGCTTGAGCGCTATCCCTACCGCATCCAGCGGGTCGTCTGGCAGGACAGCGCCGCGTCCGGCAATTTCCAGTGTACGCTGATGGTGAGCGCGGACAACGACAACGCCACGCTCGCGGACATCATGGAAATCATCGGCCAGTTCAAGGTATCGCTGCGTTCCTTCAACGTGAATCCCAACCGTCGCGGCGGCTCCTTCGAGATCGCCATCCGCCTGCTGGTGCCTTCGAATATGGAACTGGACAAGGTGATTTCCCGCATCTCTGCGCTGCGGCAGGTGGAAAAGCTGCGTCGGGTATGAAATTTCACCTGGAATCCGAATACAAGCCCTCCGGCGACCAGCCCCAGGCCATCGAGCAGCTTTGCGAGGCCCTTTCCCGGGGCGTGGGCGACGTGACCCTGCTGGGCGTGACGGGTTCCGGCAAGACCTTTACGATGGCGAACGTCATCGAGCGCCTGCAGCGGCCCGCCCTGATCCTGAGCCACAACAAGACCCTCGCGGCACAGCTTTACGGCGAATTCAAGTCCTTTTTCCCGGGGAACGCCGTGGAGTACTTCGTATCCTACTACGATTACTACCAGCCGGAGGCTTATCTGCCCAATACCGATACCTACATCGAGAAGGACCTGAGCATCAACGACCAGATTGAAAAACTGCGTCTGAGCGCTGCGGGAGCCCTGCTCAGCGGCCGGCGCGACATCATCGTCGTCTCGTCGGTCAGTTGCCTTTACGGCATCGGCAATCCGGACGATTTCCACGCGCAGACCATCCCGCTGCGGCGGGGCGAAAGGCGCAGCCTCACGGGACTGCTCTATAAACTGGTCGATGCGCTCTACAACCGCACGGAAGCGGATTTCCAGCGCGGATCCTTCCGCGTGAAAGGCGATACGGTCGATGTTTACCTCGCGGGTTCCGACGATGCGCTGCGCATCGAGTTCTTCGGCGACGAGGTGGACGCGCTCTCGCTGATCGACCCGGTGACGGGCGCACGGCGCGAATCCCTCGAAGAAATCAACATCTATCCCGCCAACAACTTCGTCACCACCAAAGAACGCAGCAAGGCGGCCGTGAGCGAGATCCAGGACGATCTGGTGAAGCAGATCGACTACTTCGAATCCATCGGCAAGGGGCTCGAGGCCAAGCGCCTGAAGCAGCGCGTGGAGTACGACCTGGAAATGATCAAGGAGATGGGCTACTGTCCCGGCATCGAGAACTACAGCCGCTATTTCGACGGCCGCAAGCCCGGGCAGCGTCCTTTCTGCCTCATCGATTATTTTCCCGACGATTTCATCACCTTCATCGACGAGAGCCACGTCACGCTGCCGCAGGTGCACGCGATGTTCGGCGGCGATCATTCCCGCAAGAGCGTGCTGGTGGAATACGGTTTCCGCCTGCCCGCCGCCTCGGACAACCGGCCGCTGACCTTCGACGAGTTCGAGGCCATTACCGGCCAGAAGGTCTATGTGAGCGCCACGCCGGCGGAGTACGAACTGCAGAAATCGGAAGGCCTGGTGGTGGAGCAGCTGGTGCGCCCGACGGGGCTGCTGGACCCGCCCATCGAGGTGAGACCCATCAAGAACCAGGTGGACGACCTGGTGGAGGAAATCCGCAAGCGCGAGGAGCGGGACGAGCGGGTGCTCGTCACCACGCTCACCAAGCGGATGGCGGAGGAACTGACCGATTATCTGGCCAAGATAGGCATACGGGTACGCTATATCCACTCGGACGTGGATACCACGGAACGCGTGGAGATCATCGAGGATTTCAAGAACGGGCTCTTTGACGTGCTGGTGGGCGTGAACCTGCTGCGCGAGGGCCTGGACATCCCTACGGTGTCCCTGGTGGCGATTCTGGACGCGGACAAGGAGGGCCTGCTGCGCTCCGCCCGTGCCCTGACGCAGACGGCGGGCCGCGCGGCGCGCAATGTCAACGGCCTGGTGCTGATGTATGCCGACAATATCACGGATTCGATGGCCCAGACCATCCGCGAGACCGACCGCCGGCGGGCCAAGCAGATCGAATACAACCAGTTGAACCATATCGTGCCCAAGCAGGTGGAGGTGCATCACAACGAGATTGCCGCGCGCCTTGCTGGCGGAACGACGGGGCGGGTCAGCGCCGCCAATTCCTACGATGCCCCGGTCTACGTACCCAATCCCTCGGATCTGGGGCGGGGGACCGTCAGCGTGGGCCTCGGCCACGCTGCGCTCCGCGAGGCGGGCGCCGCCTATGGGGCGGACGGTCGTGTGCGGGCGGATCTGGCCGCCGTGCTGCAGGACCCGGTGATCCGGGCCATGGACCGCAGCCAGATAGAGAAACTGATTGCAGACGACAAGCGGCGGATGCACGCATCCGCCGCCGATCTGGATTTCAGCGCCGCCGCCCGTTACCGGGACGAAATGTGGGCGCTGCAGGAATATCTCAAAGTCTGGAAGGGCTAAACCCTATTCTCCGCGCGAATAGTTAGGCGTCTCCTTGGTAATGGTGATGTCGTGCGGGTGGCTTTCCACCATACCCACCGTGGTGACGCGGGTGAACTTCGTGCGCTGCAGGGCGGGGATGTCCGCCGCGCCGCAGTAGCCCATTCCGGAGCGCAGGCCGCCGATAAGTTGATAAACGGTCTCTTCGAGGGTGCCCTTGAAGGGTACGCGCCCGACGATTCCTTCGGGAACCAACTTCTTGGTTTCCACTTCCTTATCCTGGAAATAACGGTCCTTCGAGCCCGCTGCCATGGCATCGAGGGAACCCATGCCGCGGTAGGTCTTGAACTTGCGTCCGTTGTAGATGATGGTCTCGCCGGGAGCCTCCTCGGTGCCCGCGAACATCGAACCGCACATCACGCAGTCGCCGCCGGCCGCGAGGGCCTTGACGATATCGCCGGAGTAGCGCAGGCCGCCGTCCGCAATTGCGGGGACATTCGCTTCGTGCGCCACTTTTGCGCATTCGTAGATGGCGGTCAGTTGCGGTACGCCTACGCCCGCGATGATGCGCGTGGTGCAGATGGAGCCGGGGCCGATGCCGATCTTGATGCCGTCCGCGCCCGCTTCGATCAGGGCTTTCGCCGCCTCGGCGGTGGCGATGTTGCCCACCACGACATCGAGCGCCGGCCATTTCGCCTTGATTTCGCGCAGTTTGTCCAGCACGCCCTTGCTGTGGCCGTGGGCGGAGTCGAGGACCACCGCATCGACGCCTTCGGCGACCAGGGCCGCCACGCGGTCGGCAGCATCGGCGGTAATGCCGATACCCGCGGCTACGCGGAGCCTTCCCATCGCGTCCTTGCAGGCATTGGGATGCGTCTGTTCCTTGGTGATGTCCTTATAGGTGATGAGTCCCACGATGCGTCCGTCCTTGTCCAGCACCGGCAGTTTTTCCACCTTGTGCTCCTGGAGGACCTTCTTGACGTAGGCCCGGTCGGTCTGGTTGTCGCGGATGGTGACGAGATTCTCACTCGTCATCGCGTCTTCGATCTTGACGCTCATGTCAGTCTGGAAACGCACGTCGCGGTTGGTGACGATGCCCACCAGTCGATTGTCTCCGTCTACGACGGGGATGCCGCCGATGTGGTTTTCCTTCATGATGTCCAGCGCGTCGCCCACAGTCTGGTCCTTGTGGATCGTGACGGGGTCGGTGATCATCCCGTTCTCCGCACGTTTCACGCGGCGCACCTCGGCGGCCTGCTTCTCGATGGACATGTTCTTGTGTATCACACCGATACCGCCCTCGCGGGCGAGGGCGATGGCCATCGGCGCCTCGGTCACGGTATCCATGGCCGCGGACACGATGGGGATGTTCAGCGCAATGTTGCGCGAGAAGCGGGTGCCCAGTTTAACCTCCCTGGGAAGGACTTCCGAGTAAGCCGGAATCAAAAGGACATCGTCGAAGGTCAGGCCTTCGGATGCGACTCTATCTTTGATGAATGACATGAGCGCAAAGATAGCGAAAAAATCCTTTATTTGAGCAGTTCTTCACTGCGGGCGATGAAGTCCGCGAGCGCTTTTCCCTTCAGCATTCCGTTCTGGAGCAGGGCGAGGTCGGTGACCTGACGCAGCAGCGTGGCATTCCCCTCCCGGTCTTCCCAGATTTTCTTCATCACAGGGTTCTCCATATTGACGATAATGTTGAAGGATTCGGGCAACTGACCGTAGAAGTTCATGCCGCCGCCCAGGGCGCTCATATCGCGGTAACGGCGCATCCACTCGCTGCGGGTAATCAGCACGGCGGCCTTGTCCTCCCCCAGGTTGCGCGCTTCCACCAGATATTCGTTCCCTTCCGGCAGCGCTCCCTTCATCAGTTCGTCGAGGGCTTTCTTGTCGTCTTCGGAGAGTTCGGGCTTCACTTCCTCTTCCTTGGGGATGAGGTTGGCCGGTGCGTCCGAATCGACGCGGGCGAAACGGGAGTCCTTCAGTTTCGATTCCAGCAGTCCCACGAAGTGGGCATCCAGCTCGCAGTCCATCAGCAGGACGTCGTAACCGAGGTTCTTGGCTGCTTCGATGCCGCTCCACTGGGCCTCCTTGTCGGTAGCGTAGAGATAGACGACTTTCTTGTCCTTGTCCGTCTGGCTGCCTTCGATGGACTTGCGGTAGTCTTCATAGGAGAAGAACTTGCCCTCGGTATTCTTGAAAAGGGCGAAGTTCAGCGCGCGTTCGCAGAATTTCTCGTCGGAGAGCATTCCGTACTCGATGAAGAGTTTGAGATTGTCCCATTTCTGCTCCAACTGTTCGCGCTGCTCCTTGAAAATCTCCTCGAGCCGGTCCGCTACTTTCTTGGTGATGTAAGTGCTGATTTTCTTGACGTTGGCGTCGCTCTGGAGGTAGGAACGGCTGACGTTCAGCGGAATGTCCGGAGAATCGATGACGCCGTGCAGCAGGGTCAGGAATTCGGGTACGATGTTGTACACGTGGTCCGTGACGAACATCTGGTTGCAGTAGAGCTGGATCTTGTTCTTGTCGATGGCCATCCGCTCCTTGATCTTCGGGAAGTAGAGGATGCCGGTGAGGTTGAAGGGATAATCGACGTTGAGGTGGATCCAGAACATCGGCTCCTCTTCCATCGGATAGAGTTCGCGGTAGAACTTCTGGTAGTCCTCGTCCTTGAGTTCGGACGGGGCCTTGGTCCAGATGGGCTCGATGTGGTTGATGACCTCGTCTTCCTCCGTCTCCACGCTCTTCCCGTCCTTCCATTCGGTCTTTTTGCCGAAGACGACGGGGATGGGCATGAACTTGCAGTACTTGTCGAGCAGGCTGCGGATGCGGCCCTTCCCGGCGTATTCCTTGTCCTCTTCGTCGATGTGCAGGGTGATGGTGGTGCCGCGCTCCTTGCGTTCACCTGCCTTCATATCGTACTCAGGGCTGCCGTCGCAGGTCCACTGAACGGCTTTTGCCCCCTCTTTCCAACTGAGGGTGTCGATGGTCACCTTGTCGGCGACCATAAAGGCGGAATAGAAGCCCAGGCCGAAGTGGCCGATGATGCTGCCCAGCTGGTCCTTGTACTTCTCGAGGAATTCTCCCGCGGAGGAGAAGGCGATCTGGTTGATGTATTTATCGACTTCCTCTTCGGTCATGCCGATACCGTTGTCGATGATGCGCAGCAGGCGTTTCTTTTCGTCGAGTTCGACGCTGACCTTGAGCGTGCCGAGTTCGCCCTTGAAATCGCCGCTGGAGGCCAGTGCCTGCATCTTGCGGCTTGCGTCAACGGCATTGGCCACGAGTTCACGCAGGAAGATTTCGTGGTCGGAATAAAGGAATTGCTTGATAACCGGGAAAATGTTCTCGGTGGT